>Ga0265316_10000822_pt1 | contig 34339 bp, 28 predicted proteins | sample 4522metaG_FD_202092 | JGI IMG/M metagenome (GOLD analysis project Ga0265316, IMG submission 202092) | Rhizosphere microbial communities from Carex aquatilis grown in University of Washington, Seatle, WA, United States - 4-5-22 metaG | ecosystem: Host-associated > Plants > Roots > Rhizosphere >...
GCGCCTACGTCATGTACATGCACTTCAGATGCTAGCCTGCGTTAGCAGCAGGCGGAACTGGGCAAATGTCCAGTCCAGTGGTTCGGTCCGAGCGCGCTGCCGTTCCGTCAGGAGCCCGCATTGTATGCTTTAAGATGGTGTTGTTGCTGCTCGTGATGAAGCGCTGAGACCGGATCTCTGCGCCACCGTGGCGAACCCAGCGCATATTCTCCCGATTGACAGCACACGGCTGACGTAGCCAGGAATGACTTGGCCGCGGAGGACTACGTGACGAAGAAAGAGAAGGGACCGACGAAAACTCCGGCGTCACCTGCGAAAGACCGGCTGAGAGTTGCAGGGAAATCCCCCGGCGCAACCTCCAGTTCTCAGTTTCCGGTGGTGGGGATTGGCGCCTCCGCCGGGGGCCTGGAGGCTTGCACGGCGTTGCTCAAGGCCCTGCCGGTCAACCCCGGGATGGCATTCGTGGTGGTCCAGCACCTTGATCCTCACCACGAGAGCCTTCTGCACAAGCTACTCTCCAGAACAACGGAGATGGCTGTCATCCAGGTAGAAGACGGAATGGTCCTGGAACCGGATCATGTCTACGTGATCCCTCCGAACAAAGATATTGCCGTTCGCGAGAGGACGTTGCGGCTCCTGTCCCGCCGCCGGACCGCCGGCAGACACTTGCCGATCAATCGCTTCTTTGTTTCCCTTGCGGAGGACCAGAAGAGCGCCGCCATCGGGGTGATCCTATCGGGAACGGCATCCGACGGCACAGTGGGATTGCAGGCCATCAAGTCCGAAGGCGGCGTTGCCTTTGCGCAGGATCCCAAGTCGGCCGGCTATCCTGGTATGCCGGAGAGCGCGATTCTGGCGGGGTGCGTGGATTTTGTTCTCCCGCCCGAGGGAATTGCCCGGGAGCTCATCCGGCTGGAGCACTTGCCTTACGCCGAAAGAACCGCCGCCGTGCTGGAGGCGGAGCCGCCGTTGGTGGGCGCGGCCGGGCTTCAAGAAATCACCAACATTCTGCGGACGGCCACGGGGGTCGACTTCAGCCTTTACAAAACCGGAACGATCAAGCGGCGTATCGCGCGCCGGATGATCCTCCATAAAATCGAGAGCCTCCAACGTTACGGAGCGTACCTTGAGCAGAACGCTATCGAGGTGCAGGCGCTCTACCAGGATATCTTTATTCACGTAACCAGCTTTTTCCGGGAACCGGAGGCGTTCGCGGTGCTGCAACGAAGAGTTCTCCCAAAGCTGATGGCGAATCGGCCGCAGGGGGAACCGCTTCGCATCTGGGTTCCGGGATGCTCCACGGGCGAGGAGGTGTATTCGATTGCTATCACGGTTCTGGAATTCCTGGACAAACACAAACGGGCCTCCGGGGCCGCTATCCAGATTCTCGGCACCGACATCAGTGCGCCGGCCGTTGACGCGGCACGAGCCGGCACATACTCGGAGACTGCTGTGGCCAATGTCTCCCCGGAGCGTCTGAAGCGTTTCTTTGTGAAAGTGGGGGATAGCTACCAGATCGGCAAGCAGGTTCGTGACCGGTGCGTGTTTGCCCGGCATGACGTGGGCAAGGATCCGCCTTTCTCCAAGCTCGATCTCATCAGTTGCCGCAATGTCTTGATCTACATGAGTGCGCCGCTTCAGGAGCGGGTGCTCTCCTTTTTCCATTACGCCCTGAAGCTGGCCGGCTTTCTCTTGCTGGGAAAATCAGAGGCCCTCGGTTCCTCCGCTCATCTCTTTATCCAGGAGGAGAGCAAGTTCAAGATTTATTCGCGGAACCCGGCGGCGGCCGTCTCTAGATCGACCCTGGCGCCTGTGGATCACGCAATAGCGCCGGCGCGCGGCGCCACGGCGGAATCGAAGGGCACCGCGTTCGACCTGGAGAAGGCCGTCGAGCGCATCATCTGGCAGCGATACGCCCCGGCAGCGCTGGTGGTAGACGCGGGCTTGCAGGTCCTGCATTTCGAGGGGAACGCCGGACCATACCTGGCGCCGGCGCGAGGGGCCGCAACCCTCCACGTGCTGAAATTGGTCCGGGAAGAACTGGCGCTGGATCTCCGCACAGCGCTTCACCGGGCGAAAAAGGAGGAGACCCCGGTTCGCCGGGAAGGTATCCGCTTTCCCCAGGACGGCGGATCGAAGACCGTCAATCTGGAAGTCATACCGATGAAAGGCCGCAACACGAAAGGGGCGGATTTCCTCATATTGATCGAGGAGGTTCCGGCGCGCGAAGCGGCGGAACCGCGCGAACCCAGGGGGGAAGACGAACTCGTCCATTTGAAACAGGACTTGGCTTCCACCAGGGAGCATTTGCAGTCCATCATCGAGAGCCAGGAAGCTACGAACGAGGCGCTGACGGTGGAACACGAGGAGGTACTGTCGGCCAACGAGGAGTTGCAGAGCACCAACGAAGAACTGGAGACTGCCAAGGAGGAACTGCAATCCTCGAACGAGGAATTGAGCACGCTAAACGAGGAGTTGCAGAACCGGAACGCGGAACTGGGCCAACTCGCGAACGATTTGAGCAATCTGCTTGTCGGTGTCAGCATCCCGGTTATTATCGTGGGAGGCGACCGGCGAATCCGGCGCTTCACTCCCGCGGCGGAACCGTTGCTGAACCTGATTCCCGCCGACGTAGGCCGGCGAATCAGCGATATCAGGCCCAACATCGATGTGCCCGACCTGGACAGCCTGATCTCGGAAGTGAGCGGGAAAGGCAGCCTGGTTGAAAGAGAGGTTCAGGGCCGGGACGGACATTGGTACTCCCTGCGGATGAGACCGTACAAGACCGCCGAGAACAAGATCGACGGGGTGCTGATGGCGCTCATGGATATCGACGTGATGAAGCGAGGCCTCGATCAGGCCCGGCTGTCACTTGGTGACGCGGTCACCGAGAGGGACCTGTCGGCCAACCTCCTGGGCATGAGCGGCGCCCTGATCGTCATTCTCGACTCCGCTGGCCGCATTGTCGCCTTCAACCAAGCCTCCCAGGAGAGGTCGGGCTACTCCTTCAGTGAGGTGGAGGGCAGGATGTTTTGGGACTTCCTGCTCCCACCGGAAGAAGTGGACGAGGCGAAAGCCGCGTTTGCGGGCATCCTCGAAGGCGCGGCGCCCGCGAGCACTTACGAAAGAACCTGGATCGGAAAGGACGGATCACGTATGGTGATCGCCTCCTCAAGCATCGCGCGCCGTGGCACGGACGGCGCTGCCAGGCAAGTCATCAGCACCGGTATCGACATCACTCCCCGCAAACTCGCCCAGGATGCCCTACGCCAGAGCGAGGAGCAACTCCGTCGATTGACGGCGAACCTCTTGACTGCTCAGGAAGAAGAGCGCAAACGCGTGGCACGAGAACTCCACGACGACCTGAACCAGAGAATGGCCATGCTGGCAAACGAGGTGGCCACGTTGGCCCTGAAGCCGCCCGGTTCCGCCCATCTCCTCCGCAAACAGCTCCAATCGCTTCGCGAGCGGGTCGATGAACTCTCGGATGACCTCCGCCACGTGGCTCACCGGCTCCATCCTTCGGTGCTTGAGCATTTCGGCCTGGTGGCGGCGATTGAGTCCCACTGTTCCGACTTCATGAAACTACACCGGATACAGCTCAAGCTTGCGCATCGCAGCGTGCCGGAGTCCATTCCCTTAGAAGTCTCGTTGTGCCTCTACCGGGTCACGCAGGAATGTCTGAACAACGTTGCGAAGCACTCCGGCGCCAGGAAGGTGATGGTGGCAATTAGAGGGAACAAAGATGGCATCCTCCTATCTGTCACCGATGACGGAAAGGGGTTCGATCCAGGCCTGGTGGCGGACCAAAGCGGGCTGGGCATAGTTGGCATTCGGGAACGGGTACGGCTTGTGGACGGGATCGTTTCGATCGACTCGCGGCCAGGTAACGGAACGCAGATCGATGTTCGAGTCCCCCTGACTAAGAGGATGGACCCATGACACGCCCGCGCGTGCTGATTGCGGATGACCACACTCTGGTCGTGGATGGGCTTCGAAGGATACTGGAACCCGAGTGTGAAGTGGTGGGAGCGGTGGAAGACGGCCGGTCACTGCTGGTTGCCGCGGAAGAGCTGAAGCCGGACATCATCCTGCTCGATATCTCCATGCCCCTGTTGAATGGCGTGGACGCCGCCCGCACACTACGCGACACCGTGCCGAGTGCCAAGGTGATCTTTGTTACCATGCACGCGGACGCTACTTACGTCACCGGGGCCTTTCGCGCGGGAGCATCCGGCTATGTCTTGAAGCGGTGCGCCTCAATGGAGTTGCTGAAGGCCGTCCACGAGGTACTGAAGGGTCGAACCTACGTCACGCCCTTGATCAGGAAAGACATCTTGGGCCAATTGCCGGGTTGGCCGCTAGGGTCCGCGGATGCCTCCGGCGAACTGACGGACCGCCAACGGGAAGTGGTGCAACTGGTGGCGGAAGGACATCCCGTCAAAGAAATTGCGGCGATTCTCAACATTTCCCGCAAAACCGTGGCATTCCACAAGTCGAACGTGATGCGGAGATTGGGCCTTCGCAGCACTGCCGAATTGACGAAATACGCTCTGGAACACGGCATCACCGGACCCTGACCGGGGTGGGTAGTCGGGCCATTCCCAAGCTTGGCTCTTTCGAGCCGTGACAAAACTGGACATTTGCCCAGTTCCGCCTGCAGATATCGAAGGGTAACATTCGAAATAGCAGATTCCGCGGAGGAATCAAGAGAACGGCGGAGCAGACGCGCAAACAGGGGACCCCAAAATGAATACCGAACCCTTCCAGCAGCAACTGCGCGACAAAGAACGCGAACTTCAGTCGAACATCGTACGCCTCGAAGGCGAAGCGCGAGTTTCGGGCAAAGCGGCAGTCAGAGATTCTACAGATGCCGCCACGTCTTCCCAAGGCACATCTGAGTCCCTCCAAGAAGCGACCTTGGCATCGCAGACACTGGAACGAGTGCAGGACGCCTTACAGCGTATCGAAGACGGCGCCTATGGCAGGTGCATCGTCTGCGGACGCCAGATTGAAGCAGCCCGCCTGGAAGCTAGTTCCTGGGCGTCAACTTGCCTGGAGGATCAGGGGAAGCAGGATAAAGCGGAATATGTGCAGCAACGCGGTTCGACCCTTTGAGCGCTTTGTGCCAAGCACGTGATCGGATGGCTTCGCGGGGCCAGCTTGAGAAAATTGGCGCAGTTCGTGCATTAGCAACAATGCAGAGGGCTGCCAGCGAGACAGGCGCAAGCAGGGAGGACTGATTAGAGTGACTGCTCTGGCCCTCTGAGGGCTCTCCGCGGCGGTCGTAATCGTAGATCTTACAAAGAGAGGTTTTGAGGACATGGGAAAAATCATCGGTATTGATTTGGGCACCACCAACTCCGCGGTTGCCGTCATGGAAGCCGGCCAGCCTACGGTCATCGCAAACCAGGAAGGGGCCCGCACTACGCCGTCCGTCGTGGCGTTCACCAAGACAGGCGAGCGCCTGGTTGGGCAGATCGCCAAACGACAGGCCATCACCAACCCCGCGGCCACGATATTCTCGATCAAACGGTTCATGGGCCGCCGCTACGACGAAGTCAACGAAGAAATGAAGATGGTCCCCTACAAAGTCGTCCGCGGCGACCATGACGACGTGCGGGTGGAGATCAATGGCAAGAAGTATTCGCCGTCCGAGATTTCTGCCATGATTCTCACGAAGTTGAAGGAAGCGGCCGAAGCCTACCTGGGCGGCAAGGTCACCCAGGCTGTGATCACTGTTCCAGCGTATTTCAACGACGCACAGCGGCAGGCCACAAAGGATGCGGGAAAGATCGCTGGCCTCGAAGTGATGCGCATCATCAACGAGCCGACCGCGGCTGCGTTGGCCTACGGACTCGACAAGAATAAAGACGAAACCATCGCGGTCTACGACTTCGGCGGCGGCACCTTCGATATCTCCATCCTGACGGTGGGCGAGGGTATGGTCGAAGTCAAATCCACCAACGGCGATACCCACTTAGGCGGCGACAACATCGACCAGCGGATCATTGACTGGATCGTAGACGAGTTTAAGAAGGAAAACCACATCGACCTGTCCAAGGACCAGATGGCGCTCCAGCGTTTGAAGGAAGCCGCTGAAAAGGCCAAGATGGAGTTGTCAACCCTCCTCGAAATTGAAATCAACCTGCCCTTCGCCACTGCCGACGCGACTGGCCCGAAGCACTTGGTCATGAAACTAACGCGTGCCCGTTTCGAGCAGATGGTGGAAGACATCATCCAGCGTTCGGTAGCGCCTTGCAAGCAGGCCCTCGCGGATGCCGGCGTGACACCGCAGCAACTCGACGAAGTTGTCCTGGTAGGCGGACAGACCCGTATGCCGCGAATCCAGGCGTTGGTCCGCGACCTGTTCGGCAAAGAGCCGCATAAGGGCGTGAACCCCGATGAAGTGGTGGCGATCGGCGCCGCGGTTCAGGGTGGTGTGTTGGGTGGCGAAGTCAAGGATGTGCTGCTCCTCGATGTAACGCCGCTGTCGCTCGGCATCGAAACCATGGGCGGTGTGTTCACCAAACTGATCGAGCGTAACACTACCATCCCCACCCGCAAAAGCGAGACATTTTCCACGGCGGCCGACAACCAGTCGTCGGTGGAAATCAAGGTCCAGCAGGGCGAGCGGGCGATGGCGCATGACAATCGCCTGCTGGGTGTATTCCAACTGAGCAATATTCCGCCAGCCGCGCGCGGCGTGCCGAAGATCGAAGTCACCTTCGATATCGATGCCAACGGCATCCTCAACGTGGCCGCGAAGGACACGGCGACCAACAACGAGCAGAAGATCACCATCACCTCCTCCTCCGGCCTCTCCAAGGACGAGGTCGAGAAGATGGCCAAAGACGCCGAATCGCACGGCGCCGACGACCGCAAGTTGCGTGACACTATTGAGGCCAAGAATAAGGCCGACGCCATGGTCTACAACGTCGAGAAGACGCTAAAGGAGCATCGCGGCAAGATCGGCGAGGCTGGCGCGAAGGAAATCGAATCGGCCCTCGAAGAGGCCAAAAAGGCCATTGGGGAGAACGACCCTGACCGGATCAACACCGCTGTTGATCGGCTCACAGCCGCCAGCCACAAACTGGCTGAAGCAATGTACAAATCGGCTCCCGCCCAACCCGGTGCCCAGGCGCCGCCGTCGGACGGCGGAGATCACGGCAAAAAGGACGGCGGCAAGGACAATGTGGTTGACGCCGAATTCGTCGACGTCGGTCAATAAGAAGCACGTTCTCTGGGAATGCTGCGCATCTGAGGAAGTATCCGAGTCATTTTTGACGCCATAGAACCCGGCGGAGAGGAGAGCGCAGCGGGGATCCTGACCGCAGATGGCAGCAAGGCCAATCGCGAGCGGCCGTTTCTCGAACCACGACGGACATTTGCCCAGTTCCGCCCGGCTGACATCAAGGCTAACATTCGCAGTAGCGTGCCCGGCCCAGGGGCGCGAGTATGCCTGATTGAACACTTGGGTCAAGCGAACTGATGTAGACTTCGCACCGCGTTTGGAAAGGTAAAAAGGAGATTTCAACTATGTACGTTTGGGGAATGCATGGATATTGGTGGTTTTTCTGGATCTTCCTATGGATCTTGTTCTTTTCTTTCATGATGCCGATGAGGCGGACTACCTACCGGCAAATGCAATCGCCTCTGCAGCTCCTGCAAAAGAGATATGCCGCCGGGGAGATCACAGGCGAGGAATACGAAGAACGGCGGACCAAACTCCTGCGGGATGCGAATATGAAATAGCCTCCTTGCACCACGCGTTGGCGCCGCCGCCAATCCCGTGCATAGCTCTTTCGAGTCATGACTGGACTGGACACTTGCCCAGTTCCCCCGGCTGACATCGAAGGCTAACATTCGGTGTAGCGCATCGCGCGGAGAAATCAATGAGCGGCCGAGCAGAGGAGTCTATCCCATCGCCGGAGAGGACCGCAGCGGTCCTTGCAATCAGCCCTTTGCCCGCTGATCGGGCTCGACTTCGGGAGATTCTCTCCCAGGGAAACTGGGAACTGCATGAGGCTTCAGACTGCGGTGGCGCTTTGGTGTTGTTGCGCGGCCAGAGTATTCCGGTGCTCCTCTGCGAGCGTGACCACGCCGACGGCAACTGGGAAGACCTTTTGAAGGCCACGATGAGACTGCCCGATCCGCCGAACCTCATTGTGTTCTCTCGCCTGGCCGACGAGTCGCTGTGGGCGAAGGTGCTGAATCTGGGTGGTTTCGACGTGCTAATGACACCTTTCGAGCGGGAGGAGGTTTTGCGAGTCACCTTCTCTGCCTGGAGCCGCTGGCAACGCGACTTTGGTGCGGGCACCTCCAAAGATGCGACTCGCACTGGGAGGCCCGCGGCCGTCAAGGCGACTGCGCCGGAAGATAACTGGCTCCGGGCGGAACGGGAGATACGAACGCGATCGTCGGCGGCCGGAGCCGGACGGATTGCATGAACCAGGAGTGAGGACATGGCTTCAGCAAGGCAGTCGCTAATGGCGGCCCGAGGAAACGAGAGATTTCCAACGGAGTGGGCCTTGAACGACAGCGACGAACAAGCGGGCGAGCAGGTATCGCATCGATCGGAGGATGCTCGACCCGAAGGCTGGGCGCCGATTTCGCCAGTGGAGAGGATGGGGCGCCCAGCCCGCCGGTCAGCGAGGCTTGATCGGCAACTCGACGGTGCAGCGTAGTTGTGCGGGGATAGTTGGCCCTTACGGGCGAAGGGATGGCAATGAAGATGGCGCATACCGAAATGGGCGGGTTCCAAGAGATCCTGGAACGAAGAGCGGTCGAGCTGGTTCAAGTATTGCGAAAGCGAGACGGCCTCGCAATCGAGAAGAGCGCGGACCAAATGGATGAGATTCAGTACGCATCGGAACGAGATCTGGCGATGCGAAACGTGGACCGCGAGTCCAGCCTACTGCGTGACGTGAAAGCAGCATTGCGACGGATTCACGACGGCAGCTTCGGAACCTGTATGGAGTGCGAATCGGCGATCAGCCCGAGACGGCTAGCGGCCGTGCCATGGGCGTCGCGCTGTATCCAGTGCCAGGAAGTCGCCGATCGGGATCGGCAGGAGAGGACGGAATCCGTCAGCGAGAATCTCGTCAATGCGGCGTAGGTGCGCAGTTCGGCGCATGGCGCAGTGATCCGTCGATCACGGTCAGACGAACCACCTGCTATTGCGACGGTAAAGAGCGGGAAGAAGGTGGGTCAGGGTGTGAAAACAGCGTCCAGCATTCGAACGATCGCGTTTCTCGGCAACTACTTGCCACGGAAATGCGGCATTGCCACGTTTACTTCCGACCTTCTTGGGGCTGTGGCAGGGCGGCATCCCCAAAGCCGGTGTTTCGCGGTGCCGGTCAATGACGCCGATGGGTGCTATCGGTATCCGGAGGTCGTTCGCTTCGAGATTGAGGAGCAGGATCTGGGTTCTTACCGCTGCGCCGCCGATTTCCTAAACACCAGCAACGTGGACGTTGTCTCGGTCCAGCACGAGTTCGGAATTTTCGGCGGGCCGGCCGGCAGCCACCTGTTGGCGCTCCTGTGCCGATTGACAGCGCCGGTCGTCACCACGCTCCACACCGTTCTCCTCAAGCCGAACGCCGACCAGCATCGCGTGATGCTGCAATTGATCGCACGCTCCACCCGGCTGGTGGTCATGACGGAGCGGGGACGAACGATCTTGCAGGAAGTGTACCAGGCGCCTCCGGCCAAGATCGACCTCATCCCGCATGGTATTCCCGACGTAACATTTGTCGCCCCGGATTATTACAAGGACCAGTTCGGCGTGGGTGGAAAGAAGGTGTTGCTGACGTTCGGGCTGCTTTCGCCGAACAAGGGGATTGAACATGTGATCAATGCGCTCCCGGATGTGGTGGCGGAGTTTCCCGACGTCGTCTACATCTTGTTGGGCGCCACGCACCCCCACGAATTGCGCACACGCGGCGAAGCCTATCGCCTGGGCCTCGAAGCCATCGTCAGGAAAAATAAAATCGAGAACCACGTCATCTTCCACAACCGTTTTGTGGATCTGAAGGAACTGACCGAATTCATTGGAGCGGCTGATCTTTACGTTACTCCTTATCTGGACGAAGCCCAGATTACGTCGGGAACGCTGGCGTATGCGTTTGGCGCGGGCAAAGCTGTGATCTCAACGCCGTATTGGCATGCCGCCGAATTGTTGAGGGACCGGCGTGGCGTACTGGTGCCATTTGGGGACCCGAGGGCGATTGCGCGTGAGGTGAGTGGGCTACTGCGGGACGGAACGCGCCGCAACACCATGAGCGAAAACGCCTACAAGCTGGGCCGCGAAATGGTGTGGAGCAACACGGCGGGGCGGTACATGCGCTCCTTTGAACTGGCACGACGGCTGGGAGCAGCGGTGCCCCGCAAATCGGTTGCCGCGAGAGAGTTCGGCCATGCGGCCGCATGAATCGCCGGAGTTGAATCTGGGATCGTCTTTACCATGTGACCGATTCGGCGGGCATTTGCCAGCACGCAAATTTCACAGTGCTGAATCCTCCGGAAAGGTGTTGGGTGGGCGACAACGCCCGCGCGCTCATTCTGGCGGTGTTGCTCCGATCACGCAATGAAACCAATCGACGTAAGCGCGGCGCCGTCGCGTAGCACGCGAACCGCAGTCATCTGTTGGCGTGGCCCTTTCGTCTCATGACCGACGAGCGCTCCATTAAGTCTTAAGAAATGATCGGAGAAGCGAGAATGGTAACAAGAACGCCATTTTGGCAGTTGTTAGCGGCGGTTCCTTTCCTGGTTTTGTTATTCCCCGGACCCTCCGCCTGCCAGGAACCCCGAGGAACGTCAGTCCGTGATGAATCGACCCGCTTTGACTACTCGAAGAGCCACAGCTTTCCTCGTGGTTTTTATCCCTACACCGTTCCCTCCCTCCCCGGCCCGCGACTGGACAACTCGCCACGGCTCCAAGCCCTGATTGTCGACGGCAAACTGACGCTGACACTTGATGACGCCATCGCGCTAGCCCTGGAAGACAATCTGGAGATCGCCGTGACGCGGTACGACCTGCCCATTGCCCAGACGGACCTGCTGCGCGCGAAGGGGGGCGGCGCGACACGTGGCGTGGCGGGCTCCTATCAATCCACCACCCTTTTCTCCGGCAGTCTGGGTGGAGGTGTGGGCAGCGCCGGAGGCGTTGGCGCAGGTGGCGCGGGAGGTGTTCTGGGAGGCGGCATCGAGCGCGTTGGTTCAACGGGCTGCTGCGATCCGAGCCTGCGTGTCAGCTACGGCTGGAGCAATGCCATTACACCCCTGAACTACACGGTGGTGAGCGGTGTACCGATTGACACCACTCACCAGGAATCGGCTTCCGCCAGGTACAGCCAGGGTTTTCTGACCGGTACAAGCCTTTTCGTGTCCGAGAGCAGTTCGCGTCTATCCTCAAACACCACAAAGAGCATTTTCAATCCGGAGCTTGTCTCGGACTTTTCCGTAGGTATAAGTCAACACTTATTACGCGGCTTTGGGACCCGCGCCAACGCCAGATTCATCCGCATCGCCCGCAATGATGTGAAATACTCCGCGAGTGTTTTCCGGCAGAACGTGATCACAGCGCTGGCGGTCGTGATGACGAGTTACTACGACCTGCTGGCCGACCAGGAAAGCATTCGCATGGCACAAGGAGGGCTGGAGTATGCGGAGAAGCTTTTGGCAGACAACCATGGGGAAGCGAAAAGCGGGCCTGAGGCCGAGTATGATGCCCTACGAAGCCAGGAAGAAGTCGCTTTGCGGCAGCAGGTGTTGCTGGCAGCGGAAAACACTTTCTCTCAAGACGGCCAATCCCTGAAGGCCAAACTTTCCAAGAGTTTCAACGAGGAGTTGGCGCAGGTGGAAATTATCCCCTCTGACCGGCTGCCTGAGCCGCGTCCGGAGGATGTGCCCACTCTGGACGAGGCATTGCGCGAAGCCGCCAGCCATCGGCCGGAGATCGAGCAGGTTGAGTTGACCTTGCGCAATCAGCAAGTCGTCCTTCAGTCGATACACAACTCGCTGATGCCTTCACTCGATGTCTATGCCTCCTATTACCTCGCGGGTCTGGATGGGGCGTTGCGCCCTACCTTCACGAATATCCTCCACGGCGACTTCCCCAACTTTTCCTTCGGCGTAACGCTCGACATGCCCCTTCGCAACCGTACCGCCCAAGCCGACGCCGAGCGGGCGCTGCTGGAACAACGACGGTTGCAGGTGAAACTACAGGACGCAAAGAACATGGCCGTTTGGGCTGTCAACAAAGCTTGGACAGGGGTGCGGCAGTCCCGGAATCAACTCGACGCCGTCCAGAAACTGGTGGCGCTAGCGCGCCAGGTGCTTCAAATGCAGCAGGAAAAGTTCACCCGGGCTTTGTGCGCGGTGGAAGAGGTCATCACGGCACAACAGAATCTGGCCATAGCCCAAGGCCATGTAGTGAGAGCCCACGTCACCTATGCCAAGGCATTGATTCAATATGAAGAGGTGACGGGAACCCTCCTGGAAAGGCACAACATCGAGATGTCAGAGGCCGTAAATGGGGAAGTGCGCAGCGTACCAATCGAATAAGTACATCACTTCTCTGAAGCTTCGCTCACACCGGCCCGCGTCGGGTTGCGGCCACTCAGTGGGGCTTCGTGGTCCCCCGGCCCCTCATTCGCCCGGCCACAAGAAACCAAAAACGGCAAACCGTGTCCGTTCAGGATGTTCCATGGACACCTCTTCGACGCTCGTGGTTTCCTTTCGCGAACCAAGAACTGGACATTTGCCCAGTTCCGCCGGCTGACATCGAAGCCTGACACTCAAAGTAGCGCATCCGCGCGGAGGAATCGATGAGCGGCCGATCAGAGGGACGCACTGAGAATACACGAATCAAGAGGCTTGACAATTTTGGCTGTACGCAAACGTTAGCTGGAGGTGCAATATGTCGAAAACTGCAGTCGGTTTGTTTGAGAATCCGGGCGAGGCCGACCAAGTCGTCCACGATCTCGATGCCAGTGCTTTCCCGCGGGACGAGATCCGCATTCTAGGAGAGCCCCGTGATATGGGGGACACAGGGATCACGGGTACCCCCCACACCGACTTCGAGGTGGGTTTGAATCGGGAGATCCTGGCAATTGGGGCAAGCGATCGGGAGGCGAATGCTTACGTCCAAGGAGTGCGGCGTGGGAGAGTCCTCGTTTTCGCGACAGGATCGAACGAAGAGGTGGACAACGCGGCTGAGATCATGAACCGCCACGGTGCGGTCGAGGTTGAAGAACTCATCGGCCGCGAACCGAATACTGGCAGCATGATTGACGAGAACATGCCGGCCGTACACGATATTTCCCCCCAAACCGGGCGGATCCGACAATCGGGCGGCGGCGCCCGCATGTTTGTATGGTAGCTCGGCAAGGCGCATCCAGGAAACGCAATCGGCAATTTCAGCGAACTGGGTGATGGAACAACGCAATCACCCACTGTCATGGAGGGCAGAGGCAATGTTAACGAATAAGCGTTTGCAGAATTTTGTGATTCATGCTACGGACGGCGAACTCGGATATGTGCACGAGCTTTACTTCGATGATGAGACATGGGCCATCCGCTACCTCACTGTAGACACCGGCGGCTGGCTTGGCGGCCGGCGAGTGCTGATCTCGCCGTTCTCCATAGTCCGTACCGACTGGGATGCCCGGCGCCTGGATGTGGCGTTGACCAAAAAGCAGGTTGAGGATAGTCCCAATATTGACACACACCGGCCCGTCTCGCGGCAACACGAGGCCGCATACCTCGGATATTACGGGTTTCCCTACTACTGGGGTGGTCCATTTCTATGGGGCACAGCGTATTACCCCACCGGGGTGGCTGTTTCGGAACCTTATTCCGCGGAAAAGGTGGCTGACCGGATCAGGAAGGAATCGGCGGATTCGCACCTGCGCAGCACCGGGGCCGTGACTGGTTATCATATTGAAGCGACGGACGGCGAAATCGGCCATGTGGAAGGGTTTGTCGTGGACGATGAGACCTGGGCGATCCGTTACATGGAGGTGGCAACACGGAATTGGTTGCCCGGCAAGAAGGTCCTGGTTTCGCCCGCGTGGATTGAACGGGTGAGCTGGATGGATTCAAAAGTCCGGGTCGGCCTCTCCCGTGAAGCTATCAAGGGAGCTCCGGAGTACGACGAGTTCGGGCCGATCACCCGAGAATATGAGAACCGGCTTTACTTTCACTACGGCCGCCCGCCGTATTGGCTGCACGATGCCGAACACAAGTCTTCGTATTCCCTGAGCGGCGTTTAAGTGAAGCGCGTGGGCGTCCTGTAAACAGAATGCCCACCCTGTCGCTCGCGGTGGTGCCGGTTTAACACTACTTCCGTTCTTTGAACTGGATGCGAGCACGAAGCGGAACGGTACCGCTCGTGCTCTTACGTTTAAAGGGCTTACATACGATTCCGTTGAAAACGGTAGCCCCTGGAAGGAGAATCATGAAGACATATCCAATCGCTCTAACCGTCCTGACGACCATTCTCTTGGTGTTCTCCGCCTTCGCGCGCGACCACAGCGCTCTGAACGGCACCTGGGCGCTGGTGCCCGCCAGAAGCGATTTTGCCGGCCAGTCTGTGGTTCAAACCGGCACGGTGACGATCGCCGACCGGCAGGGCATTATCATCGTCTCTCGCCGTTTCGTGTACGCTGGCGCCACCGAGACCTACTTCTACCACGACATCACTGACGCCGAGAACAATGCCACGATTCACACCGGCAAAGACCTCAAAAGCAAGACCAGATGGGATCATGACGTTTTGAAGGTGACGACCACCCAATCCGGCGCGACTACTCTGGAAAGCTACACCCTCGCCGCGGATGGCACCATGATGGTCAGCGTCCTAAGGCCGGGGCACGAGCCGATCACGCTTGTCTTCCACCGCGAATAGACCAAGTGCCCGGAGGCGACGCCTGTCCAGCCCCAACGCCAGAAGTAGGCAGCCAGCGACGGCTGTTGAAGGACTCGCCGCGATCTTGGTTCATAACGTAATTGGCGAAAGGAATGACCCTGGTGGACCACCCGTTGATGAAGACAACGATTTTGCTCTTGGTCTCTGATCCGGTTGTACGTTCTATTCTTAAGGAGACATTGGAGCGCGAAGGATGTACCGTCCTGGCTAGCGGCGACTTGGGGCAGGCGGTAGATTGGTTGAACAAGTGCACTCCTGATCTGTTGATAACCCGCACTTATGTCGAGAGTTTGCCGGGCCACGAGGCAGCTATGTATTTGCGCACGAAGTGCCCGGAAATGAAGGTTCTAATGCTCGGGGGGCTTCTTGATGACGGGCGGCTTGCATATCGAGCGGAGCAGCAAGGATTTGAGGTATTCCCAAAACCATATACCGCGAGTGCGCTGCTCGAAGAAGTGAGGGGCGTCCTGGGTAAACCGCGTGGTTGAACAGGAGGAGCCTGGATGATTGACGGGTATGTTGCCCGCTTTCCACAAAACCACATCTAATTCACACGTAGTAATAACCCGCTAGAGACTTCGACGCAGAGGAGGAATATGCTTCACGACCTGGACACCTTGACTGGATCTTCCATTATTGCAACAGACGGCGAGATGGGAAGTATCCGCAACTTTCTCTTCGACGACCAGTCATGGACGATTCGCTATTTGGTAGTCGACGTGGGAAGTTGGCTTACGCGGCGAGCTGTGGTTCTTGCGATCACGGCGGTGGAACAGCCTGATTGGGTGAACAAGACCTTCCACGTCCACTTGACCAAGGAGCAAGTGCGTCATAGTCCCGATGTTGACACGAAGAAGCCCGTTTCACGTCAACAAGAAATCGCTATGCAGGAATATTTTGGTTGGCCCATCTATTGGGCGGACGGTGAGCTTGGCCCCGTGTCGTCAACTCCGTCCGGCAGGAAATACCCGTTGCATACCAAGGGGGACTCGCATCTCCGCAGTGCCTGGGACTTGGCGGGTTACGAAGTGTGGGCCACGGACGGTGAGATGGGGCGCGTGGAGGGCTTCATCATGGACGACGCCTGCTGGCATCTCGGCTACTTGGATGTCAAAGCCGGAGACTGGCTTCACAGCCGCTCGGTGCTGGTTCCTACTCGCTGGGTGAACTCCGTTTCCTGGGCCGATCACCGCGTGAATTTGCATCACGGCCAAGCATAGACAGGCGCCTTGAAAGCGTCGTACACGACACGCTTGGCGGCAGCGATCTGCTGAGCGAAACGATGCTCAAGAGCAGCACTACCATTCCAACCCCAAGACAGGGCTTTCACGCGCTCTTTCGAATTTGCGGGATCTTCCCTTTAGCCCTGGGGAGTCGCCGGGCCAACGTGTCTCGGCGGCGACACCACCAGTGCAGGCGCGTCGGAAAAAAGACGCGCCGCATCGCGGACCAAGCGCCTCACGAAACGCGCTTTTGCAGAAGTCCGAGAGTCCAGGCTCCGCCCAAAGCCAGCAATCCGAGCAGCCCGATCAGCGGCAACGGACTCGCCGTTTTCGGCAACGTCGCATCCGCAGTTTGTGTCGGCGCGGTGTCCGGCTTGAGTTCCAAGGGGGGCGGTGGGGTGACCGCCGCAGCGAGTTCTACCGATTCTCCCGTCGGTTTAATCGCCATGACGGGCGCTTGCTTCAATTTCAGGACCACTGGGTGGTCCGGTGTCTTGATCGGCTCCATGACTTCCACTGGGATCTCGACCTCCGTGAAGAGAACGGGGGTGTTGGCCGTTTTAGCAAGTTCCACTGCTCTCGCCTTCGGATAAACGAACTCCTCGCCCCAGTTTCTGCCTGGATAGAACCATGCCCGGAGTGCCTCCGGCTCACCTGCGGGCCGCTCCCGAAAAGTGATCACGGTCTTGTCGGTCGCTCTGAGGCGATAGTTCGGGATGGCCAGGATAGTGGCGTAGATCTGCGTTTCGTCCTTGTTGAAGATCTGGACAATATGGCGGTCCGACTGCGAGTCCAGGATCTTGAAGACGTAGGTGCCGGCCGGCAACACCCCCCACCCCTTGAGGTGGACTCCTGGGATCTCAACAGGCGCGCTGAAAGTAATCACGGTTTTCCTGTTCCACGCGTCCGCCTTTGCGGCTGGTGAGAATGCCGCGCCCATCAGCCCCAGGCAAAACGCAGTTGTTGTTACTGTTCTCAAAACATTCATCTGCTTCTTCTCCTTTGCTCTTGAATCTGTGCCATCGGCTCTTCGCTGTATCGGGCGCCTTGCCTGCGCACCTCCGCCTGGCTGGTCGCACACGACGGACGAGAAGCATTCCGAGGTCCATCGGCACACGGCTGCGCGAAGAGGCGCCTGTCGTCCCGTCCAGAGCCGTGTTTGCTGCACCTTGAGGACATGCGGCACAGCGCCAGAGCCGAGAAAGTCTCAAAGCTAAGGTTTGCCAGGCCCAACCCCGCTCGGAGCCGAGAGGCAAAAGCTGCACCGGCAATGCGAAAGTTGCCTACGATCGGGTCTGCGAATGCCGGCTCTATCGCAGCCTCTTTTCGGGCTCAGCCGCGCCCGCGTGAAACAACCGGCGTTTGGACTCTCTCGCCACGCTGTCTCAGAGCAGTGGTAAATGAAGTGCTATATGGGAAAGTCCTACGAGGTTTGCCGTTGCGCTTCCAACTGTATCCAGGTCGATGGGGCTGCTTCCAAATGCAGCAACGGCTCATAGCAGACGGCTGTGGCCATTTGCAGCCAATGCTCATTCACCAGGACTGGACATCTGCCCAGTTCCGCCGGCCGATATCGAAGGCTAATACTCGGAGTAGCGTTGCGCTGGAAAATCAATGAGCGGCCGATCAGAGGAGTCTGTCCCACCGCCGGAGCGGACCGCAGCGGTCCTTGCAGTCAGTGCGTTGCCCGCTGATGGCCTTCGACTTCAAGAGATTCTCTCCCAGGGAAGCTGGAAACTGCATGAGGCTTCAGACTGCTGCGAAGCTTTGGCGTTGTCGCGCGAGGAAAGTGTTCAGGTGCTCCGCTGCGAGCGTGACCGCGCCGACGGCAACTGGGATGACCTTTTGAACACCACAGCGAGCCTTCCGGCTTCGCCGAATCTTAGTTGTGTTCTCTCGCCTGGCCGAGGAGACCTTCTGGGCGAAGGTGCTGAATCCAGTTGGTTTCAACGTGTTGATGACGCCTTTCGAGCCGGATGCGAGCGCCTTCTCTGCCTGGAGCCGCTGGCACGCTGCTTTACGGCGAACACCGAGAGAGGGGCGCAAGCAGGGCGGTAGAAGAATGTCCGCATTTTCGGACTAACGAAAAGGTAATGAAATGATCGATAAATTGACCCCGATCGAGAAACTAACCACCATCGAGCCGCGAAGGCCGCCCGAAGGCGAACAGGGCAGAGGCGTTGGAAGTTACGGTATCTTCCGTCGATGGCGTCCGCTGAAGTTCATCATGCTTGGAGCGGTCGTCCTCCTTGCCTTCCTGGTTGTCGTCTCCGGCTTGATACAGAAGGGGCTGTGGATGCGGGAACTCGGCTACACCCGCGTCTTCTGGACACTCCTGTCCGTGCGGTGGGAACTGTTCTGCGCGGCTTTCGTTGTCGCGCTTCTCTACCTCTGGATCAATCTTCGACTTGCGGCGAGAAATGGCGCCACCTTCCGTGCGGGTACTTTGACAAGCGAGTCTACCGTTGCCGCGCAACTCGGTCTTCAGGTCTCTCCCGTGGTTTTGAAACTGGCCACGGCCGCAGTCGCCGCCGCCGCCGCTCTGGTCTTTGCGTTCATCTTCTATGGGCAATGGGATACATATCTCCGCTTTCGTTATGGCGGATCCTTTGGGTTATCCGATCCTCTCTTCGGGGTCGATGCCGGGTTTTATCTGTTCCGTCTCCCGTTTTATGAGCTTTTGCAGGGCAGCCTAACCGGATTGGCCCTGATCACGCTCCTGGCCGTCCCGGTCTCCTACGCGTACTTCGGATCACTACGGTCCGGCCGCCGCGGACAGATGGAGGGCCCGAGCGCCAAGGCCGTTCCGCATCTGTCGGTCCTGCTCTTTGCCTTAGTCGCCAGTTGGGGATGGGGGTTCTACCTGGATCACTACGAACTCCTCTACTCCACTCAGGGAGTTGTTTACGGAGCCGGCTATACGGCCGATCATGTGACCCGCATCGCCTTCTGGATCATGACCGGCGCCGCCGCGGCGCTATGCGCGCTGCTGGCGCTCAATATCTTCCGGCCGCGATTCAGAGCGATAGTGATTGGATCGGGAATTTACATTGCCCTGTACTTCATCGCCGTTTGGCTGGCGCCGGCCCTCTTTCAGAGGTTCATGGTACAGCCGAACGAGCTGGCCCGCGAAACTCCGTACCTCAAGAACAACATCGAATTCACCCGGAAGGCCTTCAGCCTCGACGCGATCCAGGAAACATCCTACCCGGCCCTGTCGGATCTGACATCCGAGGTGATTGCGAGAAATCAAGACACCATCCAGAACATCCGCCTCTGGGACTGGCGCCCATTGCTTCAGATGTACCAGCAAGCCCAGGAGATACGACTTTACTATCAATTTTATCAGGCTGATGTGGACCGCTATCACCTGCCGGATGGTTATCACCAGGTGATGCTTTCGGCACGCGAGCTCTCGGCGGAACTTCCCGCAGAAGCCCAAACCTGGGTCAACCAGAAGTTGCAGTTCACCCACGGCTATGGCTTGGTCATGAGCTTCGTCTCGAAGACCATCGGAGGCGGATTTCCGCAATATGTGCTTGAGAATATCCCACCCGAATCCGCCTTCGGTCTGACCGTAAGCCAGCCTTCCATCTACTACGGCGAATCGATGCCTGGATATCGGATCGTCGCGACCGGTGCTAAAGAGTTTGACTACCCCAAGGGGAATCAGAATGTCTATACGAGTTATTCCGGAACAGGAGGTATCCCGCTGGACAGCTTGTGGAAGCGGCTCTTGTTTGCCTGGACCCAGACCGATGTCAATATCCTGTTCACGTCCTACCTTAAACCGGACAGCAGGATTCAGATCTGGAGAAACATCCAGGATCGCGTGCGGCAGATCGCCCCGTTCTTACGCCTCGACCAGGATGCCTACGCCGTGGTGAGCGAGGGCAAACAGTACTGGATCCAGGACGCCTACACCGTTTCCGATCACTTTCCCTACTCCAGTCCTCATGCGGCGGCCTTTGAGCAAGGGCTGAACTACATTCGAAACTCAGTAAAGGTAGTTGTGGACATGTATGACGGAACCGTCCGGTTCTACGTTATGGATCCGACCGACCCCGTCCTGGCGGTCTATCGCCGGGCCTTTCCGGGCGTTTTCAAGGATCTGAATCAGCTCTCGCCGGATTTGAAATCGCATCTGCGGTATCCGGAGGATCTCTTTTCCATCCAGGCCGACCAATACACGACATTCCACATGACGGTTCCGCAGGTCTACTACAACCGCGAGGATCTCTGGGTGCTCCCCAACGAGGCGTATGCGGGCAAGGTCGCGCCCATGAAACCCTATTACATCCTGATGAAGCTTCCCGGAAGCGACCAACTCGAGTACCTCCTCATGACTCCGTTCACGCCTCAGAAGCGAAATAACATGATCTCCTGGTTGGCCGCCCGGTGCGATTTCCCCGAATACGGGAAGATGCTCTTTTACGAACTCCCCAAGGAGAAGTTGATCTACGGGCCGATGCAAATCGAGGCGATGATCGATCAGAACACAACGATCGCCCAGCAACTAACCCTCTGGGACCAAAAAGGGTCGAGGGTCATTCGTGGAAACCTGATCGCGGTACCGATCGAGAACTCCTTTATGTATGTGGTGCCTGTGTACCTTACGGCGGAAGGCACAGACTTCCCCCAACTGAAGCGCGTAATCGTGATTTCGGGGGACAAGGTGGCGATGGAGCCTACGCTCGACGAGGCAATCCAATCCGTCTTCGGGACGCAACAACCCCAAACCCCCGGGCAGCCGCCCGGCCGCCCACTGGAATCGGGGCAGGCGAGAGCGCAATTCGAGGCGGCCCAGAAGGCAATGGAGCAGGGGAATTGGGGGAACTTCGGCAAGGCGATGGACGCGCTCAAGGGCTTGCTGACAAGCCCGCCAAAATGATGAATCTTATTGCAGACAATCTGAGGCTGCGCTGGCGCCTTTCGTGGCCAGGGAGTTTAACGGTGAGCGGACCGGAACGTAAGGCGGAACAGGCCGATCCTGCCACCAGAATACGACCTCGTCAGAATACCGGCGGCGAAAAAAGCGCTGACGTGCTGGAAGAAATCTGGCGCACTGCGGACCGCAAACGCCCAAAGGGAAACTTCACTTTAGGCTACGGCTTAGTCCGTAAGCTCCGGGTTGCACTGGCCGGCATGAAGGGCGAACTCTTCGGAGTCTGTCTATGTTGCAAAGCCTCGCTCGGACTGAGCCGTCTGAGGGCGGCACCCTGGACTCCTTTGTGCATTCGATGCCAGGAAGCCGCCGACCGCGACGATGCGGCGGTTCTCAGAATTCGCTCACGGGGCTGACGCGTATCGCGCCGGAACTCGCGTGAAAATGCAGCTAAAGCGATTTGAGACTTGGAAAGAAAGAAAGGAACGGAAGTCATGTTGGAAACGAACTCGGTAGTAGCTATTTACGGAACCCACGCCCAAGCAGAGGAAGCAGTGAAGGAACTCCAAAGGTCTGGGTTTGACATGAAGAAGATGTCCATCGTCGGCAAGGACTATCATACCGACGAAAACGTCGTCGGATACTATAACACCGGTGACCGCATGATGTATTGGGGCAAGCAGGGCGCCTTCTGGGGTGGTCTTTGGGGAATGCTGTTTGGAGCCGCTTTCTTCGCCATTCCAGGAATCGGGCCGATATTGGTAGCCGGCCCGTTGGTCGCCTGGATCATCGGCGCACTGGAAGGCGCCGTTGTGGTGGGCGGATTGAGCGCGCTCGGCGCGGGGTTGTACAGCATTGGCATCCCCAAGGACAGCGTCGTGAAATACGAGACGGCGCTCAAGTCTGACAAGTTTCTCCTTCTGGCCCACGGCACCGTAACCGAGGTGGACCAGGCCAGGGACATCCTGCAGACGACTCACCCGCTTGAGATTAAGACGCATGCAGCAGAACGCGAGCATTCCACCTTGGTTAGCGCCAGGTAGCCGGGTATATAACCACGGCCTTCACCAGTCCGGAGAAGAGAACGTTTAAGGAGAACTTCTATGTACAAGAACGTGTTGATCGTATCGGTAGCAGGCTTGGCTTTGGTCCTGCCCGCTTTGGCATCGGATCGAGAGGATGACATCGGACGCGTCGAAAAAGCGGGCCGCGTCTTCCACGAAATTATGGCAACGCCCGACAAAGGCATCCCCCGTGACCTGCTGGAAAGGGCCAAGTGCGTTGCCATCATTCCAGGAGAGGAAAAGGCTGCCTTCATATTCGGGGGCAACTATGGCAAGGGAGTGGCGACATGCCGCACCGCTGGCGGTTGGAGCGCCCCGATGTTTATAGCTGTTGGAGGCGGAAGCTTCGGCTTCCAGATTGGCGCCTCTTTCACCGACTCGGTGATGCTATTCATGAACGATCATGCTTTGCATAGCCTGCTAGGTGACAAGTTCAAGATCGGCGGCGACGTCACCGTGGCGGCCGGGCCGGTAGGACGACAGGCATCCGCCAACACCGATGCAAGGCTCGATGCGGAGATCCTGAGCTATTCGCGTAGTAAAGGTCTCTTTGCCGGGATCAGCCTGGATGGCGCGGTGGTGCAGGCCGACCACAGCGGGGATCGGTCCATGTATGGTCACGACGTCACCCACGAGGAAATCCTGGGCGGCAAGATGGCGGTACCTGCGTCTGCTCACCGCCTGATCGAGGAACTCGACAGTTATCCATCGCACCGTGGAAGCGACAATCGGTAGGCATACCGCCTGAGCCGACTCCGGAAATGCCACACTCCGGAGCCTGTTCGCGAGTTGGACTGGAACGCCAATGTGACTGGCGAGCACTCAGCCTTGTTGGAGAAGAGAAATGTCCGATTCGCAGGCACTGCCGACAACCTCGCCGAAACGCATCGGTGTTGCTGCCGATCATGGAGGTTTTGAGTCGAAGGAGTATCTGGTCAGGATGTTGCGTCAGGCCGACTATGAAGTGGTCGACTTCGGCGACAGCCAGCCGAAGCAGGATGACGACTATCCGGATTTTGTTGTGCCCCTGGCCCGTGCAGTTTCTCGCGGCGAAGTGGATCGCGGTGTGGCCATCTGCGGTAGTGGCGTGGGTGCGTGCATTGCCGCCAACAAGGTGTGGGGCGTCCGGGCCTGCCTGATCCACGAGTGTTTTTCGGCGCATCAAGGTGTTGAGGACGACGACATGAACGTGATCTGCCTGGGGGGCCACGTCGTCGGGAATGCCGTCGCGTGGGAGTTAGTCCGAACATTTCTGCAGGCACGATTCAGCGGTGCCGAGCGTCACCAGCGTCGTCTCGCTAAGGTCGCAAGTTTGGAAAGCACGGAGGAAGTTTCATGAGCGTGAATCCCTTAAAAGAGGTGGTAACCCTTGGTCAATCGCTCTGGCTGGACTATATCCGGCGAGATCTGATCGCCAGCGGAAAACTTCGACGTTTGATCGAGGAGGATGGATTGCGGGGGATGACCTCGAACCCGTCCATTTTTGAGAAAGCGATTGCGGACAGCCACGATTACGACGAAGACATTCGTGCCATCGCGTTTAGCGGCAAAGGCGCTGAGACAATCTACCAAACCCTCAGCCAGCACGACGTGCAGGACGCCGCCGACGAGTTCCGGCCTCTCTACGACCGGACTGATGGCAAAGATGGATATGTCAGCCTGGAGGTCAATCCGCACCTGGCGCACGACACTAAGGGCACGATTGAGGAAGCCCGCCGGCTGTGGGCCGCGCTGGGCCGGCCGAATGTTCTCATCAAAGTGCCGGCAACAGCCAATGGGCTACCTGCCATCCAGCAACTGATCAGCGAAGGCATCAGCGTCAACGTGACGCTGCTGTTTGGATTGCCGCGGTATCGCCAAGTGGCGGAAGCCTACATCGCTGGTCTCGAAGGGCGCGCGGCCCAGGGGCAGCCTTTGAAGCAGTTAGCCTCAGTGGCCAGCTTCTTTGTAAGCCGCATTGATGCGCTAGTCGATCCGATGCTGGAAAAACTCATTGCAACAGGCTGCAAGGAGTCAGACTTGGCGAGAAAGGCTCACGGGCACATCGCCATCGCCAGCGCGAAGATGGCGTATCAGATCTACAAAGAGATCTTTGCCGGCGACCGGTTTAGAAAGCTGGCTACCATAGGCGCTCGAGTCCAGCGGCTGCTCTGGGCCAGCACTAGTACCAAGAACCCGGACTACAGTGACGTGAAATACGTTGAGGCCCTCATTGGACCGGACACGGTCGACACGGCACCGCTGGAAACCCTGGATGCCTACCGCGACCATGGAGAGCCGAAGGCCCGGCTCGAACACGATGTCAAAGAAGCCCACTGGCTGTTGGAGCAACTGCCGGAACTGGGTATCACCATCGACGATGTGACTCAGCAGCTTGAGGACGAAGGAGTCGAGAAATTCATCAAACCGTTCGACAAACTGATGGAGGCCGTTGCGCAAAGGTCAGCACGGCATTTGACGAGACAAGCATGAGAGTAAGTCCAGATGCGGGAAAGCCTGCTGAAGCGTCGATGCTGGTGAACGTAGCCAGGCTCGTTACGGCCTACCATAAGGAGCAGCCTGATCCTTCTGTGCCGGAACAGCGGGTTGCCTTCGGCACCTCTGGACATCTAGGCTCCTCATTCGACACGGCTTTCAATGAATGCCCGTCAGTAACTGAGGACATCTACAAGATTTACGCGGAGAGTTTCCGGGGAGCGGATCATCTGCGCAGCATCCTGGAGGAAGCACAGGCGATGGTCGCCGGTGCTTTGGCAGCAACGCAGGATCGGAGCGAAAAATCATGAGCAAACAGGCCCGTGCCAGCCACCCGATATACAGTCTGCTACCCACGGAAATCAAGGGGTTCGATTCCCTGGCGGAACTCGCCTTGGACATGCACTGGTCATGGAACCATGCCACCGACGAAGTGTGGCGGCAGCTTGATCCCGAGCTGTGGGGAATCACGAAAAACCCTTGGGTCGTATTGCAGACGGCCTCGCGCGACCGGATCGAGCGTGTGTTGGCCGATCCCGTTTTCCGGAAAAACGTCGACAGCCTGGTGGAAGCCAGCCGCCAGGCGGCGGAAATACCCGCATGGTTTCAGAGCAACCATTCGGAGGCCCCGTTGACCTGCATCGCGTATTTCAGCATGGAGTTCATGTTGAGCGAGGCGCTGCCCATCTACTCGGGCGGGCTTGGGAATGTGGCGGGCGATCAACTCAAGGCCGCCAGCGATCTGGGTGTTCCGGTGATCGGCGTGGGACTGCTCTACCAGCAGGGTTATTTTCGCCAGGTAATCGACAAAAACGGGGAGCAACAGGCCCTCTACCCCTTCAACGATCCCGGACAGTTGCCAATCACGCCGTTGCGCCAGCCAAACGGGGAGTGGTTACGGTTGGAGATCGCGCTGCCTGGATACTCCGTCTGGTTGCGCGCCTGGCAGGTGCAGGTTGGCCGCGTGAAGCTTTACCTGCTGGACAGCAATGACGCGGCGAACTTCCCCGCTCATCGCGGGATTACCAGCGAACTCTATGGGGGCGGGCCGGAATTGCGCCTCAAGCAGGAAATGCTCCTTGGGCTCGGCGGATGGCGGCTGCTCCAAGCGCTCGGGCTCCAACCTGAGATCTGTCACCTCAATGAAGGCCACGCGGCCTTCGCCGTCCTGGAACGTGCCCACAACTTCATGGAGGAGACAGGGCATCCGTTCGAAGTCGCACTGGCGGTCACACGAGCGGGAAATCTCTTTACCACCCACACGGCGGTGGCTGCCGGTTTTGACCGTTTTGCCCCTGCCCTCATCGAACAATACCTTGGGGGGTACGCGGAAAAAAAGCTCGGCATTGCAGTTCGCGATTTGATGGCCCTTGGCCGCCAGAACGCGGCCGACTCGTCGGAGCCTTTCAACATGGCGTATCTGGCCCTTCATGGTTGCGGGGCGGCGAATGGCGTGAGCAGCTTGCACGGGAAGGTCAGCCGGCACCTATTTCTGCCTCTGTTCCCGCGCTGGCCGGAGGACGAAGTCCCGATCGGACACGTGACCAACGGAGTCCACATGCCCACCTGGGATTCGGCCGATGCCGACGATCTTTGGACGGAAAGCTGTGGAAAAGGCCGCTGGTTGGGGACCACGAAGTCCCTCGAACAGGACATCCGGCGGGTCTCCGACGCCAGGCTCTGGCAATTTCGGACTGCCGCCAGCAAGTCTCTTGTAGAGTATGCTCGCGAACGAGTGTCCCTGGAGATGGCTGCGGCAGGCGTGCCTCCCGAGGAGGTTGAAGCCGCGAAGCATCTCTTCGATCCCAACACCCTAACGCTGGGCTTCGCACGCCGTTTCGCGACCTACAAGCGGCCGAACTTGCTGCTGCACGATCCACAGCGGCTGCTTCGCTTGTTGACAAATATGCAGCGCCCGGTGCAGCTCATCATCGCCGGCAAGGCGCATCCCGCGGACCAAGCTGGGCAGGCATTGATTCGGGAATGGATACATTTCATCCGGCGGCCCGAAGCGCAAACGCATGCGATCTTCCTCGGTGATTATGACATGCTCTTGACCGAGCACCTGGTGCAAGGTGTGGACGTTTGGATCAACACGCCCCGGCGGCCCTGGGAGGCTTGCGGGACGAGCGGCATGAAGGTGCTCGTCAATGGGGGCCTCAACCTATCGGAGTTGGACGGTTGGTGGGCGGGGGCTTTCACGCCTGAAGTCGGATGGGCGTTGGGGGACGGCCAGGAACATGGCGATGATCCGGCCTGGGACGCAGCCGAAGCCGAGGCGCTCTACGACCTCCTCGAACGCGACGTAATTCCCGAGTTTTATGCCCGCGACGGGGAGGGTATCCCCACGGCTTGGGTGGCGCGGATGCGGAACAGCATGGCGAACTTGACTCCACGCTTCTCCGCGGACCGCGCGGTGCGCGAATACACCGAGCAACACTACCTTCCCGGTGCGGCCGCCTATCGTGAACGTGCAGCCGGCGAGGGCTCCGTGGGCCGGAAGATGGTCGATTGGCAGCACGCCCTTGAAAAGGAGTGGCCCGCGATACGCTTCGGTGAAACGAAGGTCGAGACCGACGGGAAGCAGCAGGTGTTTGAGGTTCAGGCCTATCTCAATGAGCTCGACCCGAATGCGGCGAGAGTAGAGCTCTATGCCGACGGTATCAACGGCGGCGGGCCAGTGCGGCAGGAGATGGAGTGCATTCGCCAGTTGGCAGCCGTGTCCGGAGGCTACGCTTATCGCGCACGAGTGCCCGCGACCCGTCCGGCTACTGACTACACGGTGCGCCTGATACCCCACTACACCGGCCTTGCCGTTCCCTTGGAAACAGCTCGAATCCTATGGCAACGATGACGAAAACGCCCCAACGCGAGTTGCACGATTACATCTCGGAGACCTCCGAGCACTCCGACGTTCAGGCGGGCTCTCCTCTGCCTTTGGGAACCCAGGAAAAGGGAGGAGGAGTTAATTTCGCCATTTTTAGCCGTTGGGCCAGCCGCGTCCGACTGGAGTTGTTCGACCATCCCGAAGACGTAGCGCCCGCGCGGGTCATCGATCTCGATTCAGGGCGCAACCGCACCGGCGACGTGTGGCACGTTTGGGTGGAGGGGATCGGCGCGGGTCAACTCTATGCTTATCGCGTTGATGGCCCCTACGAGCCCAGCGAAGGACATCGTTTCAATTTCAACCGGCTTCTTCTCGATCCCTTCGCTGCCGCGATTTCCCGGCCACCTCCTTGGGATTTTGCATCGGCACGCGGATACGATCCATCGTCGCCGGAGCAAGACCTGGCTCTCTCGACGCCGGACAATTCCAGGTCGATGCCGAAATGCGTTTTTGTCAACGAGCCCTTCGAGTGGGGTGGAGACCAGCCACTCCGGCATCCGTGGTCTAAGACCGTCATTTACGAAGCGCATGTTCGCGGCTTTACCATTCACCCCAAGTCGGGCGTGGACCATCCGGGAACCTACCGCGGCCTGATGGAAAAGATTCCCTATCTCAAAGCTCTGGGAGTGACCGCTGTGGAACTGATGCCCGTGCAGGAGTTCAATGAAACTTCTGTGACGCGCAGCAATCCGCAAACACGTCAACCGTTGAGGAACTACTGGGGATACGATCCCGTAGCGTTCTTTGCGCCCAAGGCTTCCTACAGCAGTTCGGGAGGTTTGGGGCAGCAGACGCTGGAATTCAAGGAAATGGTCCGGGCCTTTCACAAGGCTGGCGTCGAAGTGATTTTGGACGTTGTGTTCAATCATACTGCGGAGGGAGACGAACTGGGGCCGACGCTCTGCTTCCGTGGGATGGATAACGCGATCTTCTACACGTTGGCGGGTGACAAACGCTACTACAAGAACTATACGGGGACTGGCAATACCATTAACGCCAACCATCCCGTGGTGCGGGACCACATCCTGGCCGCTCTCCGTTATTGGATGGTCGAAATGCATGTAGATGGATTCCGGTTTGACCTGGCGTCGGTTCTCGGCCGGGACGGCGCCGGCAAGTTGCTCGCCAACGCACCGCTTCTCGAACGGATCGCCGAGGACCCAATCTTGAGAGACGTGAAAATCATCGCCGAGGCGTGGGATGCCGCCGGTGCATACCAAGTGGGCAGTTTTTCAGAGCGGCGTTGGGCGGAGTGGAACGGCCGATACCGGGATGATGTCCGGCGCTTCTGGCGCGGCGATGAGGGAATGCTCGGCTTGTTTGCCAGCCGCATCTGTGGCAGTGCCGACATCTATACCAATTCGGGCAAAGGCCCTGAAGGCAGCATCAACTTCGTCACCTGCCACGACGGCCTCACTCTGAACGACGTGGTCAGTTATACCTACAAGCACAATGAAGCCAACGGAGAAAACAACCATGACGGTACCGACGCCAACTTCAGCGAGAACTACGGCTCCGAAGGCGAAACGACGGATACCGGAATCGAGACCTTGCGGAAACGCCAGATTAAAGACCTCCTTCTGACCCTGCTGATCTCGCGCGGCGTACCGATGCTCTTGGGCGGCGACGAATTCCGCCGCACGCAGGGCGGTAATAACAACGCTTACTGCCAGGACAATGAAACCAGTTGGATTGACTGGACCTGTCTGGAGCGGCACCAGGAGATCTACCGGTTTGCGCGTGGCATGATCGCCTTTCGTCGAGCCCATCCGGTGCTAAGCAAGGAGCAATTCTACACCGACGCCGGGATTCATTGGTTTGGTCCGCAACGGGAATTACCCAACTGGACCGACCCGAAAACCAAGCAGTTTGCCTGTCTGATCCATGAAGGGGAACAGCGCGCACTTTACGTGATGTTCAATGCTGGCGAAGATATGGTCGATTTCGGTTTGCCGCCCGTACTGCCGGGGGCACGTTGGCATGTCGCCGTTGACACCTCTTGCCAATCGCCGCAAGATCTATCTGCCGCGGGCGAGGAACCGCTCTGGGAAGATCCACAAACTTACCACCTGGGCCCCCGATCCAGCGCCATACTCCTGGCTCGAACAACGGAGGCCAAATGAAACGCGCGCTGTCAATCACCACGTTGTTTGTGGATATCGGCGGTGTCCTGCTCAACAACGGGTGGGATCATATCGCCCGCAGAAAGGTGGCGAAGCACTTCAATCTGGAGTGGGCCGAGATGGAGGAGCGGCATACCCTGGCCTTCGAAACCCACGAAGAAGGAAAGCTTACTTTCGAAGAGTATTTAGGCCTCGTGGTCTTCTACCAAAAGCGGCCGTTCACCCGCGCTCAGTTTCGGCGCTTCATGTGCGAGCAATCGACATCTTTCCCCGAGATGATTGAATTGATCACCCGGCTCAAGATCCGGTATGGCCTGAAAATCATCGTTGTCAGCAACGAAGCGCGCGTAGTGAATGATTATCGGATTCACAAGTTCAAGCTGGACGCGTTCGTGGACGCCTTTATGTCCTCCTGCTTCGTCCACATCCGCAAGCCCGACGCGGACATGTTTCGGCTTGCGCTGGACGTCGCGCAGACGCCAGCCCGGAAGGTCGTGTATATCGAGAACACCCCGATGTTCGTCCAGATCGCCGAAAGTTTGGGGATTCGAAGCATCCTTCATACAGATTACAAGTCCACCTGCGCGAAATTGGCTTCGTTCGGATTGCCGAACGAAGGAGCCATCCATGAAACAAGCTGACCCATCCATCCTGACGCTCAATGGCGGCTCATCGAGCATCAAATTCGCGGAGTACCAGCTTGGTGAACCTCTGAATCGAAGCCTTCATGGAACGATGGATCGCATCGGCATGAGCGGGACGAATCTGACGTTCCAACTCCCGAGCACTAATCACCCGGACACCCGACTCCTCGACGCCTCCGACCACAAATCGGCAGCGACCTTTCTGTTGGATTGGCTCGAAGAGCAGGATGGCTTCGCATCGGTCCAGGCCGTGGGACATCGCGTGGTCCACGGCATGCAACACACCGCACCCGAGCTGGTCACCCAGGAATTATTGGAGGAACTACACTGCATCAGCCCGTACGACCCGGACCATCTGCCCAGCGAGATCGAACTGATCGAAGTATTCCGCCAGCGCAATTCGAAACTGCCCCAGGTAGCCTGTTTTGACACGGCCTTTCACCGCATCATGCCGCGTGTCGCCAAGATGCTTCCCATCCCGCGTTGTTACGACGCGAAGGGAGTGCAACGCTACGGCTTTCACGGTTTGTCCTATGCCTATCTGATGGAAGAACTCGCGCGCTTGGGCGACCCGGCGGCCACGACTGGCCGCGTCATTCTAGCTCATCTGGGCAACGGCGCCAGCATGGCCGCCGTGCGTGACGGCAAGAGCATCGACACCAGCATGAGTTTCACACCCACGGCGGGATTGGTGATGAGCACCCGCTCCGGCGATCTGGACCCCAGTCTGTTCCCCTATTTCGCGCGAACCGAACAGATGACCGCAAAACAGTTTTCCGTAATGGTCAACCACCATTCCGGCCTGCTCGGCGTCTCGGAGACGAGTTCCGACATGCGAGACTTGCTCGCGCTGGAAACTCATGATATCCGGGCCGTGGAAGCCGTGGCGCTGTTCTGTTATCAGGCGAAAAAGTGGATTGGCGCTTTCGCCGCTGCGCTTGGCGGCTTGGACACGCTCGTCTTCGCTGGAGGCATCGGCGAAAACGCGCCGCTCGTTCGCGCGCGGATCTGTGATGGACTGGGCTTCCTCGGCATCGAGTTGAGCGAGTCGCGCAATGTCGAAACTGCCGGGGTGATTTCAACGGACGCCAGCCGGGCCACGGTTCGGGTCATTCGAACGGATGAAGATCTGATGATTGCGCGATCGGTGCGCCGCATTCTCGGACTTGGCATGGCCGGCGCCAAGAGCGAGACAAAGGGGGCTTTATGATGAACCACGGAAACGGATGGATGGGCGGATGGGCGGGCGGAGGAATGTGGACCTGGACTGTAATTGTCGTACTGGTGGTGCTCCTGCTGGTCCTCGTGATCAACAAGGTGTCCCATAAATGATCGTGCGTTTGCGAGCCGCCCGAGATGGAAACGGTTCAGCAGGAAGGAAAGCCTGATGCCGGTCAAATCATCCACCGACGAATCCGCGAGTAGAGTGGAGCACGGCAACCGCTCGACAGCGAAGGTTGAATCCTCCACGGCCAACCCCGTCTACACGTGCCCAATGCACCCGGAAGTCCAGCAGAACCACCCCGGCGAGTGTCCCAAATGCGGCATGACGCTGGAGCCGAAGACGGTGACAGCGGGTAGGGATGACGATGAGAACGCCGAACTGCGCGACATGACGAAGTGCTTCTGGTTCGGCGCCGCGCTGGCGTTGCCGGTGTTTGGCCTGTCGATGGCTCACTTAATCCCGGCGCTGGCCAGACAGTCTTGGGTGAATAGCAGCGTCTCACGCTGGGTGCAATTTGCGCTCGCCACACTCGTGGTCGGATGGGCAGGCTGGCCGTTATTGCACCGTGGCTGGCGCTCTATCGTGACGCGTCACTTGAACATGTTCACGCTAATCTCCATTGGCGTGGGTGCCTCATTCGTCTTTAGCGCCGTCGCAATGCTCATGCCAGGCATTTTCCCTGCCATGATGCAACACGCGGGAAAGGTGGCCATCTACTTTGAATCCGCGGCGGTGATCGTTGTGCTGGTGCTCCTCGGTCAGGTGCTCGAACTCAGAGCCCGCAGCCGCACGGGCAGCGCCATCAAAGCGTTGCTAAACCTTGCGCCGGCCACTGCGCGGCAGGTTGCACCGGGGGGCGATCATGAGGTCCCGCTCGACCAGGTGAAAGTCGGCGATTGGCTGCGCGTGGTTCCCGGTGACAGGGTGCCCGTCGACGGCGCGGTGGTCGAAGGTCACTCCAGCGTAGAAGAGTCCATGATCACCGGCGAACCGCTCCCGGTGGAAAAGACCGTCGGCGACAAGGTGACGGGTGGCACTGTCAATGGCCCCGGCAGTTTCGTCATGCGCGCTGAGCGAATTGGCAGCGAGACGTTGCTTGGGCAGATCGTGAACATGGTCGCCGAGTCCCAGCGTAGCCGCGCGCCCATTCAAGGTCTCGCCGACAAGGTCGCGGGCATCTTCGTGCCGGTGGTACTGGCCGTTTCGGCGCTCACCTTCGTCTTGTGGATGTGGTTTGGGCCGGCGCCAAAACTCGCACACGCTATCGTCTGCGCTGTCGCGGTCCTCATCATCGCCTGCCCGTGCGCACTTGGCCTGGCAACTCCCATGTCCATCATGGTCGGCGTCGGACGCGGTGCGCGGGAAGGCGTCCTCGTAAAAAATGCCGAGGCGCTCGAACGGCTGGAGAAGGTCACCACGCTCGTCGTGGACAAGACGGGCACCCTGACGGAGGGCAAACCCAAGCTCATAGATGTCCTGCCCGCCGGCGATTTCGACAAGAAGGAGTTCCTGCGCCTCGCCGCCTCACTGGAGCAGAACAGCGAACACCCGCTCGCTGCCGCGATTGTGCGTGGCGCGAAGGAGCAGAGCATCGTTCTCGAGGCCGTGAAAGACTTTCGCTCAGTGACGGCGGGCGGTGTTGCCGGCGCCATCGGTGGCCGCTTGGTGATGATCGGCAAACCGGACTTCCTGCGGAACGAAAAGATCACTGGTCTAGAGGCGCTTGAAGCCTCGGCCGTAAAGCTTCAAGAAGACGGCAAGACCACGGTGTTTGTCGCGATAGACGGCAAGCCAATTGGAATCCTCGCAGTCGCCGATTCGATGAAATCCACCACGCCCGATGCCGTTGGCGAACTCCATGCGCTCGGATTGAAAATCGTCATGCTCACCGGGGATAACCGGCGCGCCGCCGATGCCGTTGCCAAACAACTCGGTCTGGATGCGGTGGAAGCGGAGATCGAACCTGCCGGGAAGGTTTCCTATGTCAAGAGGCTGCGCGCTGAAGGGAAACACGTTGCTATGGCGGGTGACGGCATCAACGACGCACCCGCCCTCAGCGAGGCTGAAGTCGGCATTGCCATGGGCACAGGCACGGATGTGGCGATCGAAAGCGCAGGTATCACGCTCGTAAGAGGCGACCTCCGCGGTATTGCTAAGGCCATTCGCCTCAGCCGCGCCACGATGCGGAACATCCGGGAAAACCTGCTCTTCGCCTTTCTCTACAACGCGCTGGGTATTCCTTTGGCAGCCGGCGCGCTATACCCGTTCTTCGGCATACTTCTCAGCCCGATGATTGCCGGGGCCGCGATGAGCCTGAGTTCCGTCTCGGTCATCGGCAATGCATTGCGGCTGAGAAACGTAAAGTTGTGATTTTAGGTGCAAAACATGAAAACACAAACACAGGCACTGACTCCTGAACCGCTCCTCGAGAAACCCGATCCGGTGAACGAAAAGGAGCCAACCATGAAAGCCAACACCCTCACTCCGGAACTGCTCCACAAGATGGATGCTTACTGGCGTGCCGCCAACTACCTATCGGTCGGCCAGATTTATCTTTACGACAACCCGCTGCTGAAGGAGCCGCTGAAACTGTCGCATGTAAAGCCCCTGGTAGTCGGCCATTGGGGCACCACGCCCGGCCAGAACTTCATCTATGTGCACTTGAACCGGGTAATCAAAAAGTATGACCTGGATATGTTCTACATAGCCGGTCCCGGTCACGGCGGCCCGGCGATTGTCGGCAACGTTTACCTGGAAGGTACCTGGAGTGAAGTTTATCCGAACGTCACCCAGGACGAAGCCGGGCTCAAGAAGCTGTTCAAGCAGTTCTCCTTCCCCGGCGGAATTTCCAGCCATGTTGCGCCGACGACGCCGGGGTCGA
>Ga0265316_10000823_pt1 | contig 34334 bp, 24 predicted proteins | sample 4522metaG_FD_202092 | JGI IMG/M metagenome (GOLD analysis project Ga0265316, IMG submission 202092) | Rhizosphere microbial communities from Carex aquatilis grown in University of Washington, Seatle, WA, United States - 4-5-22 metaG | ecosystem: Host-associated > Plants > Roots > Rhizosphere >...
ACTGCAAGGGCCGCAGAGATAAGTGAAGGTTCAAATCCGGCATTTGGAATAACATATGAATTGAAACTGATATCATTTGCAGAATATACCGGCAGGTTTACCTTAGTTGCCAATCCTTCTAAATCCTTTACTCCAGAGATTTCTTTTTTCATATTTTCATATAGCTGGTCTGCTTTCTTTTCTTTTTTCACCGACAGGATTATTTGGTCCCTAACCTGGTTTAATGGCGCAGGGCCTTTTTCACGCATCTGCGTTAAATGGGCAATTACAAATTTATTGCCCAATTCTATTACGCCGGAAATGGTATTTAATTCGGCTTTAAAAACCCAATGAATTAATTCACGCGATTTTTCAATTCCGGGAACATCTCTCATTGAAGGATCAAGATTTGAGGCAACTTTTGGGGTTAATCCCTGTTTTTTTGCCCCTGCTTCAAATTTGTCGCCAGTATTATAATTTCCTGCAAATGCACTTGCTTTCTGGTAAATAGCCTGAATAGTATTGTTGCTTGGTTCAACCTTTCTTTCGACGATTCCTACCTGAACTTTTTTGATTTCTTTCCCTTTTTCAGTAATTTCAATTACATGAAAACCAAACTGGCTTGTTACCACCACAATATCACCTTTTTTACCAAAGAAACAAGCATCGCTGAATGGCTTAACCATTGTACCATCTCTAAACCATCCAACATCACCGCCTTTGGTGGCCGAACCGTTATCAGCTGAATACATTTTGGCCAGGGCAGCAAAGTCGGCATGTTTTTTCAAAATATTTTTGAGACTGTCTGCTGTTTTCTCAGCTTTTTTAACAGATTCCTCGGTTTGGGCGTCAGGTTTTATTAATATATGACGGGCACGAACTGAGTCCGGAAGATTTTTAATATCTACCAACCTGGCAATCTTGAAAGTACTATTTTCATAATAGGGCCCAAATGAACCGCCAATTTTTGCAGTAAACATGAATTTCTTAATAGTATCGGGAAGTTCACTTTCTTTTAAATACTTATCATTAAATGGAACATCAGAATTTAAACTTACAAATTGTTTAATTTCGGCTGTAGATTTAAAATCGGGAGTAATATTTTCAATCCATTTTTGAGCCTGGTCAAAATCTTCCTGGGATGGTACAATATCGAAACTTATATAATCAATATCCCGAGAAGCTTCCTGCAAAAAATCAGCTTTGTGTTTATTATAATATTTTTCTATTTCAGATTCTCTGATTTTTAAAACTGAATCGGAAATTGAACTTAACTTTTCGAAAATAAAATTGAAATTTACTTTTTTAGTATTGTTTTTCAACTCGGAATTAGCCTGGTCGGTTGTAACATAAAGCCCTTTTTTCACTAAATTCAGATATTTGGTCATAATTCTTTCCCTGCTGATCTGCTCCTCGATATAATTCCAGACTGCTTTTTTCCCAGCATCTTTCTCCTTATCGAGATTTTTAATAAACTGAATTATCCCTGCCCTGTTTAGTTGTTTTGTGTCAGGATTGGTAAAAATCTGACGAATTATTGGATGGGGGTTTGCCCCTTCAACCATATCGAGTAATTCTTTTGGAGTAACTTCAATACTTAATTCATTATATTCATCTTCCATAACATATTCTTCAACCATCAACTGCCAAACTTCATCCCTTATCTTTTGAGTCGTTTCTTCATTCACGTTAGACTGGCCTGATTGATATTTATAATTATCTTCAAAGTCTTTAACTTTTTTCTCATATTCTTTAAAATTAACAGATTTCCCTGCTATTTCAGCAATTTCAAATTGCTTACCTCTTAAAACCGATTTTCCGGAACCAAGAAAATCGGTAAGAATAAATGCCAATAATGATATACCAATTATGATGGATATCAAAATTCCCATCCTGCTTCTTATTTTCTCTAATACTGCCATTGAATTATAATGTTTTAGTATTTACATTTTGTATTTTAAGGGTACGAATATAGTAATTATAATAATTATATCTAAAATGAAAAATAATTTATTCATCGAGATATTTGATAGAAATCAATTCCAGGCGTTTATTGTTAATTTTTAAAATATTAAAATAATAAACTCCAATATTAAATTGTTCGTTCAGTTCAGGTATCCTGCCAAGTTCGTAAAATACATAACCTGCAAGAGTATCATATTCCTTAGATTCGGGAATTCTCAAAAGATATTTCTTATTCAGGTAATCGATTTGCAGCTTTCCTGAAAAAATAAAACTATTATCGGTTAATATTCTTTCAACTATTTCATCAGTGTCATGCTCGTCTTCGATTTCCCCGAATATTTCTTCCATAATATCTTCTGTTGTAACTATTCCGGATGTACCGCCAAATTCATCAACAACAACTGCAAGACTTTTTCTTTCCTGGAGCAAAATTTTTAATAGTTTATTTGCGTTCATGGTTTCCGGTACAAACGGAGCTTTAATAATTTTCGATTTAATACTGACCGGATTTTTGAATAAGTCTTTGGAACTTATATAACCTATAATATTATCGATATTATTTTCGAAAATAAGAATTTTTGAAAAACCGGTTTCAATAAATTTCTGTCTTAATTCCTCAAGAGTACAAGTATCCTCTATTGCAATCAAATCAGTTCGCGGCACCATGCAATCTCTCAGTTTTACATTTGAAAAATCAAGGGCATTCTGAAAAATCCTGATTTCATGTTCGGTGTCCAGTATTTGTTTGCCTTTATGCCGGATATCCTGCATCAGGTTATCCAGGTCGACTTTTCCAAAAACATACATTTCACTTTGTTCATTAAAATTGTCTTTGACCAGCAAACGCAGGAAAAAATGTGATAACCACATTATTGAATAAGTGACTGGATAAAAAATAATGTAAAAAAAATAAACCGGAACGCTTAAATTATTTAAGAAAACATTTGGCATTAATCTGAAAACAGCTTTTGGAAGAAATTCGGCAGTTACAAGAATTAAAATAGTGGAAATTAAAGTTTGAATGATAAGAATATAATAACCCTGAGGAACAAAAATAAAAATGTAAGGCTCCAATAATTTTGCCATTAAAATACCATAAATAACCAAAACCACGTTGTTGCCAATTAACATGGTAACTATATACTGAGCCGGTTTCCTTATAAAAATGCCAATTATCTTTGCTGAAAAGAGTCCTTGTTTTTTATCGAGTTCGATCCTTAACCGGTTAGCGCTGATAAAAGCAATTTCCATGCCTGAAAAGAAGGCTGAAAGAAGAAGACAAATTACAATGTTAGTAGCAGGATACATCAATCAGTATTATTCATTTGAGTTATTTTTTCTTATATTTTTCCGGATCCAATAAAATCCATACGCAAATATACTAAGGATAAAAAAAATCCAGCTTTTTGAAAAGCCCACAAGGTAAGTTTGATGAAAGCCTGCAAACAAACACAGGATAGCTGCCACCAACCAGACATATTCACGGGTTTTGTTGGACATTGGGATTGTCTTTAATATTTACGGTACCCTTAATACTAAATAATTTCCAGGAAGACAGGTCCTCCTTAGATTGAAAACCCCCGTCACCGAAAAAAACCCCATCTGCATTTATAATTTTGGTAAATTTGTTCGAATAGATGATAGCTTTATTCTGGTCCCAAAAAAGCTCTTCTGAATATAATTGTTCATCTTTCTTTAGGTTTTTGGCTACCACATTATCCCTTGCTTCCCATAACTTCTTGCTTTCATAGTATATGGCATAGTTCGATTTTATCACTGCTTCAATCTGCGTAACAGAATCGTATTTATAAATGGTTATTCCGTTTGGAAATTCAATATATTGTTTTTCGGGATTAGTGAATTTATTTAATGTTTTGGCAACCACTTTCATTTTTACCTTTGCCGAATCGCTGTAAAGAATTTCCATTTCATTTGCAGATACAGATGGAATGTCTTTTATATTGGTCATATTTTTGATAACTTCAATATTGTTCTCGCAACCAAAAAGTGAAAGGACCAAAGTATAAAATATCGATCTGAAGAAATTATTCATTTATTTTTTAAAATTGAATTCCAAAATAATATTTAAACCAATCAGTACTAAATTTAATTCCATAAAGATCGGGCTTTTAAGTTTACCGGCCAAAAATTCAGCATCGCCTCCGGTTAATATAGTTTTTAAGTCAGGATATTCTCTTATTAATGAATTGATATAACCATCAATTTCTAATAACACTCCATTCTGAACACCTGAAACAACAGCATCCTGGGTATTTTTTCCAATCAGATTAAAATTTTCATTTAACGATAGCAAGGGCAATTTATTTGTGAATGTATGCAATGCCTTAAATCGTGTTTCTAAGCCGGGTGAAATATTTCCTCCCAGATAATTATCGGATTTATCAATGAATTCAAAAGTAATGGCAGTTCCGGAATCAATAACAAGAACATTTGACCCGGGGTAAATTGCCATAGCACCGGCAATACTGGCAATGCGATCGGATCCTAAAGTAGCAGGGGATTCGTATTTGTTTTTAAAGGGAACTGGGGTATTACCGGTTAACTCGATAAATTCGGTAAAAGTATTTTTCAAATAAATTATTAACCCCTCATCAGCAGAACCAGTAACAGAAAGAATACATTTGTCAATTTCAGGATAGTTTTGCAGGATAAATTCTGCATCACAAACAAACAAATTGTCATAAGTTTTTAAATTAATTATATTATTGCCATGAAAAATTGCCATTTTTGTCCGGGTATTACCAAAGTCGATGATCAGGTTCATTTTGTTTAAATCAGTTTGAAAATTTTAAAATGAAAAATAGAAAGAAAAATTGAATATTTTTCATTTTATGACTATTGAATTTTATTCAAAATAGAAATAGCTTTTTGAATATTTGCAATATTTTCAATACTCATTGATAGCTTATCTTTGCCTTCTTTCATTTGAAATATCCGTGGGTTTTTTTGAATAAAATTTAGAATATTTTGAAAAACTGGTGAATGATAATAAGGTGATTGCTGGTTTGCAATAAAATAAAGTGTCATCCGGTTATTTTTTATAGATATTCTCTCAAATCCCAAATTGATAGCGGTCCAACGCAACCTGACCACATCCATTAAAGCTATAGTAGATTCAGGGATTGCTCCAAACCGGTCTTTCAGCATGGTTTCGAATTGATGCAGATTTTGTTCATCCTGAATATTATCCAGTTCACGGTAAAGTTTAATCCGTTCGCTTATATTTTCAACATAAAATTCCGGCAGCATAATTTCCAAATCGGTATCGATCTGGCAATCGGCCACAAACCTCGTTTCATCAAGGGCATTGGATTTTAATTGTTCAGGTTCCTGTTTTTTTGATCCAGTTGCATAAAAAACATCCCTGAACTCAGTCTCTTTTAATTCCTGGAGGGCTTCATTAAGAATGCGTTGATAGGTTTCGAAACCAATTTCAGCTATGAATCCACTTTGTTCAGCTCCCAGCAGGTTTCCAGCTCCCCTGATATCCAGATCCTGCATAGCAATATTAAAACCGCTTCCCAGTTCTGAAAAATCTTCAATGGCTTTCAAACGGCGCCTTGCCTCAGGGGTCAAAGTGTTGAGCGGCGGTGCCAGAAGGTAACAAAATGCTTTTTTGTTAGATCGTCCAACTCGTCCACGAAGTTGGTGAAGGTCGCTAAGTCCAAAATTTTGCGCATCATTAATAAAAATAGTATTGGTATTAGGTATATCGAGCCCTGATTCAATAATTGATGTCGCAATTAATACATCGTAGTCGCCGTTAATAAATCCGATCATTATTTTTTCCAGTTTTTCCCCTTTCATCTGGCCATGGGCTATAACTGTTTTAACATCCGGCACCAGTTTATTGATTAACCTTTCAATTTCAACCATGTTTTGAATACGGTTATTTACAAAAAAAACCTGGCCACCACGGGATACTTCATAAAGAATTCCTTCGCGAATAATGTCTTCATTAAAATTATGTAGCTCAGTAATTATAGGATGGCGGTTTGGCGGTGGTGTATTAATAATGGACAAGTCGCGCGCACCCATGAGAGAAAATTGTAAAGTCCGTGGTATTGGAGTAGCCGTCAGGGTCAACGTATCAACATCCAATTTTATCTTTTTAAGTTTCTCTTTCATTGCCACGCCAAACTTTTGTTCTTCATCAATAATCAGCAAACCAAGTTTCTTGAATTTAATATCGTTTCCAAGTATGCGGTGCGTACCGATAAGAATGTCAATTTTACCTGTTTCAAGTTTATGGATTGTTTCTTTTTGATCTTTAACTTTTTTCATCCTGCTTATATAATCTACATTACATGGAAAATCCCTTAACCTGTCGCTGAATGTTTTAAAATGCTGCATTGCAAGAATGGTCGTTGGCACCATCACTGCAACCTGCTTACTGTCTGCAACTGCCTTGAAAGCAGCGCGGACAGCTACTTCAGTTTTTCCAAAGCCCACATCGCCGCAAACAAGCATATCCATTGGATAATCGCTTTCCATTGCCTGCTTCACCAATTTTGTAGCTTTTTCCTGGTCGGGAGTATCTTCATAAATAAATGAAGCTTCAAGTTCTTGTTGCATATAAGTATCGGGACTGAAACGGAACCCTGATGTCGATTTTCTTTTGGCATATAAAGCAATCAAATCTTTGGCAATGTCCTTGACTTTATTTTTGGTATTAGTTTTAAGTTTTTGCCATGCCCCTGTGCCAAGCTTATATATTTTAGGTTCACCACCATCCTTATTCTTATACTTCGAAATCCGATGCAAAGAATGAATTCCGATATACAAAATATCGCCATCACGATATACCAGTTTTATCACTTCCTGCCACCGTCCGTTAATCTCAACTTTTTCAATTCCTCCGAACTTACCAATTCCATGATCGATATGCACTACATAATCACCGGGATGAAGATCATTAATTTCACTTATGGTAAGCGCTTCATTTCTTGTGAAATTTTGTTGAAACCGGTACTTATGATATCGTTCGAAAATCTGATGATCGGTGTATAAACAAATTTTAAGATCATGATCAATAAAACCTGCCTGAATTCCGGCTTTTAACGGATCAAATGCGACCTGAGGATCAATGCTTGAGAATATTTCTTTTAGACGGTCGAATTGTTTTTCATTTTCACTGCAAATAACATTTTCGTAACCATTATTTCGGTTTTCATGCAGGTTTAAAACCAACAACTCAAAATTTTTATTAAATGTCGGTTGCGGTGAAGTATTAAAATGAAAATGAACCTGATGTTGGAGATAATGCTGGTTTCCTGCTTCGATGATGATATGTTTTTTTAGTTGTGAAATAAATTCATTAGTATTTACAAAATCAGGCTGTAATTGTTCCTTATCTTCAGCAAATCGGTCTTCTTCATTAAATACTGATTTTTGCTGTATTGTTCGTATGCGATCTGCGGTAAATGGCAAGTCGCGAAACCATATGACTGAATTGTCCGGGATATATTCAAACAGAGAAATCTTAGATTCCTTTAATCCAAATTTTTTGACATCCGGCACTATTTGTATTTTATCGAGAAGTTCAATCGAGAGTTGGGTTTCAATATCAAAACTTCGGATTGAATCTACTGCATCACCTGAAAAATCAATACGAAAAGGATTCTTAGCAGCAAATGAAAATACATCAATAATACTGCCCCTAACTGAGTATTGCCCCGGTTCAAATACAAAATCGGCAAGTTCAAACCGGTATTCTTTTAATGATTCTATTAGAAATTCGGTATTAATTTTTTCATTTTTTTGCAGATATAAAGTGTTTTCCATCAGCTTATTTTTTGAAACTACTTTCTCGGCAAGCGCTTCAGGATAGGTAACAATAATTAATTTATTTTTATCTGTAATTTGATTTAATTGATTAAGCAACTCAATACGCTGAATCATCCCGGAATGATCAGTAAGAATACTTTGCCCCGGTCTTCTAAATGATGAAGGGAAAAGAAATACATTACATTCATCAATAATTGTCAGTAAATCATTGGCAAAGTATGAAGCATCTTCCTTTTCCGGTAAAACAAACAAATGGGTAAGCATAATCTCTTCCGCCATATTCCCTCCAAGAACAGAAAAAGAAGATCCGGAAAGTCCTGAAAGTCGGATTGAAATTTCCTTTCCGGGCTCAAGTAATTTCATGATTTCTTTAAAATGGGGGTGAGTTTTATACAACGATTTTAAGTCCATCAGATATAAAAAGAATTAATTGGTAAATTTAGAGATAAAAGAATTAATTAAATTTTATCCTGAATGAAGACTATAAAAATTTATGTTTCTTTAATAGTTAATTGAATTTATCTAAGTTATCTGGTAATTTTGAAACTAAAGAATATTCATACAAAAACCGGTTTCTAAAAATTGAATAATATGGAAAAATTAAAATTATTCAGGCATGTTATAGGGTATATGATTGGCATATCCATCTTTGGGATCCTAATTCCTTATGGACTTACAGGATATTCAAACGATTCAATTCCTTTTTTTAATTTTCCTTTGATAGAAAATACGATTTTCAGGTACATATTGGTATTTATTTTTTTGCTTACTGGCTTGCTATTTATGATTTGGTCGAACGCAGCATTGTTCATGATTGGCAAAGGCGGTCCTGCTGACGGTTTTGGCATAGCAGTAAGCCCGCGTACAGAGAAGCTCGTTATTAAAGGACCTTATCGTTATTCCAGGAACCCGATGGTTTTGGGTGCATTCCTATTCTATTTTTCTATTGCAATTTATAAAGATTCAACGGGTTTACTGGTGATTTTAATTTTATGTATTCCCATTACTATTTTATATTTAAAACTTACAGAAGAAAAAAGACTTTTCCATGATTTTGGAAATGAATTCCTTGAATACAGGAAAAAAGTCCCAATGATTTTTCCATTTGCAAAAATAAAAAAGTAATTGCCCGGGATAATTAGACTGAAAGCTTTCAGCAATTTAAAAAGATAATATTTTGTCTTCCTGAAAAAGGGAACGATTAAAATGATTTTATAGCCAAAAAGGCTATGGTCTGTTTGCCTGATAAGTTTATTGTGACTTTTTTTTGTTTACTTTGTACCCTTTCAAATACTATAAAGCTCGATGATATGGCAAAAGAAATAACAAGCAGAAATGAAGATTTTTCTCAATGGTACAACGATTTGGTAATAAAGGCAGAGCTGGCCGAAAATTCTGTTGTAAGAGGATGTATGGTTATTAAGCCCTATGGTTATTCGATCTGGGAGAAAATGCAGGCTGCACTGGATAAAATGTTTAAAGATACCGGTCATTCCAACGCTTATTTCCCGCTTTTTATCCCAAAGTCTTTTTTCTCAAAAGAAGCATCTCATGTTGAAGGTTTTGCCAAGGAATGTGCCGTGGTTACCCATTATCGTTTAAAAAACGATCCCAATGGCAAAGGCGTTATCGTTGATCCTGAAGCAAAGCTTGAGGAAGAACTTATAGTTCGGCCTACATCTGAAACTATTATCTGGAATTCATATAGAAATTGGATTCAAAGCTATCGTGATCTACCAATATTAATAAATCAGTGGGCAAATATTGTGCGCTGGGAAATGCGTACCAGGTTATTCCTGCGTACCGCTGAATTTCTGTGGCAGGAAGGGCATACAGCGCATGCCACTTCCGAAGAAGCTTTAGAGGAGACTTTAAAAATGCTTGATGTATATGTTGAATTTGCAGAGAATTGGCTGGCTATTCCGGTTATTAAAGGAAGAAAAACAGAGAGCGAGCGTTTTGCCGGTGCTATTGACACATATACAATCGAAGGACTTATGCAGGACGGAAAGGCACTTCAGTGTGGCACTTCTCATTTCCTTGGGCAAAATTTTGCCAAGGCTTTTGATGTGAAATTTGCCAGCAAAGAAGGCACGCTCGATTACGTCTGGGCTACTTCCTGGGGGCTGACAACCCGGATGGTAGGTGCACTTGTAATGACCCACTCTGATGATAACGGGCTTATAATTCCTCCGAAATTAGCACCGATTCAGGTAATTATTGTTCCAATTTATAAAAACGATAATGAAAAAAGCCTCGTTTCTGAAAAAGCTGTTCAGATTAGGAAAATGCTTGAAGAAAAAAATATTTCTGTAAAATTCGATGATCGGGATACACAAAAACCAGGCTGGAAATTTGCAGAATATGAATTGAAAGGTGTGCCAGTGCGTATTGCCATTGGCCCGAAAGACCTTGCAAATAATACTGTCGAAATTGCCCGTCGGGACAATCTGGAAAAACAACTTTACCCTATAGATCAGGTTTGTACAATCGTTCAGGAATTGCTCACGGATATTCAATCCAATATGTTTAATAAAGCCCTTCAATTCAGGGAAGAAAATACAATAAAAGTCGATAATTATGAGGAATTTAAGCGTATTTTAGAAGGAAAAGGGGGATTTATTTCTGCGCATTGGGATGGAACTTCAGAAACAGAAGAAAAAATAAAAGAAGAAACTAAAGCTACTATTCGTTGTATTCCAATCGACCCTGTTGAGGATATTGGGAAGTGCATTTATTCCGGCAAACAATCAAAAGGAAGGGTGATTTTCGCAAAAGCATATTAAATTTGCTAACACATAACAATTCAGATTAAAGCCTTAAGTATTTTTCATTTATTTCTTATTTTTTGTTAACATTATTTTTAAATCATTCTAAAATGAAAAACTTATTTACCCAAAGTTCAGTTTTAGCTGCTTCAATATTATTATTTTCCTGTTCTTCTAATCAGTCAAAAAATGAATCTAGTTTGGCAGATCCATTAGCTGCCCATATCGATTCATTAGTTAAACCTGGCGATGATTTTTTTCTTTTTGCAAATGGGAAATGGTTTAAACAAAATCCAATACCAGCAAGTGAAGGCAGTAACGGACTTTGGCTTATGGTTGGGGATACCATCAATGCTCAAATACGGCAGATATGTGAAATTTCAGCTGGTCTTAAAAATGAAAAAAAAGGAAGTAACAAACAAAAGATCGGCGATTTCTTTTATACCGGAATGGATAGTTTAAGTCTTAATAAAAATGGATTAACTGACATAAAAATTGAACTCGACAAAATTGAGAAAGTAAAGAATTTAAAAGACTTAATTAAATCAACTGCTTATATCAATTCAATAGCAGGTTCCCCAATATTTAATTTTGGAATTTCGCAGGATCTGAAACTAAGCAATAAATATGCTATTATATTATCTCAGGGTGGACTAAGCCTTCCAGATCGCCGCTATTATTTCGATAAAGATTCTCAAGCCATAGTTATCAGGAAGAAATTTCTAGAATATGCAATTTTGCTTTTTAAGCAAATAGGGTATAACGATTCAGAATCTAAAAAAGCAGCAACTAATTTAATGAAACTGGAAAGTGATATAGCCAAAACTTCCAAAAAATTAGAAGACACCCGCGATCCGTACAAAAACTATAACAAACTTTCCGAAAAACAATTATTGGATTTAACTTCAAACATTGATTGGAAAATATTTTTTAAAGAATCAGGTTTGAAAAATGTCGATACGGTTATTGTTGCCCAGACGGAATTTTTTCAAGCCTTAAATGACTACCTAAAAACCTATCCTGTCCGGGAATGGAAAAACTATCTGAAATTTCATTTGTTTAACGACCTTGCAAATTATGCAGATGATGTTACCTACAATGAATATTTCGATTTTAATGTTAAAACGCTTTGGGGGGTAAAACAACCAAAACCACGCTGGAAAAGGGTTGTGGAACAAACAGACTACTCGTTGGGCGAATTAATCGGACAGGTTTATGTAAAAGAATATTTACCTAAAGGAACAAAAGAAAAATTGCTTGAAATAGGAAATGGTATTAAAGAAGTTTATGCTGAAAGAATTGCAAAACTTGATTGGATGAGTGATTCAACTAAAAAGAAAGCCATTAAAAAACTGAATAAAATAATTATGAAAATTGGCTATCCCGACAAATGGAAAGATATGGGCAACCTGCAAATCGACCGCTCATCCTATGTTCGGAATGTCATTAGAGCCAACAGGTGGTATTTTCAATACGTGATTTCAAAATTTGGAAAACCGGTCGACAGGAAAGAATGGGAAATGGAACCGCAAACTTATAATGCCTATTACACTTTCTCGAACAACGATATTACCATTCCGGGTTGTAATATTATTATTCCCGGGTTTGAACACAAACTGGCAGACGATGCATTACTTTATTCAATTATTGGTGGTTCAACCTTTGGACATGAAATTACACATGGGTTCGACGATCAGGGTAGTAAATTTAATGAATTTGGCAATTTAAGTAATTGGTGGACTAAAGAGGACAGTATTAAATTTTTGGCAAAAACAAGAATGATTGTCAATCAATTCAACAAATATATTGCGGTTAACGATTTGCATATTAATGGTGAACAAACTCAGGGCGAGAATATAGCTGATCTGGGTGGTGTTATCATGGGTTATGAGGCTTTCAAAAAAACCAAACAGTATAAAAATAATGAAATTATTGCCGGATTAAACCCCGACCAGCGATATTTTTTGGGTTACGCATTCGCCTGGATGGTTAATGACAGGCCTGAAGTTATAGACCACCAGGTACGGAGCGACTTTCATTGCCCGGCCAAATACCGGGTTATCGGGCCATTATCGAACATGCCTGAATTTTTAACGACTTTTAATATTAGAAAAGGAGAGGCCATGTGGCGCTCAGATACTACAAGGGTACAAATCTGGTAAATTAATATTTTATAAAAATCGAAGGATGGTTTTATGAAAAAAATTTCAGATGAATTTATGAAGGAAATGATATCCGGAACCAAAAATTATTGTATCGTAATTTTAAAAGCCGGTCCGAACAGAAAGAAGGAAGGTGTGGAAAAAATTATCTGGGAACATGGCAGGAAAAATTTCGAACTTAAGACCAATGGATTATTACCTATTGTTTGTCCGGTTACCGATGGAAGCGATTTGAGTGGAATTGGAATTTTTAATGCCGAAGTTGATGAAGTAAGAAATATTATGGAAGATGACCCGGGAGTAAAAGAAGGAGTATTTGTTTACGAAATTCATCCTTGCAGAAGTTTTCCAGGGGATAGGTTGCCTTAAAAATTTTTCTCAAGTAAAAATTGACTAACCATTAATATTTTAAAAATAAAATTTTAAATAAATGAAAACAGAAGAAATTATTAAAAAATTAAGGTTGGATAAAGCAAAAAAAATCTTAATAATTAATGCACCCGATGAATATTCAAATATTCTCAAAGGTTTGAATTACGACCCAAAACCATTAAATGATAAGGAAGGCAATTATGATTTTATTCAAGTTTTTGCATACAAACAAATTGAATTGGAAACCCTGGTAAAAAAGGCAGTCAATTTCGGGAAACATGATTGTTTATTTTGGGCTTGTTACCCCAAAGGATCTGGTAGAATAAAAAGCGACATTAAAAGGGATACGGTTTGGATTGCTTTCGACCTGGCAGGTTTACAAGCCGTTTCTCAAATTGCCATTGATGAAACCTGGAGTGCTTTAAGAGGCAGGCCAAAAGATTCGATAGGAAAATAGTATTTCCATTATTTAGTAAAACTTGAATATATCTAAAAATTGTAAAATTGGCTAATGAAATTGTCTTTTCGATAATAGATTTATTTTTATAAAATTTCTTTCTACTAATATAATCTGCCAGAATTGAAGGAATTAATATTGATTAATTCCTTTTTCAAATAATAAATTATTATAGTATTTCAATTAGGGTTTTTAATCTCTTGTTTGTCTTTTATTAAAATCAATTATGATAATAATAAAATATCCCTGGTTATTCTTAAAAAAGAATGTTAAACTTTTCCTGTTGTTTTTCTATTTAGTTGTTACCAATTATTATCAGCTTTATTCACAGGTATACCTCGATCCAACAGCCAAAATCGATGACCGTGTAAATGATTTGCTTGGCAAAATGACACTTGATGAAAAAGTGGGACAGATGCTACAGGATGAAAGGTCAATAGACAATATTAACACACTGGTTAAAACCTTATTTTTAGGTTCAGTTTTAAGTGGCGGCGGAAGTACGCCGGCCGATAATTCTCCCGCGGGATGGGTTGCAATGTATAATGCACTTCAAGCCGCGGCTTTATCAACCAGGCTCAAAATACCTATTATTTATGGTATCGATGCAGTTCACGGGCATAATAATGCTTATGGTGCAGTTATATTTCCTCATAATATTGGAATGGGTTGCACAAGAGATTCGAACCTTCTTACTCTTTGCACAAGCATTACTGCCATGGAAGTGAGAGCTACCGGTTTAAACTGGACATTTAGCCCGTGTATCGCTGTTCCCCGGGATATAAGATGGGGCAGGACATATGAAGGTTTCGGAGAAACCCCTGAACTACAGAAAACCATGGCTTATGCTGCTGTCAAAGGTTATCAGGGCGATTCATTGGGTTCATTAAATAGAATTTTAGCATGTTCCAAACATTTTGTTGGCGATGGTGGTACCTCTGGCGGGGTTAATGCAGGAAATACAGTTATTACTGAAAAGGAATTGCGTGCAATCCATTTACCTGGTTACATCAGAGCTATTGAAGCTGGTGTGGGTTCTATTATGGTTTCATACAATAGCTGGAATGGAGTGCCTTGTCATTATAATAAATATTTGATTACCGATTTATTAAAAGGTGAGTTAGGTTTTAATGGCTTTGTTGTCTCAGACTGGCATGGAATCGATGACAATGATATGGCAACAGCTGTCGAAACCGGGATTAATGCAGGTATCGATATGTTAATGGAACCTGGCTTTTCCAAACAGGTTATTGATTATCTTAAAGTACTGGTAAATGGGGGCAAAATTTCTAATGACAGGATTGACGATGCTGTAAAAAGAATTTTAACTATAAAATTCAAGTTGGGATTATTTGAACACCCATACGCAGATCTTTCATTAGTCGATAGCTTTGGGAATGATTATCATAGGTCAGTAGCCAGAAGGGCTGTAAGGGAATCCCAGGTATTGCTGACAAATAAAAATGATATTGTCCCGCTTTCAAAATCTTCTGTGATCCTTGTGGCAGGTTCAAAAGCTGATGATATTGGCTCACAATGCGGAGGCTGGTCTTTAACCTGGCAGGGACAAACCGGTAATGTCATTCCCGGCACCTCTATTCTCGATGCTATTAAAAATGTATGTGGAACCGAAAATGTTTTTTATTCTGCAGACGGCACTTCAACAGACAACGCTGATTTGGCTGTTGTAGTTGTAGGTGAAACCCCGTATGCTGAAGGAGATGGTGATAACTCAGTTCTTGGGTTGAGCTCTGATGATTTGAGCGTAATTAATAATGTTAAAAAGTTAAATATTCCCTATGTGGTCATTCTGTTAAGCGGCCGACCCTTAATGATTGAAGATGTAATAAATAATGCTGATGCATTTATTGCAGCTTGGCTTCCTGGTACTGAAGCAATGGGGATTACCGATTTGTTGTTTGGTGATTACCCTTTTACAGGAAAACTTTCACATTCGTGGCCAACTTCAATTGCACAGGTTCCTGTCAATTACGGCGACAGTCCGTACAACCCATTTTTCCCTTATGGCTATGGTTTAACAACTGATGAACCGGTTAAAACAATAAATAAAAATTCAATAATAGTGGTTTACCCAAACCCAGCTGATAAGCTCATAAACATTAAATATAATGAATTACTGACCAACTCTGCAAAACTGACTATTTGTAATTCAAGCGGGGAAGTAATAATTTCAAAACAAATTAAATCGTCCAAAACTCAAATTAATATCAATTATTTGTCGGGTGGAGTTTATAGCTTAAAAATAGTTAATGGCAGTGATTTTAAATATGGCAAATTCGTTAAGCAATAAATTAAATATTTATCCCTGACTTTAAATTCGGAAATTTTATGTTTTGTCCCGTGAATATGGGATTGTGGCAAGATTTTAATAACCATTAAATCATCGTCCTATATACACAGGAGTCTATATCTCATTAAAAAATAAATTACTATTAAAATCAATCTCCAAATTTGAATTCTTTATACCATAAAATTTATTCATCTTTCAAATTATAAAAGTTTATGAATTTTTATGGATGAAATAAATTTTTACCAGATTTTAAAAAATAACTAGGCTGAATTAAAGATTTATCTGTTTGTGATATGAATTAATCCGAAATATTTATATAAAAATATCACACATTAACTATTTTCGCATCAAATTTTTAATTGAATAATATCCATTAATTTCTGAAAAATGAGAAAATGGCGAATTGAAGATTCAGCTGAATTGTACAATATTTCAGGATGGGGAATAAATTATTTTTCTATCAATGAAAAAGGAAATGCAGTTGTAACACCAAAAAAAAACGGGGTCGAAGTAGACCTGAAAGAATTGATAGATGAATTATCGATCCGTGATGTCTCTACACCTATTCTTGTTCGATTTCCAGATATCCTGGATAACCGTATTGAAAAAATGTCAAATTGTTTTAAAGCAGCTGCGGAGGAGTATAATTATAAAGGCCAAAATTTTATAATATATCCAATAAAGGTGAACCAGATGAGACCGGTAGTTGAAGAAATTGTGAATCATGGGAGAAAGTTTAATATTGGACTTGAAACCGGTTCAAAACCTGAATTACATGCAGTAATAGCCATAAATACAGAAAATGATTCATTGATTGTTTGTAATGGATATAAAGATGAAGATTATATAGAATTAGCACTTCTTGCCCAAAAAATGGGGAAAAGAATTTTCCTGGTCGCTGAAAAATTAAATGAGTTAAAACTTATTACAAATATTGCCAAAAGGCTAAAGATAAGGCCAAATTTAGGCATGCGTGTAAAATTAGCCAGTTCGGGTAGCGGTAAATGGGAAGAATCGGGAGGGGATGGAAGCAAGTTTGGGCTTACTTCAAGCGAATTATTAGAAGGGCTCGATTTTCTGGAAAAAAATAAAATGAAAGATTGCCTTAGGTTAATTCATTTTCATATAGGTAGTCAGGTTACGAAAATAAGAAGAATAAAAATTGCACTTCGTGAAGCATCACAGTTCTATGTTCAACTTTATCTACGTGGTTTTAATGTGGAATTTGTAGATATTGGCGGCGGACTTGGTGTGGACTATGACGGAACACGTTCATCATACAGTGAAAGCAGTGTTAATTATAGTATCCAGGAATACGTTAACGATTCCATTTCCACACTTGTCGATATAAGCGATAAAAATAAGATACCGCATCCCAATATTATTACTGAATCCGGCCGATCGCTTACAGCGCACCATTCAGTACTAATTTTTGAAGTTCTTGAAACAACAAGCCTGCCTATATGGAACGAAAAGGAAAAAGTGACTGAAGCAGACCATGAATTGGTGCAGGAATTATACAATTTATGGAACGAATTAAATTTATCACGGATGCTCGAATCATGGCACGATGCGCAGCAAATACGCGAAGAAGCGCTCGACAGGTTTAGCCTTGGATTACTCGATTTAAAAACCCGTGCCCAGGTTGAAAAACTCTTTTGGTCTATAACGCATGAGATACATCTTATGACTGCCGATACGAAACATATACCTGATGAATTAAGGCAATTACCAAAACTATTATCAGATAAATACTTTTGTAACTTTTCATTATTTCAATCCTTACCCGATTCATGGGCAATCGATCAGGTTTTCCCAATAATGCCCATTCAGCGTCTGGATGAAAAACCGGAACGATCAGCAACTTTACAGGATATCACCTGCGATTCCGATGGTAAAATAGATAATTTTATTTCAACCAAAAATTCATCTTACCATTTGCCTGTACATTCGCTGAAATCCAAAGAAGCCTATTATTTGGGTGTATTCCTTGTTGGCGCTTACCAGGAAATATTAGGTGATCTGCACAACCTTTTTGGCGATACCAATGCAGTTCATGTCATCGTGGACGATGAGGGTTATAATATAGAACAGATTATTGATGGGGAAACCGTGGCAGAAGTACTTGAATACGTTCAGTACAATCCAAAAAAAATGGTAAGAACGGTAGAAACCTGGGTAACTTCATCGGTTAAATCAGGAATAATATCTGCTTCAGAAGGGAAAGAATTTTTATCGAATTACCGTTCGGGATTGTATGGTTATACCTACCTGGAATAAAATTTAAGAGATAAAACTGTTACCTGTCCCTGAAACCAGACATTTAAAACCATTATTTCTTAAACTTCATTCTTTTTATACTATCCTATTATGGAAGGTTCAAATTATTTTAAAACTACATGATTCCCTGGTCGAGCATTGCATTTGCGACTTTAATAAAACCGGCTATGTTGGCTCCGTTCACATAATTGATATAGCCATCAGGTTCTTTTCCATATTTAATACAAGATTGGTGTATGTTGCGCATAATCTGATGCAATCTGGAATCTACTTCTTCACGGGTCCATGATAGACGCATTGAATTCTGGCTCATTTCAAGGCCTGAGGTAGCAACTCCTCCAGCATTTGCTGCTTTTCCTGGTCCATAAAGTATTTTATTTTTATGAAATACATTCACTGCTTCGATTGTTGAAGGCATATTGGCGCCTTCCGAAACACAAAAACAACCATTTTTAACAAGCACTTCAGCATCTTTTTCAGTTATTTCATTTTGCGTTGCCGAGGGTAATGCTATTTGGCATGGAACATCCCATGGTGCTGACTTTCCTTCTACGTATTTACATTTGTATTTTTCAGCATATTCTTTAATTCTTCCACGTTCAACATTTTTAAGCCATTTAACATAAGCAATTTTATCATCATTCATCCCGTCAGGATCATAAATGTATCCGCTGGAATCGGAAAAGGTTACAACTTTCCCTCCCAATTGATAAGCCTTTTCAGCTGCATGCTGAGCAACATTGCCGGATCCGGATACTGTAATAATTTTGCCCTTAAGGCTATCGCCCCTGGTATTAAGCATTTCTTCAGCGAAATAAACCTGGCCATATCCTGTCGCTTCTGGCCTCATGAGGCTGCCCCCCCATCCGATACTTTTACCTGTTAAAACACCAGTATATTCGTTTCTTATTCGTTTGTATTGCCCAAATAAATAACCGATCTCACGTGTACCAACTCCTATATCACCGGCGGGCACATCAGTATCTGCACCGATATGTTTAGATAATTCAGTCATGAAGTTCTGGCAGAAGCTCATAATTTCGCGTTCTGATTTTGCTTTTGGATCGAAATCAGATCCTCCTTTACCGCCTCCCATAGGTAAAGTGGTAAGGCTATTTTTAAAAACCTGTTCGAAAGCAAGAAACTTTAAAATTCCCAGGTTTACTGATGGGTGAAACCTTAGTCCACCTTTATACGGTCCAATGGCACTATTCATTTGAATACGGTAACCACGATTTATCTGAACTTCACCTTGATCATCCACCCATGCTACCCTGAACATGATTACCCTTTCAGGTTCAGCGATTCGCTCAAGGATTTTTGCATGTTTATATACCGGATTATCTTCAATAAAAGGCAGCAGCGACTCGGCCACTTCCCTGACGGCCTGGTGAAACTCAGTTTCTCCAGGGTTTTTAGCGGTTATATTCGCCATAAAATCTGTTACTAATTTAGACATAGTCACAATTTTTTTTAATTCAGAATGCCTTTCTAAGGTAGCAATTTCTAATGTATTTACGATAAAATAAATTCAATTAATTGTTGACTGGTATTATAATAATGCCATATATCCGACGCTCTTTTATACAAGTGTCTCTTGTTCCAAAAACTAAAAAATTCTTATTAGGTTAGGTTTATTAGAATTTAATAGGTGAAAAGAGAAGTATAAAAAGCAGGAAAATAAAGTCAGATGCTAAGTAAAAATTTTATTCAAACTCTGGTCATCGTACTATAGCAAAATAATGACAATGCAATAAGAAATACTTTCCATTAAAGTGACTCCGAAGGGATTCAAACCCCCAACCTTCTGATCCGTAGTCAGATGCTCTATTCAGTTAAGCTACGGAGCCATATTTATTTCAATAATTGACTTTCAAAAAAATATAAGAAAATTGTTCCAAATAAAGTTTTTACTGAAGGATATAAGCACTTTATCTTGTGGTTGCAAAGATAATTTGTTTTGGATTCACCGCAAATAAAAATATTTCGAAACTTTTGTTTCAAAATTATATATTCTAAGAATTTACTTTATTAATAAAATCAATAACAAACACAGATTACAACAAATTTTCAAGATTTTATAAGTTACACTTTAGCCAAAGGATTTTAAAAGAGTAGAGACCAACCATACCGCATTTGAGTTTTGGTGAATTCAGCAGAAATTCTGAAAACTTTATAAAAATTTTGAATTGGTGTAAAGTATCGTATCTGTATCCAGGTTCATTTTAGGGTTACTCATTTTTATAAAAATTTTATACTTCTGATAATAATCCTTATAAAACTCTTATAAGTTTCTTTACAACTTTGTATCGTCTTAAAATGATTAATATGAAATCAACTATTTAATTTTATAATTTATGAAAACAAAAATGAAAGTTTTAGCAATAACGGCCTTTATAGTGGTCGGTTATGCAACTTTAAAAGCCCAGGATACAATTAAAGCTACTGCTGAATTGGTAAGTCACTATGTTTGGAGGGGTTCAATGGCAACCGGAAGCCCAACGCCAAACTTCCAACCTACTTTTGCCTACGGACATGGTCCATTCGAAATTGGTGTATGGGGATCTACAGATTTTGTTGGGAGTTATAAAGAAGTCGATCCGTATATATCTTACGGAGTTGGGTCATGGAAATTTACAATAACCGATTATAGCTGGAATTTTGGCCGTGCAAATTATTTTAATTACAAAAACAGTGAAACTGGACATATGTTTGAAGGTTCTATAGGTTATACTGGACCTTCATCTTTACCTTTAACTGTTAGCGTGAATACTATGTTTTATGGTTTTGATCAAAAAGGTAATGGCAATATGCCAGGTAATAAATCAAATATTTCCGCCACTGACTCTACAAAGCAAGCCTATTCGACATATATTGAATTTGGATATACAAAAGGCATGGCAAGTTTCTTCTTTGGATTTACACCAATGGCAAGCTATTATAATAATTATGGTGTGACTAAATGGGATGCAACAGCCGATAAAAAATCTTTTTCAATTGTAAATATCGGTGCAACTATTTCAAGAACTATAAAAATAACAGACAGCTTTTCGTTACCCGTTAGGGCAACTTTAGTCCTTAACCCATCGGCAACATATTCCAGGAATGATTTTGCTCACCTGGTATTTGGCATAACTTTCTAAAATTTTTTAGATTGTAAAGATCTTCTCTTTTTGCGGTTACATTATTTTGTTATGAAGGGGCTGCTTTTAACAATTACACTGCGGCCCTTTCATTTAAAGGTGTGCTTTATTCGCTGCTATTTTAAGAAACTTCCTCCACCTGCAAGGTGCCCGTTATTATTATTTTTTGCATGCAAGACATTATTTGCTTTATTTTATTGAAGTCAATGTGATTCCTAACTTTTTTTGTGAATTTTATTTTAAATTATCGTTCTGAAAGTAAAAATAAAATTTATAAAATCTTTATACCTCCTCATAGTTTCTTTACAAATCCCTTATAATCTTTGGCTTAATTTTGTACAGTAATTAATCCATTTTAAATTATGAAAACAAAAGTTGCAAAATCATTTATCCTTCTTATAGCTGCACCTACTCCTACTGATTCAGCTGTCTCTAATGGCCCGCTAAGCTACCTGATTGGCGGTATAATTGCCCTGCTGATAATGGGCTATTTGGTATACACTTTATTAAGACCCGAAAAATTTTAATAAAATGGACTTCTTTATCATTAAATTCCTCCCGGGCCTGTTCCTGGTCTTTTTCATAGGGTTTATGATATTGTTTGTATTGAAAAAATTATTTCAAATAAATCTTTAATTCGCAAAAAATATGAATGAAGTAATTCAATTGATTCTTTTCATGATAGTATTGGTTGCCCTGGCGCCTTTGTTAGGAAAATTCATGGCAAAGGTTTTCATGGGCGAAAACCATTTCATGAAGCCGGTTTTTGGCTGGCTTGAAAAATTAGTTTACCGGACCACTGGTATCAAAAGCGAAGAGGAAATGAACTGGAAGACCTATATGTATGGCGTCCTTCTTTTCAACCTGTTTGGCCTGGTATTTTTATATCTTTTACAGGTGCTTCAGGCATATTTACCTCTGAACACTGAAAAATTGCCCAATGTACCTTGGCATCTCTCATTTAATACGGCTGTAAGTTTCATGACCAATACCAACTGGCAGTCCTACAGTGGCGAAAATACATTGAGTTATTTTGTTCAGATGATGGGGCTGACTGTGCAGAATTTTGTCAGCGCAGCAACCGGAATTGCTGTACTGCTGGCATTAATTAGGGGGTTGACCAGGAAGACCACCGAGAACCTTGGCAATTTCTGGACTGATATGACCCGAAGTGTACTATATGTATTATTGCCACTTGCCATTATTCTCACCTTTGCTTTAGTTGGCCAGGGGGCTGTTCAGACATTTTCGCATTATGTCAAAGCAACTACATTGCAGGGACCCGAACAGGTTATTGCACTCGGCCCAGCGGCGTCGCAAATTGCCATCAAACAGCTTGGCACTAACGGAGGTGGTTTCTTTAATGCCAATAGTGCGCACCCATACGAAAACCCAACGCCTTTCAGCAACTTTTTAGAAATGTTAGCCATCATCATCATTTCAGCCGGTTTGGTTTTTACTTACGGTCATTACGCGAAGTCTAAACGCCAAGCTTGGGCTATATTTATTACTATGTTTATCATGTTTGTATCAGGACTTGCCATATCTCTCTTGGCAGAGTACAGTCATAACAATGTATTGAATGTTTCGGGTAACATGGAGGGAAAAGAGGCACGCTTTGGAGTAATGAACAGTGTCCTCTGGTCAGTCACTACAACTGTTACATCGAATGGTTCAGTAAATGCCATGCACGACAGCTTAACTCCCTTATCAGGACTGGTTGCCATGTTCAACCTGATGTTAGGCGAAATTATTTTTGGAGGGGTAGGCTCCGGGCTATATGGGATGATCATTTTTATCTTTCTTACGGTTTTTATTGCAGGGCTTATGGTCGGCCGTACTCCCGAGTACCTGGGAAAAAAAGTGGAAGCGTTTGAAGTCAAGATGTCCATTTTTGCAGTATTGGCTCCCAGTGTTGTCATTAAATTGTTCTCGGCAGTTGCCTGCTCGGTAAAACCAGGTTTGGCAGGCCTCAATAATGCCGGGCCTCACGGGCTTTCTGAGATTATGTACGCCTTCAGTTCTGCTGCCGGGAATAATGGCAGCGCTTTTGCAGGGCTCAATGCCAATACCGTTTTTTATAACGTGATGCTTGGGTTTGGAATGCTCATAGGCCGTTTTGGGATTATCGTCCCGGTAATGGCTATCGCTGGGAGCATGGCTAAGAAAAAAATCACTCCTGTTTCATCAGGCACTTTTAAAACAGACAACTGGTTGTTTGTAATATTGTTGATAGGTGTGATTCTTATTGTAGGCGGTTTGACATTCTTTCCTCCATTGGCATTAGGCCCTATAGTTGAACATTTCTTAATGAATTTGGGTGTAACTTTTTAATTATTTCTAAGATGAATAGTATGGAAAAACGAAATATGAGTCGCTTGTTTACCAGAGAAATTGCGGTACAGGCATTAAAAGATTCCTTTATAAAATTGAACCCGGCTGTCTTGGTAAAAAACCCGGTTATTTTTATCGTGGGGATTGGCGCATTGATGACAACAGTAGTTGTTTTTGCTGATATTTACAGTGGTCATTTTTCTAATTTTAATTTTCAGATCACATTATGGCTTTGGTTTACCGTATTGTTTGCCAATTTTGCAGAAGCGGTTGCTGAGGGCCGTGGAAAAGCACAGGCAGATAGTTTGCGTAAAAGCCGAACCTTAACAAAAGCACGCAGGCTGGTGCATCATAAGGAAGAAATTGTACTGGCGACTGATCTGAGAAAAGGCGACATCGTCGTATGTGACGCAGGAGAAATTATACCTGCAGACGGAGATGTTACCGAAGGAATTGCCAGTGTCGATGAATCAGCCATTACAGGTGAATCGGCACCGGTCATCCGCGAAAGCGGTGGCGACCGCTGTGCAGTAACTGGGGGTACCAAAGTAATCAGTGACCGTATCATTATTAAAGTGACGTCTGAACCGGGAAATACTTTTTTAGACCGCATGATTGCTTTGGTCGAAGGCGCAAAACGTCAAAAAACACCGAATGAAATTGCATTGATCATCCTATTGTCCGGCCTTACAATTATATTCCTGTTAGTAGTAATTTCAATGCCGGCTTATTTTGGATATAGCCTGAAAGCCTCAGGTGTTTCACAAAATCATAACCTGACTTTGCCTGTTCTGATATCATTGCTTGTCTGCCTTATTCCTACAACTATTGGTGGTTTGTTGAGTGCAATCGGGATAAGTGGAATGGACAGGCTATTACGTAAAAATGTTATTGCAACCAGTGGCAAGGCTATAGAAGCAGCTGGCGATACAGATGTTTTGCTTCTCGATAAAACAGGAACCATTACTCTGGGAAATCGCATGGCTACGGAATTTATTCCGGCAGAAGGTATTACTCATGAACAATTGGCAGATGCAGCCCAACTGGCATCCCTTGCCGATGAAACACCAGAAGGACGCTCGGTTGTTATTTTGGCCAAAGAGCAGTTCAACATCAGGGGAAGGGAAATGTCTTCAGATACGGTATTTATTCCTTTTACTGCCCAAACAAGGATGAGCGGTATCGATTTGAGGAAACCTGGTGGTCAGCTTCGCAATATAAGAAAAGGATCTGCTGACGCGATTAAAAAGTTTATTGAAAGCCAGAACGGCTTCTTTCCTAAAAAAGTAGAAGAGGTTGTTTTGAACCTTTCACAACAGGGCGCCACACCATTGGTTGTTGCAGAAAATGACCAGGTTTTGGGTGTCATCCACCTCAAAGATGTAGTGAAGGGTGGCATTAAACTACGATTTGCACAGCTTCGCAAAATGGGTATCCGAACAGTCATGATTACAGGGGATAATCCGCAGACAGCAGCTGCCATAGCGGCCGAAGCCGGAGTGGATGATTTTCTTGCTGAAGCAAAACCCGAGGATAAGTTACGCCGGATACGTGAAGAACAAGTAAATGGGCATTTGGTTGGTATGATTGGAGATGGAACCAATGATGCGCCTGCCCTGGCACAGGCAGATGTAGGCTTAGCAATGAATACAGGTACACAGGCTGCCCGTGAAGCCGGGAACATGGTCGATCTGGACAGCAACCCGACAAAGCTTATTGAGGTGGTTGAAACCGGAAAGCAATTGCTGATGACCCGTGGTGCTTTAACAACATTCAGCATTGCAAACGATGTGGCAAAATATTTTGCCATTATTCCTGCTATAGCTACATTATTGTATGTTACTTCTTCCGGAATAGCTCCTTTAAGCGTTCTTAATATTATGAACCTGACCAATCCGGAAAGCGCTATTTTAAGTGCGGTAATATTCAATGCACTCATAATCGTAGCACTTATCCCACTTGCATTGAAAGGTGTGAAATACCGTCCGATATCTGCCAACCGGGTACTTGCATTAAACATTGTAATCTATGGTATTGGCGGAATAATCATTCCTTTTATAGGAATAAAGCTGATCGATATGTTTCTTATGGTCACGCATATGATTTAGGAATAAGAACAATTAATGAATTAAATACAATATTATGAAAACACAATCTATCATAGCATTAAAGTTTTTGCTGGTTATGACCATCCTCACCGGAATTATTTATCCTCTTTTCATGACAGGAGTGGCGCAACTTAGCTTTCCGGACAAGGCCAATGGAAGCTTAATAACGAAAGATGGCAAAATTATCGGTTCTGAACTAATAGGCCAGAAGTTCGATAGCACTATCTATTTCTGGTCGAGGCCATCAGCCATTGGATATAACCCGATACCATCAGGAGCGTCTAACTATGGGCCAACTAGTGATACCTTAAAAAAGCAGGTTAAGCAACGACGCATTTTATTTGCTAATGCGAATTCCGTAAACGATATTATGACTATTCCCAAGGAAATGATTTTTGCATCGGGCAGTGGCCTTGATCCGCATATTTCACCTGAAGCAGCCTTATTACAGATAGAAAGGGTCGTAAAAGCAAGAAATTTAAATAGTATACAAAAACAAGAACTTGTAAAAGTTTTAAAAAACCTTACAGAAGCTCCGCAATTTTCATGCCTTGGTGAAGAACGGATAAACGTACTGGATTTAAACCTTGAACTAGATAAACTTAGTAAAAATAATATCAACGACAATTAAGAAAACATGAGTTAATTTTCTAAATTTACCCATAGTTTTATAAATTTTTCTATTGGATAAATTTATTGGCAAAGTCTTTTAATTTTTACCACCGTCAATTATGGTGGTTTTTTAAGTTTCAATAAAATCTATGTGTTATGAAAACATCAATCCGTACAAGATTTACATTAGGAATAATGTTTTTCTTTGTAATCATTTTGTTGTTATCGGTTTTTTCGGCTTACTACCTTAACAGGCAGTCGAGGAAAACAAGCGCGATTCTCAAAGAAAACCTTGTTTCCGTTATTTGTGCCCGTGATATGTCAGAAGCCCTTACTAATATAAATCAGGAATACATGAATTGTGTCTTAATTAATAAAAAACCTGATAGCTTCTTTATTAATAATGAGTTAAAATTATTTGATAAATCTCTTCAATTAGAAAAAAATAATATAACAGAAACGGGTGAAGATAAACTTGCATCCGATATTGAATCCGGTTTTAACGAATACCGAGATTCTGCTGTAAAATTTTTTAAATCATCAATACCTGTTACCAGGGTTATATACTTACATAAGAAATTCGATAACCTGTTCCAACTGTTGATACTTCTTTCCCAAATGAACGAAAAAGCAATTGAGGTTAAAACGGATGATGCCAAGGCCTCGGCAAAAAATGCCACCTTGCAAATGACAATTATCGGGACCTTATGTTTTTTAGTTGCATTCGTTTTTACCTTTGGCTTTGCATCCTATTTCAATGAACGTTTTTTTCAATTGTACAATGGAATAAAAGAAATAGTTTCCAGTAATTACGGCCATAGGCTATATTTTGAAGGGAAAGATGAATTTCACGAAATTTCATTGTTATTTAACGAAATGGCAGAGAAATTAAGTGAAAACAATAAGAAAATGACCTTAACTTTACAAGCAGATTCGGAAAAAAATCTTAGTTTAAACGATATTCAGGAGTTAAAAGGAATATTAGTCCGGATAAAAAGTATAGAAGAACAAGCAATAGCATTAATTTCAAGATATGAAAATTTGAAGATTTGAAAATTAATTCAACATTAGCAAAATAATATATATTTATTTATGAAAAATGGAAGACTTGGTTTTTTTGATACTTGCATCTAATCATTTTCAAATTATCAAATCAGCGTTTTCTCAATTCTTTTTGTTCCCTCAACATTAAATTTGTTCTAAGAATATGATAGACTTCCCGGACAAGCGTCCTGATCCTGATGAACTTTTGGCTTCATTGATTAACGAAGAAGAAAAAAGCAAACGGGGAAAACTGAAAATATTTTTTGGTATGTGTGCAGGTGTTGGTAAAACATATACCATGCTGGAAACTGCACATTCTGAAAAGTTGAAGGGCAGTGATATAATTATAGGTTATATTGAAACGCACAAACGTGAAGAGACTGCAAAGTTGGCAGAAGGTTTTGAATTAATACCACGTAAAACCTATGAATACAAATCCACATCTATTGAGGAAATGGATTTGGATGCTATTATAAATAGAAAGCCTCAAATTGTCCTGGTTGATGAATTAGCTCATACCAATGCTCCTGAAAGTCGTCATATAAAAAGATATCAGGATGTTCAGGAAATTCTTGAAAATGGCATCAATGTATATACCACCCTGAACGTTCAGCATCTTGAAAGCCGTTCTGAAACCGTTGCACAAATCACAGGTATTATTGTTCGTGAAACCTTGCCCGATGAAATTTTTGAAAATGCCGATGAAGTTGAGGTGGTTGACCTTTCCCCGGATGAACTGCTGCAAAGGTTATCAGAAGGTAAGGTTTATGCGCCTGAACGTTCGAGGGAAGCAATTGAAAATTTTTTCCGCAAAGGGAATATTACCGCATTGCGCGAAATGGCATTGCGTATTGTTGCCGATAGGGTAGACAAGCAACTGCACGATTATATGCAACATAAGCATATCCGTGGCCCATGGAAATCGGGGTTGCACCTCCTGGTTGCAATTGATTATAGTCAACAATCAACGAGGCTGTTGCGTTGGGCAAAAAACCTTTCCTATTCAATGGGAGCTAACATACAAGCTATTTATGTTGAAACTCAACATAAACTTTCACCTAGGGAACATGAACAACTTGATAAAAACATAAACCTAACAAAACAACTTGGAATTAAATTTCGGATAATTACAAATTATGATATTGTAAAGGCAATTGTCGATTTTGCCCAAAAAGAAAATGTTACACATATCATTGTTGGTAAACCCCGAGTACGCAACGTTGCATCAATGTTTCAGCTTGGAACATTTGTAAACAGGCTGATACGCTATAGTGGAAACATTGATGTTTATATTCTTGGTTCCGATAGTCAGGCAAAAGACCATTTTAAGAAAAAGGTCTCTATTCCTTCTTTTACTTCAAATATCAAACAATACCTTATAATTTCAATTATTGTTTTTTTAACATCAATTATCTGCTATCTTATTAAAGATTTTATAGGTTACCAGGTTGTTTCTTTCGGCTTGCTGTTTTTGGTATCAATTCTTGCTCTTTTCTATGGCACTGGCCCTATCTTGCTTGCCTCTACATTAAGTGCACTTATTTGGGATTATTTTTTCATTCCTCCGCAATTTACCCTGCACATCGAGAAACCTGTGGATATGCTTATGCTTGTAATGTTTTTTATTATCGCCCTGCTTAATGGAATATTAACTTCAAGGGTCCGCCGACAGGAGAAAAAAATCAGGATACGTGAAGAACGCACTGAAGCACTTTATCAGCTGACAAGAGAATTAACCATGGCTCCCGGAATTGATGAGGTTTCTAAAATTGCCGATAAATATATTCAAAAATATTTTAATTTAGATTGTGCCATAATACTTAAAAACGATTTTAACCAACTCGACAATCAGGTAAGGTATGATACCAAAATTAAACTTTCGGAAAATGAAATAAGTATTGCCGCCTGGGTATTCCGTCATTCGGTGAAGGCAGGAAAATACACTGATACTTTACCTTCGACCGATTTTACATTTTATCCCTTAACAGGAAGTAAGGACAATATGGGGGTCATTGCCGTAAGACATGCCGAAGTATTTACACAAGGTGAAGAACAATTTTGGGAAGCCTTTCTCTCACAAATATCAGGTAAATTAGAGCGTGAGTTTTTGCGAAACGCTGCCAGAAAAACATATTTATTGAGTGAATCCGACAAACTCTACAAAACACTTTTCAATTCCATATCACATGAATTGCGTATCCCGGTGGCCACTATTATGGGTGCTTCAGACACACTTTTATCACAGGATTATCCCAAAGAAACAAAAGTAAAATTGTATAATGAAATTAATACAGCCTCAGTCAGGCTCAACCGGCTTATCGAAAATCTGCTAAATATGTCCCGCCTTGAATCAGGTCGGATAACACCACATCCCGATTGGTGTGACGTTCATGATTTGGCAAACAAAGTATCCGAAACCCTCAAACAGGAATTGCTGCCATTTAAACTATCAATAGTAATTCCTGCCGATATACCTCTGGTATATTTAGATTATGGGCTTATGGAACAGGTTCTCCACAATCTTGTATTAAATGCAACACAAAATACACCGGCTGGGACCAGAATTAGGCTCAAGTTCTTTTATGATAGTGGCTCTCTTACAATTCAGGTAATGGATAGGGGAATAGGATTTCCCGCCACTGAATTATCATCAGTTTTTAATAAGTTTTATCGTGGAAAAGATGCCCAAACAGGGGGAACAGGTTTAGGATTATCAATAGTAAAAGGATTCGTTGAGGCCCATCAAGGTAGTGTAATTGCTGCAAACCGACAAAATGGAGGTGCTATTTTTACCATTAAGATACCAGTTAGGACAATAAACAACATAGAAGAAAAAACAAATTAAAAATGAGACGATTTGAATATTTGAATATTATTTGTAGAATTATATTCAATTACAATCTTTCATCTTTAAATTTTTAAATCAACTAATCTTCAAATTAAATGTATGCAGGAAAATATTCTTATCATTGATGATGAAGTACAAATTCGCCGTCTGCTCGAAATTACATTGTCGGCGCATGGATATAAGATTTCGGAAGCATCAACGGGCAAAGAAGGCCTGGCATTGGCAGCCACAGGACAACCCGTTTTAATAATCCTCGATTTGGGTTTGCCCGATTCCGATGGTCTTGAAATTCTAAAAAAACTTCGTGAATGGTACCAGAAACCTATTATTATCCTCTCAGTCCGGAATTCCGAAGATGATATTGTAAAAGCCCTTGATATTGGGGCAAACGATTACCTCACAAAACCATTTCGTACTGGTGAACTACTTGCTCGAATCAGGGTTGCCATCAGGCAAAGTCAGGGTATTTCAGATAAACCATTTTTGGAATTTGGCACTTTAACAATTGATTTAGCGAACCATATTGCACGAAAGGATAAGGAAATTATAAAACTCACCTCAACTGAATTTTCACTTTTAGCGCTTTTGGCAAAAAACGAAGGCAGGGTACTGACCCATCAATTTATATTAAAAGAAATTTGGGGGATGGGCTATATCGAACAAACCCAGTATCTGAGGGTTTTCATTGCCCAGTTGCGTAAAAAGATTGAAGACGATCCCGCCAAACCAAAACTATTCAATACAGAATCGGGAATAGGTTATCGGTTTGGTGGTTAATTAAAATTCAGGAAAAATATTCTTTCATCGGTTCGAAATAAAATTCTTTCCAGCCTTTTTTATAATCTTTTCCCTGGCCATCCGGAATATTAGAATGACTTAAAATCAATTTGGTACCACCCTTAATTTCTTCGAATTTCAATTCAAGGACTGAATCGGGACTGTCCTCAGGAAATTCTGTTGTACGCCAAAGTTGAACAATTTTTTTAAAAGGTTCTAACTTTTGTGTTTTACCTGAAATATAGTTATCCCAGATTATAAATTTTCCATTTACAACTGGCTCAATTTGAGCGGTATATCCAGTAAAATCGGCATGAATTTTACTATCTAGCCATGCTCTATATAAAGTTTCAGGATCTGTTGCAAATTTTTCATTTAAAATGAATGATTCCATAGTTCATGATTTATTACTAAAAACAATTTAAAATTATTTTGGTTTACTTTTTATCAATTTTGTAATCTGTTTACTATTGTTGCAGAAGCCTGGGCAGTTGGCATGATGAGTATTTCGTCAATGCACACATGCGGTGGCCGCGTAACAACGAAAAGAATAGTTTCAGCAATATCTTTTGCGGAAAGCGGGATGAAACCTTCATAAACTTTTTTGGCACTTTGAATATCACCATGAAAACGAACAATAGAAAATTCAGTTTCTGCCATGCCAGGTGCAATAGAGGTCACTTTAATGTTATGTTTGACCAAATCGATACGCATCCCTTTTGTCAATGCTTCAACAGCATGTTTCGATGCACAATAAACATTCCCCTTTTCGTATACTTCCCTGCCCGCAATTGAACTAATATTTATAATATGGCCACGATTTCTTGAAACCATTAATGGCAATACCTCTCTGGAAATATATAATAAACCTTTAATGTTTGTATCGATCATTTTTTCCCAATCTTCAATATCTCCATTTTGTATATTATCTAAACCGGATGCAAGACCTGCATTATTAATCAGTACATCAATATTGCGCCATTCAGTTGGCAAACCAGCGATGGCTTCTCTGACTTGTTTCCTTCTTCTTATGTCGAAACAAAGAATCAGGACTTCCGGCTTTCCCAATGACTCAATTTCATTTTTTAAATTTATCAACCGGTCATTTCTTCTTCCTGTAAGAATAAGGTCATAATTATTTTTACCTAACAGATGTGCAGTTGCAAGGCCAAAACCCGAGGTAGCGCCGGTAATTAAGGCTATTTTCTTTTTTTTCATAATGAATAATAGATTATTTATTTTAATATTATTAATCCAAAATTATCCTTTTCCCGAATAACAAAGGTTTCAATAATAATTATATTTGTTTGCAAATGAAAAATACATTATATCAATTTTAAAAAGGAAAAGTAAACATTATTAAATTATCCGAAACTGGAACAGGTTAAACCATATAAAAATCAAGAGGGATCGAAGAAAAAGCAGGTCGCGTTTATGTTCGATTCAATATCGCTTCGTTATGATTTTTTGAATCACTTTTTATCAATGGGAATAGATAAGAGTTGGCGAAAAAAAGCAATAAATATGCTTAAAGGAAAAGAAATTAAAAATATTCTCGATATTGCTACAGGAACTGGCGATTTTGCTATTGAAGCTTCCCGTTTACCTGAAGTTCAGATTACAGGAATTGATATTTCAGACAAAATGCTTGCCGTTGGGCAGAATAAAATTAAGAAAAAAAATCTTGAAAAAAGAATACGTTTATTTAACGGAGATTCCGAATCTCTATTGTTTGCTGATAATTCTTTCGATGCAGTTACAGTTGCTTTTGGAGTCAGAAATTTTGAAAACCTGGATGTGGGCTTATCAGAAATGTGCAGGGTCTTAAAACCAGGTTGTTTAGCCATTATTCTTGAATTTTCAAAACCCCGGAAATTTCCTTTTAAACAATTGTACTTTTTTTATTTTAATCATATTTTACCGGTTTTAGGTAAATTATTTTCTTATGATGATTCTGCTTACAACTATTTACCTGAATCGGTAAGTCATTTTCCCGATGGGGATGATTTTTTAGTTGAAATGAGAAATGCGGGATTTCAGGAGTGCTCTGTAAAAATATTAACTTTTGGTATTGCCGCGATATATTCAGGTAAGAAAAAATAGGCGTTTCTTGTCAGGATTATAAGAAAGTAATATTTTCGTACAATAATCGTTAAATAAATTATTTGAACTGACTAATTAATAAATATTGTATTATTTGTTGAAAAAAAATTTTTATATCATATTTCTTTGTTTCATTGCCGGAAAAAGTTTTTCCCAGGAAACTAAAGTAAGGAACAATCCCGAATACGACGATAAACTAATTCATTTTGGTTATACATTAGGCTTAAATGAAATGGAATTCAGTTTTGGAAGAAATTATAAGGCAAATCCAAATGATACATTATATGCCGATTTGGTAAAACCCATGCTTGGATTTCATGTTGGCATGATTTCGGATTTAAGGTTAGGTGAATATTTTGACCTTCGTTTACAGCCAAGTTATAATTTTAGTCAGCGTAACCTGGTATTTTTTGTAAATCGGAAATTAAATACTCAAATGAACCTCGAATCAAGCATGATCGATATTCCATTATCTTTAAAATACAAAGCAAAACGGATTAATAATTACCGTCCCTATTTATTAGGAGGTGGAAGTGTAAGGTACGATCTGGCAGCTAAAAAGAAATTCGATGAATCGACAAATGAATATGTACTCCTTAGGCCATTCGATATTTATTATGAAATAGGCTTTGGTATTGATTTCTACCTGACCTATTTTAAGTTTTCCACGGAAATTAAACTTTCTGTTGGAACATTAAATATCCTTAATCATAGCAAATCGCCTTCTCAACCGGAATATGTAAATGCTTTGACCAAACTAAATTCCAATATAATTTTATTTTCAATGCATTTCGAATAATATTTTTCATTTACATTATTTAAAAAATTTGTGCAGGAGATAATCACTCTTTCAATAAGCCCAAAGGAAGCCTCAGGGGAAAAGTTCTATCGGTTAATAGCAGCTCAAAAATTAGGAATAGATATAAAACAAATCCGATTCATTAGAATAATTAAAAAATCTTTTGATGCACGGCACAAGGAAATCATAGTCAATTTATCATTACAGGTTTTTATAGACGAAGATGCACCTGGTGAAGTTTATAAAAAGTTTGAATATCCATTTGCAGGAAATAAAGAACCAGTAATAATTGTTGGTGCCGGTCCTGCCGGGTTGTTTGCAGCATTAAGGTTAATAGAACTTGGTAAAAAACCTCTAATCCTGGAAAGGGGAAAGGAGGTTTCGGAAAGAAAGGTGGATGTTGCCCAAATAAGCAGGAATGGAAAAATAAACCCCGATTCGAATTATTGTTTTGGAGAAGGGGG
>Ga0265316_10000824_pt1 | contig 34306 bp, 30 predicted proteins | sample 4522metaG_FD_202092 | JGI IMG/M metagenome (GOLD analysis project Ga0265316, IMG submission 202092) | Rhizosphere microbial communities from Carex aquatilis grown in University of Washington, Seatle, WA, United States - 4-5-22 metaG | ecosystem: Host-associated > Plants > Roots > Rhizosphere >...
TCGTGGCGGGTGTCGGGGTACAGCCCGTGGTCGATTTTGTCGAAGCGGCGGGAATCGCCGTCGACGGCGGGGTGCTAACCGACGAATACCTCGAAACGAATGCGCGCGGTGTCTTCGCGGCGGGGGATATCGCGCGATATGCCACCGGGGCCGGCAAGAGGCGACGTATCGAGCATTGGGTGCACGCCGAGCGGCAAGGACAAGTCGCGGCTCAGAACATCTTGGGCCAGCGTCGCAAGTTCTCGTACGTCCCGTTCTTCTGGAGCGTGCACTATGACGTGACGATCAACTACGTCGGCCACGCGGAAAATTGGGACCGGGTGCAAATCGCCGGCAGTCTGATGAATCGCGATGCCGCGATCGCGTACCGCGAGATGGGAGCCATAGCGGCGATAGCAACCATCGGGCGGGACCGCGCGAGCTTGATCGCCGAAGAGGCCATGGAGCGGGGCGACTCCCAGACGCTGGAAGCGCTTCTGACCGGCTAATTCGGCAAGCTGTGCCCGCCAACGTCATCGCGAACCTCGACACCCATTCGTGCAAAAAGGCGAACGCCCGGCTGAGAAGCTGGGCCAGACTTGGATCTTGGACACGCGGGCCTAGCCGCCTTTACGGCCTCTGAGAAGCGAACGCATCTCGACCAGGCAGCGTTGAACGACCTCTGCGGTCGCACCGCCACTCCCGACACGCCCGCAGCGAAGCGCTTCAAAGGAGGCGGTTGCCATAGTGACGAGGTTCAAGAGGGCCAGATCGAGCTGGTCGAGTCCCTCCTCGTGAGTCTTGTCCCGCTCGGCGTTCCATGACGTCACGGCCCTCGCGATCGCATTGTCCAGGCACCAATTCAGCGTATGAAACTCGGTAACGGTAATGGGTGCGTGCAACTCGTCCGCGAGCTCGGTGACCGCCTGACAAACGTCGCCATAGTCATGGACGACTTGGTCGATTGTGAATCCAAATTGGCGCAAGGTTTGACCGTGCAAGGCTGCACTCCGGCCGATGTTCGCATTCTTCGGCAGCGGTTCCCGCGAGGCCTTCTGCTCGGGATTTCGCTCCTGCTCGTCGTCCAGCGCCAGCGCGAGCTGAGACAAGAAAAGGGGCACCCCGTGCTCCGCCTCTGCCTCGCTGGGCCGCGGAGATGCGCGTCGTGCGACCTTCTCGCAAGCGCGTCGTATGAGTTCGATCCGATTGTCCGTCAGAAATTGGCGCAATGACATCCAGCCCGCTCCTCAGGTGGCATGCGTATTCCTCACGTACTAACGGACGAGTTATGCAAGAAGCAGGGCAAGCACTCGGCGCAAGCAGTGCGGCCACATTTTCGGGTCGGCGCGCGTCGCCCGGGCTCCGAGTTTGCGCGATGGCAATTCCGCAAGGCACATTGCGAAGCCCGGCTGGCCCAACGGCGAGCCGCGAACTCCGTGCTCCCCGCGGACGCTAGTGCCGCTGAGCCGCCCGTTGGTCTGCGCGCTTTTCCAGCTGAATCGTCCCGCTCGCGGCGCCGCCTTCTTGAGGTCGGCTTTCTACCCGTCTCGATGTATCCAGCACGTCTCGAACCTTCCTCGCGAGTGCCTTCGGGGTGACGGGTTTCTCGAGGAAGGCGAATTCAGAATTCCAGATGCGGTGAAGCGCCCGCGCGTCGTCAATGTATCCCGACATGTAGAGCACCCTCATCGCAGGCCGCACGTGCAGCAAGCGTTCAGCCAATTGCGGGCCACTCATACGGGGCATCACGACATCGGTCAAAAGAAGATGAATGGCCGCTCCGTCTTGCTCACAGATCAGCAACGCTTCACCCGCGTTCTTGGCCTCGATGACGCGGTAGCCCTGCCGGAGTAGAATCGTTTGAGCAAGTGTGCGGACTTGTTCGTCGTCTTCGACGAGGAGGATCGTTTCACAACCCCGCGGGGCGGCGATTTCCTCGATCATCGGTCTCGACGGCACCGTCGCCGCCCCGGCGTCTGCCCGCGGAAAGTAGACCTTGAATTCCGTCCCTTCGCCTGGCGCGCTCCGCACCCGGATGTGGCCGCCGCTTTGGTGAACGATGCCAAAGACGGTGGCGAGCCCGAGCCCGGTCCCCTTTTCGGTCCCCTTGGTTGTAAAGAAGGGCTCGAAAATGTGCTCGCGAGTCGGAGCATCCATCCCGATGCCCGTGTCGGTGACCGTCAGCAGCACATAAGGGCCGGCGGTGACGTCGACTTGCTTCGACGCGTAATCCTCGTCGAGGTCGACGTTCGAGGTCTCGAGCGTCAGCTTGCCGCCGCTTGGCATGGCGTCGCGGGCGTTGACCACCAGGTTCATGATGATCTGCTCGAGCTGCCCCGCATCGGCGATGACCTTCCCCAGCGCGTCCTGGGTGATCACACAAAGTTCGACGTCTTCTCCAATCAGCCGCTTCAGCAGGTTCACCAAGCCAGCCGCAATCGCGCTCGGATCCAGAGCCGCCGGCCTTAAAATCTGCTTCCGGCCGAAGGCCAGGAGCTGCCGTGTCAGGCTTGCAGCGCGCTGCCCTGCGCCGCTGATTTCTTCCAATTGTTTACGGATCGGGTCGTCCGGCTTGAGGTCCATGGCGAGCATTTCGCTGTAGCTCAAGATGATCGACAATAGGTTATTGAAGTCGTGCGCGACCCCGCCGGCAAGCCTCCCGATGGCCTCCATTTTCTGAGCCTGCCGCAGCCGGTCCTCGCTCGCGCGGAGAGCCTCTTCGGCGCGGCGACGCTCGCTCACGTCTTGGGCGACGACGAGCCGGGACAACCGACCTTGAAACATCAGCGTGTGAATCGTCTCTTCCACGTCGATCGCGGCCCCGCCCTTTTTCACGTGCTTGCACGCACCGAAGTGGACGGCCGCTAGCGCGTCGGGTGCGACTTCGTTGCCCAGCGTGTCTTCTGGTAGCCGGAGATCGTCGACGGTCATCCGAAGCAGCTCGTCGCGCGAGTACCCGTATTGTTCGACGGCCATGTCATTGATCGCGACGAAGCGCGAGGTCTCGACGTCGCACACCCACTTCGGAAGTGGGCTGCTGTTGAAGAGCGCTCGATATTGCGCCTCGGATGTACGCAGGACTTCCTCGGCTCGCTTGCGCTCCGAAATGTCGGTGACGTAGCTAATGCACTCACCGGTGCCCTCGAGAATGGCCGACCCTACCAGTGCGGCCACGAGATGGCCGTCCTTGTGGACGTATTCTCGTTCGCTTACGGGCAAGAAGCCCGTAGCCCGCAATTGCTCGCGAGCCTCCATTTCTGAGACTACGCGGCCGAGCGGAGTGATAAGTTTCCAGTTGAGCAAGCCCGCCAGCATTTCACTTCGCGTGTAGCCGAGCATCCCCAGGAAAGCGTCGTTAGCCTCTTTGAAGTTGCGGTTGAGGTCCTCTATCGTGACGCCGGTCACGCCAGATTCGAAAAGACGTCGGAATCGTGCTTCTCGGTCCCTCAGCCTTGCGTGCTCCGCCACCAGCCGTTCGGCGATGAGCAGCCGAAGCTCGAGAGCCGACGGCCCGAGCGAGGTGAAGTAGAGATCCGTAGCGCCCGCGTCGAGAACTGCAGGGTATTCCTCCTCGCGACGCGCGATGACGAGAATGACGGCATTGACGCCCTGAAGGCTTGCGCGTATGCGACGGCAGAAGTCGGAGCCCGCCATGTCGGGCAAAGGGTCCTCCATGACGATGAGCGGCGGCGAGCTGATGCGCAGGGCTTCGAGTGCAGCGGCTCCATTTTGAGCCCTGATCAGTTCGTGTTCACGGGAGGAAAGCGCCGTTTCCACGATACCTAGGTTGTCAGCAGTGACCCCGACTACCAGTACCTTCATTTCATTCCCCCCGTTCAGTACTCCCCAGCCAGCCAGAAGGCCGCGCTAGCGTGGGAAAGTCAAGGCCGGCGTGCCTGACTTGCCGGTCCCTGCCTCATTGGTGTGAAGCCCTGCAAGGACGAGTCACGCCGTTCGACAAGGTCTGGCAGTTCATTGCTTGCCCTCCTGCCGCGAGATCGATGGAAGGGCGCAGCGCCATGAAATGCATCGTGCGAAAAAGGTTACTTGCGCGAAGGCGCCGCGACGGACAGGGTAAACGGACGGGTGGTGTTTCGCTCATGAGCCACCCATTTCGGGTTGTCGAGGAAGGACCGTATCTCCACCAAGAAGTCTTGGAAGGCGACGGCGGCGGCGCCGCCGCTCGCGACGCGCGCGGCCGAGGAAAGGGCGTCAACGGTGGCGGTTGCGGTGGCGACCAATTTTGACAACTCCCGGCGGATCGCGTCGAGCCGCCCCTCCGCGTCCGCCAAGGCCTTGTTCCGCTCTTCGTCCCACGACGTAACGGCTCCTGCGATGGCGTTATCCAGGCAACGGTTCAGCGTGTGAAATTCCGCGATGGTGAGCACCGCGCCTTGCTGTCCGGCCAGTTCGGTCACGGCCTGACAAACGTCTCCATAGCCGCGCACGACCTGTTCGATTGTGAATCCAAATTTGCTCAGGTCCTGGCCATGCAATGCCGCGCTCCGCACGATATGCGCGTTGGCGCATGTGCCTGACTCGACCGTCTCCCTGGGGTCCCTCTCCTCCTCCGCGCGAAGCACAGTGCCAAGTTGAGACAAGAATGCAGGAACCCCGTGCTCCATCTCTGCGTCGCTCGGCTGGGGATACCGACGAGTGGCGACCTTCGCCCTAGTCCGTTCTATCAGCTCCCGCCGATTGTCAATAATGAACTTTTTCAGTGACATCGAGTTTCCTTCTGTAGGTGAGAGCGCATCTCGTGTGGGCGACCACCGTCGCCGGCCGACCTCACGCCCTCCAACGCGCATTCCACCCTCTTCCACGAGGCAACTCGACGAGCATGCGATTGACTATACAAGCGCCGGGCCACCCATTTCGGGGATCCGGCGGAAAGGGTGGCCATCATTTTCGGAGGACGACGGCGGATCGTCTGGTTTTCTGTTCGCGCGAAGATCGTGCTCTCTATCGCGCCGGCTGGAGTTGAGAGCCTTGTTCCGTGTCCCCTTGGACGGAAGAATGGCGCACGGCAGTGAGTTGATGCGTTGACGCGAGGTAAGCTGCATTCGGCCAAACACGGGGCGTTATATTGCAAATGAATGCCACGCTTGAGCTGGCGGATGGAACGCGCATTGCCGCGGGAATCGGACGATGAAGTAACAGGTGACTCTCGCCCGAGCTGGAAGCCACGCTTCGCAGGCTGACACGAGATGCCCCGGCGGGGAGTTGCGCCGCTTGTCGGGCGGTCCGCGGCAACGAGCAGCGGACACGACGGCTGCCACGTCACCGTCGACTCGGCGGAGAAGGCCGCGAAGAACAAGGATGAAGGAGTGGTCGACGCCAGGTTCTCGTGCCTCGCAGGCGAATCGCGCGCGCAAGCGCTAGGATGCCGCGCTCGGCATGGGAAGGGTAGCGTTCGCGTTCAGCTTCGTACTGCTGTCTGGGCTCCCCGGTTGCGAGGTGGTCTTAGGCGTTGGCGGCCTGACCGAACGAGGCCTCGACGATGCTGGGGGCACTCGGGACGGGAGTGCACCCGGCCCTTACGACGGACGAGCCCTCGAGCAGGACGCCGACGCGACCGCGACAAGTGCCGACGGACCGACGACTCCTAGCGGGTCGGACGACGCCGCGGAGGACCCGGGGGCCGTCCGCGAGGGCGACGCCACTTTTTCTTCGCTCGATTCCACGCTCGACGACGCGACGGCCGCGCCGGGCGACACGGGCACGGCGCTACGCGACGCTCCGGTGCAGGATGGCGGCCTCGACGCGCCCGACTCCGCCGCCGCAGCGGACGGCTCTCCTACCGATGGCCCCGTCGTCGACGCCGATGCCCATGGAGGATCGTATGTCTCCTGCCTGGGGATTCACTCAGCGACGCCGACGAGCTCGAGCGGCACGTATGTCATCTCCCCGAGTGGAACGCCGATCGAAGTTCAGTGCGACATGGCCTTCGGGGACGGCGGATGGACGTTGGTCCAGTCCACTAACGGGGGGAGCTGCAGTCCCGCCACCGAGACTGCGGGGACCGTGACGCTTGGTTCGTGCGCTTACATGCCGACTGCGGCCTTGACCGCGCTCGCCCAAGTGTCGACGAAGATCCACGTGCGCCCCGCTAGCGGGACGGCCGCGCCCGCAGCCTACATCACAAGCGCCACCACGCTCCCGATCCAGAACCTCCGCATGGGGCTCGTCACGAACGCCAACGAGACTCTGGGAGATGCCGGCGCGCAAGAAGCGGCGTGGACCGTCGTGGGCGACCCCGGGAACGCGGCCGCTCAACGGCTCGCCCCGCCGAGCATCTTGGCGTTCACCTGCTCGGTCGCCGGAGAAATGTGGCCCTCGGTCTACCACGCGTGCGGCAACGCCGTCGACGGCTTTGCCCTCGACGTGTACGACAAGACGTCCGTCTGGAACTGGTCCGTGCGCAACACGAACGTGGCCATGGAGGTCTACGTTCGCTGAGATCCCGGCATGGGCGCCAACTCCACGGGTGGGGGGTCGAAGCACGGAGACGGCGCGTGAGGCCTCAATGGCGGGGCCCGAGGCCGGCCGCTCTACCATGCCGTTTCCGTGGCCGGTATGGTCTCTGACGCATGTCACCGCCGCTGAGGGCCGCTCCAGGCATGACCCTCGAAAACAGGTTCTTGCTGCTCGACGTGATCGGGCGCGGCGGGATGGCGACGGTGTTCAAGGCTCGGGACCTCGAAAAAGGGGGGGTCGTCGCGGTGAAGGTTCCGCTCCCCGAGTACTCGAGCGGCGTCGGGAGCTGGTCGATGACGCAGCGCGAAGCGGAAATCGGCTTGCAGCTTCACCATCCGAACATCGTGCGCTTCATCCCGCTCGCGCCGAACAAGCACCGAAGTATCGTGGTGACCGAGTACATTCCGGGGGCGCCGCTCGCTTCGCAAATCGGCAGGGGACGCAGTTTGGCCGAGGCCGAGGCCTTCCGAATCGCGAGCTGCTTGTGCGACGCCGCGGACTACTTGCACGGCCGGCAGATCGTTCACTACGACCTCAAGCCTGGCAACGTCATCTTGGGCGAAGACGGGTCCGTTCGCGTCATCGATTTTGGAATGGCCCACGCGCGCGCAAAAGGCCGTTTCGCTCTCGGGGGCCCGGCTCCTCCAATGGCGACCTCGGACTATGTCGCGCCCGAGCAGATTCGCCGCCGCCGCGGCCTACCGAGCGTCGATGTCTACGCGATCGGCACGATTCTTTACGAAATGCTCACGGGGCATACGCCGTTCGAAGGAGATGACCCGTTCGTCGTGGCGAGCGCCCGCCAACTCGGCGATCCGAGAGCGCCGCGCGCTCTCAACCCCGCCATCTCGCAGGAGGCCGAGGAGATTGTGCTGCGCGCCCTGCGGCGCGATCCGAAGGAGCGGTACGCCAGCGCCGCTGCGCTCAAGGAAGATCTCGACCATCCGGCCGCGGTACGCGTATCCGGTCTTGCAAGCCGCCTGATCGAGGTCACTCTCTGGCGCAAGGGCCGCCGCTGGATTCGCTACGTCGCCGCCGTGGGCTTCGCGCCGATCGCCTTGATGGTCGCTTCGTTCGGGCTTCTATGGTGGTACTTCGAACACAAGCGGTAGCCGCACAAGCCGCCAAAAGAAAGCGCCGCAGAGGTGCAGAGTCGTCGGAGGTTTACGCCTTCGCACCCCTGCGGCGGAAGTCTCAGATTACGAAGAGCATTTCTTGGTAGCTTGGAAGGGGCCAGAGATCGCTCGCGACCATTCCCTCGAGTTTGTCCGACACCTCGCGAACCGACTGCATCGCCGGAAGAACGGTATTGCACAGGTACGTGGCTTCCTTGACGACCCCATCGCCCCCCGGATGTTCCATCGCCTTTTCGAGCGCCTTCAGCCGCGTCGCGAGCGTGACCGCCAAGGACGAAATGTCCTGGAGCAGGGAGGCATCGAACGGCGCGCCGGCCCCCTTGAGAGACGCCTGTGTGTCGGCAAGCTCGCGTTGATAGCGCGAGGTAGCCGGGGAGATCATGGTCTTGGCCATCGACTGGACGAGCTTGGCTTCGACGTGGATGCTCTTGCAGTACTGCTCGAAATAGACTTCGTAACGGCTCTCGAGCTCGCGCGGCGAAAGCACTTTGTACTTGTCGAAGAGCTCGATCGCTTCTTTGGTATGAAATGCCGGAAGGGAGTCGACCGTCGTCTTGAGGTTGGGCAACCCCCGTCGCTCTGCTTCCGCGTGCCACTCTTTGGAGTAGCCGTTGCCGTTGAACACGACCGCGCCGTGTTCCTTGACGATCGAGCTGAGGATATCGGCGACGGCGGCGTTCAGGGTCTTTCCGCCGGCGATCGCCGATTCGATCTTCGAAGCGATGAAGTCGAGGGATTCGGCGACGATCGTGTTGATGACGAAGACGGGCCCGGCGATGGACTGCCCCGATCCGGGAGCACGAAACTCGAATCGATTGCCGGTGAACGCAAAGGGACTCGTTCGGTTGCGGTCTCCCGGATCTTTCGGAAGCTTCGGCAACGAGTCGACGCCGACCTCCAGCGTTCCCTTGCTCTTCGACGACTTGGCGCCGCCTGCGCGAATCTGCTCGAACACGTCCGCCAGCTGCTCGCCCAGAAAGACGGACATGATGGCGGGAGGGGCCTCGTTCGCGCCTAAGCGGTGGTCGTTTGTGGCCGAAGCGACGGATGCCCGCAGAAGGTCGCCGTGCTTGTGGACGGCACGAACGACCGCTGCGCAGAAGACCAAGAACTGGGCGTTGTCGTGCGGGGTATCCCCCGGATCGAGAAGATTGCCCTGCGTGGCATTTCCGAACGAAAAGTTGACGTGCTTGCCCGACCCGTTCACGCCCGCGAAGGGCTTCTCGTGCAGCAGGCAAATCAGGCCGTAGCGCTCGGCGACGCGCCGGAGCGTGACCATGATGAGCTGCTGATGGTCGGTCGCCACGTTGCTCGACTCGAACATCGGCGCGAGCTCGAACTGGCCCGGAGCGACTTCATTGTGGCGGGTCTTCGCGGGAATGCCCAGCTTGAAGAGCTCGCGTTCGACTTCGATCATGAACGCGATGACCCGCTCGGGGATCGCTCCGAAATAGTGGTCCTCGAACTCTTGTCCTTTCGGCGGCTTCGCGCCGAACAGCGTACGGCCGGCGTTCAGGAGGTCCGGTCTTGCGTAGAAGAAGCGTCGGTCGATGAGAAAGTACTCTTGCTCGGCGCCGGCGTACGACACGACCGTCGCCGGGTGATGATGTCCGAAGAGTTTGAGCACGCGCTGGGCTTGCGTGTTGAGCGCCTGCATCGACCTCAAGATGGGCGTCTTGAGATCCAGCGCCTCGCCCGTCCACGACACGAAGGCTGTCGGGATGCACAAAGTCGATCCGCTCGCCGTCTCGAAGAGGTACGCCGGGCTGGTGGCGTCCCAGGCGGTGTAGCCCCGGGCCTCGAACGTCGTCCGGATGCCGCCGTTCGGGAAGCTCGACGCGTCGGGCTCTCCCTGAATCAGCGTCTTGCCCGAGAACTCCGTGATGGCGCCCCCTTCGCCGTCGGGGTTGAGGAAACTATCGTGCTTTTCCGCCGTCATTCCCGTAAGCGGGTAGAAGACGTGCGAATAGTGGGTGGCGCCCTTGGAAAGCGCCCAACTCTTCATTGCCGAAGCGACGACGTCGGCGACCTTCGGATCGAGCGGCTGAGCGCCGTCGATCGTCCGCTTGAGAGATCGGAACACTTCCTTCGGCAGTTGAGTCTTCATTTGCGCGAGCCCGAAGACGTTCTCGCCGAAGAGGGCCTCCGCCGAAGGCTCCTTGAAGTTGGTAGTCGTGGGAGACGGCTTGTAACCGATCGCTCCCGTCAGCGCGTCGAGCCGAGCACCGTTTGCAGTCATGAAACATTTCCTTTCGCGGACCGTGGCCGCCCTTCGGCGACACGAAATGCGCCGCTGACATTCCGACGGGCTGTGTTTCCGCCAGAGCGCGGGATCGTTTCGGCTGACGCCGGTAGAGAGAGAACGTCGTGCGGGCAAGGGCGAGCTCGGCCTAGCCGATTCGTTACGCGCCCCGCCGATCGCGGTAGAGTCGCCGCGTGCAAAAGCTCGAAGCCGGAATTCACCACTTTCAGTCGACCTACTTCGCCTCAAACCGCGGACTCTTCGAACACCTCGCAGAGAAGGGACAGCGACCCGAGACACTCTTCATCACCTGCTGCGATTCGCGCGTCGTGCCCAACCTCATCACCACCGCTGCCCCCGGCGAGCTGTTCATCGTGCGAAACGTCGGCAACGTCGTCCCCTCGATGGGCCGCGGGCTGGCAGGCGGCGTCTCGGCCGCGATCGAATACGCCGTCGAAGTGCTCGGCGTCGGCCACGTCATCGTGTGCGGTCATACCCACTGCGGGGCGATTGAGGCCATCCTTCATCCCGAGCGGGTCGCACACCTGCGCTTCGTATCGCGGTGGCTCGCCGAATCGGCGCGCATCCCGTCGCTCATCGAAGAGCGGTACGGCCACCTCGAGGGCGAGGCGCGGTTGACGGCCGCCGTCCAAGAAAACACTTTGATCCAGCTCGAGAACCTGCGCTCGTTCGACTTCGTCGCGCGCCGGCTCGACGCGGGTACGCTCAAGATGAGCGGTTGGGTCTTCAAGATCGCGACTGGGCAGGTCTTCGACTACGATCCAATCTCCCAGCAGTTCTTGCAGCTCGGCGGTGGAGAGGAAACCGAGCGATCCGTCTTGAGCTCGAGGCCGCCCGCTCCGACGTGATTGCCCTCCCGCTCGGCGTAACGATGCGCTAGAGCACCTGCCATGGTTGATGTTTCTACCCTGCAAGCCGCCCTGCCCCATTGCTTGGAACACACGTCCTTCGAGAGCCTGGGGTCGAAGTACGAGGGCAAAGTTCGCGACAACTACACGACGGCCGACGGCCGGCGCTTCATCGTGGTGACCGATCGCATCAGCGCATTCGATCGCGTTCTCGGAACGCTTCCTTTCAAGGGGCAAGTCCTGAACCGCCTCGCGGCGTGGTGGTTCGAGCGGACTGCGAAGGTCGCTCCGAACCATATGGCGCGTGTCCCCGACGCCAACGTCCTCGAGTGCGTCGAGTGCAAGCCGATCCTCGTGGAGATGGTCGTGCGCGCATACGCGACGGGCACGACGTCGACGAGCTTGTGGACCCACTACGAGCGGGGGGCGAGGGTCTTTTGCGGGCACCGACTGCCCGAGGGGCTCAAGAAGCACCAGCGGCTACCCCATCCGATCATCACACCCACGACGAAGGCGCCCAAGGGAGAGCACGACGTTTCGGGGTCTCGGGAAGAGATCCTCGCAACGGGGCAGGTCACCGCGAAGGACTTCGACGAAGCGGCGGAAGTCGCCATGAATCTCTTCGTCGAGGGGCAGAAGACGTGCGCGGAGCGGGGGCTCATCCTCGTCGACACGAAGTACGAGTTTGGCCGCGACAAGGCGGGAAAGCTCCTGGTCATCGACGAGATTCACACGCCCGACTCTTCGCGCTTTTGGCAAGCGGCGACCTATGATGCGCGCCTTCGCGCCGGTCAGGACCCCGAGCCGCTGGACAAAGACTTCGTGCGCCGCTGGTACATCGACCAGGGCTACAAAGGCGACGGGACGCCCCCGCCAATGCCCGACGAGGTGCGAATCGGAGCCGCGCAGAGGTACATCGCGGCGTTCGAACAGATCACCGGGGGACCTTTCGTCCCCGACACGAGTCCGCCCGTGGCGCGCATCGCAAGGAACCTCGGCATCGGAGCGCGGGCATGAAGGTGGCCGTGATCGTGAGGATCAAGTCCGAAGTGCTCGACCCTCAAGGAGACGCCGTGCGTCGCGCGCTCGCCAAGCTCGGCTTCGAGGGAGTGAAGGGGGTGCGCATCGGCAAGGTGATCGAGATCGAGATGGACGAAGCGCACGCGCGCGCCCCCGATCTGAAGAAGCGCCTCGAGAAGATGGCCGACGAGATGCTCGCGAACCCGGTCATCGAGGACTACGAGGTGGTGCTTCCTTCGTAGGCCGCGCTGAGACCTCGTGCATCGTCGCGCGATCTCTTACAGAGCGATTGGGGTCGGCATGAAGAGCAGCGCGAAGAAGGCGAGCGTCAGGATAGCCACCACCGATCTTCCCCGAAGAAGTCGCTGCGCCCCTGTCGCGGGGTGATCCATCAGCGTGCTCGATGCCCGGAGCGCCCCCCAGCGCACCTCCATTGTGATGAGCACCGCGAGGCCGACGAACCATGCCCCCCACACGACGACGGACGTCTGGTCTCGGAGGACCCCCGCCAGGAGGGCGAGCCCGAGAGTAGCGAACGCCCGCGTCCGGATTCCGAGACCGTCGGGAGTGCCTCCGCGTGGGGCCGAGAGCGTTCCCAGGATGGGGAGCACTTCGAACCAGACGAGCCAAAAGAGCGAGTTGTTCACGTGTCGGCCGATGTGCCAGAGCCCGATTCCCGCCCGGGCGTCGCGCGCTACGAAGCTCGCGAGACTCACGAAGAAGAAGACCAACATGGACCGGTGGACCCACTGCGCGATGCGGTTCTGCGAGGGCCCGAAGAGCGAGAACGCCACGTGGCCTCCGTCGAGCTGACCGACGGGGAGTAGGTTGATCATCGTGACGAACATTCCGACCCAACCGGCGAACGCCACCGGCGACAGAAGAACGTCCATGCCGTCCGGGATCGGCGGGCCGAACCACCCGTCGAGCAATCGCAAGAGGAGGGAATTGCCGAGCTGCATCATGTCGCCGTCGCTTCCGTCCATGGCGACGAGCTGGGAGTGGGCGACACCCCAAGCGTAAAGCGGTATTGCCAGCGCGAGGCCGGCCAGCGGTCCGGCCGCGCCGATGTCGAGCAAGGCTCGCCGCGTCGGGATTACCGATCGCATCCGAATGACGGCGCCCATCGTGCCGAACGGCGAGATGAAGGGCAGTGGGATGAAATACGGAAGCGACGCGTCGACTCGGTGGATGCGCGCGGCGATGTAATGGCCGAACTCGTGCGCGAGCAGAATCGCCATGAGCGCGCCCGTGTACGCGAGCGCATGAAGCAACCCGGAGCGGGTCGGCGCTTCGTGCATCATCCAGGTCGCGAAGACGCTGGCGATCGTCGCGAGCAGCAGTAGGGCGTTGGTTCTCCATGCAACGCTGGCCGCGGCGGGCGACGTTTGCGACGGATCGTTCAACGCGTCGCTCATCGCGTCGCCGCGCCGGGTCTGGGACGACGAGGGGTCGCCCTCATGGGAGGGCATCGCGGAGTGCGGCGGCGAGCCGCTCGAGTCGGGGGGCGAGCTTGGCATCAATGGTTCCCACATCGGTTTGCAGCCGAAGCTGTCCGCGCGCAAGGGCTTCGTCTTCTCGGACCTCGACCGACTGCGAATCGAGACCGGCGGCGCCCAGGTGGAGCCGAAGGGCCTGAGCGTCCAGCGGATGCGCTTCGATTGCGATGCGGCGCGCGCCGCGCGCTTCGGCGATCGCTGCGCGAGCGAGATCGGCAATCCGAGCGGGGTCGAGCTCGAGCGCGGTGCCGAGGAGCCGCTCGGCGAGGACCACAGCGATGGCGACGACGCTCTCCGAGTCGCGCTCGAGCCGATCGCCCTCGGCGCGGCGCAGCGCGAGCCATCGCGCTGCGAACGTCGCTTCCGCCTGTTCCAGGGCCTCTCGCGCGCCTTTCGCTGCTTCGTCGCGCGCCTCGTCGCGCGCTCGAACGAGAATCGCCTCCGCCTGCGATCGCGCGTCTTGAACGATGCGCTCCGCAGCCAGTCGGGCTTCTAGCTCTTCGCGTGCGATCCGACGCCATCTGGGCGCGGCGACCCCCAACGGCAGTAGATGCATCCTCTCCGCCCCGGCGGTGTTCGAAGCCCGAACGATGCGCGCGCGATGGCTCATCGTCCGAGTCGCATGTCGTCGATCGCAACGACCACGGCGGCAACCGTCCTCGCCATGGCGCGGGCGCGGACCTCGCGCGACGCGGACCTCAGTCCGCGCAGGAGCTCCGCAGCGCGAATCGTCGCCGTGTCGTCGAGAGCGTCGAGCGCCACTTCGAGCGGTTCTCCGAGGATGGCGCTCACGCCGAGAAACGCCTCTTGCCAGGGCTGGGCGGTCCTATCCATGTGGACTCTCCACCGAGAGGCTACGCAGTCTCACCGCTCCACGACGACGGCGAGCGCCTCGCCCCCGCCGATGCAGAGCGTCGCGAGTCCCCGCTTGGCGCCGCGGTCCTTCAGAGCCCCGAGGAGCGTCGTGAGGATTCGTGCTCCGCTCGCGCCTATCGGGTGCCCGAGCGCGACCGCACCGCCCCGGACGTTCACCTTCTTGAGATCCAAACCGCACATCGCCGCACAGGCCATCGTGACCGCCGCGAACGCCTCGTTGACCTCGTAGAGGTCGATCTGCCCTTTGGTCATCCCCAGCTTCGCGAGCGTGGCGTCGATGGCCTTCGCGGGCGCCGTCGTGAACCATTCAGGCGCCTGCGCCGCTCCGCCGTATCCGACGATGCGCGCCAGAGGCTCGAGTTTGTGCTCCTTGACGGCCCGCTCGCTCGCGAGGACGAGAGCGCTGGCGCCGTCGTTGATGCTCGACGCGTTCGCGGCGGTGATCGTCCCGTCCTTCGAGAAGGCCGGCTTGAGCCCGGCAAACTTGGTCGGATCGCCCTTGAGAGGACCTTCGTCCAACTTGACGAGAAGCGGCTCGCCCTTCTTTTGCGGCACGCTCACCGGCTCGATCTCGGCGTCGAAGAGCCCTTCCTTCTGGGCGGCGAGTGCACGGCGGAAACTCTCTTTGGCAAACTCGTCTTGCTGCTCGCGCGTGAGCTCGTATTTTTGGGCGCACATGTCGCCGCAGCTTCCCATGTGGACGTTTCCGTACGGATCCCAGAGGCCGTCGGAGATCATTCCGTCCACGAGCTTGCCGTCGCCCATGCGGTACCCCGAGCGGGCTTTCTCCAGGTAATAAGGGGCGTTGGACATCGATTCCATGCCGCCAGCGACCACGACGTCGGCGTCTCCAAGGGCGATCGTTTTGGCACCGAAGATGACGGCTTGCATCCCCGAGCCACAGACTTTGCTCACCGTCGTCGCGGGAACAGTGTTCGGGATTCCAGCAAAGATCGCGGCTTGGCGGGCCGGCGCCTGCCCGATCCCCGCGGAGAGCACGTTGCCCATGAACACCTCCTGCACGGCATCGGGGGCCAGCTTGGCACGCGCGAGTGCGCCTTTGATAGCCACCATGCCGAGCTCGGGCGCTCGCAGCGTCGAAAGCGAGCCGAGGAACGCTCCGATGGGAGTACGCGCCGCGGCCACGACGTAGATGGGGGGTAGCGTCATAGAAACAGGGATGACACGGGCGTGGAAATCCGTCGACTCGGGCCGTACTTGCGTGAGCCGACGCCCTCCGTTAGCTTGCGCACCCCCTCAGAGAGTCCGCCGAGAACACACATGGCCGAATCGAAATTCGCACAGTTCATCGCCGCCCGAAAACTCGATCCCCGCCGCATCCTGGCCGAGTCGCACCGGCTGGAGAAGCTCAAGCCGGAGGACCGAGTCATCCGATTGAACAAGCGTCGCGCGCGGAAGGCCGGGGCCGAAGGGGACGCCAACGTGGCAAAAGAAACCCGCAAGCCGCGCTCGGGCCGACCCGTCACACAGCGAGCGCTCGAGGCGGCCGTTCAGGGCGCCGAGCTCAGCGGAGCCACGAAGACTCGCATCCTTCGCGCCGTAAACCACCTTCTCGAGCTGAAAAAGCAAGAAAAAGTGGATCTGCGCCTGCTCTTTTGAAAACGTGAGCGCTTCACCGCGAGCTGCCAAAAACTGGGCCCGTCCCGCCTCGACGGGCACGCTTGCGGGATGCTCTTCGTTGCTCTGGCCGCCTTGTCGGCTCTTGTCGCGTCCGACGTTCGCGATTTCATCAACCGACCTCGTACCCGGGGGCAATAGGCCGCATCTTCCCCCACTGGAGCTCTCGGGCGCTTTGAATGGCGGAGCCCGAGGCGCATCGAACTCAACTGAGTGGGCGCTTCTCTCGTGCAGCCGCAATCGCAGACGCCGATGGCGAGTTCGCTTGCGGGCATGTCGGGCGTTGCCCTTCCAACGCGCTCGGTGAGGCCGCGCATGCCCGACGAGGAGCGCCTGATTGCGCGCGCATCCACCGGGGACACGGGCGCGTTTCGGCAGATTTACGAGCGCCACCGCCAGGACGTCGCGCGCCTCGTATATCGGATGATCGGGCCTCGGAGCGAACTCGAAGACGTCATCCAAGAGGTCTTCGTCCAAGTCTACAAGAGTCTCAAGGACTTCCGCGGTCAGTCCAAGTTCACGACGTGGCTTCACCGCGTCACCGTGAATGTCGTTCTCATGCACCGCCGCGCGGCCCGCAGCAGGCCGGTTTTTGCCGACGAGCCGCCTGCCGACACGGCCCTCCAGAGCGTAGATATCCCGCCGGACGAGGACTTCGAGCGCCGCGAACGCATGCGGGCGTTCGGACGGCTCCTCGATCGGCTCGCGGACAAGAAGCGCGTCGTCTTCGTACTGCACGAGCTCGAAGGCATTCCGCCGGGAGACATCGCGAAAATCGTCGGAGCCCCCGTGCTCACCGTGCGGACGAGACTCTTCTACGCGCGTCGCGAGATCGAAGCGATGCTCAGGGAGGAACCCTCGCTTTCTGGGATGCAGCTTAGCTTCGCGAAAGCCTCTGGTGCGGCAGGTGAACCATGAGCGACGGGATGAATCGAGTGTTGAGCGAGGCCCGCCGCGATTGGGGGACCGAAGGGGAGAGACGGGTCGATTGGGACGCCGTCGACGAGCGATTGTTCGCCCGCATCGACCAGGCGCGACGTGCGGAGCGGAGCTCGCTCGCGCCGGCACGAGGCAGAACCTGGACCGGCGTCGTCGTCGGCCTGGCGTCAGTCGCGGTTGCGGCTCTCCTCGCGGGTGCCGTCCACGACCGGCGCTCTCTCGAACTGGAGCGTGCAGCGCGATCGAGGCCGCAGGGAGCGTAGTCGCCATCGAAGGCGAGGGCGAACTGCTCATCGGCGGCCGCCACGCGTCCGTCGGAACGGCGCTGCGGCTGGGCGATGATTTGGAATCGCGAGGCGCTCGGGTCACGTTGGGCCGACCCGGCAAGCTCACCCTCGTTCTCGAGCGGGGCTCCAGCGCATCGGTCACGCACGTGCAGGGTGCGCTCGTTCTTGCGCTCGCGCGTGGTGCAGTCGAGGCACAAGTCGTCCCTGTCGCAAGCGGCGAGGCGCTCGCGGTCGACGTCGGGCCCTCGCGCGTCGCCGTTCACGGGACCCACTTTCGCGTCGCGCGCACCGACGATCGCGTCGTGGTCGATTTGAGCGAGGGAGTGGTCTCCGTAGGAGAGGCCCCTCGGGTAGGCGCCACCCTGGGCGGTCTGGTGACGGCTCCGGCACACGCCGAGTTCTCGGCGAGCGACGCGCAAGGCACGCTTCGCGTCACGCACGATGCGACCGCCGTTCGCGCAGCGGCCTCGTTGGGAACGGCGGTGCCGGTCGAGGCGCCCCCCGCTCCTCTCCAGACGTACGTTTCGCCACCGAAGACTGCGTCGAACGAACTGGTCCCGGCACCGAGCTCGGGAAGTCCGCGCGCCGAACCCCGCCCGTCTGCGAGCGTCTCCGCCCTAGCGACGCCCGCGCTCGCAATCCCGGATCCGAACGCGGAAGCCGCAATCGCCGGCGCCGTTCGAACATGTATGGCCGAGCGACTCCACGCCGACGACATTACGGTCGTCGTCACAACGACGCTGTATCTTCAGCTCAATGACGACGGCTCGGTGCGCATGGCGCGTTTCGAGCCTCCGGTTGCTCCCGACGTGAACGCGTGCGCCGCTCAGTCGATTTACAGCACCCGCTTCACGCGCGGCGGCGCAGCTGTCATCGCCGTGTCCGTCAAGAACTGACGGCGGGAACGCGCCCGGCCGCCGCCATACGCGAGAGCTCGGTGATCGCGTGTGTTTCTCGCGCGCCGAGGAGGCCGAACTGCAGCCCCATGCCTTCGCCTGGTCGCGTCCAGCGCACGACGGCCGGCATGGCGAGCGGCGTCTTTATCCCGGGCAGGCGGATGTGGACGACGAGCTCGATCCCGAAAGATAGGGTTTGGGGCGTGTGAACGTACATTCCGCCCAACGAGACGTCCTTGGAGCGACCCGCCAGCCGTTCGCTCGAACCGTGCGCAACGAACTCGACCGGACCGTCGAAAGGCACACGCGGATGGCGACGCAGTTCGACCACGCGTTGATGATAGCATCGACGCTTGGTGGACGATTCTTCCCGTCGTCACGAGCTTCGCGATGCGGCGCGTCTGGCGCTCATTCCCGTGGGTGTTGCGATTGTTTTGGGAATTTTGCTTGCGCCGCGACGCCCAGTTCCCGAAGGGGTACCCCTACCGATCGCAGACGCCCGGGCGCTCGCACGCGTCGTCGACTCCGACCGCAAACTCGCTGCGCGTCGGGAACCGCTGCCTGGTCCGGTCCGCGCCCTGGGCTCCGCCATCCGTGACTTCCACACGCTTGAGGCTCGAGACGGGGATGCGCGCACCTTGGGCGAGGCTCGGCGGGTCGTCGACCAGGCGCTGATGAGCGCCCTGCCCGGCGGAACCGACGATTTTCTTCGCTTGCGAGCGATCGAGCTCGAGTCGTTCCTCGTGGAAACAACGCGCTTCGCGGAAACGGGCGAGGAGTCAGCGGAGCTTCATGCGCTCGCAGGCGCGTTCGCGCGCTCGATGAGGAACGAGGGGTGGTGCGAGGGTCACACACTGACGCCGCCGGAGCCTGTGCTGCGCGTGATGTTCAAGCAGATGTGGAACGCATTCTTAGGGTTGGGAGCAAGCGATGGCCCAGGCGCGCGGCCCCCATGGACGCGAGTAGGACGCCTTTCTGCCTTGGACCCAACCCTCGACGAGCAGCGCGCGCTCTACGCGTTTTATCTTTCACACGCGCACCCCTCGAAGGCCATGCGCGAAGCCATCGGCTCCGCTCGCCGCGGCGCGCGCGACGCCAAAGCGTGCGTCGCGCTCGTCGAGGCGGAACGCGCGGCGACCGAGTCTTGGCGCCTCGAACACATCGCCCGTCTCGCGGCGATCGACCCGTCGTACCCCGCGGACTACGCCCGGGGTGTGGCCTACTTCGGCCGGGCCGAGTACGCCGCCTCCGCAAACGCGTTCCGCCAATGGCTGAGTGACCACCACGACGGCCCCCTCGCCCTCCGCGCGCAGAATTTCATGCGGACCGCGGCCGACGCGGCCCGCCCGGAGTAGCGCCGAATGCACGCCTTGCTCGTCGACGACGACCGCGAGCTCGCGCGCCTGCTCTCCGAATACCTGGCGGCGCACGGCGTATCGCTCGATCACGTCGCCGACGGCGGCCTCGCGCTCGAGCGACTGGCGGAGGCCGATGCCTTCGACATCGTCCTTCTCGACGTGATGCTGCCGGGGATCGACGGGTTCGAAGTGTGCCGGCGCATCCGAGCCAAGTACGACGTCCCAGTCGTCATGCTAACGGCACGCGGCGAAGACACCGATCGCGTCGTTGGCCTGGAAATTGGGGCGGACGACTACGTGCCCAAACCGTTCAATCCTCGCGAACTCCTGGCCCGCATACGGGCCGTCCTGCGCCGCGCACGGCCGCCCGCGACGACGGGGGCGGACCAGCTGGAAGTCGGCGACCTCGTCGTCGACTTGCCTGGCCACAAGGCGACGCTCGCGGGGCGAGAGCTCCAGCTGACTTCGTTCGAGCTCCGGGTGCTCGTCGCGCTCGCACGCCGCGCGGGAGAGACCGTGACGCGCGAAGAGCTCGCGAACGCAGTGCTACCCAAAGTCCCGAGCGGTTCGCGTTACGATCCCAGCGTCGACCGCTCGCTCGACGTGCACGTGTCGCACCTGCGCCACAAACTCGGCGACGATGCGCGCGAGCCCAAGCGAATTCGGACCGTTCGGGGCGTGGGATACGTGCTCGTGAAGCCGTCGAATGGGGCCTAGAGCAGCACCGAAATGGTGCGGTCGATCCGACAAGCGTCTTCGGTAGACCTCTCATTTTTCCGCGGGCGGCCCCAAACTGAAAGGCATGCGCCGCCCACGCACGTTGAGGTCTCGGCTGTTCTCCTGGTTTTTCGGAGCGATTCTCCTCGCCATGATGACGAGTGCGCTGGTCGTCGGCACGACGCGCCCCGAAGGACCGAACGGCGTCGAAGCAGTCGCCCGGCACGTCGCTTCGCGCCTCGCGAGCGACTGGAACGACGAAGACGCGGTGCGGGCCTACGTGAACGAAGTGCGCGACGTCACTGGCTTCGACGTGACGCTCGTGCGCGATCCGAGGAAGATCCCCGGACACGTGCGGCGGGTCGCCGACCACGGAGGAGCCCTCGCCCCGGCGGGCTCCGACCGAATCTTCGTCCCCGTCTCCCTTGGAAGCTCCCTTCTCGGTGCCCTCGAGATGAACCGCTTCGGCTCGCGTCCACCCGCCTGGAGCTGGTGGCGCTTGGCGCTGGCGCTTTTCGCGGTCACTTCGGTCCTCTCGGTGATGGCCAGCCGGATCGCGAACTTACTCGCGCGTCCGCTGGAGCACCTGGCTCACGTCGCCGATCGATTCGGAGGAGGAGACCTCGCATTTCGAGCCGACGTCGCCACCGCGCCCGGATGGGTCGCACTCGAAGTCCGCGACGTCGCAGTGAGCTTCAACCGCATGGCCGACCGCGTCGAAGCGATGGTCCGCGGTCAGCGCGAGCTCCTCGGCGCGATCAGCCACGAGCTGCGGTCGCCGCTCGGGCGGGCGCGCGTGGCGCTCGAAATCGCACGAGACCGACTGGCCGGCGGCGCGCCCGCCGAACGCTCGCCGGGGGCCGCACTCGACGACATCGACGCGCAACTCGCGGCCATCGAGGCGATCCTGGGAGACTTGCTCGACCTCACCCGGGCGGGGCTCGCCGATCTGCACAGGGAAAGTCGCGACTTCGCCCGGTGGCTCCGCGCTCGCGTCGCCGAAGAACCCGCGCCGCCGAACGTCTTGGTCCGAGTCTCGCCCGAAGCGGAGAACCTCTCGATCTCCTTCGATGCGCCGCTGCTCGGGCGGGCTGTACACAACCTATTGGTCAACGCACGGGCGCACGGACATCCTCCGGAGCGCGCCATCGAGGTGACGGTCACCCGAGACGCCGACAAGGTGCGCGTCCTCGTCCGCGACCGGGGTCCCGGATTTCCAAGAGGCTTCACCGAGCGGGCGTTCGAACCCTTCGTCCGCGGCGATGCGGCGCGATCCCGCCCGTCGGCCGGGGCGGGTTACGGACTGGGACTGGCGATCGTACGTCGTATCGTCGAAGGTCATGGGGGTGTCGTATTCGCGCGGAATGCGGACGCTTCGGGAGGGGTCAGCGACCAGGGGGCGGAAGTAGGCTTCGATTTGCCGCTGGCTCCACCTCGTCGTTAGCCTGTACCTGACGAAGGACGCATGAGGACTTGGCTCAAGTTCATTTTCTGGGCGGGCGCCGTCTCCGGCGCGATGGGTTTCGCGCTGCATCTCTTCTTCTTCGAGGTCTGGCGGGTACCGACCGATGACCCGTTGCTCGCCGCTTCGATCGAGCCGACTCTCAGCGCAGGCGATCTCGTGGTGGTCACGCGCCAGGGCTCCATCGCGCGCGGGAATCTCGTCCGATGCGCGGATCCCGAGGCCGCCGGACGATTCGTCGTCGCGCGGGCCATCGGGCGTTCGGGCGACCGCGTCGAACTCGAACGAGAGGTGGTGAGCCTCGACGGCAAGCGCGTTCCGAGCCCGCGTGCCTGCGATCCGCCGGTAATCGCCGTGCATGACCCACGAACCGATGAAGACGTGACGCTCGATTGCTCCCAGGAGGAGTTCGGTGACGTGGCCTTTTCCGCCGCGCGCGCTGGCGATCGTCCGGAGCTGCCCACGAAAGTGACCGTCGCACCAGGCGGGTGGTTTCTCGTGAGCGACGATCGCCACGTTCACCTCGATTCGCGCGACTACGGAGAGGTGGACCCCTCCAGCTGCCAGCACGTGATTTTCCGCATCGTCGGCGCCGCCGGCTTCGGCGACAGTGGAAGGCGGTTGAGCATCGTCTGGTGAGCCGAACGATCTCCGGCATTCTTTGGTACTGTCGACTCAGAATCGAATGACCTTCGAGCTTGGGGTGGTCTGCGGTCGCTGCGACAGCTATGCCGCCCTCGGAACGACGTCGTGCGCGGGGTGCGGGGCGAGCCTGGCGCTGGGAGAGCCGTCGGACGCCCGGACACCGGCCACCTCAGCGCCGAGCGAGGTCGTCGAGGCGGCGGGGGGCTTCGACACGAAGTCGGCGCTCTTCGCCGGTGATCAACTGAGGCCGCGGCGTCCGGCAACCGGACCGGGCGCGCATGCCTCGAATCCGATTACAGTGCGTGGGCACGGAGCCGGATCGGCGGTATCGTCGCCAGGGACGCTCGACGACAGGATTGGAAGACCGGAAAGGTCCGCGGAGGAGCAGTTGGAACAGGCAAAAAATTACGTCTGCAAGTCATGCTCGACGCCAGTGCCTCTGGGGCACAAGTTCTGCGGGCGCTGCGGCGCCGCCGTCCCACCGGAGATCCTACACGCGCTCACACAATACTTCGGTCAGCTCCAAGAGCCCGGCAAGGCCAAGCTCATCCTCATCCGCGGCGAGGGCATCGAAGGCCTGAGCTACCAGCTCAACGCCGAGCAACACACCGTCGGTCGCAACGGACAGCTCGTTCTGCCGGATGACCCGTTCGTCTCGCCTCGCCACGCGAACCTCTTTTACCGCGCGGGCAAGCTCGTCGTGCGCGACGAGGGTTCTCTCAACGGCGTCTTTTGGCGCGTACACGGCGCGGTCGAGGTCTCCGTCGGAGACTCCTTCTTGGCCGGAGAACAGCTCTTTCGCATCGACGCGGGTTTGAAGTCGGGCGACGGCCCCGCTCCCGACGGAACGTACTTCTACTCGTCGCCAAAGCACCCGGCGCAGTTCAAGCTCGTCCAGATTCTTCAGGGCGGATCGCCCGCGATGGCCGTGTGCGCCCGTGGAAGCGGTCTACAGATTGGGCGCGAGGGCGGCGACCTGAACTTTCCCATGGACCTCTACATGAGCGCGGCGCACTGCAAGCTCGAGGAGAGCGGAGGTAGACTCGTGCTGACGGACTTGAACAGCAAGAACGGGACGTACCTTCGGCTGAAGACGGAGAAGGAGCTCGGCCACGGGGACTACTTGTTCGTCGGGCGAAAGCTCCTGCGTGTCGAAGTGACGAACTAGGTAGGTTCGAGGATTACGTCCTTCGTAGAAAATCGGTCTGCGTCGGGGCGCTCGCGGTCCCTTGCTTTCGGACCTCGTTGAGACCAAAGCCGTCCCATGCCCAACCGCCTCGTCCGCGAAGCCTCGCCCTACTTGAGGCAGCACGCGCACAACCCCGTTGACTGGTTTCCGTGGAGCGCCGAAGCGCTCTCCGAGGCCGAGCGAGCGGACAAACCCATCCTCCTCAGCATCGGGTACTCCGCGTGCCACTGGTGCCACGTGATGGAGCGGGAGAGCTTCGAGAACGAAGCGATCGCCAAGTTGATGAATGACTGGTTCATCAACGTGAAAGTGGACCGCGAGGAACGACCCGACTTGGATCACGTCTACCAACTCGTCGTTCAGCTGATGGGCAGGAGCGGGGGATGGCCGCTCACGATCTTCCTGACCCCCGCCCAGAAGCCATACTTCGGGGGCACCTACTTCCCGCCGGTGGAGCGCCACGGCATGCCCGGCTTTCCCAAGGTGCTTCGCGCTGCGAGCGAGGCATACCGCGCCCGGCGCGACCAGGTGGACGCGCACTCGGCGGAGCTAACGAGGGCGATCGAGCAGGCCACGGCCGGCACCGGCACAAGCCGCGAAGGCGCCTCGCCAGAGCTGATCAAGAAGGCTGTCGACAAGCTCGTCGCCAGATTCGACGAAGTCCATGGCGGATTCGGGCACCGGCCGAAGTTCCCGAGCGCGATGAGCCTCGACGTTCTACTTCGCGCCGGCGATCACGCTCGGGTCGCTCGAACGCTCGACGCGATGCGGTCCGGAGGCGTCTACGACCAGCTCGCCGGCGGCTTCCACCGATATTCCACCGACGAGCGTTGGCTCGTGCCGCATTTCGAGAAGATGCTCTACGACAATGCTCTCCTCCTCCGGCTCTACGCCGACGCGGGGCGGGCGCTCCGCGACGAGAGATACACGGACACGGCGAGAGACATCGCGTCGTACGTCGCGCGCGAGATGACGTCGCCCGATGGAGCGTTCTACGCCACGCAGGACGCGGACAGCGAAGGGGAGGAGGGCCGCTTCTTCGTGTGGACCCCAGGCGCGGTCGACGAGGCCTGCGCGGGCGACGAAGAAGCCGCGCGGGCGGCAAAGCACGTGTACGGGATTACGAGCGAGGGGAACTTCGAGAAAAGTGGTGCGACGGTGCTCTCCCTCGTAGCCCCACCGCGCGGGGCACGAGAAGCGTCTGCGCTGGCACGAGCCCGAAAGGCCATGTTCCAGGCGCGCGAGAGGCGACCGAAACCCGAACGCGACGACAAGATACTCGCCAGTTACGGCTCGCTCATGATCTCCGCTCTTGCCGACGCGGCCGGCGTCGCGGGGGCGCAATTGGCCAACGCGGCGGAACGTGCCATGCGCTTCGTGGAGCGCACGCTCGTCGTGCGAGAGGCCGACGGGCGAGGGGCCCGGGTCTTGCGTCACTGGCACGAAGGCGTGGTCCGCGGGCCCGGGTTTCTGGACGACCACGCGTTCGTCGGCGACGCCGCTCTCGACGTCTACGAAGCGATCGGTGACCCGCACTGGGTCGCGCTCGCGCGCGCGATGGCTGACGCCATTCTCGTCCATTTTTGCGACGCGAGCGACGGCACCTTCTTCTTCACCGCAGACGACAGCGAGAAGATCCTGGTGCGCGCCAAAGACCGATACGACCACGCCATTCCGAGCGGGTCATCCGTGGCTTGCCGACTGCTCCTCCGTCTTGGCACGCTCGTCGACGGAAAGTACACCGACCCGGCTGTGCGAGCCGTCGAGCGGCTGGCCGGTGCGGCCGCGGACAACCCGCTCGCGATGAGCGGCACGGTGGCGCTCGTGGATCGCCTGGTGCGAGGCTCCGTCGACGTCGTCGTGGTCGGTCCGCGCACGAGCGACGCCAGCCGGGCCCTCGTGCGCGAGGTGTTCCGAGCGTACTTGCCCAATCGTGTTCTCGCGTGGGCCGATCCCGCGGACCCCATGGCCCTCGACGCCTGCAAGGCGCTCGCAGAGGGCAAGCCTGCCCAAGCCGAGCCCGTGGCCTACGTGTGCCGCGGCAGGCGTTGTTCGCTGCCGATTCGCGAACCGACCGAACTTGCGACGCTGCTTGCCGGGGTCTAACCCTCGAGCGCCTCGAGCCGGCCCGTCACGATGTGCGGGTCGGCGGCGTGCCCGTAGCGCTGGATGTCGATCCCGAACGCCTGGCAGATCGAGACGAGCACTCGGTTGTTCGGCACCCCATCCCCTCCTTTGTCTCGCCGGAGGTCGAGGTAGCGACCCATTTTGAAATGGCCGCCGCATCCTCCCGCGATTAGCGCCGGTACACTGCGCGAGCTATGGCGCGCCGGGTCTCCCATGTCTCCGCAGACGTAGACGATCGTGTCGTCGAGAACTCCGCCTTCGTCGAGGCGGGCAAGCAGGCGCGCCACCTTCGAGTAGCTGTAGCGGTTCTGGATCGCGAGCTTGCTCCACGTCGCCGGCGTTCCGGGGCGGCGCTCTTCTCGCGCGTCGTAACGGTGCGCAACGTCGCTGTGCACGTCGTCGGGGAGGTCGGGGAACAAGTGCGTTCGACTCAGGTCGCCGAGGAAGATGGATGCGAAACGCGTTAGATCGCAGGAGAGCGCCCGGGCGAGGAGATCGATTTGCAGATCCGTCACCGCGTCGAGAAAGCGCGCTCCGCCGTCGTACGCGCCGACGTGCGCGAATTGCGTCCGATCGGGCTGCACCGGCGGCGGGCATGCTCGCTCGACCCCAGAGAGGCGTTTTTCGATGTCTCGCAGCGCCGCCTGATGCTGATCCATCTTGGTCTTTTCGGATTGCGGCGCGCGCGACGAGAGTCTCTTCAAGTCCGCGGTCACGACGTCGAGGATGCTCTTGCCCATCTGCCGCTGGCGTTCGACCTCTTCGCGCCGCGCCCCGGTGAGCGACGCGGCGAAGAGATCGCCGAACGTCTTGGCCGGATCGATGCACTTGGGGATGGGCGTGCCGCCCGGCCCGTAGCTGATCGAGGAGCCAATTTCGGGCTCGGCGTTGCCGATGCCGAGCACAACCGATGTGTGGGGGGTCTCCGTTCCGAGCCCCCGCTCGACCGCCAGATACTGATCGATCGATGCGTTTCGACCGTCAGCGCCGCTGCCGGTCAGAATGACGCGAGGCCCATCGTGTCCACTCGTCCCCGCCGCGATCCCGGCGGAAAGGTCGATCCCGTCGAGCGCGATCAAGCGGTCTCGAAAGGTCTTTCCGAACGTTGCGATGTCGTCGAAAGGGCTCAGCGTCGATTCGACGAAGCGCAGATCGAAGCCTTCGTGCGGCTGCCATAGCTCGTGGGCGCGCCCATGCGGCGTGTAGACGCCCACAAAGCGCAGCGGTCGCCCGGAGCGCGACCCTGAGCCCATCGAAGCGCTCCCGGCGGCGGCGCTCCCCGAGTGGCCCTCCGGACGGGCGCCCAGCGTCAGGCCAGCCGCTCCAAGCGCGGTGAGAAAGCGGCGGCGATCGAATCGGCTCACGGGCGCACCTCGCGTTTGACGAAAAGGTCGCTTCGCACGTACGCAATGAGTCCTTCGAAGAGGTTGTCGCTGAAACTCCGAGGAACGTCTCGCGTCAGCGCAACGAGCTCCGACTCGATTCTCGGATCGGACTGCCCGGTGAAGTAACGGAAGGCCTGACGCAGATAGCAGTCCGACACCTCCGGATTTCCGGCGAGCCATTCCGCGAGATCGAGGCTGTCTCCAAAGGAAAGCCACTGGCCGGCGAGATCGACGCGCGCACGCATGTCGATGGGTTTTCCGTTGTCAGTCGTCCTCTCGGCGCCAGTCGCATCGAAGGATTCGAACGTGTAGCCGAGCGCGTCGAGCGTTTCGTGACAGCTATTGCAAGCGGGGTTTTCCGAGTGAGAAACAAATCTTTCGCGCGTCGTCTTTGCCCGCGAAGGAGGCGGGAAGACCGTCTCGATACCGACCTCGCTCGGGCGAGGAATGCGCGTACACAGCAGTTTCCGGAGCACGAAGTCGCCGCGCTTGACCGGGCTCGTGACGTCTTCATGGGCGTGCGCTGCCAGGAAACTCGCCTGCTGCAGAACGCCCGCGCGGCGGGTTCGGGCAAGCGAAGCCCTCGCTCCCCAGGTCTTGAGCCCGTAGAAACGGGCCATCGTCGGGTCGACGGACGCGAAGCGAGCATCGAGAAGGGCCCGGACCGAGCCACCTGCGAACACCATCACCTCGTCAGCGAAAGCCGTCGTTTCGTCCAACATGTGCTCCCGCGTCTCGCCGTATTCCGGAAACAGGTCGTCGCTCTTCGCCGTGCGGGCCAAGCTGTCGACCTCGAGCCACTCCAGGACGAATCGCCGGAAGTGCTGGCGCGTATCCGACAGCGCAAGCAGCCGGCGCGCGTGTTCCTCTCGTACGTCGGGGAGCAGAAGCGTTCCTGCGGCGGCCGCTCGCAGCAACGAATCGTCCGGGGGACCGCCGCGAACCGTGTACGAAAGGAGCGAAGCAATCTCGTAGTGCGTGAGGGTGACCAGAGCCCCCGGGGCCCCGCCCGCCCCGAGCTCCGTCAGGTAGACGAGGCTGGGCGACTCGAGAAGCGCAATCAGGACCGCCTCTGCGCCACCCGCGAAACCGCGGCCCGCCGACCCGTCTCGGAAGGCTCCGAGGAGCGAAGCTCGTTCGGCTGGGTCGAGCGGGCGTCGCCACGCCCGCCGACCAAGCGTTTCGACAAGCTCGCCCGCGCAAGTCTCCGCGTGGGACGGGGCGCATGGCACGAGCGTGTCGAGGCGCTCGGCGACCGCGCGATGCGCGACTTCGCGGGCGATCGCATCAATCCCGGTCGCCCAGGCCGACGGCACCGCTTGCTCCGAGTTGGGCGTGTACCCCTCATGCCGCACGTCCGGGGGGAGCCTATCGGCGACGTGCTCATCAGCGCCGACGACCGCGGCCACCGTCCGCTCGTATTCGGCGTTCGTGAGGCGCCGAAGGCGCGCCGGCAAGAGAACTACCTGCCCCGCTCGCGCCGGCGCGACAGCGCTCGATGTCGAGCGACCGCATCCGACGAACAGCACCGCAAAGGAAGCCACGAGCAGCGGGCCGGACCACCAATTCAAGGCCGCGAAAGCGCCGCGCATCGATTACGGCTTTGCCGGCTTGGCGGACGGCCTTGCAGGAATCACTGCAGGCTGCGTCTGACGGTCCGCCTGGGGTCGCGGGTCGGCCACGGGCTGTGCGCGGATCGCCGCGGCCAGCGCTTCCGCTTCCCGATCGGTGACGAACGCAATGTCATCGACCCAAAAATCGGCCGGTAAATCCCGAGGCTTGACCGAAAACTGCAAACTGAGGACGCGCCCGGAGTCGAACCGTGCCTGGGTCCCCCACCCCTGCTGCTCGAGCCGATCCCAGCGCACGAGGTAGTCCTCCCACCGGTCGGTCAGAAAGTAGACCTTCCCGTGTACGTCGTAACAACCCGACGTGCACATCCCTCCCCCATCCGCCGGCTCCGTTTCCGGTATTCCGAACGACAACCGGACCGTACCCGGTCCCTTGGCGCGGAATCGGACCCCGGCAAAGCCCGCGAGGTTGAGCGGACAGCGAATTCCTTTGTTCTCCCACCGAAGCGTCACACCCCATACCGTCCCCCAGTCCTTCTGCCCGTCTGCCTTCAAATGGGCGGCGAACAGATTGTCTCGAGTCGCCTCCGCGATCGGAAGCCGCTCGGGGTGAAAGGCGCCCTGCTCCGGAAATATCTTTGCGCCTTCCGTCCCATCGCCCGCAGAGAACCACCAACCCTCCCTCTGGAAGCCCTTGAACGCCGCGTGGTCGCCGTCCTCGAAATCGTCGACGAGCGCCGTGTCGCTTGGCGGTGATTTGTCCGAACACGGGCCACCGGCCACCTTGGCAGGCACGCCCGGAGGCAAGGGGAGCTCCTTGGGCGGACCGACGACCGCACCTTGTCCACCAAACACGGGCGGTGGCGCGGCCTGATTCGTTGGGCCACCGGCACTACACGCCGTGAGAAGTGCACAGCTCAGCCAACGAGAGGGATTCACGGCGATGCCTTTCCTGGAAGGACCTCTTCGGGCGATGAGACGGCCCCAATGGAAACTCTAGCCCCGATCCGGCAATTGCCGAAGGCATTGCGGGCAATAGCATTCAAGGCGGACCGACGATTTGCGGTGCTCTAGGCAACCCCCCAAAGCATGCGCATGCTGTGGGCGCCATGAGTCCACGCCGCATCGCTTCCCTGACGATCCCCCTGTTCGCGATCGCCGCTCTCGACTGCGACCCTGGCGATCAGCCCGCGCCGGTTTCTCCGCAAAACGCGATGACCCCGGAGCCGCTACCCGAGGGGCCGTCGCAGTCGCCCCAAGTCGTGGCGGACACCACGGCCGCTGGCGCCGACACCGTGTATGCGTCAGGCGAGGTCGCCATCGGCACGGAGTCCGAAGGATACGACGACGACGACCCGGCCGCCCTCACCGATTTTCACGCCGCCCTTGACCCTCACGGCACCTGGGTCGACGACCCTACGTACGGAACGGTTTGGGCGCCTTCGCCGACCCTGGTCGGCCCCGATTTCTCCCCTTACGTGACGGCCGGACACTGGGTCTACGACGACGACTGGGTCTGGGTGAGCGACTACGACTGGGGATGGGCGCCCTTCCATTACGGACGCTGGGTCTTCATCGAGAGCCGCGGTTGGTCGTGGATCCCGGGCCGAGCGTACCGAGGCGCTTGGGTGATGTGGGGAGTCGACGACGGTTATACCTACGTCGGCTGGGCGCCGATGGGGCCCGCATTCATTTGGTTCGGAGGTGTTGCCCGACCGTTCGGAGGCTACGTCGGCCCCCGCTTCGTCTACTGCCCCCGGAACGAAGTGTTCTCGGCGTCTGTGAGGATGAGGATGATCTCCGGCGCCGCCGCGGCGCCGATCGCCGCTCGCGTCCGCGCCTATGGACCGGCAAGGCCAGGCGTGGCCCTGCCGGGGCCCTCCCCGCAGAAGTTGGGGTTTCAGTCCGCGCAGATTCCGCATTCCGCCGGCGCGTCCGCCATCGCCCGCGCGGAGCAGTTCTCACGCCCGTCGACCGCACAATCCCTCGGCGCGCACGGCCCTACGCGCGTGTGGCCGATATCCCAGGCTGCAGCGTCGCCGCGGAATGCACTGCCCAACGCCGGAATCCCGGTTCAAGCAAGCGGGCGAGGTGCCGCAACGGTTGCTCCCGCGCCGTCGCGCAGTGGCGGACGCGGTTCTGTCCTACGCGCTGGTGTGGGGAGCGGTCACGCCGGCGGCGGGCACCATCGATGAGCCGCCGAGCTCCGTCGTCCGGATGTTCGACGTCAAGTCCGGCGCTCCCGACAAACTAAGGCTCCGCGTCCGGCGCCTGCTAGGCTTTGGCATCGATGGTCCGGATGGCCCGGCGAACAGCATGGATTGCGGTCGGTGCGGTTGCGCTCGGCACCATTCTGCTCGGCGCCTCTCGCTCGTACTCGCCTCGGGCGACCGGCGTCGTGCCCGCCCCTTCGTCATCCGCCGAGGGCCGGCCCGAGGATCACCCCGCGCAGTCCGTCGGCGATGACTCCCGCAGCCGAGCATTTCGAATCCCATCCGGCCAATCGCCCTCGCTCTCGTGCGAGGCCGCTCGCGCGGTCGTCGCGCAAGCACGAGCGCAACTCGCATACGCCCCTGACTCGGTCGACGCACGTTCCTTCGCAGAAGCCACGGCAGACTGGCTCGACCCGTACGGTCTTTGGAGCGTCGCCCCCGATACCCCTCTTGCTGCGTCGTTCGCGCGTCGTGCTCCGGAACTCCTCTCGGACTTGGAAGGAAAGGGCTCTCGCAACTGCGCCGCCGCGCGTGCCCTCGGCGCGGAGCTCGTGAGCTGGGTGAACGAACTGCGCGCCGTGTTCGACGACGCCCTTGCTCGCGTTTCCGATGCCGAGGACCCACAAACGGCCGCCTCGGCGTCGGCGTTCGAGGGTGCGACCGTCACTCGGCCCGCGCGGGCGCTCGCGGCGACGCTCGGGCGTCGTATCGGCGCGCTTGAACGCGAACTCGGTCCCGCGGTCCATCCGTACGCGGAACGCGCGAGGGACCGCTACTTTCCGGCGCTCGACAGCGACGGATGGGGACGGGTGGTCCTGGCCTCCGCCGTCCGCGCCTATGTCCCGACGATCGACCCGCACGGGGCCTGGGCACCCATGGACGAAGAGTCGAGCGTGTACGAAGTCGACCTCGAGGCACGTCCACCATCCCGCTTGTGGGAGAAGTCCGAACGTACCGCCCTCGGCGTCAAGATAGAATCGGGCGCCGAGCCACCGCTCGCCGACGGCGACGTGGTCCTCTCGCTCGCCGGCGTCGCCACGGGTGGTCTCAGCTTCGAACAGACCGAGCAGCTGGGGCTGGCCGCCTGCGACGCGCGGCCCACGGTGCAAGCCGTCGTTCTCCGCCCGGGCGAAAAGCTACCGGTAACCACGTGGCTCGACGGCACCGACTTGGAGACTCCCGGCGCGGCGGACGAGGGCGACGACCTGCCTGTCGAACGCTTGGAATACGGCGAAGGCGATGCGATCGTCGTAACAATTCACGATGTACGGGACGACCTCGGCGAAGCGTTGACCCGAGCCCTGTTGCGCCAACGGGAGCAGCAGGGGCGCGCCATCGCCGGGGTGGTCCTCGACCTACGCGGCAACGGCGGTGGGTCCACCGATGGCGCAATCGATGCGCTCGGCCTGTTTATTCCGGGGGCGCCGCTCTTTCCTATGAAGCGCCGAGACGGCTCGATCGAGACGGATCGGGCGCCGGAGCCGCCCGCCGTTGACCGATGGCGCGGGCCGGTCGCGTCCCTCGTCGATGGCGATACCGCAAGCGCGGCCGAGATGATCGGCGGGGCGCTGGCCGCCTACCGGCGAGGGCCTACCGTCGGCTCCACGACATTTGGAAAAGGGTGCGCTCAGGAGTATTTGGACGACGACGCACACGCTGGAACGCTGCGCCTTACGACGCTGCTGTACGCTCTGCCCGACGGCACCGCCGTACAGCACGTCGGGCTTGCCCCGACCATTCGCTTTCCGTTTGGTCCCCCAGGAACGATCGAGCGCGAGTCCGGACTGCCGCACTCGCCGCCCTCCTGGCGGGGGCCCGACGTGCGAGACCGGGCGATCCTCGAGCATGTCGAGGACGGCACCTGGAGCGTGGCATGGCCGCCGCACGGCGGGAACGTCGGGCCATGCAAGGACTCTGAGGTTTGTCGCGCGCTTCGCACGCTCGGTTTGGGCGCCCCTACGGCCAGGCGCACGGTCCGATCACGGCCGACTTCGGGACGGTAAGTGCGCAGCCCCAGCCGTCGTGCCTGTGTGGTGGTTGAAACCACCCAACCGGGCAGGCTCAAGCTTGAGCTGAGCTTGGAGCTCGCTGGAGCTCGCCGCTGGAGCTCGCAACCAGGTGACGTCGAGCTTCAACCTCAACCGTGCAACCGGCGAGTGAGCTTGCTGCCCTGGTGAGCGCGCAATCGGTTGCTATCACCGCCTCGCACGATGGTCGATCGCGACTCGCCCTCAGTTCATACCGCTACCGTGCGATTCTGAAGCGCGGCCCACGGCGAAGGGCACGCGTGAGCCATTACCCAGCGGATGAAGGGGCTCGTTTTTCCTAGTTGCGCACGAAGCTGGCTCCCAATCAGCGCGTGCGTCATGTCTCGTCGTCAGAAAGTCGTCCGTTGATCGACTATCCCGGCTCGGGCTGCAGCGTGCATCGCGCAGCGTGATGTACACGCATCCACCACGTGCCGAATGGAAACACGCTCTCTCGCTCACCAGCCGTCCAGGCGGTAAGCGCACGTCGATAAGCAACTCGAAACGCCTTTTGAATCGCAAGCAGCGCCTTCCGTGCTTGCGGTTGCTTCGCCGCTACGGTCGGTACAGTGACGCGTTTCGGTTCAAACAACATCGCCCGCCTGACGAAAGGCTGTGTGAGTACCGCGGCGCGACCGACGAAGGCCCGCCCCGCTGTACGCATCTTGCGATGCGCTTCCGCCACTTGGCTCGTGATAGCCAGTCGCACGCGACTTATGCTCTCGCCGTCCTTGAGGCTAGGCGACACCACACGAAGCGTAAGGCTTTCCGGGCAGTCCCCACCTGGCCGAAAGTAGGTGTTTGGTCGGGTAACCCGCACTGTCCCATCGGTCCACATGGAGAGCCCGGGCCAGTCCTCAGGCTTCTGCACGAGCCCAGCGGCGACGGGGTTCACCGCCACATACGCGATCTTGTCGACAACGTCCTGGTCGTCGGCCAACTGAACGGCACTGCACGGCTCTGCCGACCATAGATTCTCCCATTGTCCTTGCAACGCGTTCATCGCTTTGGCGGAGAGTCGATGTAGCTCGCGAAGAAAATCGGGGAGTTGGCCTATCGGGTCCGAAACCACCAAGTGATGATGATTTGACATGAAGCAGGCCGCATGAAGCACAACGCCGGTCTTTTCGAGTGCGTACGCCAGGCAATACGCCAGAATGTGGGTAGTCGCCGCGCTCGGACGGAGACGGAAGGTGCGGAGACAGCAGCGTCGCGTAACAAGGTAGGTGGCGCCGGGGACCACCCGGCGAGGAAACGCCATGCCCGTCACTAAGCAGCACGCATACCACCCGTCGATAGGGCGATTTTTCGACGATCCGGGCCTCGCATGCTGTCTCGGCCAAGACAATCAGCGTCCGGGGACAACCCAACAACGCGCCGTCGGTCTGCCCCCGTTGGTCCTGCGAGGGACCGGCAACGACCACGTCTAACCCGGTTCGGGACCTGGCTTTCGGGACCTGGCTCGTTCGGGACTTGGCTCCCTGGACCTGGCTCCTTCGGTGACCGCCGCTGTCTAGACCGCAGCGGCACCAACTAACCCCGTTCGGGCCGACCGTTCGGGGACTAACCCCGTTCGGGCCGACCCGCCGCCGGCCGACCCCCGCAACGGCAGAGATCGAACCGCGGGCTGACGGCGTTCCTCCCTTCGCATCGAGAAAAACCTCTCCCCGCTCACTCACCCAGTCGAAGCCCGGCGAGCGTATCCCCGACCTCCGCCCCCAGCCAGACGACCGCGTGCAGCTCTTCGAGAAGCG
>Ga0265316_10000825_pt1 | contig 34300 bp, 26 predicted proteins | sample 4522metaG_FD_202092 | JGI IMG/M metagenome (GOLD analysis project Ga0265316, IMG submission 202092) | Rhizosphere microbial communities from Carex aquatilis grown in University of Washington, Seatle, WA, United States - 4-5-22 metaG | ecosystem: Host-associated > Plants > Roots > Rhizosphere >...
CCCGGCACCACCTCCGCCGCCGCCGCCGCCGCCGCCCACGATAAGAAAAAAGCTGGCTTCTGAATGCAAACCGCATCCAGCGGTCGTCGACTTTTCCGATCAGCCCGATCTCGAACGGGAGGTCCGCCGCAAGCTTGGCAAGGACAAGGGAAACATCGCGCCTGGCGACCTCGCGCAGATCAAATCCATCAATCTTGCCAACAACGTGAAGGTGCACCAAATCGACCCGTGCATCTTCCCGATGTTCATTTCGATGAAAGATCTATTTCTTGGTTCGGGTGAATACGACGATCTCACGCCGCTCCAGAAGCTGACGACGCTCGAGTCGCTTCGGATTTCGTTCAGTGTCGTGAAGGACTTGCGGCCGATCGAGGGCCTCAAGCGCATGGATCGCCTGGACATCTCCCACACGCTCGTCGGCGACGATGAGTTCAAATCGGTCGCGTCCTTCGTGAATCTAACCGAGTTGATGTTCGACGAGACGGCCATCGGCGATCTCACACCCGTCGCCAACCTCAAGAAGCTCGAGCGCATCAGCATGAAAAAGACCCAAGTAAAGAGTCTGGCTCCTCTCTCGCAAATCAAGACGCTCAAGTTCATTTACATCGCCGACACGCCCATCACCGACATCACCCCCGTACAACCGCTCTTGTCCAATGGCACGAAGCTCATCACGAACTAGGATTTGACGACAAAGGGCGAGGTTCTCGCGTGCGCACCCTCTATCACTTCCGCCAGTCGCCGTTCTCGCGTCGCACCCGCCTGGCGCTTGCGCACAAGGGGCTCGACGTGGTGCTCCGCGACGCGCGCGAAAACCAAGAATGGCTGGTCGAGGCTCGCAGACTCGTGCCGCTCAAGACCGTCCCAGTGTTCGTCGATGGAGAGCACGCGCTCGGCGATTCGAACGCGATCGCTCACTGGCTCGAGCGCGCGTATCCGGACGCGCCGCCACTATGGCCGGAGGACGCCGACGGCGTCTTCGCAGCGTATGAGACCACGACTCTCGTCGACTTGGCCCTGACCACGGCGACGGATCTGGGCACACGATACTTCGCGCTCCGGGATCATCCCGCATGGGGACAGGTGACCGGCGAGCCGCTCGGCCGCGCGCGCCTCGCGCTCGATGCCCTCGGCGCGCGCGCCTCCTCGCTCGGCCGCTCGACGATCGCGAAGAGCGGGTGGTCCGCGGCCGATATGTGGCTCTTCACGGCCGTGATGTGGTTCGAAGGACTTCCGGCGCGCGCGCCGACAAACGCCAACATCGCGCAAGTGCTGACCCTGGGTCTGACGCTCCCACATGCCCTTTCGCGCTGGGCGGACGCCCACCGCAACCGGCCGGACGTGGTCGCGTTGGGCTGAACCGTCAGCTGTCAGAGGCCATCGGACCACGTAAACCGGTAGAGCGTGCCGGCGGACTCCAGGTTCTGGAAGAGGTTGCGGCTAGGCTGGTTGTAGCCCGGTGAACTTGGCTCGTCGCTGAAGACGTAGGTGCCGTCGGCGCCTGCTTGAAGTCCGCTGAAATCCACGTTCGTGAAGAGCGCTCGCGGGTCGATGCGCACGAGGAGCCCGCCGGTCGATTTCACGGTTACGTCCGTCGGGACCGACACGATGCGCTGCTTGCAGATTGCGCTGTTTCCAGCCGATTGGCCGCCGGTTGCCTGACGGTTCGCTCCAATCGTAATGGTGGCCTCGAAGGAAATGGCGGTTGCGTTTCCCATTCCTGCAGTTCCGGCGACGACCAAAATAGGAGTCGTGTCGTCCGGCGAATTGACATCCCCACCCGTGAGCCAGACCTGTCCGACAAGCGCGGGCGGTATCGTCGTTCCCTGTCCTGAGACGGAAAACAATTGTGGCTCGGGTGACAGCAGGTCGACGTCACGGCCCGACGTGACCTCCGCGACGTACGTACCAGGGAGGATACAGTTGGTCCCCTGCGATCCCGACACGGGCGAACTTTGGTCGAGGTAAACCGCCCCGACGTGCAGCACCGCTTTGGTGAGGACGACGTTCCACCCGCGGCTTGTCACGAACTCGAACGCCCGCGTGGGGTCGGCGTCGGCCGGGCCGGCTGCGGCCGCGGGGAACGAGACGAGCTCGCCCCCGGTGGAGCCGACGCAAGCGATCCCACCAAGCGCAGCTGCGGAAACAAACCCGAGGGGGCGCATCAGGTCCCGCCGAAGTTGATGGCGAAGTTGCCGAAGATGCCTCGCGGGGCGCCGGCGCTGAACGCCCGCTGGGGCACGAGCGTGGGCTGCTGCTGGCTATGGAAGTCGGAGGCATAATTGTACTCGCCGAGGCGATATTTCGTGTCGAGCAAGTTGGTGATCGTGACGCCGACTTCGTAGTGCGACCACGTGAGCCGAGCCGCGGTGTCGATCGTGAAAATGTCTTGGCTCTCCTGCCCAAAAGGAAGCGGTCGAGGACCGACATAGGTGATCCCGCAGCTCAGCGCACCTTTTGGCGTCGAACCGGCAATCCGAAACGGGAGGTCCTCGAAGAGCGCGGTGTCTGAGCGGAAGACGGCGCCAGGAATGTAGGCGACAAGGAGGTGGTCGTCGTCGTACGTCGCGCGAACGAACGTCAGGTTGGCCGACTCGTCGAAGAAAGACCCGGTCAGGCGCAGCGCGCCGACCCACCCGACCCGGTGCGTTCCGACGCCGAGGACGTTGCGCCCCACGTTTTGGTCGAAGATGAGATCCTTGTCGACCGTGGTCTCGAAGAAGATGGAGCGGGCCACGAGCGATACGCTTTCCGCCACTTCGCCCGCGTACGAGACGCCACCGTCGTATGCGACGATGTTCGCGAACGGGGTCTTGACGTCCTGGGTGATGTAGCTCGGGTCGATGGACCGAATTCCCTGTCCGTAGTTGGCAGAGAGGATGAAGTGAGCAAACGGACCGACGATGAGTGAGGCGCGCGGCAGCACCGCGATGCTCGACGTCGCCGTCTGCTGATTCGGCTCGCGAGGGCGCCCCATGTCTTGCTGCGTGAGACAACTCTGATCGATGGGAGGGTTGGTGGTAGACGGGTGCGCGACCGTCTGGGCCGCGCAGTTGTTGAGGACGTTGTACGTGAGGGCGTCTGCGCGCGCGCCGCCCCGGACGTTGAGCCATCGTGTGGCGCGAAGATTCGCGTCTCCGTAGAGGCCTATGTCGCCCAGTTGGGAGTCCAGATTCGTGTCGGTCTTGTACGGAACTCCGGTGTTCGCCTCGATGCGCTGCTGCGTCCCCGCTGCGTCGTCCCCGCGCGCGTAGTAGCCGAACTCGAGCTCTTGCTGCTGCCCCAGCGCTTTGCCGTGGAGGCGCGCTGCGCCCCGGGCGCCAATGGTCACTTCGTGGACGTTGAGGTCGAGCATGTCTCCGCGTTGGGAGTGGACGCTCTGGAGCGGTTCTTGGACGTCGAGCAGAAAGCCCGTGAAGTTCTCGAGCAGGCGCATGTCTCGCTTGATGGCGAAAATCTGCTGCGTCAGCGTCGTATCGCCGACGCGCGTCTCGAGATCGGCCGCGAGCGAATAGCGGGACGCGTCGCCCCCTTCCGGCACCTGTTCGCGTGCGAATTGACTGAGATCGTAGCTATCGTAAAAACCGATCTTGCCGGACTGATAGTCGTCTTGTCGTAGGAGGCCCGCCGAGTGAAAGTGCGTCGAGTAGCCTTGCGCGACGACCCGGTAGGTTCCGTTCGAGCCGAGTCGGCCCTCGTACTGTCCCATGGCCGAACCGCGCTGTGCGTCGCGATTCTGTCCGAAGCCGTCGGTCGAATAGATCTCCGCGCCCGCAAACGTGTGCGTGCTCTCGCCCGCCGGCCCCCACATGACGAGGGCGCGTTGCGTGTTGAAGCTACCCGCGGCGTACTTGGCCGTGAGGCCCCTCAGCGGAAGACCGAGCTCGTAGTCGGCGCTCCCCGCGACCGCGTAGTTGCCCTGACGGGGATCGAAAGGCCCTTCGACGACGCGCAGCCGCTCGACGAACTCGGGAATGATGAAGTGGGTGTCGGCGTAGCCGTTGCCGTGCAAGTTACCGCTCTCGTTAATCGGCACGCCGCCCACTGTGAATTCGATGTCCTGGCCTTCCCGAGCGTCGAAGCCCCGAAGGAACACTTGCTCGGCGTGCCCCTCTCCCCCCTCGTTGGTCAGCAGAATGCCCGGAGCGAGCTTGAGGAGATCGCTTGCGTTCGCGTGGGGGACGAGCGCCAGCGCCCCGATTTGCACGTTGAAATCCGATGACCCGACGTTGGGAGGTGCCGCCCGACCCCGGATATTCACGACCTCGGGCGGACCGGCTGGCGGGGAAGTCACGGTCGACGGGGCCTTCGCCGGCGTCCCGGTTTGCTGCGGAATGGCCGGCGAGACCACCGTCTCGGGCTCGGAAGGAGGTGGCGGCGCGACGAACTCAGGCGGCGCCGCGGGCGGTGCGAAGTGAAACGGAACCCGGATGCGACTCGCAATCGGCTTACCGTCTCGGAGGGCGGGTTCGAACGTCCACTGTCTGGCCGCGACCACCGCCGCTTCGTCCAAATCCACTCCCCCCCCGGACTGGAGTACGTCGACCTTCGAGACGTGCCCATCGGTGTCGACGGTGACGGCGAGAACGACGTCGGCATGCTTTCGTTCGGAGAGTGCGGACGGTGGGTATACAGCGTCGACGTGCTGAACGACGACCGGCGGCTTCACGTCGGCGGTGGGTTGCGCGAGTGCGCTGGAGGCGAATGCCGGAACGCACGATGTGCCAAGCATGGCGCAAAGGGCGAAGCGGCGGGACATCAAGACGCGGCCGAGAGTATAACGATGTGCGAACCGCTTCAATCGCGAAGGGCGGCGCGGACCGCGGGACGAACGAGGCGAGCCCAACGAGGCGAGCCCGAGACGAGACGCCGACCAAGGGTGCGGAAACGACGCGCGTACCGCGCCCCGCCGGACGCCTACAGCGCTTGGCGGACCAGTCGCTCGAGCTCACCGCCGTCGGTGACGCCCGTCCTTACGGCGACGACTTTCCCGCTGCGCGAAATGACGACGAGGGTGGGCAACGCGTCGACGCCATAGGCTCGCGCCGCGGCTCCGCCCCTATCTTGCACGATCGGATAGGTCAGCCCCCGCGACGCTGCGAATGCCTCCGGGTTACCCTGCTCAGGACCGTCCGTGTCGACACCGACTACGACGAGCCCTCGATCGCGCCAGCGGCGCGCCACCTGATCGACGATCGGCGCCTGGATGCGGCATGGCTCGCACCAAGTCGCCCAAAAATCGAGCAACACGGCCTGGCCCCGCAAGTCGCCGAGGCGCATCTTTGCATTGGCTTCGACGGACGAGCTGCCGTTTGCCACGAGGGGAAGCATCCAATCCGGGGCGTCGCGGCCCACGCCCGCCGGGCGAAGGGGCTGCAGCACGCGCGGAAGAAGCGCGAATCCCCCAATCAGCATGAGCACCAGTCCCAGCGCACCGATCGTCGATCGAGACGACGCTCCTCCGCCCGGAGCCGGTTGAGCTCTGCCCAAGATCGAGTCGCCGGTCATCGTCGACTGGGAATAGCACGGACGGAATGCGCAACCCGTTCATCGAGGTCGCGCGCGGCAGCGATCGCGAGCGAGTGAACGAAAGGAAGGGCCACGACGAACGCGGCGCCGCCGAAACGGGCACTTCGGTCGACGGCGATCGAGCCATTGTGCTCCACCACGATCTTCTTGACGATGGCGAGGCCGAGCCCCGTGCCCTCTGCCTTGGTCGTGAAGTAGGGATCGAAGACTCGCTCTCTCGCGGACTCGGGTACGCCCGGCCCGTCGTCTTCGACCACGACCGCGATGCCGTCGACGGCGCGCTCCGCGCGCACGAGCACGTGTCCTCTCGTCGACCCGTCCCCGAGGGGCAGCCGGGCATCGCGGATCGCCTCGACGGCGTTTCGCACAAGGTTGACGAGAACGCGCCGCAACATTTGCCGGTCGATGGCGACCGGCAGAGGCTCGGTGGGTATCTCCCAGCGAACATCGACGTCGTGCGCCACGATGAGGTCCTCGGCGCCGCCCTCGGTGAGCTCTGCGCCGAGGTGCCCGAGTTGATCGGAGCACTCGCTCAGGAACTCGCGCAGGTTGGCTTCGCGGAGCTCGGCGTGCGGCAGTCGGGCGAAGCTCGAGAAGTTGCCCACCAGGCGCCGAAGCGTTCCGACCTCCTCTTCGACGATCTCCAACGTCGTGTCGAGTAGCGCGCGAAACCGCGTGTCCTCGCCGGGGTACTTGCGGTGACATTCCTGCACGGCCAGCTGGATCGGAGTGAGTGGGTTCTTGATTTCATGCGCGAGCCGTTGCGCCATTTCTTGCCAGGCCCCAATCCTCTGCAGGTATTCGATGCGCGCCCGCGACTGCTGCATCTCGCTCAGCATCCGATTGAACACCCTCGCAAGCTCCGTCAGCTCGTCGGAGCCCGTTACCGGGACGCGCACGTCGAGGTTTCCCCGGGTGACCTGATGTATCGCATTGGCAATTCGGTAGATGCGGCGGGTGATACCGCGCGCCAGGAGAAAGCCGAGCGCGACGGTGGCCACGACCGTGATGCCGAGCAAAACCGCGAAAGCTTCGTAGTAGCTGCCGTACACATGCGTGCGCTCCTTTTCGAGTCGCGCATACGCGTCGTGAATTCCGCCGGCTCGCTCCAGATCGCGCTCGTAGCGGCGGTCGAAGGAGAACGTGGCGACAAGCGTCGCGCCCTCGCCGTTCGCGCCGAGGGGCCTCCTCACTTCGAGCTTTCGTTCGGAAGCCTCGTCGAGCTGGTGTCCGCGATCGTATTCAGCGAGCTCGTGGTTGGCCTCGTCTTCCACGGCCAGCGAGACGAGCTGCGCGTACGCGGGGAAAAGCTCCCGCAATGCCCTCGTGCAGGCAACCGAGTCACGCTTGCGAGCGGCTTCGCGGAGCACCTGGCTTCCCGCCATCGCCGCTGCCTGGTCTTTCATGTCGTCTTTGACGGTGTGGATGTACGTCTTGTAGAGGTCGATCCCGTGCTCGAGCTCTTGCTCCACCTCCGGCCTCAGCCAGACGGACGAAGCGTAGTTCAGGAGCGAGTATGCGAGCAGCATCGCGCTTGCGAGCGGGAGCAGTGCGGTCGTCAAGATAACGAGCGCGAGGCGACCTTCGGTATTGCGAAGCATGTTCGCGGGGACGTGGCCCGCCGGTGACAGCATACGCCATGACGCCGAGGAGGGTGGGAGCGTGCCGCCGGATGGCGTATGCTCTCGTGTATGAGCACGTCGCTGTTCGATCAACTCTTCCAGATGACCGTGGTCGTGGCCGACACCGGTGACATCAACGCCATTCGCAAGTTCAAGCCCCGCGACGCCACGACGAACCCGTCGCTCATTGTGTCCGCGGCGCAGATGAAAGAGTACGCGCCGTTGGTCGACGAGGCGCTCGTCTGGGCGAGGAAACAAGTTGGCCCGGGGGCCTCGAGAGACGCGATCGTGCGGAGCGCGATCGACCGGTTGAGCGTGGTGTTCGGACTTCACATTCTCGGCATCATCGAAGGGCGGGTGTCGACGGAGGTCGACGCGAGGCTGTCGTTCGACACCCAAAAAACCATCGAGAAGGCGCGAACGCTGATCGCGCAGTACGAGGCAGCGGGGATGCCGAGAGGACGCGTCCTCATCAAGATCGCTTCGACTTGGGAGGGAATTCGTGCGGCGGAGGTGCTCGAGAGAGAGGGCATTCATTGCAACTTGACTCTTCTCTTCGGCATTCATCAGGCGATCGCGTGCGCGGAAGCCGGCGTCACCCTCATCTCCCCGTTCGTCGGGCGAATCCTCGATTGGTACAAGAAGTCGACGGGCAAAACCGAGTATTTGCCGCAAGAAGATCCAGGCGTTCAATCGGTCGTTCAGATTTACGAATACTTCAAGCACTTCGGCTATAAGACCGAAATCATGGGGGCGAGCTTCCGCAACCTCGGGGAAATCATTGAGCTTGCAGGATGCGATCTCTTGACCATCGCTCCGGCTTTCCTCGAAGAACTGTCCAAGTCGCAGGGTACCCTCGTACGAAAGCTCGACCCCGCGCGCGCGCGTTCGCTCTCGATCAAGCGCGTTCCGATGGATGAGGCCACTTTCCGCACGATGCACGCAGCGGATCGGATGGCGACCGACAAACTCGAAGAGGGGATCCAGGGCTTTACCAAGGCCATGGTCTCGCTGGAAAAGCTCGTCGAGGAGAAAGTGTAGCCAGCCGGGCAGACGCCCCAACCACGCCGCTTGGCTGCCGATTCTGAACCAAGCCCGAGTTACGCCTGATTTGAGGCTCGGACGGCGCCACGGGGTTAGTATCGGACCCAGCCCCGATGCCCTCCGTGATCCTCGGTGAATGGACGCACAGACGCGGCGATCCGGGTGGAGCGCGCGCCGTGGCAGCGGAGATCGACCGGCCAAGGCCAACAATCGCGTGGTGGTGGCGACCCGAGCACGGTGGACGTATCGATCAAGTCCGGGTCGTCGCGCAGAACGTCGTGGTCGCGACGATGATGCCGCGCGACCCGAACGCTCACGGATGGGAGCACGCCGTGGTCTACGCGCTCGATTGTAAAACGGGGGTCGAAGTTGCACGGCGCGTCCTGCCCGACCCGGTTCCAGTGGCCGCGCTCGCGGTCGACGGCGGTCTCGTGCACGTCGTTGCTACACGGAAGGGAGAACCGATATTTTGGTATGCGCTCTCGTCGACCGACCTGGTCCCGCGTCATCGGCGCATCATCGCGATACCTCCGGCCACGCGCCACGACGACGTGCTCGACGCTTGGGCGTCGCCGGACGGTGGTCTGTGGTTCGAACTCGTGGCCTCGATCGGGAGGGCCGCGCGCAACGTGCGCTCCTACGTCTTTGCGGACCCCGCGGGCGCCGCCCACGAAGTCGCGACCCATGAGGTGGAGGCCACCGGTGACGGTCCAGCGTCAGCCCGCAACGCCTGCGCGGGCGGTCTCCAGCTGTTCGCCCCGATCGACGGCAAGTGGACGGGGGGCGACGGACCGCTCGCGCCGGCGCTGTCGCTCCTCGATCCGCGTCCGCCGGAACAAAGTGCGAGCGGCGAACCGCCCTGGGCTCGCGCGACGCTCGTGGGGCCACGCGCACGAATCCACGCCGTCGGCGGGGAGGGGGTCGTCTGCGGCGTCGCGGCGGCCGAGGATCCCGACAAGCCGGAGCGAGCGCGCATCGAGATGTTCGCGGTCGATCGTTTGTCCGGTGTCGTTCGGTGGCGCGCGCAGGCCGATCGAATCGCGATCAAGTCGCACCTGGGTGACGCGGTGCGCGTCGCTCGCCGGCCGAACGGCGAGCTCCTCTTTCAGAGTCTCGGATCGGAAGGCAGTCCTCGCACCCCGCTCTTATGCGCGCGTCCGGAGGGGCGGATCGACGAAATTCTGCTGGGTGCCCGCGGTCGTTGGGTCCTCGACGCGGCGCTCGGCGACCTCGTCTTGGCGCACCGCGAAGAGTCGGATGGAGGCGTGGAGGTAGGAGGCTTCGCGATCGACCAGGAAGGAAGGCTCTTGGGACGGCGAGCGGTCGCGCGCTGGTCGATCGACGCCGGCGACCTCGGCGGCGGAACGACCGTCTACGCGGGCGCGGGGGCGGTGGTCGTCCGCGGGGCAACTGCCGTTTGTGCCGTTTGGCTTTGACGCAGCGCCGTTCTAGGGAAAACACTTCCCGGCGTCGCACCCGCTGTAGCCGTTTCCCGTGCAATCGTACGTGTCGTTGATTCCTTCGTTGCAGAAGCGCACTTGGGTCATCTGCCGATTGCAGCTGTCGGTGGCAAGCGACGGATCGCAATCCTGGCCAATCGCGCAGACGGGAAGCCCGCCTTCGGCTGCGAAACATGTGAAGTTGTCGTTGTAGAACGGAGCGCAGTCGACGCTACCGAGGAAGCCGGCCACACACGCGACGATTGTCGTGCCTACGCACGTCCCTCCCGTGTTGCACATCGACCCGCCCGCTCCGTCGCAGTGTGCGGCACCCGGCGGACCCGCGCACACCCCGCCAAATGTCGCGCAGTCGACGGCGGGTACGTAGCGGCCGTGCGAGCACTCGGCGACGTAATTGGGGCCGACACAGTAGCTCTCGCCCTCTTGCGACGCGGCGCAATCGCCGAAGCCGCAGCCCGCGTTGGCGTTTCCGCTCGAACAGACGAGCCCGACGCTGCTGCAGTCGAACTTCATCGCGAATCCCCAGCGACAGGTGCGCAGGGTGTTGCCATCGCAGTTGTCGGCAGTCGCGCCGGAACACACCATCCCTCCGCCGACTGCTTCGGCCACTTGTTGACAGTCGGGTGCGACGTTGTTGACGTCGTTGATCATGTCGGTCGTCGGGAAGAGCAGGTCCGGTGACGAGGGCTGGGGCTGCAGGGCGACGCACTCGCTGACGCCCGTCATTTCGCCGCAAGCGACGAGAGCCACGCAGAAAGACGCCCAGTCGTTGTTGTCGAGCTGCGGATCCGGGATCGCTCCGCCGTCCCACACGATCGGCAACGGCCCGGTATCGGATCGTGCGTCTTTGGCCGCGTCCGTGTTCATCTCAGTGTCAGGGCGCGCATCGGAAGGCGAAAGAGCGTCGGTCGGGAGGCGGCCCGCGTCCGGGTGTGCGCCGAGGGTGGCGTCGATAGAGCCGTCTATCGACGGGTTCTCATCGCCCGTCGGGGCCAGCGCGTCCGTGACGACCACGGCGTCCGGATCGACCCCTACGCGGACGTCGTCGGATGCGTCCGGGTCTTGGCTTCCTTCGTCCGTCGAACCCTGATCCGGAAAGGTCGCGTCATTGGCGGCGCTGTCGTCGCCGGGCGGCTTCGCGTCGGGTTCCTGAAGACCGCCCCTGTCCAGCGCACAAGCACAAGCTGTGGCCAGGGTCAGCGCCCACAGCGCTCGCGCGACCTCACCCTTCACATCAACAATGCTAGCTCAGCCATCCGCAAGCGCCATGAAGGTCTGGCGCAGTCGAATCATCGAAACGTGCGCCCGCTCCATCGCGGTCGGTACGGCTTCGTCGCCTCGGACCTCTTCACGGACGTCGAAATAGAACTTTACCTTGGGTTCCGTGCCGCTCGGCCTCACGACGACGCGACCGCCAGACGCGAGCTCGTAGGCGAGAACGTTGCTACGCGGTAGGACGAGCGGCGACGGCGCCGCCGCGCGAGAATCCGTGTGCACACCCGTCTCGTAGTCGGAGACCGCGACCACCTCGTCGTCACCCACGAATCGCAGCGGCGACGCCCTCAGCCGAGCCATCATGGTACGGATAGCAGCGGCGCCGATCTCCCCTTTACGGGTCACGGCGAGCTGGGTGCTCGTGTATGCGCCCCAGCGACGCGCGATCGCTTCGAGCTCTCGGCTCAGCGTTCCTCCCCGCTCGCGCAGAACGCCGGCGAGTTCGGCGACGAGAATGGCAGCGGAGATTCCGTCCTTGTCGTAGACGACATCACCGACCGCGTAGCCGAGCGCTTCTTCGTATCCAAAAACGAACTCGTACCCGTCCCGGCCGAGCTCGATCGCGCGATTGGCGATCCACTTGAACCCGGTCAGCGTCTCCTCGTAGTGCACGCCAAGCGACGCCGCGATTCGACCGAGCAGCGGCGAGGACACGATGGAAGCCAGGACAGCTCGCCGACGCAACGCGGGTTTCTCCGTCAAGAGATAGTGTCCAAGGAGCACGCCCACCTGGTTGCCCGTGAACAAGCGATACCCGCTCGGCTCGGCTGCTGCCGCCTCCGCAACGGCCAGGCGGTCGGCGTCCGGGTCATTGGCCAGGAGCAAATCCGCGCCGATCCTACGACCGAGCGCAAAGGCGAGATCCATCGCCCCGGGTTCTTCCGGATTCGGGAACGCGATCGTCGGAAACGCTCCGTCCGGCATCTGCTGCTCGGGCACGGTGGTGACGTCGGAGAAGCCGGATTCCGAAAGGGCACGGCGCACGAGCGCGTCGCCGACACCGTGCAGCGGAGTGTACCCGATGCGCAGCGTGCGGTCCCCTTGCCGTGGGTGTACCGATAGCGTGCGAATGGCATCGAGGTATCCACGTTCAATCTCGACGGATGCCTCCGAAACGAGACCGCGCGCGATGAGCTCGGGTAGATCCGGGCGCAACACTTCGCGGGCGGGGGGCGCGCGATTGATGGCATCGGCGATCCTCGCATCGATAGGCGGGATGATCTGCGCGGCGTTCTCCCAGTACACCTTGTAGCCGTTGTATTCGGGAGGATTGTGGCTCGCGGTGATGACCACTCCCCCGGCGGCCGACAGAAGCTTTACCGCGAAACCGACGAGCGGCGTCGCGACCGGCTTTCTGAACAGCACGCACCGGATCCCCGCGGCCGCCAGAATCGCCGCCACGTCCTCGGAGAGCTCGCGACTCAATCGTCGCCCGTCGGCACCTACGATGACGCCCCGCTCGCCCGCCCGCGGCACGCCGGCGAGGAGCTCCTGGGCGAGCGCCCAGGTGGCGCGAGCAGCGACAGCGCGGTTCATTCGGTTGGAGCCGGCGCCGATCACTCCTCGCAGTCCGGCCGTACCGAACTCGAGCGAGCCCGCGAAGCGGTCCGCGAGATCCGTCGAGGATAGGTCCGGCTGCGTGAGGAGCGTCCGGAGCTCGTCGCGCGTCGACGGGTCGGGGTCGTCGGCGATCCAGCGTTCGGCCCGCGCGCGAAGCTCGTCAGAGTCCATGCGAGGGGCGTCTTGGACGAGGAACGGGTCCGGCGCAAGGGAATCGAGCGGCTGCTCTAGGGCGTCAGCCTCTCGGACGTGCGATATTGGGCCCCGGCGATGCTCCGTTACGCGCTCCGCCGCGTCCTATGGGCCATTCCGACGCTCATCGCGACCAGTCTCGTCCTCTTCTTTGTGACGACTCTCGCGCCGGACCCAGCTAACATGCCCGGCCGCACGGCGGCCGGGCGCTTGCTTCCCGAGGAGGCTCGGCGGTCCCGTTTTCTAGACCTCCCGAGATTCCTGAACCGCGAGCCGCAGGATGTTCGAACGCTCGCTCGACTCGCGCTGGCCGGACTGGCCGTCGGCGGCGCCCGCCAGGCCGGCGCGGCCGACCAGCTCCGCGCGCTCGGGGGCGCAGCCTTTCCGTACGTACTGCCGCTTCTGGAATCGCTCTCGCCAGACGCCCGCGGGCGTGTCGCGGCGGCGCTCGCTCCAGTCGCGGCACGTATGGGTGTCCGCGACGTCGGTCAGCTCGAGCGCCCGGAAGCGGCGGTGCTCTTCTGGACGCGCTTTTGGGAAGACCGGGCGCTCGACTTCACGCGCGGTGCGGTCGACCGGGCGGTCGGACGGCTCGTAGAGCATGGAAGCGAGTGGAGAGAGCACGACCTGGTCGTTCTCGACACGTTCGCTTTGCCCGAGATCGCGGGTGCGATTTCGACGACTCATGATCGAGTGACCCTGGAGCGGCTGACGCGACTCGCCCAACACGCGAGCGGCCGCGGTCAGGTGGCGTTGGCCGATGCCACCGCCGGCGACCTCCGCCGGATCGTGGGCGACTGGAAGGAGTGGTGGTTCGTGCACGGCGCGGACTTCGTCGCGCTCGACGGAGCCGAGCGCGCCGTCGCTTTCGTGACCGACACGCGATACGGAAAATGGCTGGACCGGGCACGAAGCGGGGAACTCGGCGTAAGCGTCATCGACGGCGAGCCCATCGCGGACAAACTCCTGGCGCGCGCGCCCGTCACGCTCCTCGTCTGCGCGCTCGCCATGTTGCTGAGCTGGGCGCTGGCCGTCCCTTTGGGCGCCCTGGGCGCCTGGTTTCAGGGCCGCCCCTTCGACGTCGCGACATCCGTCGTCCTGTTCGTTCTGTACACGACCCCGACGTTCGCTGTCGCCGAGCTTTTGCGCCGCGCGGCCGTCGGCCACTCGGTCGAGACAGCGCGGGTGGGGCTGGCTGTCGGAGCGCTGGCGGCGGGCTCGCTCGCGACCCTGTCTCGCTGGCAGCGAGCCGCGATGCTCGAAGTGGTCCGCCAGGATTTCATCCGGACGGCACACGCGAAAGGGCTCTCCGCTCTGCGAGTAGCCGTCATGCACGCGCTGCGCAACGCGCTCCTGCCGATGGTCACGCTCGCGGGACTGCACCTTCCGACGGTCCTCAGCGGCTCCTTCGTGGTCGAAGAGGTGTTCGGCCTGCCGGGGGTTGGCTTCGAGACGCTTCGAGCGATCGAGTCGTACGATACCGGATGGCTCATGGCCGTGCTGGTGGCCGCCGCAGTCCTCATCACGCTCGGGCTCGTCGCGAGTGACGTCGTTTGCAGCACGCTCGATCCTCGCGTGCGCGACGTCTTGGCGGGACGACAAGGGGGGCGCGCGCCATGAGCGAAGACGAGCGCTCCGGGATCGTCATCGACCTTGCGCGGCGCAAGCAGCGCGGACAAGAGAACTCCCCGCAGCACGCCAACCGCAACGTGCTGCGTCACTCGCTCGTCGAAGCCCGGCAAGCCGCCGCTCCCTACGTGACGATGGCTCGCATCGCGATGACGCGACTCGCGCGCGACCGGCTGGCGCGAACGGGCGCCCTCGTGCTCACCATGCTCGCGTTCATCGCCGTTTTCGCAGATGTTCTCGCGAGCGATCTGCCCGTCGCCTGCCGTTGGCGCGGGGTGGTCTACGTCCTGCCGAACATTACGCGCCCGAGCGCTCTACGCGACGACGACTGCGTTCAGATGGAACGGGACCGAGGTCCCGGCGACTGGCTGCTGACGCCGTTGGTCAGCTACGGGCCGGCCAAGGCGGGGCGCGATCGAGAAGTCCTGCTCGCTCCCCTCTTGCACGGCCATCCCTTTGGAACTGACGCGCTCGGGCGCGACGTATTCGCAAGGGTCGCGTACGGCGCCCGGACGGCGCTCGGCGTAGGCCTCGCGGCGTCCGTCCTCCTTGTGGCGCTCGGCGTCGGCCTCGGAGCACTCGCAGGCTTTGCGGGAGGGATTGTCGACGCGCTGGTCGCGCGCGCCGTCGAGTCGCTCACCGCGATCCCAACCCTATTGCTCGTCCTTGTCGTCGGGGCGCTCGTCCCGCACCCAACGACCACGACGCTCGTATTCACGATCGCACTGACGCGATGGACGGAGCTGGCGCGTCTCGTTCGGGGAGAGGTCCTCGTCGCACTTGCCGCCGACTATGTGACCGCAGCGCGTGCTTTGGGGGTCTCGCCGCCCCGTGTGCTCTGGCGGCACGTGCTACCGAATGCGATCGGTCCCGCAATCGTCGGAGCGACATTCGCCATCGCGTGGGTCGTGCTCGTGGAAGCGACGGTGGACTTCTTGCGGGTGGGGACGCCCGATACGATGGCGTCCTGGGGCGAGATGATGGGGGAGGCTCGGGCGTACACCCATGCCTGGTGGCTTGTCGCGTTTCCGGGCTCGGCGCTGCTCACCACGCTGGTCGCACTCTTCCTCGTCGGCGAGGCTGCTCGAAACGCCATCGACCCCCGTTTGCGTGGAGACGAGTGGACCAAGCGGGGATGACGAAGGCGCCTCGACCGCGAGGGCCTTCTGGGCTACCCCTTGCGCCGCGATGAAAGCGTCCGTGCGCTGGCTGCGCGAGCTCTGCCCCGACCTCCCTGACGACGCGAATGTCCTTGCGGCGAGGTTCACGGCCGCAGGACTGGACGTGGAGGCGCTTCACGAATTCGGATCCGGGGCCGACACCTGTATCGTCGCGGCAGTCGTCTCGATCCGCCCCCATCCGTCTCGCAGTGGCCTTCGTCTGGTGACGGTGAACGCGGGCCCATCGCGCCATGAGGTCGTGTGCGGGGCGCCAAACGTGCCGGAGGTCGGGGGCCTGGTGGTACTCGCGCCGCTTGGCGCTCACCTGCCGGCCAAGGGAATGACGATCGAGCCTCGTTCGATTGGGGGAGTGACGAGCGAGGGAATGCTGTGCAGCGAAGCGGAGCTCGGCCTCGTCGCCGTCGCCGACGACGGTATCCTCGTGCTCCCCGAGGGGAGCGCCGTCGCGGGCACGCAGCTCGGACAGGCGTTCCCTGCGGCCCGCGACACCATCCTCGAGCTGGGTCTGACACCGAACCGCGCGGACGGGCTGGGCCACATAGGGCTCGCGCGAGAAGCGGCGGCGCTGTTCGAGGTCCCGTTTGCGCCGCCCCCGTCCCCAGTGCCCAAGGGAGTTCGCGACGGGGACCTGACCGCGCGGGTGTCGATCCGCCTGGAGGACCCCGAGCGCAATCCCCATTATGGGGCCAGCATCTTGGAAGGTGTGAAGGTCGGTCCCTCGCCGCTCACGATGCGGTGGCGATTGGCGGCGCTCGGAGTGCGCCCGATTTCGAACGTCGTCGACGTGACCAACCTCGTGATGTTCGAGTTCGGTCATCCAATGCACGCGTTCGACCTCGACAAGCTGCGCGGCGCTAGCGTGGTCGTCCGGCTCGCGAGGGAGGGGGAGCGACTCGTAACGCTCGACGGGGTCGAGCGCGAACTCTCGCGGGACGATCTCGTGATTTGCGATGCGGAAGGTCCCCTCGCCATCGCCGGCGTGATAGGGGGCGCAACCAGCGAGATCTCCCCCTCGACCTCGCGCGTACTCTTCGAATGCGCGTATTTCGATCCGCGCGGCGTGCGCCGGGCGGCGCGCCGTCACGGTCTGCACACCGAGTCGAGTCACCGTTTCGAGCGCGGCATCGATTGGGGCGACACGCGCGCCGCGCTGGCGCGCGCGACCACGCTCGCGTCGGAAGTGGCTGGAGCGACCGTCTTCGGTCAGCCCCGGGTCTTTGAGGCGCGCGCCCTGACGCGAACGACCGTTGCGCTTCGCCAAGAGCGCTTGCGCGCACTCCTCGGCGCCGACGTGAAGCCGGGTGACGCTCATGCTGTCCTCGACCGGCTCGGTTTCGTGTGCCGTGCGACGCATTCCGGGGTGGAGTCCTGGGAGGTACCCAGCCATCGCCCGGACGTCTCGCGCGACGTCGACCTCATCGAGGAGGTCGCTCGCGTTCGTGGCTTCGATACGATCCCAGCGGAGCTCCCCGCGATCCGGCCCTCGCGCGACGCGGGTCCCCGCGAAGCTGTGTTGCGACGCGCGCGCCAAGCGGCGGTTGCCATGGGCCTGAGCGAAGCGATTACGTACGGGTTCGTTGCCGCGGCAGACATGAAATCCGTCGGCGCGCCGCCGCCGACCGTCGTCCTCCGAAACCCGCTTCGCGACGACCAGTCGGTGATGCGGACGAGCCTCCTTCCCGGCCTCCTCCATGTTCTGTCGCGTGCGCGCCGCCACGGCGAACGAGACGCACGCCTTTTTTCCGTCGGCACGCTCTTTCTGGCCTCCGCGCAGGGCGACGTTCGGGAGCGGATGGCGTTTGCCGCCCTGCTCGCCGGCGAGCGGTCATCTTGGCTCGGCAAGGGCCAGACGATCGACGTCTGGGATGCGAAGGGAATCGCCGAGGGATTGGCCGCGAGGCTGCTCCGGCGCGGCGCGTCCGTCACGCGGCCGAAGTCAGAGGAGATGCCGCCGCACCTCCACCCCCGCGGCGCCGCGTGGATCGCGGTCGAGGGGACGCGCGTCGGCACCCTCGGCCCCATCCATCCGAGTGTGGCCGACGCGTTCGACGTCGGCGAGGGGGTCTTCGTCGTCGAGTTCGATCTGGAAACGCTGGCTGCGCTCGGGGCGCGGCCCACGACCTTCGCGGCCCTGCCGCGTTTTCCCGCGACGCTCCGCGACATCGCTGTCGTCGTTCGCGACGACGTTTCCGCAGGCGATCTCGAGCTCGCGGTTCGCCAAGCGGCGGGCGAACTGGCCGAGCACGTCGCACTCTTCGATCGTTTCGTCGGTGGAGGCATTCCCGCGTCGCACGCAAGCCTCGCCCTTCGTGTGGTGTACCGAGCAGCCGACCGCACCCTGACCGATGCCGAAGTCGACGAGCGCCACGCGACGGTCCTAGCCGAGATACGGACGCGGTTCGGCGCGCAACTTCGGGCGTAAAAGCGGCGAATGGCCACCGCTCCGACGCGCACTCTGGTTGGCTCGGTGCTCTCAGGTCGGTGGCGTCTCGTGAGGCGTCTGGGCGCCGGAGGCATGGGTGAAGTCTACGCAGCCGAGCCCTTGTCGAGCGGTGCGCCAATGGCCATCAAAATGCTTCGACCGGAGTTCTTGACCGACCCGCTCGTGCTCGCTCGCTTCGCCGAAGAGGGTCGCACGTGTACTCGGCTGATTCACCCGAACATCGTCCGCGTGGTGGAGTGCGCCACGGCGGAAGACGGGTCGCCTTACATGGTGATGGATCTGCTCGAGGGTGTTCCCCTCGCCGCGTATACGCACCATGGCGAGCGTGTGCCGACCGCTCAGGCCGTGCCAATCCTGCACGGGATCCTCTCGGGGCTGGGGGCAGCTCATGCCCAGGGGGTCGTCCACCGCGACCTCAAACCCGACAACGTCTTCCTCGTGCGGCACGCCGCCGGGACGTTCGCGATCAAGATCCTGGATTTCGGCATCGCGAAAGTCATGGACGTTGCCGGTGGCATGGGTAGTCGCACCCGAAGCGGCGTGCTGCTCGGGACGCCGGCGTACATGAGTCCCGAACAAGTGAGAGGCGCCAGCGATGTCGATCAACGAGCCGATCTGTGGAGCGCCGGGGTCATCTTCTACGAGATGGTCACGGGCCGGGTCGCCTTCCCCGCCCCCACGGAGTACGCGCGGCTCATGGCGGTCCTCTCCAACGAGCCCGAACCGATAGAAGGGGTCGATCCCGCGCTCGCCGTCCTCGGTCCCTTCGTCGCGCAGGCGCTCAGCAAGGACCGGGATCGTCGCTTCTCGTCGGCCTTGGAGATGGGACGCGCGCTCGCTGCGGCGACTGCGGGCGAGACGCTGCGGCATGCTGGGCCCGACGGCCCGGCTGCTCCGTCCGGTACGCTCGCCCGATTGCCTCAGGTGCCGTCCGAGCTTGCATTCTCCGCGGACGCACCGTCGCTGGGCACCTCGGCGCTTGCGCACACGTCGCCCGCTGCGCTCGGGCCCCCGGAAGAGGCGCCGGTTGGGCGCCAAAAGCCGGGCGGAACGCTCGCGAGCCCCGGAGCCCTGAAATCGGCCATGGAGCCGCCGCAGAAGGTCACCATCGCCGCGGTCGGCGGCACGCTTCCTTCGAAAGACCTTCCGGTGATTTCGAGCACGGCAACAATCCCGGGGAGAGGCGTCCCTCAGGCGGTCGTTCTTTTGCTCGTCGCGCTTTCGCTTGCCGCCGGAGTCTTGCTCGGGTGGCTGCTCGCGCACTTCGCCTGATTCAAGAGGGCGTTCGACTCTCCGGCTTGGGAGGCGCGTTGTACGTGTAGGCGTGCATTGCCGAGACGAGCTCCTGGAGGAGGTCGCGCGCCTCGGGTTTGCCCTTCAAGTGGTTGAGAAGGAGTGCCGAAACGTCGCTGAACGCCTTCTCGTAGGCCACGCCTTCCCGCGTGCGCGTAGCCACTTTTTCGCGGCCCGTGGTCAGATCCTCCTCGAGCGCTTCCGCGTATCGTGCGAGCTGCGCGCGCAGCTCCTCGATTTGACGCCGGAGGTCGCGCGCCTGCGCGTCCTTTGCCAAGGCTCGTTGCTCGTGCTCTTTCAAGAGCTCTCGCTTCGCCTCCACGAGCGCGGCGGTCGCCCCCGCCTTCTCGAAGACGGCCCGCACTTGCGGCGCCGACCCGCTGGCATGGTCGGCAGCCTGCTTGGCCTGCGACTGGGCCCGCTCTGCCTGCTGAAGCGCTTCGCGCAGCCGCGCTACCTCGACCTGCTCCGCCGACTGCTCGCGCAGCGCACGAGACTCCTCGTGCGCAAGCTCCTCCACCTTGCGCCCGATCTCCGCTCGGAGAGCGCGGCCACGCCGCTCGAGCGCTTCGAGCTTGCGGGTGTGACTCGCGACTTCACCTTCCAGGCGGGTGGCGCGCGCTGCGAGGTCCCAGGCCTGCAATCCTGCGGCTTGCACGTCCGCGGGCGCGTTGCCGCCGGGATACGCGCGCGAAAGCATGCGCGAGAAGAGTGCGGCGCGGCTCGCCCACTCGATGACACCCTCCGATTGCGGCGGCGGAGCCGGCGGGGGCATGGCGTTTTCGCCGGTTGCGGCAACCTCCCACGGCGTGCTCGGGAGGCTACGCTGCACGGATTTCAGCTCCTCGTGCAGGTGGTGGGCGTCTTGGAACCGCTTCCGTCTGTCCTTCTCGAGCAGTTTGACGACGATGGTTTCTGCCGCCGGCAAGACGTCTGGTTTGATCGTGCGCGGACGCGGGGCAACCGCGGTGCGCTGCATGTCGAGCAGCGTTTCCCGGTCGTCGCTGCGGAAGGGGAGCTGGCCGGTGAGCATTTCGAAGAACAGCACGCCGAGCGCGTAAAGATCGCTCTGCGCGTTCGCCTCTTCGCCGCGCGCCTGCTCCGGGCTCATGTACTCGGGCGTCCCGAACACCGCCCCCCTTGGTGCAAGGCGCGGATCCATCGCGAGGTGCGCGAGACCGAAGTCGAGGATTTTCACGAAGTCTTTCCGACCGCCGCGCGTGGTCAAGAGGATGTTGTCGCTCTTGAGATCGCGGTGGACGACGCCGAGGTCGTGGGCGCGCGCCAGCGCGGCGCACATCTGCTCGAGGATGTCGACCCCTCGAGCCAAAGGCATCACGCCACGCGCGAGCTCGCTCGAGAGCGACGTCCCGACCAGGTATTCCATTACGAGATAGAGCTCTCCGTCCTCGGTCTCCCCGATGTCGTGGATATCGATGATGTGAGCGTGGTCGACGCGGTTCGCCGCGCGCGCCTCTCGGAGCATCCACGCTCGGAGGTGCGTCTCTCCGCGCAGATCGGGCCTGATCAGCTTCACCGCAACCACGCGATCGATGAGGACGTGGCGGGCGCGATAAACGACGCCCATGCCTCCTTCGCCGATACGCGCTTCGAGACGGTAACGGCCCGCGATGACGCGGCCGAGCATCGGATCCGTCGGCTTGGACGGTTGAGCAAGTCGCTGTGCCATGACCCTCCGTGCCGCTCGAGCCTTCCCGCTCGCGGCTCCAACAGAGGATGATACCAGGGCGCCCAGGCCCGTGTCGTCAGGGAACGGAGGCCCTAGAAGATCAATTCCAAGACCGGCATGCGTAGCTCGGTCTCGGCGCGCATTCCGTACTGGCGCTGCTCGGCGACCGAGAACACTGGGCGTACATCGGGGACAGGAACGCCGAGCCGCACCCCTTCGTCGCTCACGCCGACCAGGGAATCCCGCGGCGGCGAGGACCCCGCGGGCCTCGCCCGTGGTCCTGCTTTGGACTGGGGCGGCGTAGCGGGCGACGACGGAGGGGGAGGAGGAGGTGGTGCGACCACGTCGGTGGGCGCACCCGTTACGCTTTCACCCGGCACTCCCGGCTCGGCGGCCGGCGCAGTCGGAGCTCGGTCTTCCGTCGCGCCCTCCTCGGGGATGTAACGGGTTCCGTTGAGCGTCAGCACGATCGCGGGAATGACCATCGCCAAGCCGAGCGCGAGCACGTACGTCGGAGCTTTGCCGTCGCTGCTGCCGTTGCCGATGAAATAGCCGCCGACACCACCGCCGCCGGCGCCGACCAACGCACCGACGCCGTATGCCCATCCCGCGTGGACGCCAACGAGCGACTCCACGCTCGTAACGAGGCCGGCGCCCACGAGGGACCCGCCGACGATTCCTTTGCCGATCGCCGCGTTGTCGGCCCGGGCCTCGCGAAGCGGCGCGCCGAGGATCGTCGCACCGAATAGCGCCGCGGTCGCCAAGGCGGCGGGGCGAAGCCTGTTATGGGGGAGCGCCATCGCGGTTTCCTCTCGTCTGGTCCTTGTGGGCAGTTCGACCCTAACACGACGTTCACAGTGTAGCGGCGCCAAAGGTCGGCAACCATGCTACCAGGCCCGTGTGAGCTGGCTCTCGCTCCCGTTTGCGCTCCTCGCAGCGCACGTCACGGCCAACGTGGTCTGGATTGGCGCGATCCTCGCCGTCGCCGCCTTCGGTGCCGGCGCTGCGTCGTCGGCGGCCCCGGCCGAGATCGGCGGTCTTGCTCGACGCGTCTACACCCGGCTCACGCTGCCGGCGTTCGCGGTGAGTTTTCTGGCCGGGCTCGGTCGCATCCTCCTCGACCCCCGCTCCTATGCGCACATGCCCTGGATGCACGCGAAGCTCACGCTGGCCCTCGTCGTCATCGCCCTCCACCACGTCATCGGGGCCCGCGTCCGTCGCATCGCAAAAGGACAGGCCGATGCCGGGAGGGGCCTCGGTCTGCTGGCGCTGGCAACGCTCGTGTGCGCCGCCGGTGCCGTCATGCTGGGGGTAGCCAAGAGTCTACCGTAGAGGGCCTATCCCCATGTGCTCGCAGGCTGATCGACGGCATTCGATGGGCCGCGAGAAATCGGAACAGGCCCCTCGGGTCTACTCTCCTGCCGTCCGACTTGCGGTGTACCGGAGGCTGGCGACGGCCAGGACGAGCTCGGCTGGGTCAATCGGTTTCGGCAGGTGGGTCTGAAAGCCGGCCGCGAGCGCCTGCACGCGGTCCTTGGCCCGCGCGAGCGCCGTGAGCGCGACAGCGGGTGTGCGGCCGCCCGCTTCCTGAGCCAAGGCTCGCACGCGGCGAATGAATGCGTAGCCGTCCTCGTCGGGCATCGCGATGTCTGACACGATCACGTCGGGTTGCCAGGAGCGCATCGTTTCGAACGCGCTGTCCACGCTCCCGACCGCCCGAAGGTCCGCGCCCGCCGAACGGAGCGCCGTCGCGAGAAACTCACGCGTATCGCGATCGTCGTCAACGAGGAGCACGCGGGCTCCTTCCAACCGCGCGCTGGTGGGCCCAGTCTCGGAAGGTGGCAGCGAAGGCATGCTGGGAGCCTCGAGAATCGGGAGCTCGATGACGATCTCCGTACCCTTGCCCTCGCCCTCGCTGAGCGCGTGGACCCGCCCTCCGTGCGCCTCGATGACGTGGTGCACGATCGACAGGCCCAGACCGAGGCCGCCATACTGCCGCGTGGCGCCCCCGTCCGCTTGCTTGAAACGCTCGAACACGTGAGGTAGCGCGTCTTGCGGGATGCCGATTCCGTTGTCTTTGACCGTGATGCGGGCGGTAGTGGCCGCCCGCTCGAGACCGAGCTCGATGCGGCCGCCGGCGCGCGTGAACTTGATCGCGTTCGCCAGGAGATTCCAAACGACCTGCTGGAGCCGTCGCTCGTCGCCGAGCACGGTGACCCCTTCCGGGGCGAATGACAGTCGCGTCTCGACGCCCTTGGCGAGCAAGGTCGGCCGAACCGAATCGAGTGCGGCGTCGATCACCGAAGAGAGATCGACCGCAGACGTCTCGAGGTCGAGCTTTCCACTCACGATGCGCGAGACGTCGAGCAGGTCGTCGACCAGACGCGCCTGAAGTGTGGCGTTTCGCTCGATTGCCTCGAGCGCCCGCTCGCGCGCGTGGCTGCTGCCCACCATGCCGTGGCGCAGCATCCGCGCCCACCCCAAGATGGCCGAGAGCGGGGTCCGAAGCTCATGGGACACAATCCCCAGAAAGTCGTCTTTCAGCCGATTGCTGCGTTCGAGCTCCTCGCGGCGGAGTCGCTCCAAGGCGTAGAGGTGAGCCCGCTCGAGTGCTTGCGCGCATTGGTCAGCGGCGGCTTCCAGGAGCGAAAACCGCTCGTCGTCGACCGCTTCGTCCGGGGGCAACTCGAGCGAGAGCGCGCCAATGGCGTGGCCGCGAATGAGGAGGGGGAGGCACAGCCGGTGCGAGCCCGGGCGCACCGCGCGTCCGGTCCGTGCGCACATGACGACCGGCGCTTCGGAGTCGAGCGGCAGCCGCGCGGCGCGGGCGGGCACTGCCTCGTCGCACGCTCTCTCGAGAAGAACGTACTCGCCCCCCTCGTCGGCGATCATGAGGAGGGCCCCCGCGCGTGCCCCGAGTGCGGAGAGGCCCATCTGCATCAGGACGTCGGCTACCTGATCGGGAGTCATCGTTTTCAGGAGTGCGGCGGTCAGCTCGAGAAGCCGCGTCATCCGTTCGATCGCGGAGAGCTCCATTTCGTTGAGGCTTGAGGTGGAGCGCTCCACGCGCGCGGTCAAGCAGCCACGGGCTTGCAGCTCAGCGCGCGGGGGGAAGCGCGATATCGCCGCCCGGGGGTCGATCTTGTCGCTGGATGGGCGGGAGGTCGGGAGCCTGCGGCTGCGTGGCAGCCGCCGACTGCATCGCGCGCCGAAGGTTCGAAGCGTCGGCCTCGAGGCGAAGCGACTGAGGCGTTCCGAGGTCTGCCAAAACGGCGTCACGGTGGCGAGAAACCGTCACGATCTGTCGATCGACCGACTCTCTTGTCGGCCGATCCGTCGATGCGGCGCGGATGTCCTCCAAGTCGCGGATCTGGATCTCCGCGGCACCGACGAGGTCCTGAGCTTGCTCCCTGGTCGTCGGTGGAGGCGGCGCTCCTTGCGATTCTTCGACTCCGCTGGAGGGCCCCGGCGGAGAGACGGCCGGGGGCGCCGTCGAGTTGGTGTCCGAGCAGTTGGCGACGCCGGCGAGCGCGGCCGCCCCCCAGCACGCAAGAGCGACGACTCTCATGTGTTACCTCCGGCTCCCCGAAAAGCACCGTTCGTTCCCGGCGGGGTCATGAGGAGCCGGATGCAGGGCTGAGCCGTCCGTGCTACTCGTAGCAAGTTGGAGGGTGCTCTAGCGATGACCGAGCTCGGTCCGATCCCGGTTCGCGAAGGGGAACTCGTTGCGGGCAAGTACCGGGTCGGCGGGGTGATAGGCGTCGGGGGCATGGGAGTCGTCGTAGAGGCTCTGCATGAGCAGCTCGACAAGCGCATCGCTATCAAGTTCGTGCGCGGCGAGGTGCTGGGGAACGAGGAAGCCGTAGCGCGCTTCCTGCGTGAGGCGCGGGCCGCGGCCAAACTCAAGAGCGAGCACGCCGCGAAAGTGCTCGACGTCGGCCTGCTCGAATCCGGCGTTCCCTACATGGTGATGGAGCTTCTCGAAGGCGCCGACCTCGCACAAGCACTCGCGGAGCGCGGACCGCTGCCCGTCGAGGTGGCGGCCGACTGGATCGCCCAGGCTTGCGAGGCGGTGGCGGAAGCGCACGCGGCGGGCATCGTTCACCGCGATCTGAAGCCGCAGAACCTCTTCTTGGCGCGCACCGTCGGCGGAGCGGTCAAGGTGAAGGTGCTCGATTTCGGGGTGGCCAAATCCGCCCAGACCATGGCCGTCGGGCCCGGGGCGCTGACGCATACGCGCGCGATGCTCGGATCACCGCTCTACATGGCGCCGGAGCAAATGCGGTCGGCGCGCGGCGTCGACTGCCGCGCCGACGTGTGGGCCCTCGGCGTCGTGCTCTTCGAGCTGCTCACGCAGCGCATGCCATTCGAAGCCGAGACGCTGCCGGACCTGTGCCTCAAGGTAGTCGGCGACGCGCCACTGTCGCTGTCCCAGTTCCGGTCCGACATCCCGGACGCCCTGGCGAGGGTCGTCGAGCATTGCCTCGAAAAAGACGCCGAGAGCCGCTACGCGAACGCCGCAGACCTTGCGTCGGCGCTCGAGCCCTTCGTGCCGCCGGGGTCGCGCATCGTGGTCGAGCGCGCGCGGTTGGCGATGTCACACCTTTCGGAGACGCCGCCCCCTGGAGCACCGGTTGCCGCCCGCGAAGGGACGGCGATCCACCAAACGCCGCCGGCTCGTACTCCTGTTCCGCGCACTCCGGCTGCGTGGGGTCCCGGGAAAAAGCCGCTTCGGACGTCGAAGGCAAGAGGCATCGCGTTATGGGCCGGGGCCGGCGCGCTGGCTCTCGCTATCCTCGTACTCGGAGCCGCCTTCGGGCTTCGCCGTCAAACCGCAGGTGTTCCGCGGGTTGCGACCGCAACGAGCTCCCCACCGGCCTCGAGCGAGGCGTTTCCCCCCGAGCTTCCTGCCCAGCCTTCGGTTGCCCTCGCTTCGCTCAGCGCACCTGCGAGCCCGCCGAGCGCGAGCGCCAAGCTCGACCCCTCCGTCGCACCCGTCCTCCCGGCGGCGCCCTCGCCCTCGCCCTCGTCGCGTTCGGGTTTCGGCACCCCGCAGGCGAAGGGGGTCCCCCAGCCTCCCCATAGGGAGCCCCTGCCTTCCGACGACGACATTCCCGCCCTGCGCTGACCGTCCTTCGAGTAAAAGAGGTGCATGCGGTGGAAGGCGGTTGCGCGTTCTTCGCTTACCTCCGTTCTCGTGACGGCCTCGGGCTCGACTTGGGCCCAGTCGTCACCTCCGGAAAGCGACAAAGTGGCGGCCCAAGCCCTGTTCGAGGATGGGCGCAAACTCGTCGCCGAGGGGAAGTTCGGGGACGCTTGCCCCAAGTTCGCCGACAGCGAGCGCCTGGATCCGTCGCCCAGCACGCTCCTGAACTTGGCCAGCTGCTGGGAAAAGGCCGGCCGAACCGCGACCGCGTGGGCCACGTACCGCGAGGCCGAGAGCGCGGCGCAGGCGGCAAGGCGCGCCGACTACAAGGCCATTGCGCAGCGGCACGCCGAAACGCTTTCCCCGAAGCTCGCGCGGTTGACGATCACTGTGCAGCAAGCCGTTGCGGCCATGCAACTGAAGCGCGACGGCATCCTCGTCGCGGCCTCGGAGTGGGGGGCCGCGATTCCCATCGACAAGGGCACGCATTCGGTCGAGGCGAGCGCTCCCGGATACAAGGCCTGGACTGCTCGAATCGATGTCTTGCAAGATGGTGCTCAGTTGGTGGCGTCCGTTCCGCTGCTCGAGGAGGCGCCCGCATCGCCATCGCCGCTCCAGGGGTCGCCGCTCCCCGCCTCGCCGATCGCCACGCCGGCGGGCTTCGCGCAGCAACCCTCGCATCCCGAATTTGAACCCCCGCGCGCGAGCTCACAAGGGACGGTCGGCCTGGTCGTCGCTGGCGCCGGCGTCGCCGGCCTCGGTGCGGCCGGGGTGCTCGCGTTGCTCGCGAATGGCAAGAAGAACGACTCTTTCTCACATTGCGAGACGAGCAACCCGAACCTGTGTAATGCCCAGGGAGTCTCTGATCGAAAAAACGCCCTGGGGCTTGGCGACGCCGCCACGGTGGCGTTTGCCGTCGGCGCCTCAGCGCTTGCGACGGGACTCGTGATTTGGCTCACGGCACCCGGGGGCGGGTCGGGGCGGAGCGCCCGCATCGTGGTCGGCCTCGGTGGTGGCGCCGTGGCAGGAGTCTGGTGATGCCAGGGGTCAACGTGCGTCGTCGGATGGTGAATCGCGAGCTGCCGATCGCCCTAATCGCTTCTATGGCCGCGGTCTTTGGAGGGGGCCCCATCCTCGGTTGCAATTCGGTGCTCGGCATCGAGCAGGCCACCCTCGAGAGCCCCGAAGCCGGGACCGACGCGAACCCCGAGGCCGGGACCGACGCGAACCCGGAGGCCGCGATCGACGCGGGCAGCGATCCGACCGGTGGAGAAGGCCCGCTGACGTGCGACAACTACTGCTCGGTCATGGCGCAGAACTGCACCGGGGAGTATCTGGAGTACCTTTCGAACGACGTTTGCATGACGCTTTGCGGGTACATGACCCAGGGGCAGTTCTACCCGCTCGAGAACGAGCCGGACAACGTCGACACCCTGAGCTGCCGTCTCTGGCACGCGCACTCCGCGGCAGCGCATCCGGAAGTCCACTGCCGGCACGCCGGGCCGCTCGGCGCCGATCTGTGCGGGGGTCCTTGTGAGCCGTTTTGCAGTCTGGACTGGCACTATTGCACCGACGACAACGGCTTGACCGTCTACAACGGTCAAGTGGCCGGATGTGAAGCCGTCTGCGCGAGCGACGGCGGCCTTCCCTACGTCGAAGGGGATTCGGGCGATTTGGTCGACCCATCGGGGAACATGATCGTGATGGGCGACACGCTCAACTGCCGTCTTTGGCACCTCGAGACGGCGATCAGCATCGCCATGCCCATGACCCATTGCCCGCATACCGGACCGCAAAGCGCCACTTGCCAGTGACGAAGGCGTGGCGTCCGGGCCGACCCGGGGAATAAATTCGCGAGGTCTCGCGTCGCTCGCGGTCGGCGGGGCCGTGATAGAACCGCCGCACCCTTCCCGCTGGAGCGAAAAAGCCATGTACGACGTCCGTGCCCTCAATGAGCTGGTCGCCAAAGAAAGCGCATTCGTCGACCGGCTGATGAACGAAGTCGGCAAGGTAATCGTCGGCCAGCAGTATATGGTCGAGCGCATCCTGGTCGGCCTTCTCACGGGCGGCCACGTGCTGCTGGAGGGCGTTCCCGGCCTGGCCAAGACGCTGACCGTACGAACGCTGTGCGACACGATCCACGCGAAGTTCGCGCGCGTCCAGTTTACCCCCGACCTTCTGCCGGCAGACCTCGTCGGCACCGTCGTTTACAACCAGCAGCGGGGCGAGTTCACCTCGAAGTTGGGCCCGATCTTCGCGAACCTGATCCTCGCCGACGAAATCAACCGGGCTCCCGCCAAAGTGCAAAGCGCCCTGCTCGAGGCGATGCAGGAAAGGCAAGTGACGATCGGTGACAAGACGTACCCGCTCCCGCAGCCGTTCGTCGTCATGGCTACGCAGAATCCGATCGAGCAGGAAGGAACGTACCCGCTTCCCGAGGCGCAGATCGACCGGTTCATGCTCATGATCAAGGTCGGTTATCCGACACGCGACGACGAGCGCAAGATCATGGATCGCATGACCCAAGCCGAGCCGAGCCATGCCGACCCGGTGGTCACCCCGGGTGAGCTTCTGGAAGCCGCGAAGATCGTCAAGCAGGTGTACGTCGACGAAAAAGTGAAGGAATACATCGTCGACATTGTCTTCGCCACGCGCGAGCCCGCGAAGCACGGACTCAAAGACCTCGCCCCGCTCGTCGAGTTCGGGGCCAGCCCCCGCGCGAGCATCGCGCTCAATCTCGCGGCGCGCGCGCACGCGTTCTTGCGCCATCGCGGCTACGTCACGCCAGAGGACGTAAAGGCGATCGGACCGGACGTCTTGCGACACCGTCTCGTGCTCACCTACGAGGCCGATGCCGAAGAAGTGACGAGCGAGCAGATCGTCAAACGCGTTTTCGACGTGGTCGAGGTGCCGTGACGAGGCGGTCGTGATCCCGAAAGAGCTTCTCCACGCCCTGCGCACGATCGAGATCCACACCGCGCGGCTCGCCAACGAGCAGCTGTCGGGGACGTACTCGTCGAGCTTCAAGGGCCAGGGTCTGGCGTTCCGCGAGGTGCGCCCGTACCAGCCGGGCGACGACGTGCGCACGATCGACTGGAACGTAAGCGCGCGCATGAGTGAAACCTTCGTCAAGGTCTTCGTCGAAGAGCGCGAGATGACCGTGATGCTCGTCGTCGATCTCTCGGCCAGCGAGCGCTTCGGAACGCGCAGGGCCCCCAAGACAAGGGTCGCGAGCGAGGTGGCCGCGCTGCTCGCATTCAGCGCAATCCGCAACAACGACCGCGTAGGTCTCATCATCGCCACAGACCGGATCGAGCGGGTGGTCCCCCCGAAGAAGGGGGAGAAACACGTGATGCGGGTCGTCCGAGAAATCCTCGGGTTCGAGCCCACCCAAGCGGCGGGGGCGCGAGCCCATGCCCATGCCCGTGACGACAGTGGCAACATGCGCATCGGCGCCGGCACGGACCTCAAAGCGGCCCTCGAAGCGCTCGTGCGCATCTCGCGCCGGCGGAGCATTGCCTTCGTCGTCAGCGACTTCTACGACACGGGTTACGAGCGTGCGCTTGCGCTCGCGTCGGCGAAGCACGACGTCGTCCCTGTGGTGCTCGTCGACCGCCGTGACGCCGAGCTTCCGGACGTGGGCATCGCGACGTTCGAGGATCTGGAGAGCGGCGAGAGCGTCGTCGTCGACACGAGCGATCCTCGGGTGCGGGCGTGGCACACGGAGGCGGTCGAGCACATCACCTCGTTCCGGCGAGGCGTCTTCCACAAGCTCGGGCTCGATTCGGTCGACATCGATACCGGCGGATCGTTCGTCCGTCCGCTGCGCGACCTCTTCGCGCGCCGCGCCCGGAGAATCCGCCGATGAAGTCTTTTTGGCCGCTCGTTTCGGCGTGGGTTTTCGTCTTCGCGGCTTCGTTGCTCGCGTCCCGCGAAGCGCGCGGAGAATGCGTGGAAACGGCGCCGGCAGGCAAGGAAAGGCCGCAGCTCGTCGATTCATTCCCGCGAAACGGCAAGAGCGGTTACGCAGCGACGCTCCACGTCGTCGTCTCTCACGGCAAAGGGGAGACTGTCCTGCCACGGGGGCTCGAACTCCAGACCGAGAGCGACACGGCGCGCACCCTCAAAGCGGCGGGGTTCGTTCTGCCCGATCAGGCCGGTGAGGCAGGCGCGCGGCTCTCGAGCGTCGATCTCGACCCCAAGACCGGCCGCCGCCAGACGACTCTCGACCTCCTGCTCGTTGCGCTTCCCGCGGAGCCCGGTCGGCGGACGTTGGTCTTGCCCGCGCTGCCAGTCTCGATCTCCCGCGCCAACAGCGACATTTTCACGCTTTGTACCAAGCCGCACACCATCGTCATCGAAGACCCGACCGCGTCGACCCCCGACGCTCAGCCGAAGCCAAACCCCCCGCCGCGCGGACAGCGCGAAGAGTGGGTCGCGCTCGAGCGGGCCCTCTACTGGGGAGCAATCGGCGCCGTGATAGGGAGCGCGCTCCTCTGGCTCGTGTATCGATGGATGAAGCGGCCGAGGGCGAGCCCTCCGCCTCCCCCGCCTCGCCCGCCGTGGGAGGTCGCGCTCGAGCGCCTCGACGAAGTGCGCCACGCTGGCCTGCTCGAGACAAAGCGTTTCGCCGAGTTCTTCGACCGCGTGAATGACGCGGTTCGCGAATGCCTGGGTGCCCGCTTCGGCTTCGACGGGCTGGAGTCGACGACGTACGAGATGTTGACGGCGCTTCGCAAGGTCCCCCAATTCCGGATGCCGCTCCCCGAAGTTGCCGCGTTCTTGCAGGACTGCGACCTCGTCAAGTTCGCCGATGTGACGCCGACGCTCGAAGAGTGCGAGCGCGCGCTGGTCGATGCAGAAAAAGTCGTGCGCGCCACGATGACACCGGCCGGGCCTCCTCCCGTCCAAGCCGTGGAGGTCCGCCCGTGATGCGCGCCCGCTGGATCCGGGGCGCGCTCGTCGCGCTTGGCACGCTCGCCACCCTTGCCCTCGCGCTCGTAGCGCCCGTCCTGGCTCGTGGGGACGCCTGGCGAAGCGCGAAATGGGCTACATGGCCGGGGCCGCTCGGCGATCACCCGTCGACCGCCGATGCGCTGGCGTGGGTGATGCGGGCCGGTTGGTGCCTCGCGCTGGTCGCGGCGTTGCTCGCCGTGCCGTACATCGTCTATCGAATGACGCTGGGCGCCGACGCCCGCGTTCCACGCCTGGGCGTCCCGACAATCGCACCGCTGGTGCTTGGCCCTCGCGGCTGGCGCACGCCGCTCCGCGACTTGCCAGGGGTCTTGAGAGGCGCTGCGCTCGTGCTCGCGGCGCTCGCGCTCGGGCGTCCGCAGAGCGTTTTGCGTGGTGAGATGCAGGAGGAGCGCGGGATCGACATCGTCATCGTCCTGGACCTTTCGGGATCGATGTCAGCGGTCATGGACGCCCCGGTCAGCGCAGGAGGGGGGGCGGGGGCACACGGTTCGCGTCACCGTCCGACGCGCATCGACGTCGCCAAGGACGTGCTCGTCGAGTTCGTGCGGCGCCGCAAGACCGATCGCATCGGCGTCGTCGTCTTCGCCAAGCAGGCGTTCGTGCTGTCGCCGCCGACGCTCGATTACGCGCTCATCACGCAGCTGGTTTCGAAGATCGAACTCGGGGTCATCGACAGCAGCAAGACCGCAATCGGCGATGCGGTCGGCACGGCCGTTGCGCGCGTTCGCAGGAGCGACGCCCGGAGCAAAGCCGTCGTGCTGCTGACCGACGGCGACTCGAACGAAGGAGTGGTCTCTCCCGAGTACGCCGCCCACCTTGCCCAGAAAGAAGGGGTACGCATCTACACGGTGCAAATCGGCAACGGCGACGACGTCGATGTCCAAACCGGCACGGACCTCTTCGGCCAGCCCGTGTATCAGCGCCAACATTTCCCGGTAAACCCCGAGCTTCTTCGAAAGATCTCCCACGAGACGGGCGGCGAGGCGTTCATCGCCACCGACAAGTCGGGGCTCGAGCAGAGCATGCACGCCATCCTCGACCATCTCGAAAAGACGAAGTTCGAGGCGCAGGCCGCGACGATGGAGGACTTGTTTCCTCTCCTCTTGTTGCCGGCCGCCGTCCTCGTCGCGCTCGAGGCGCTCGTACGCCTCGCGCTGGTCCGGAGGTTCCCGTGAGGTGGGGGTACGATTTCGGGTCGGCTTCGGGGATGCTCGTTGCGGGGCTGTGTGTCTTGGCCCTCCTTGGATACGCCGGGGCGATCGTTTGGGCGAGCGTCCGACAGGCGAGGGCCGCCGAGACATTTGGCGAAGCGGGGCTCCTGGCCGCGCTGACGACGTACGACTCCGCAGCGCGGAGGGCCACCAAGTCCGTGCTGTCGATCGTGGCGATGATTCTCGCGTTCGTCGCTCTCGCTCGCCCGGAATTCGGGAGCGGTACGAAGATCATTCCGGCGACCAACCTCGATGTGGTGATCGTCCTCGACTATTCGAAGAGCATGTACGCGCGCGACATCGTGCCGAGCCGCATCGCGCGAGCGAAGGCTGAAGTCGCGCGGCTCATCCAAGATCTGCCGGGGGCGCGATTCGGCGCCGTCGCGTTCGCCGGCGAGCCGATGAGCTTTCCTCTGACCAGCGACGGCGCCGCCATCGCGCAGTTCTTGCGACAGCTCGAGCCGAACGACATGCCGGTCGGCGGTACCGCGACGGCGCGGGCCCTCGAGCGGGGACGAGAGGTTTTCGCGCGCGATCCCAAATCGAAAGACCACGTACGCGTGATGGTCCTCGTCACGGACGGCGAGGACCTCGAGGGCGATCCGGTCAGCGTCGCGGAAGCGTGCCAGCGCGAGGGAACGCGCATCGACGTCGTTCAGATAGGCGGCCGAGCACCCGAGGTCATTCCGGACGTGAGCCCGGACGGCAGGGTCACCGGAGTTCGGCGCGACGAGGACGGCAAGCCCCTGACGACCGCGCTGTCGGCGGAAGGCGAGGCGCAGCTCGCGCGGGTCGCACAAACGAGCGGCGGGACGATCGTGCGAGCCGAGCACGGAGACACGGGGATCGATCAGGTCGCGCGCGCCTTGAAGAAGATGATGCGCGAAGAGCTGAGCGAAAAGGTCGAAACGGTGTACGCCGAGGAATACGCGTGGCCGCTGAGCGGAGCCGTTCTTATCCTCATGGTCGAAGCGCTCGTCGGCGACGCGCCGAAGAGGGGCCGAGACGAAAAGCGGAAGGGCGCTCGAATGGTCGGCGTCGTTCGTTCGATCCTCGGGGTCCTGGGTGGGTGTTCGGTTTTGCTGATCTCGGTCATCCTTTTCGCTGGTTGCGGCTGGAACCCGTCGCGCCCGTTCGAGCGCGATGCGCCCGCCGTGAACGCAGCCGTTGCCGACTTGAACGCGGGAGACGCGGCCAGCGCCGCGAACCGGCTCGAAGACTATCTGTCGACCGGCCCCTGCAAAGAAGGGAGCATCGGCACTCCCGACGAGCTGAAGCGCCGAGCGGACGGCACGTTCGATCTGGGTCTCTCGCTCTTTCGGATGGGCGAGCTTTACGGGCGACGCTTCGGCGAGGAAGACATCGACGCGGGCATCACGGAAGAAGCTCGGGCCCAGCGCCACGCCCGCGTGGAATGCGCGAGGCAAGTGTTGGAAGCGATTGGCGGAGCCGAGCACACGCCGATCGACCTTCGCGCGCGCTCTCTCTATCTGCAAGGCAATCTCTCGTTCTTGGACGGGGCCTACGAGGAAGCCGTTCGTGCATACGACCACGCCCTTGTGCTCGCCCCCGGCGAGGTCGACAGCGGCGATCCCATCGGTCGTGACGCGGCTTGGAACCGCGCCATTGCGCTTCGCCGGATCGAAGACGAGAAGAAGGACGCCGGGAACGACGCGGCCTCCGACGCCGCCCGGGACGCAGCGAGAGACGGAGCACCGGAGTCGAACGACGCGGGCCGGGACGCGGCGCACGAAGCGGGGCACGAAGCGGGGCACGACGACACGGGGCGGGACTCCGGCGCCGAGCCGCCGCCGGAACCGCCGGACGCGGCTCCGCAGCGTCCCGACGCCGGGATCCAGCCGCCGCCGAGCACCAACGAAGACGAGCGAATGCTCGACCAGCTCGAGAGCGCGCCGACCCTTCAGCAAGAGGAGGCCAAGCGCGCTGGCAAGAAGCGGGTGCGCGGGATGGCCGACAAATGACCAGTTTCGTCCTCCCGGTCCTACGCGGCCTTTCGTGGATTGCGGCCATCCTGGCCTTCCTCTTTC
>Ga0265316_10000826_pt1 | contig 34298 bp, 29 predicted proteins | sample 4522metaG_FD_202092 | JGI IMG/M metagenome (GOLD analysis project Ga0265316, IMG submission 202092) | Rhizosphere microbial communities from Carex aquatilis grown in University of Washington, Seatle, WA, United States - 4-5-22 metaG | ecosystem: Host-associated > Plants > Roots > Rhizosphere >...
GCGCCCAGGGGCGTATAGTCCATCGAGTTGGAGAACGTGAAAATGCGGGGAGAGCCGGAGGTGTTAGCGGCCGAATTGAGGTCGTAGGGTTTGGCCGAATTGAGGTCGTAGGGAATCGGGGCTGCGGCCGGGCTGACGTCCGAAGAGTTGCTCCGCGACGTCGTAGCTGACGACGGCCGAATTGACGCCGCACGGGCCGTCCAGGCCGGTGCCGGCCGGAAGGCTGCGGCGATAGCTCGGCCATCGGCCGGACTGACGTCGCAAGGGCGCGACGGCGGGGGCTGGGTGGGGCCAGGTGTGCGTGGCCCGCAATGCGACGGCGGTAGCCGGACGTCGCGATTATCACGCTCGCCGGGCTGACGGAGACGTTGTCAGGAATCGACGTCGCCGACGGGCGCGGCCGGGGTGTTGTCGTCGACCTGCTCGAAATTGCGACGTCGCTGGACGGCGGCGCGCAGGTTGGACAGGTCGGCCATGCGATCACAGTGGGCGCGCCAGATGGCTTCGATGGCACCTGCGACGCCTACGGATCGTCGAGAACCATGAAACTAAACAACGAGTATCCGTTTGTCGTGCCCCTTTGCGTGCCATACATGCGCACGTAGCGGGCGGTGGTCTTGCTGAAGCTCACGTCGGTGACGGAATACGACGCCCCGAGCGTGGTGCTGTATACGTCGGTCCAGGTTGTGGAATCGATTGAAACCTGAATCTTGAAGGCCTTGCCATAGTCGGTGTACCACTTGAGGATGACCCGGTCGACTTCCACAGCCGAGCCCAGGTCCACCATGATCCATTGTGGGTCACTGGCGGCGCTTTCCCATCGCGTGGCGGTGTAGTTCTGATAGGTCGTGGCCTTGGTCACGTTCGCGGCCACATTCGTGCCGTCTGACGACGATGCCGTGGCGGTCTTGCCCAGCGCCAGATTGCGCGAAGAATCGAAGGTTCTCCACGTGCCGGCGGTCACGTTCAAGTCCCAATCCTGATAGTACGGCATGGTTGGCATAAGAGCGGTGGCGAACTGATAGGGCAGCCACACATAGCCGCCCTGGCTCCCTCCCGTCGGCAACCAACGGTCGCCATCGAACATGTAGACTGTCCCTTGCGTGCCGGTGAATGGAAAAATGAAATCAACCTGGGTTTCGTACGTCGTGCTCGACCCGGGCGTGGACAGCATCGTTGCGGCAGACCAGGGGCCGGTCAGGCTGGTTGCGGTGTAGTATCGGGTGGGTGATGGATTGACCCCATTGGTCTCGGAAACCCCATAGTAGTAGGTGCCATTGCGCTTAAAAATGTGGGGTGCTTCGCGGCTGCCTTCGTTCCACAAATACATTTGGGTATCCAGGCTCAAGTAGTCCGCCGACATTCGATAGATGCCGTGTTGTCGATTCGGGCCGGTTTGATCCCAGACGTAGGCCAGGTACGCCTTCCCGTCATCATCCTGGTACATCGACATGTCCCCGATGTTGGCACCATCCACCTGAGTTTCGCTCACCAAGGTGTATGGTCCTTCGGGGGTCGAAGATGTGGCGAAACCCAGCGAGGCGGCGTCTCCGCCATACTTCAAGAACATCACGTATTTCTTGGTCGTGTCGTTGTAGAGCACGTCCATTCTGTTGGCCCCCGCAACCACGTGCAGCGCAATGCCCTTGTTGGTCCAGTGGACGAGATCTGTAGACGCGTAGCAAGTCTGATCGTTCCATGCCTTTGGGTCCTGCCAGGCAAAGAGACCATACCAATAGTAGGTGTCCCCGAATTTGCGCAGGCAGCCGGCGCGCGTCTCGATTGCCGCGCCAGTGTCGTCGTACCAGAAGAAGTCGTTGTGTATGGTCACCCAGCCGGTTGCTGCCGCGCCTCCCGTGGCCGTGCTGCCACCGATCGCACCGGTGCCGCCGGCAGCGGTCGAGCCGCCAGGTGCTTGGCTTCCACCAGCCACAGTGGCGCCGCCTGTTGCCGTTTTTCCGCCCGTGCCGCCCGCGGTGGTCTTTCCGCCCGAGACTGTGGTGCCGCCCTCAACCGTCGTGCCCGCTGTGGCGATGCCGCCCGTGGTGATAGTGTTGCCAGCAAAAATGTTGCCTCCCGATTCGGTTGCTCCGGCCGTGGAGCTCGTTCCTCCGGGCTGGGCATTCCCGCCGGGAAGGCCGGTGTTCTGACCGACTCCTCCGGTAGCGCCAGCGCCACCGGTGGCAGCCCCTCCGGTGTTCAGCGAAGCTCCGCCAGTGTCCGCGGATAGCGAGCCACCGGTTGTGGAATTGCCACCGGTGCCGTTTGTGCCGGCCGCATTGGCGCCGGCAGCGCCACCGGTGGCAACGCTGGCGTCGCGTCCAGCGGCTGGCGTCGCGCTGCCACCGCAGCCGAGAACCAAAGTCGCACCCAGTAGCGAGAAAACGAAAGAGCGCGTTCGCAGAATGATGGTCATGGCTTCTCCCCAGGAAGTGGCTCAGGACTCGGCCATTTGATGAAGTGCCGCGTTCCTGGTTGCGCGGCTCAACCGATTCGGACGCCATGATTGGCGACGTCCTCCTGGCCAGGACGGACTCACAGTCGCACGGTCAGGAGAGGTGCTGAAATCAGAGCGGCGTGCCCGCTTCGATGACCATGGGTTTGTTGTGGTGCGGGCGGGGCTTGGTGGCTTCCACGCAGGCGCGCGTGAACGTGGCGCCCAATCGTTGCCAGAGCTTCTCTTCCACGTCCTCGGGCAAACCGCGCCGGTATCCGGTGAACGTGGCCGTGGTGAGCTTCTTGCCGGTGACGCCGCTACGGATGATGATCGTGGCGACGGCGTGATCCGCGGGCAATTCCTTGACGTGGCCGTGGACGTAGGCAGCCAGGTTCATCACCGCGCCCATGTCGCGGTATTGCTCGGTGGTGTCCACCGGGGGAATGGTGGCTTCGACCTTGATCCCCCTGTCTGTGAGTGCCTTCATCACGTGATCGCGCACAGAATATGTGTCCTGCCCCTGGAAAGTGAGGACCGCGATCTTGCCTTCGGCTAGGGCGGCCCCGGCCACGTCGGCCTTTGCCTTGCCCCTGGCTGCGGTGCGAGCTGACGCCCGCGACGAGTGCTTGGCCTTTGTCTTGGCATGGCTCTTGGTTCGCCGGGGCGCAGCCTCCACCGTCGGGGCCGTGCCCATCACCGCGGCCAGAGCCACGATAGCCAGCAAGAACCTGTGCAGCGCGAATCGCGCCGGCGCCGGTTGGCGCAGGGACGGCGCGGAGACATCGGGCGAGAGGGGCAAGCCGGAGGCGCGAAGCAACGACATCGAATACTTGCGAATACTACCCGGTCCAGGCTCGATCCGGGAGTGCTTTTCGCGCGACCGGGAAGTGCTGCGAAGTAACGGTCCTCGCTGGGCGAGATCCTGATCTACGGCGCGGGTGACGTCGGGCATCGCTACGGCATCCGGGGTCTGACAGAAGAAGCAACCCTGGGACTCGGAGTCCGGCTGGCCCTGGCGTCAGGACCCAAAGCGGCTGGACGTTGAAGTGCGGGGCCAGGTTGACGGCCCGCAGGCAATCGTTCAGTCTCTCGCGCGTGAAGAAGCGACCCTTTGGCAATTCAGGCATCGACGTTTCGGAAATTGGTTTGGGAACTTGGCAGGTGGGAGGCCGCTGGGGCGAGTCTTTCGACGCGGCCAATGCGGAGCGCGTGCTCCAGCGGGCCGTCGCCGGGGGGATCGATTTCATCGATACGGCTGACGTCTATTCCGACGGGGACAGCGAAAAGGCGGTGGGGCGATTTGTTCGCGGCTGTGGCCAACGCCTGTTCGTGGCCAGCAAGTGCGGCCGTCAACTATCACCGCATGTCGACGAGGCATACACGCCACAGGCGATGCGACGATTCGTCGAGGCCAGTCTCTCGCGTTTGGGGCTGGAGTGTCTCGATCTGATCCAGCTTCACTGCCCGCCCATGACTGTGTACTACCGACCCGAGGTCTTCGAGGTTTTCGATCGCATGCGCGACGAGGGCAAAATCAAGCATCTCGGGGTGAGCGTCGAGAAGGTCGAGGAGGCGCTAAAGGCCATCGAGTTCGACAATGTGCGCAGCGTGCAGATCATCTACAACATGTTCCGCCTGCGCCCACGGGAACGGTTTTTCGCCGAGGCCGTGCGGCGTGGGGTCGCTGTCATCGTGCGCGTGCCTTTGGCCAGCGGCCTGCTGACCGGTCAGTACAAGAGTTCGACGGCGTTTGGCAGCGGCGATCACCGACAGTTCAATCGCGACGGTGCCGTGTTCGACAAGGGCGAGACATTTTCAGGAGTCCCGTATGACGTCGGATTGAAGGCGGTCGATCGTCTCAAGGCACTGTTTTCGGGAACACCGCTTCATTTGGCGGCTTTGCGATTCGTGCTCGACACGCCGGGTGTGACCACGGTGATTCCCGGGGCCTCCCATCCCAGTCAGGTCGACGCCAATCTTCAGGTCGAGAATGTGGATCCCTTGACGCCCGAACAGAACCGCGGGGTCGAACAGATCTACAACGAGCTGATTCGCCGCCACGTTCACGCGCTTTGGTAGGCGAGAATCACAAAACTTATCTCGTGCCGGCATCGACAAGAGGCGGGCACGAATCAGCGCATTGTCCGGCGACGCAGGAAAACATCTCGCCTAGACACAGCTGCACGCACGGACAATCCCCGCGTAGTGGAGACTTATTGGGGCAATAGGATGCCCAAGCCGCTCGATTGGCATCGCATCTCTTCTTGCTCAGCCACGTCATTCCACAGCAATAGAAGGCAGTGCACTGGCTCGAATCGGTGGGGGCCGTTACCCAGATGCAAGACGACAGGCAGTCGGCATCACTTGAGCAACTGTCCAAGTCGGTGGTGGACGCGGCACCGTCGGCAACCGAGATCGATCCACCTGTGCTCGTCGCGCCTCCTGCGACCAGGGCGCCGCCGCTGCCTGCTGCGCCGCCGAGAGACATCGTGCCTCCCGCATCAGCACCCGCCGTACCGAGGCTGGTGCGTGCACAGCCGAGGAGAGAGAACATGACCGAACAAACCAGGAAGAAGTCTGGGTGATGCATGAAACCAGTATCCACGGGCGCATGGGGCACCGCCGGGCAAGCCCAGTGTAGTCCAAGCTGGGCTTCAGGGGATGCCCCTTTTCAAGGGCGCCCTTCCGTCACCTCGTCAGCGGCGCTCCGCGGTTCATGCGCCGAGATGCCAACAGCAACAAGACAGCGCCCACCGTGATGTAGATGTCCGCCACGTTGAAGACCGGCCAGTGGGTCAGGTGGATGAAGTCGACCACGTGGCCGTGGGCCAGGCGATCCAGCCCGTTGTCGAGCGCTCCAGCAGCGAGCAGCAGGAGCGCACAGCGCGCTGCCAAGGACAGGCGACGGCGAAGGCACAAGGCAAGGAACGCCAGCCCTCCCAGGAGTTGCGCGGCCGTGAGCAGCGGCGTCCGCACCGAGGGCGAAATCCCGCGCAGGAGATTGAATCCCGAATCCGTGTTTTCGGTGTAGCTCAGTTCCAGAATGCCAGCCGCAAAGGCGTGCGGTGGCCCGCCTTCGAGCTCCATCTTGGCCACGTTCTTGGTGACGTGATCGCAACCTACCAGCAATAGGGCTGCCGCGAACAAGGATAAACGAAGCCACTGCAACTTCACGTGAGCTGGAACGGGCCGGGCGCGGAAGATATTCCCGAGCGTGGCGCTGGGCATCCGCCGACGCGATTCTGTAGACCTTCGGAGGCGCTACGACCGGCCTGCTCATAACGGCCCCGGAGGCGCTCAGGGAGTACGTAGCTGACCGATACTCAGCCGAGTTTCCTTCGCGCGAGCAAGTTGCCTCAGAAGTGACCCCGGCGCATTTCCGAATCAAGCGTCTTGCACCTGTCTCGCGTGAATGGGGTACTATTTCCCCGTCGCTAGATCCGCTCAGGGAACGTAGGCCGGGCCTTGACCGTTGCGCAGAAGGTTTCCGCGGCCGGTGGGCCAAGGCAGACATTTGGTGCCCGAGCCAGGCACGTTGAACACGTCCACGCCATGGTCAAAGGTCAAGAGCACGATTTCCAAAGTGCCGTCGCCGTCGAGATCCGCCACCGACGGCGCCGCGGGCACGCCGATGCCGTTGCCGTCGCTGCCCTGTCCCGGCAAGGGGATGTCGTACAGTTCCGCGCCGGTGTTGCTTAGGATCACCAAACGTCCGGCATTGGCTGAGAGCGAGTAGGTGCCAAACACGATCTCGGGAACGCCGTCGCGGTTCAGGTCCACCACCGCTGGCTCGGAGGCGAAGGTCTTGGCTGCGCCTTTGGCATAGTCGTAGTGCCACAGGATCTGGGCGTCGGGGCCAACCGCATAGATTGCGCCATCGTTGATGCTGGCAATGATCTCGGGATGGCTGTCACCCAGGATGTTGGCCACCGCCGGCGCGGGCACGCCATCGGGAGGGTACCAGTCGCCACTGGCGCGCGGCACCGGTTTGGCGCTCATGGGCAGGGTTTCCCATCCTGGCAGGCGCATGGCACTGTGGGCGCCACTGTCTTGCGCTCCCTGCAAGACCATGAAGGCGTAGCCCTGGGTCTCATAGGGCTCTTTCAATTCAGCGTTGGGAATTCCGATCACTTCGTTCTTCCCGTCGCCGTTGATGTCAGCCGCCGACGGCGGCGACGCGGTCCACTGCAGCCACATGGTGGTATCGACGCTGGGCCAGTCGTCAGTGTGCAGGTTGTAGTGATTCGCTTCCACTTGCGGATCGACCCAGCGGATGAACTGGCCCCAATCCAGCGGCTGGTTCAGGTACTCGCTGGCCGGGTTGGTGAAATAGGGCGCGGAACGAATCGAAGTCCCGTCCGCTTTGAAGGCGTTGATCTGGTGGTTGTCGTAGGTGACGATCACCTCCTGCTGAGCATCGTCGTCGATGTTGCCGATGCCCACATTGAGGCCATAGCAACCGTAGCCATGCTGGCCCTGGCCATTGGTGTCGGCGTCGCCGCCGGGGCCGGGGCGCTTATTGTAGCGAGGCCAGGCCTGCCAAGTGACGCCGGCCGGCTGAAAGAGCTGGCCATTGGGCGAGAAGGCAAACACCTGGGCGCCATTGGGATCGGTTTCCGTGGTGGTGACCACGACTTCGATCTTGCCATCGCCGTCGAGATCGCCCGCTGCCATGCCGCGAACCTCTGGCTCGGCATCGCCGCCGACCGTCGTCGCGGAGGCGGGCCAGCCGCTCTTGATGGCTAGTGCCCCATCCCTCCATTCGTAGGCTGCCACTGTTCCGTAGTCACCCGCGGCCACGATTTCGATCACGCCGTCGCCGTCGAGATCGGCGACCACCGCCGGTGCGTAGATGCGGCCCTTGGTGTATGCGTTTTCCTTGATGGTGGCCAAGGTATTACCCTGGCTGTCGAATACGAACAGACTGTAGAAGGGCGCGACGATCTCCTTCTTGCCGTCGCCGTCGAGGTCGACCAACCCGGGCGACGAAAACCATCCTGTTTCGGCCCAGGACTTGTCGCCCTTCATGTTGCGCACGAACACCGGCTGCGCCACCGGGGACGAGCCGCCCTGGCTCTCGCAGGTGGGCGTAGGGGCCACGCCTCCGTATGGGAAAATCGTGCTGGGCCCGGCGCCGCCGCTTGGACTTGTCGAAGAGCACGCGAGTGCCAACGCCACGCAGCCAATGAGTCGCTGGTTCATGTTCCCCCAACGTATTGTACACCCACGCTGGTCTTGACGGTGGGCTGGGAACGGAAGCGCGCAGGTTTGAATCAAGTCTTCTGTGGCCCCACTCGTGATAACCTCTCGTGCTTATGAAGAGCGGCTTGCAGACTAGAGAGAGAAGCACTGCCTGTGCGGTTGTGCTGGCGTGCCTCTGCCTGACCGTTGCTCCAGCTGCGGTTGCCACAGATGCACCGGCTGCGGCTGCGCCCGCGCCGGCTGCAGCTGTGGCTGCGACTCCCGCGCCTGCGCCTGCGCAATCTGCGTCTGCACCACCTGCGTCTGCCCCTGTGCCGTCCGCCGCTGCGCCGTCTGCATCTGCACCGCCTGCTCCTGCGCACGCGCCTGCGCCGCTGAAGCCCACCCCCGTGACGACACCGCAAGGCTGTGCCTGCCCGCCACCCCGCACCCACGACGGATTCTACTTGCGGCTCACGCTGGGTCTCGGGGGAGGATCAGCCAGCGGCGCCGGGACGAAGTATTCGGGCACATCGTTGGGTTCAAGCGCGGCCTTTGGCGGCGCGCTCACGCAGCACCTAGTTCTCTACGGAGAGTTTCTTCTCCTCGGCATTTCCAACCCCAAGGGCGGCACCAAAGGCGTGTACCCGACCTTGGTCGGGAACCCGATAGACAATATCGGCCTCGGCCCCGGCATCGCGTACTACTTCACGCCCTTGAACCTCTATCTGTCGGCCACCCTTTTCTTGCAAAAGGTGTTGCTGGTCAAGTCGTACGACGTTGGCAGCGAAATGCAGTTCACCAAGACGGGTCTTGGCTTGAGCCTCATGGTTGGCAAGGAGTGGTGGGTTTCGGCTAATTGGGGTCTTGGGGTTGCTGCTCAATTGCTGCTCGCTTCAGCCAAAGATGACAGCGACACGAAGTGGGACCTGGGGGTGCTCGCTCTCATGTTCACTTCCACCTACAACTAACCTGACCGCTGCGCATCCATGTGACCCTACGATCCCTTCCAGTATCGAATCGGACCGGTGTCGCTGTGGACGAAGTGGGTGTGCGGGTAGAAGCCGACTCCGCCCAGGCGCAGTGAGCGCACGAAGCCGAGAAGTTTCTCCGTGGGCACTCCGCGGATGCGGAAATCGACGGCGTTGCCTTGGGTATGCTGGCTCTCACGTGCGACCTGGTGGCCCTTCTTGCGCAAGATCAGATTGTACTTGGGCGAGCGATAGCCCGACACCACATCGATCCTCCGCGCGTGGAAGTGCAGGGCGGCTGAGACCAGCAGTTCAGCAAGCTCAGGATCCATGTTGGTCGCCTGGTTGGTGAAGTGGTCGCGCAGGAACGTCCGGAACCTTTCCAGGTATGGCTGGCCCGGAATGAAGGTCATCAACTCGTGCGTCCACTGGTTGTGTAGGGTAGTCAGCGGCTGCACGCGTGCACCCACGGGCGGCCTGGGGCCCGCCAGCATTTCGGCTGCCTGCGCGCAAGGTTGGCGCGGCGGTGGCTTTTTGTCGGCGCGACAGGTGCGAGGCGGGCGCAATTGCTCGTCGGTCACATGCACATCGGGACGATGGGCCTTCTCGATCAGTCGCAGTTCCTTCTTGCTTCGCTCGCGCAGGGGCGGCAGCAGATGTTCGGCCCGTTCATCAATGAGTGGGACCAGCGACTGGGCTGCAAGAGCTTCGGCGACATGATCGGGTGACGTCGCCGAATCCGCTGCCGGCGCGACAGGTAGCAGCGTGCCCAGGAAGAGCCCCAACCAAGGAACCATATCAATGATGGTAGCGGGCGTGGCCGTGCCTTGCCAGGGTGGCGAGGTCTTTTCGAATGGGTCGAGTTCGAGCGCGGTCGCCGACGGGGTGGCAGACCCGGGTGGCGGTTTGCGGCAATAACCGCGCGTGTTGGGGGCTAGACGCATTCGGGGTTATCGGACAGGATTCTTCGGCCTGACGGACGAACCGTCACTCACAGAGGGAGAGCGCCATGTTCAAGATCCAGACCCTAAACAAGATTGCCATGATTGGCCTCGAGGGATTTCCGCGCGAGAACTATGAGATTGCGTCGGAGATTCTCAATCCTGACGCCATCCTGGTGCGCAGCGCAGACATGCACAGCATGACCTTGCCCGCCTCGGTGAAGGCCATCGGTCGTGCCGGCGCCGGCGTGAACAACATCCCGGTCGAACAATGTTCCAAGCGCGGCATCGTGGTCTTCAACACCCCGGGCGCCAACGCCAACGGGGTCAAGGAGCTGGTGCTGGCCGGCCTGCTGCTCTCGTCGCGCCGGATCGTGCCGGGCATCGAATGGGCCAGGACCCTCAAGGGCAAGGGCAAGGAAGTGGGGGCGCTGGTCGAGAAGGGCAAGAACGACTTCGTGGGGCCCGAGATCAAAGGCAAGAAACTTGGGGTCATTGGGCTGGGCGCCATCGGCGTGATGGTGGCCAACGATGCCCTGGCGTTGGGCATGGAGGTGGCCGGGTACGACCCGTACATTTCCGTCGAGGCGGCCTGGGGACTGGCGCGCACGGTTCGTCGTGCCACCAGCCTGGATATGTTGCTGGCCCAGTCGGATTACATCACGCTGCATGTGCCGCTGATGGACCAGACCAAGGGCATTCTCAATCGCGACAAGTTCGCCTTGATGAAGAAGGGCGTACGCATCGTCAACCTGGCGCGTGGCGGGTTGGTCAAGAATGCCGACCTGTTCGAAGCGCTGAAGGCCGGCACCGTCGGCTGCTACGTGACCGATTTTCCCGACGACGACCTGCTGGATGTGCCCAACGTGATCCCCATCCCCCACCTGGGCGCGTCCACGCCCGAGGCCGAGGACAACTGTGCGGTCATGGCGGTCGAGCAAGTGCGCGACTTCTTGGAGAGCGGCAACGTCAAGAACTCGGTCAACTTCCCGGCCTGCGCGTTGCCGGTCATGGGACGCAATCGCATCGTGGTCGCCAACGCCAACGTGCCCAACATGGTGGGCCAGATCACGACGGTGCTGGCCGCCGACAAGATCAACATCGCCGACATGATGAACAAGAGCGCCGGCGATTTTGCCTACAACATCATCGACATCGACGGCAACGTGGCCGAGGCGCAGGTCGAGAAACTGCGCAAGATCGAAGGCGTGATCACGGCGCGGCTGATCGCGAAGTAGATCCTGTCAGCCGAAATGACGCTGGTACAAGCCCTTCAGCGTCGCCACACGATTGTCCACGCCTGCGCGTTGCATCCGGGTGGAATACGTACGAATTCCGACTTATCCTACGTACATGCCAAAGCTAACCCTCAACGTGGACAAGAAGGTCGTCGGGCGGGCCAAGCGCTACGCCGCCCGGCATGACACGTCGGTTTCGCGCATGGTCGAGCGGTATCTCGACCTGGTGGTCGCGCCGGCGCAGTCTGGCGAGGAGGATCCCCCGGTCCTGCGTATGCTGCGCGGGGCGGCCAAGGGCGTCTCGCACGAGGACTATGCACGTCACTTGCAGAGGAAGTACCGGTGAAGCGGTTGCTGCTCGACCTGAATATCGTGCTTGACGTGGTCCTGGATCGCGCCGAAGCAGCCAGCGCGGCGCGGTTGTGGGCTGCGCTGGAAAGGGGAAAGGGCAGGGGATTCGTCCCCGCTCACGGGGTCACGACGATTTTCTATTTGGTTTCTCGTGCCCAAGGACCCGCTTTTGCCCGACGAGCGACGGACGGAATCCTGCGCACGTTTGCTGTGGCGCCAGTCGACGAAAAGGTCTTGCGGCGTGCCCTGTCGCTTGGCTGGCCCGATTTTGAGGATGCTGTCTGCGCATCGGCAGCTGAGATTTGCGGGTGCGATGCCATCGTCACTCGCGATCCCAAGGGCTTTGTCGATTCGCCGGTTCGGATCATCGACTCCCCGACGGCGCTTGCCTGGGTGACGACGTAGCTACTTCGCAGCGCTGGCGCGCGGGCGGATGCCGATGAGCTGATTGAGCGAGCCGGAGGCGAACCCGGCCAGGTCCAAGACCACGAAGGTGAACCCGAGCTTGCGACCCAACTTGACGATGGTTTCGCGCAGCTCTAGAGCGCGAGGCATGGCGTCTGGCTCGATTTCCACGCGCGCGATTTCGTTGTGAAAGCGCACGCGCAGTTGCCGGAAGCCCAAGGCGCGCAGACCCTCTTCAAAGGCGTCCACCTGCTGCAGACGCTCTGGCGTGATCGTGGTGCCGTAGGGAAAACGTGACGACAAACAGGCGAGCTGGGGTTTGTCCCAGGTGGAAAGCCCCAGCTCCTTCGACAGTTCGCGGATCTCTTGCTTGTTCAGTCCGGCGTCGAGCAGCGGGTGCTGGGCGCCATGATCCTTGGCGGCCTGCAGTCCCGGCCGGTAGTCGCCCAGATCATCCACGTTGGTGCCCACCAGAATGGCCTTGCAGCCAAGGCGCTGCGCCACCGGGGCCGCGATGGTCAGCAATTCGGACTTGCAGTAGTAGCAACGATCCTTGGGATTGGACTGAAACTCGGGACGCGACAGCTCGTGCGAATGGACCGTCTCGCAGCGCACGCCCATGCCGGCAGCCAGATCCAGCGCCGCCCGCTGCTCACTTTGCGCCATGGTAGGCGAAAGCGCGATGAGCGCCATGCACCGATCCCCTAGCACGTCATGCGCCACGCGGAGGAGCAGCGTCGAATCCACACCGCCCGAGAAGCAGACCAGAACCGATTCCTGGGCGGCAATCAGGTCGCGCAGCGCCTGGTGTTTCTGTGGCAGGGTCATCGACGTCAACTATAGCGCGCAATTGGCCGCTTGCTGCCTGGTCATGGCGTGGCCTCGCTGCCGCAGAAGACATCGCGTCTTGCCGTGTTGACCTGAGAGGAGCGCAGGAGGAGCATCACACGGTCAGCCTCCCAATCTCTCTTCCACGCGGAGTCCCGATGAACTCAGATACCAACACCACCTGCCCGAAATACTGCGAGGCACGCCGGCCGCTGCTTGCTGCCGCGGTCGCCGGCATAAGCCTAGTCGTATTCGCCGGGTGTGCCACCTCTCGCTCGCTGGCCGTGCCCGAGACGCGAAGCGGTTGCTCCGAGAGCAATCTAGCGTCTTGCGTGGAAGAGGCGAAAAAGCTCGTCGCAAAGGGCGACACGGGGCGCGCGTTTCCCTACGCGGCGTTTGCGGCGCTGCGCGGGTCCGAGGAGGGAAGTGCCCTTCTCTCGAAGATCCGTTCCGGCCGCATTTCGAACCAGGATGGCTTGCAGGCGAACCTGGATGCAGCCTGCCGGCACGGGGATCTGGCATCGTGCTTCGCGCTGGCTCTGGCCAAGGGCAATCGGGGCGGTCCAGAAGCGACGGCGTACCTTTCACCAGCCTGCGACAAGGGCGACCTCCCCGCCTGCCGGCAGTTGGGGCGCGTGTTAGACAAGGGCCTTTGGGATGTGCCCAAGGACGAGAAGCGAGCGGTGGACCTTTTTGAAAAGGCCTGCAACGGAGGCGAGCTGCGCGGCTGCAGCGACCTTGGCGTGATGTACTCACACGACAGGGGCGTGGCCAAGGACGAGAAGCGGGCTGTGGACCTCTTTGAAAAGGCCTGCGCCGGCGGCGACATGCGCGGCTGCGCGAACCTTGGCGTGATGTTCCGCGACGGCAGGGGCGTGGCCAAGGACGAGAAGCGAGCTGTGGACCTTTTTCAGAAGGCCTGCGACGCCGCCGAGATGCTCGCCTGTTCGAACCTTGGCGTGAATTACGAAAAAGGTGAGGGCGTGGCTAAGGACGAGAAGCGAGCTGTGGACCTTTTTCAGAAGGTTTGCGACGGCGGCGACATGCTCGGCTGCGGGAACCTTGGCGCGATGTACTTGAACGGCAGGGGCGTGGCCAAGGACGAGAAGCGCGCTGCGGATCTTTTTCAGAAGGCATGCGACGGCGGCACCATGCTCGGCTGCGCGAAACTTGGCGCGATGTACGCCGACGGCAGGGGTGTGGCCAAGAACGAGAAGCGAGCTTTGGACCTTCTTGAGAAGGCCTGCGACGGCGGCGAGATGCTCGGCTGTGGGTGCCTTGGCGAGATGTATGTGAACGGCAGGGGCGTGATCAAGGACGAGAGGCGCGCTGCGGACCTATACCAGAAGGCCTGCGACGGGGGCGAGATGCTCAGCTGTGCCGTTCTTGGCAACATGTACGCCGACGGCAAGGGCGTGGCCAAGGACGAGAAGCGTGCTGTGGACCTATACCAGAAGGCCTGCGACGGCGGCGAGATGTACGCCTGCCGGAAACTTGGTGTAGCGCCCGAAATGGAGGGCTTCGCCTCCAGTTCCGAGCCCCGACAAGCGGTTCAAGTAGACGACGCAGTAGTCGTCGAGTTTGGCGAGTTTCAGCGTCGGCAGACCGGCACAAAGAAAACGGCGAAAGACACCGCCGCCGGCTGGGTCGAGGACATCGGCTCCCAATACCCAGAGCTTACCCATGCCGGTGCCAAGGTAGCTGCCCGCCTGGGCAACATGTTCGGTATCGGGCGAGTCATCCGCGGCAGGCCGGAGTCAGCCCTCGTCGATGCCCATGTGAAAGTCATCCACCCTCCGATCACCAATCCCAACGGCGCTACGAGGATCGTAGACGAATGGGACCTAACCACGAACATCGGCATCGTTCGGTTCGACGGTTGGAGTTTCTTGGAGCCTTGGGCGATGGTCCCGGGCCGATGGACCATTCAGCTCTTCCATGGCGATCGGAAGTTGGTCGAGCAGACGTTCGATGTCGTCCGGCCCTGACGGAGTTGGCTGACAGCGTCTACGACACGTGCTTCAGCGATTCTGATCGAACGATGCGCTTGTGGCGGCAAAGAGGTTGGCGCCCGACGTAGTTTTCTTGCGCGCCACAGGTTCGGGGAAACCGTTCGGCCGCAGGCCGCGCGCGCGTCGACTGCGGCCAGCCCGCGCTGCACGGCCTTGCCAAACTGCACCGACTGCGGATTTTTGGGCTTTCTGGGAGTGTCTCCTCGTCTCGAAGACAGCGCGTTCAGTTGCCCTTGTTTGCGACTCGAAGTACCATGGCTCATGGACAGAATATCTTCGGCCTTGCTTCTCTTGGTGGCGATTCCCGCTTGCAGCGACAGCAACACTGCGCTGTCCGATCTTCCTGCCGCAGCTGCGGATGCTGTCTGTACATACCAGGCTCGCTGTGGGCAGATGCCTGACGTGGCTACCTGCAAGGCGGCAACCCAAACAGATACCGCGCAGCTATCCGCGGACGTGGCGTCAGGAAAAACCAAGTACGACGGCAAGGCCGCGGCTGCCTGCCTTGACATGTTCAGGTCGGAAAGCTGCAACCTCTCGGTCCAGGGCGGGCAGCCCGAGCCACAGGCTTGCAAGGATGCTTTCAAGGGAACCGTCGTGGCCGGCGGCGTATGTTACGCAGATACGGAGTGCGCTTCCGGAGATTGCAGCGGCACGGTCTGTTCAGGAAGCAGCACCTGTTGCCCGGGCGTATGCAGGGCCAGTGCCAGTGCCAGTACTATTCCCGTCGGCGGCGATTGCAGCGGGAGCGGCGCCACGTGCGTCTCGGACGCATTCTGCAGTTACGGGCTGACGACGACTTGCCAGGCGAAGGCCGCCATGGGTCAGGCCTGCGATGTGTCGCTCCCGGCAGAGTCGTGCGTCGGCGGGGCTTACTGTATGGCGGACGGCCCAACCACAGGAACCTGCGGCAAACTGCCCACCGAGGGACAGACCTGCCAGCCGACGGGGATTGGCTACGTGTTGGCTTGTGATTCCCTGCTGGATTATTGCGACAGCGTGAGCCTGAAATGTGTGCCCAAGATCGCAATTGGGGGAGATTGCAGTACTGGTGCGACCTGCGTCGCCTACGCCACCTGCGATTCGACCGGCCAGTGCGTGTCCCGTCCACGTGCGGGTGAATCGTGTGACGACTTCAACGGGCCCCACTGCCTCGGCTCGCTCGAATGCACCTCGGGGACGGCTGGCGGCGGGTCTTTGTGCGCCCTTCCACCCGCCACCACTGTCTGTCAGTAGTTCACAGCACGATTCGCTCGGCCTGTTCCGCGATGTCGGCTGCTTCTTTGGCCACGTCCAGCGTCGCCTCTGCGCGCTCGACGTCGGAAAGCCTGGCCGCAGTGGCCGGGTGTGCGGGCACGAAGAGCGAGCAGCAGTCTTCAAAGGGCAGGGCGGAGATGTCGTAGGTTCCGATCCGCCGCGCCAGCGCCGTGGTTTCCACCTTGTCGTAGGTGAGTAGCGGCCGCAGGATCAAGTGCCGGCCCACGACCTCGATATTGTGCATGTTGGTCAAGGTCTGACTGGCGACTTGTCCCAGGTTCTCGCCGGTGACGATAGCGCCACAGTGTGCGCGTTCACACAAAAGATCAGCCACGCGCACCATCATGCGCCGATACAGCACTACCGCCAGCTCGGGCCGGCCGGCAGCGCGCAGGCGCTTCTGCGTTTCAGTGAAACCCGCAATCCACAGTGTGGACATTGCTTGCCAGCGGCTCAGTTGGCGGGCCAGCGCAATTACCTTGTCTTTCGCCTTCTCACCGGTGAAGGGCGGCGAGTGGAAAGTTAGCGCTTCCTGCGCCAGGCCGCGTTTGGCTGCCAGCCATCCCGCCACCGGTGAATCGATCCCGCCTGACAGCAACAAGATGGCGCGCCCCGAGACTCCCGCAGGCAGGCCGCCAGGCGCGGGCCGGCGCTCGGCAAAGACATGCGTGGCCTGGGTCGAGATTTCGATGCCGACGCGCAATGCTGGCTGGTGCACGTCGACAGGAATTCCCGTGGCCGCCGACACGGCGTCGCCGGCGCGGCAGGCGATTTCGTGCGACTGCAAAGGGAACTGTTTGTCGGAGCGATGCGGTTCGATCTTGAAACTGCGGCGCAGGTCCGGGTCTCGCTCGACCGCGGCTTGCGCTTCAGCCACGGCTGCCGCGCAGATCGCGTCGATGTCGGCCGCGACGCTGGCGACCGGGGAAATCGACACCAGGCCGAACACGCGCTCCAGGCGGCTGCAGGCCTCGGCGCGAGCCTGGTCAGCCACGTACACCACCACGCGACCGTGGGGAACGGAAACCTTGGCCTCGGGCAGGTCGCGAACCGCGGCGCGCACGTTGTTGGCCAGCGCCCGGAGAAAAATGTGACGGTTGCCGCCCTTGAGGAACAGTTCGCCGTAGCGGCAAAGGATCGTGGTCATGGTTTGCCGTCTCGCCGCCGAAGCTTTACCACAGATGCGATCTCGTCCACCGCCTCGCGCAGGGCCAGCGCCGCAACCTTGATGTCGGATTCGGTGGTCAGGCGGGACAGCGAGAAGCGCAGCACCGCGTCCTCGTCGCCGATGCCGATGGCTGCCAGCACGTGGCTGGGTCCGCGCGCGCGGGTGGAACACGCCGCCCCGGCCGATGCGTACACACCGCGTGCTTCCAAGGCGTGCAACAGCGGTTCGGCTGGCAAGCCAGGCAACAAGAGGCTGGCAATGTGTGGCGCGCGCGGCGTAGTCGCGGGCACGGTGGTCCTGGCCTGGGGAATGGTTTCGACAACCAGCGATTCCAGGCGGTCGCGCAAGGTCATCACCGCTGCGCCACCTTGCGGGTTGTGCAGGCACAGCGCTGCTGCGCGACCCAGCCCGACCCAGCCCGGCAGGTTTTCGGTTCCCGAGCGCAGGCCGTTTTCCTGCCGGCCGCCGCCCCACAACGGCGCCACGCGCACGCCCTTGCGCAGCCAGAGCGCGCCCGTGCCTTTGGGCCCGTGCAGCTTGTGCCCGGAGATGGCAAGCGAATCAGCGCCCAGGGTTTCGACGTTGAGCCCGACCAGGCCCGCGAACTGTACGGCGTCGACGTGAAAATGCAGCTTGCGGCCCGCGGCGCGCAGGGCGCGGCCGATTTCTGTCACCGGCTGCAGAGTGCCGATCTCATTGTTAGCCAGCATGATAGCCAACACCGCGGTGTCGGGCCGCAAAGCAGACAGCACCGATTCCACAGTCACGCAACCATCGCGCGCCGGTGCGACCTTGTCGAGCTGCCAGCCCTTGCTGACCAGACTTTCGGCGGAACGCAGAACGGCAGGGTGCTCGATGGCGCTCACCACCATGTGACGGCCGCGCGCCAGGGCGGCTGCGCCCAGCAGACCCAACGCATTGGCCTCGCTACCGCCGCTGGTGAACACGATCTCCGACGGCTGCGCCCGCAGCAGCGTTGCCACCTCGCCGCGCGCCTGTTCCAGCGCGCGCGCCGCAGCCGCGCCCAGACCGTGCGCCGAGGAAGGATTGGCGTAGAGATCCGTCATCGTCTGCGTTACCGCCGCCAGGACTTCGGGCAGCGGAGGCGTGGAGGCGGCGTTGTCGAGGTAGACGATCATCGAGAGCAGACAATCATGGATCCGCGCAGACGAGAAGGGGAGCCTTCATCCCAGGATAGCCGCAGAAGGTCGTGGCCGTGGTCGTAGCCGTGGCCGACGGTGATCACTCCGGCGAGGGCCACGGCCACGAAAACGACCACGTCTACGACCACCACCCATCGCCCTGGTTGGGCACGCGACTCGATCGTGGAAAGGACGGATTCCTCTGGTCGTTGCGCTCTTCCTGTGCTCTCACTACTTGCAGTACTTGCTGGGCTCGGGCGTCAGGGTCTCCAGGAAAGGGTCTGGACCGGGGCGCGAATTCGGCGTGCCGATTCCCATGAAGGCAGCGAAACGGCCGGTACAACCGGTGCAGGCGCAGCCAGAGGGATTGCCACAAGAGCAGCATTCGATGCCCCAGGGGTACGTGTTGGTGCCGTCGGCTGGCCGTGGCGAGTAGGTGCCTCCCTCCAAGTGCGACAACAAGCCCGCGACCATGGTCCCGGCGATCCCCTTCCCTTTGCAGTAGTCCGCTATCCACACAACGGCAGTGCCCCCGTTGCCTGTGGCATTGTAGAAGTAGTACCAAGCGGCAGAGCCGATGTTGCACGCCACGTCTTGCATGAAGTTGAGGTACGTAGTGCCACCTTCGGTGGCCCAGAACGTGGAGTTGCTTGTGTCCGGCTGGTTCTGGAGCTCTGGAGGCCAGTTGCAGCCAACGGCCGCCATCTTGGCCATTGGTCCATTGTAATTGTAGTCGTGCATTGTGGAGCTGAAGCGAACTTGCAACAGGCCCACAGTGGGATCATTGGCAGTTCCTCCGGGCACGGCCCGCGTGGCGTAGGAATCAGTGACGACCGAAAGCGGATTGTAGGAACTCTCGGCCACAATTGCCGACGTAATCACTGCCTCGCACTTGCGCAGCCAATCGGTCTCCATGGGTGCGAATTCCGCGCAGCTCATGGCAATGGAACAGGCGAGCCGGTCAAACGCCGCACCAGCAGGGAAATTCTTCTTTATGTTGCTGTAGGCGTAGTTAGGCAATGCGCCCACCGCGGTCGTATTGTTCAGCCAGGCTTGAATCAAGGCGAATTCCGCAGCATCGGCCCCGGGACAGGCCGAATTGCTGCCGGTGGTCCCGCCGGTGCTCGCGGCCCCACCTGTGCTGGTTGTCCCGCCTATGGTCTTTGAGCCGCCGCTGCTCACTGTGCCGCCCGCGCTGCTGGTACCGCCAGCGCTGACTGTGCCGCCTTCGATGGAATTTCCCCCAGTGAAAGTCGTTCCACTTGAGTTCGCAATGCCGCCCGTGGAAAATGTTCCGCCTATGCCGGCGCCGGCTGTGCCAGCTGCGCCACCTGGGGCACTCGTTCCGCCGGTCGGTTCAGTTTCGCCGGCGGTCGAAATTCCGCCTGTGGCCACACTTCCCCCTGGCGCGCCTCCGTCTCCCGCTGCTCCACCACTGATGGCCGCGTCGGCCGTGGCCCGGGTCCCTCCCATACTCGCGCCCGCTTCCACTCCAGGCCCCTCGGATTCATTTTCGGAACACGCACTCAAGACGAGAATCAGAGAAATCCCGACACAGGCACGCCGACCTGCTACACGCGGGATTGGGGCTGGAAATGGCAGTTCCATGTGTTCGTCAAGCAAGCCTAGTGTCGGTCGATGAACGTCCGGAACCACAGTTCCAGCATCATCAGATTCCAGATCTGATGACCGTGGGGCTCGCCGCGCGCGTGCGCCGCGAGTAGGGCTTCCACTGCGGCAGGCGCAAACAGTCCGCGGCTGCGCGCGGTGCCGTCGAGCAAGGTGTCGCGCGACATGTCGGCCAGCTCGTGCCGCATCCAACGGTGAATGGGCAGGCCAAATCCCTGCTTGCGCCGGCGAAGAATCTTGGCGGGCAAGAGATCCCTGGCCATTTCCCGCAGCAGCACCTTGGATGAGAAGCCGCGCAGTTTGGCATCAGTCGGCAGCGCGGCGGAGAAGCGCATGAATTCCTTGTCGAGGATCGGGGCGCGCACCTCCAGGGCGTGCGCCATGGACGCGATGTCGACCTTCACCAGGATGTCGTCGGGAAGATAGGTTTCGCTGTCCAGTTCCATGAGCCGCCCCACGGCATCGGCGGCGGTGCCACCCGTGATGACCTCGTCGAAGCGCGCGCTCACCATATCGCGGGCGAAGCGCGCCCGATAGTCCGGGTGGTAGAGCGCCAGACGCTCGCGGTGTTCGAGGTGGCCGATCCATCCTTCATAGCGTTCGGCCTCGCTCTGATGCAAACGCAGTCCTGTGTTGCGCAGGAATTGCAGCGACGGGAAGGGCAGGCTGCGAAGTCCGGCGGAAACAACCGCGCGCAGGGGCCGCGGCAGCTTCATCAGGCCGTGCAACACACGGGCGATGCGGTAGCGATTGTAGCCGCCAAACATCTCGTCGCCGCCGTCGCCGGAAAGCGCCACTGTGACGTGGCGTTTGGTCACCTCGGCCAGGTACCAGGTCGGCACCGCCGAGGCATCGGCAAACGGCTCGCCGTAGTGCCAGACCAGTTTGGGCACGATGGCCACCATGTCGGGATTGACAATGATCTCGTGGTGGTCGGTGGCGTAGCGTTGCGCGACCATCTTCGCGTAGGGCAACTCGCTCACATCCTGCTCGGGAAAGCCGACTGAGAAGGTCTTCACCGGACGGCTCGACAAACCCGCCATCAAGGCCACCACCAGCGACGAATCGAGCCCGCCGGACAGGAATGCGCCCAGCGGCACGTCGGCCACCATGCGCAGGCGCACGGCTTCCTGCAATTGCCGGCGCAGTTCGGCCACGAGTGCGCCGCGATCGCGCGGCAAGTCCTTGCGCGGATGGAAGTCCAGACGGTGGTAGCGCTCGACGGTCGGCTCTTGCCCTGGTGTGCACAAGGCGAAGCATCCTGGCGGCAATTTGCGCACGCCGCGGAAGGCGCATAGCGGGGAGGGCACGTACTGCAAACCCAGGTAGGCGTCGATGGCGTCGAGATCCGGCTCGCGCGGCACACGATCCGAGCCCAGCAGCGCCTGGACTTCCGAAGCGAACAGCAGGCCTTGCGCTCCCTGATAGTAGTACAGCGGTTTCTTTCCCACCGGATCGCGCGCCAGGATCAAGCGGCGCTGCTTGCGGTCCCACAGCGCCAGGGCAAACATGCCGCGCAGGCGGCCGAGGAACTTCGCGCCCAGCTCTTCGTACAGGTGCAGGGTCACTTCCGAATCGGAGTGCGAGCGGAAGCGGTGCCCTTTGCCTTCCAATTCCGCGCGCAGCTCGGCGAAATTGTAGATCTCGCCGTTGACCACGACCTGGACGCTGCCGTCCTCGTTGGCCATCGGCTGGGCGCCTTCGGGCGACAGATCGATGATCGACAGACGCCGGTGACCGAGGCAAACCGGGCCATCCACGGTGCAGCCGTGCATGTCGGGTCCCCGGTGCACCAGGCGTTCGCACATCCGGACCACGGGTTCGCGCAGGAATGCGTCCTCGGTGGATTGCGCAGAAAGAAAGCCAGCGATGCCACACATGGTTCGATCCTAGGTCAGCCGTCGCGGCAACAATTCGTCGTACAGGGCAATGATGTCGTTCATGACTTTCTCGTTGGCAAACCGTTCGAGCACGCGTTTGCGCCCGGCGCTTCCCATGGCCCGCGCCTGTTCATCCGGGATCGCCAGGGCGCGCGCAATCGCCTGCAGCATGGGCTCGACGGCGCCGGTGCGAAATTCGAAACCGGTCGCGCCATCGGCCATGATGCCGTCGAGGTTGGCCGCGCGCGAGAGCAACAGCGGGCGTTCGCAGGCGTGGCCTTCAAGCGCGGCGTTGGGCAGGCCTTCCCACAGCGACGGCATGATCACCCAGTCGGCCGCGGCGTAGATCTCTTCGATCTCGGCCACCGGCCCAAGATAGCGCACGTATTCCTCAAGATGGTTGCGCCGCACCAGATGCTGGAAAAGGCGGCTGGTCCATCCTTGCGACACTCGGCCGGCCAGCAAGAACCTGGCCGTTGGGGGAAGCTGGCCGCGCCGCTTGAGCCGCGCCAGCGCCGCAACCAGACCGAGCTGGTGTTTCATGATGGTGATTCTGCCCGGCATGAGAAATGTCGGTCCTTGCAGTCCCAGCGACGAACGCACCCGCTGGCGGACCTCGTCAGGCAGGGGCCGAAAACGCTGAAAGTCCACTAGATTGCCGATCAGGCGAATCTTGCCCGCCGGAACCCGCTGCCAGCGCAGCAACTCGTGTTGCACTCCTACGCTGTTGACCACGACCGCGTGGCAACGGCGCGCCAGCAGTTTTTCCACCAACGCAAAGCGCGGACGCATGAAACGGCAGCGCACCGACGAGATCACGATGGGACGCCCCACGCCGGGAGCCACCAGCCGATTCCAGAAATTGGATGGTTCGAGGAAACTGTGGACGATGTCGGGCTTTTCCTGGGCGAGGAACTCGCGCAAGCGGCGTGAGATGGTGAACGGGTTCTTGCTTCCGATGACCAAGCGGCGCAGGCCGGGTGGCAAGAAGTACCCACCGCCCAGGTCGTCGCGCAGTGTGCATAGCACGGTGTCGAATCGCCCGGCGGGCAGACTGCGCGCCATTTCCAGGGCCTGGCGCTCGGCTCCCCCTTGGGTCAGCGAATCCACCATAACCATCACCTTCACGCGCGGGCGAGAACCGGGAGCGACGTTCACCGCGGCACTCGAAGCTGAACTGGGGATGAATGGATCACTGTGCGGACTCTCAGAAGATGAAAATCCTGACCAGCATCGCATGGGTCGCGGACTAAAGTTAGCTGTTTCACCACAGAGGGCACAGGGGCCACAGAGCCGGATCGGAAAGGCAGAAGGGTGGGCTCCCGTTCCGTCCGAACCCTTTGTTCTTGTCTGACCTCTGTGTTCTCTGTGCTCTCTGTGGTGGAAGAGCTAATAATCATGCACCAGGGGATATTCATGAAGAAAGCCGAAGACGTTCGCGTCGAAATTGCGCGAGTCTATTCTCCATGAACCCGGCGGATCCAGCGAACGGCATTCTGGATACGACCCGCCCGCTGGGTGTGTACATTCACTTTCCTTTCTGTCGGGCGCGCTGTCCCTACTGCGACTTCGCCACGGCGGTGCGCGCACCGATTCCGCACGACGACTACGCGGCGGCAGTCACGGCAGAACTTTCTGCGCGCGTGGGCTGGTTTCGCGGGGAGCGCGCCCCGGACTTGCGGTCGATCTATTTTGGTGGCGGCACGCCCGGCCTGTGGCGGCCCCAGGCCATCGGGCGCGTGATCGAGACCACGCGTCGGTCTTGCGACGCGACCGGGCCCCTGGAAATCACGGTGGAAGCCAACCCGAGCGAGGTGACGGCTGAATCCGCGGCCGGCTTGCGTTCGGCCGGGGTGAACCGAGTGTCGCTCGGCATGCAGGCGTTTCAGGATCCCCTGCTGGCCGCCATCGGTCGGCAGCACAACGTCGACGCGATCGTGGCGGCGGTGCGCGCTGTGCGGGCTGCGGGCATCGACAACTTATGCGCGGATCTGATGTTCGGACTTCCCGGCCAGACCATGGATGACTGGCGCCGCTCGCTCGATGCACTGGTGGCGCTGGCACCGGAGCACATCACCGCGTACGCCCTGACCATCGAGCGGGGCACGCCGTTTGGCGCCCTTGAGCGCGCGGGCAGGTTGCAGCGGCCCGACGACGAAACCGTGGCCGCGATGTACGTGACGGCGCACGAGGTGTTGCAGGCCGCGGACTTCGAGCACTACGAGATTTCGTCCTACGCGCGGCCCGGCCGGCGCGCTGTTCACAACACACTTTACTGGACCGGCGGCGCCTATCTGGGCGTGGGCGCGTCCGCGTCGTCGTTCCGGCCGCTCGCCGACGGAACCGGCTGGCGCTTTGCCAACCCGCGCGGGCTGACAACCTACCTGCGCTCGGCTGCGGCTCACCAAGGAAATCCGCTGCCGGCCAAGGTCGAGCGCCGCACGTCCGAGGATCTGGAGAACGAAGGCCTGTGGCTAGGCCTGCGAACTTGCGACGGCGTAGATCGCGCCGCGCACGCGCGCCGCTACCGTCGCGACCCGCTGGCGTCCAGCACGCGCGCCGCCGCCGCCCAGAAATGCGTGGACGCGGGCTGGCTTCTGGTGGAGCCCGATCACCTGCATCTGACCGTCGCTGGATTTCTTTTTGCCGACGAGGTTTCGAGCCGCCTGTGGCTGGGAGAATAGAATCACCGCAGATGCCGGTCATCGAGCAGGAGGGCCACGGGGGCATGGCGCAGCTTGAGCGGCGCTGGGAGCCGGAAGTCCTTTGGCTTGCGTGACCGGGGCAAGGGCTGGCGGATAGGAGGGCTGAGCACACCGTTGGGGCAAGGAACAATCTTTGCGATGGGGGTGTCGCGATCCAACACGACCAGAGGGTGCCCGCGGTGCACCGAGCGCAGGTGCTCACTGAGATGACTCATCAGCTCTGCTGCGCGAACGGCCTTCATGATCTCAAGGTAGTCAGAAGCGACCACAATCTCAGCGGCAACGCAAACTTCCGCCCGAAACCAGATTCTTGGGCCGGCGTCAATCTTGGCCGCGGCTCGGTTTTAGAGTTAGATAATGATCGTGAGCGACATTGGCGCCCGTGCGAAGAAAGTCATGCACGCCGTCGTGTCCGAGTACCTCGCTACCGGCGAGGCAGTCGGGTCCGAGACGGTGGCGCATCGCTATCGCCTAGCGGTTTCTCCGGCCACGGTACGCAGCGTGATGGGCGAACTGGAAGATCAGGGGATGCTGCGCCACTTGCACACCTCCGCAGGGCGTATCCCCACGGATCGCGGCCTGCGCTACTACGTGGACACGCTTCTGCGCGTGCGCAGCTTGTCCGTGCCCGAGCAGGAAGAGATCCGTGAGCGGCTGGGGCCGGCCAGCGACCCGCAAGAGATCATGCAAAGGGTGTCGCGCGTACTGCGTGATCTCTCCCATCTCGCGGTGGTGGTGCAAGCGCCGCGTCCCGACTCGGATGCGGTGTCGCACCTCGAGTTCGTGCGTCTGCGCGACGACCAGCTGCTGGCCGTCATCGCTTCGCACAGCGGCCAGATCCAAAACAAGCTCATCCCCGTCGATGCGGCGCTCTCTCCCAGCGATCTCGACCGCGTCAACAACTACCTCAACGGCTTGGTGTCGGGCTTGACCCTGGACCAGATGCGCAGCCGGCTGGTGCGTGAGATCGAGAAGGAGCGCGAGAGATCGGCCCGCGATCCCGTGCTGGCGCAGGCGCTCAAGCTGGCCATGGCCGCGACTCCCGCGAGCGAGCCGGGCGGCGACATTCTGCTCGACGGGCAGTCCAATCTATTGGCGGCGGCGGCGGACCTGGATCGGGCTCGCCGCGTTCTACGCACGCTGGAAGAGAAGGACCAGATCGTGAAACTGCTGGAGCGCACGTTGAGTGCGCAGGGCATCTGCGTGTTCATTGGTGCCGAGGCCAACCTGGCGGACTTGACGGAGGTTTCGGTGGTTGCCGCGAGCTACGGCGGCGAGGATCGTCCGCTGGGAACCATCGGGGTAATAGGCCCGTCGCGAATGAGCTATTGCAAGGTCATCCCTCTGGTAGACTTCACGGCCGACGTGATTACCGAGGTGCTTGCACGACCGTGAAAGGAGCGCGCGGCTGCGTTTCGCCCGCGAAATTGTTTGCATGAGCCAGAACGACGAGTCTGAAGACAATTCCAGTGGCGCCGTCCCCCCGCCTGCGGCCGATACTTTGCCGTCCGATCTCCCCACGCCGGCGGAGGAGACGGCACCCGCCGAGCCGAGTCCCGAGCAGAGGCTGGCCGCGCTGGAGGCCGAGAAGGCCGAGCTGAAAGACCGCATGCTCCGCATCGCGGCCGAGTTCGAGAACTACAAGAAGCGCACGCGCAAGGAGATGAGCGAGCACGAGGTCAAGGCGCGCGAGGCGGTTTTGCGCGAATTTCTGGAGATCTCGGACAACCTGGAGCGCGCCGTCGCTTCGTGGAAGGAAGGCGAGAAGAAGGACGTCAAGTCGGTGCAAGATGGCGTCGATCTGGTCTTGCGCCTTTTCAAGTCGAAGCTGGAACGCCATTCGGTGACGGCCATCGAGGCCAAGGGCCAGCCTTTCGACCCGCGCATACACGACGCGATTTCGCAAGCACCCAGCGCCGAGGTGCCACCCGGCACCGTCCTGCACGAGCTGCAAAAGGGCTATCGCGTGGGTGATCGGCTGCTTCGTCCGGCCATGGTCGTGGTCGCCAAAGCGCCGCCCGCCCCGCCCGGCGAAACCGGTCCCTCGGATCAGAAGCAAGCGACGACCGCCGCGGCGCCGACGGGCGCGGTGGACATCGATCTGAACGGCGAAGACGACGCACCTGCCACACCTGAGACAGGAGGCAAGACCTCATGAGTCGCATCATCGGAATCGATCTGGGGACGACCAACTCTTGCGTGGCGGTGTTGGATGGGATGGAGCCTCTGGTCATTCCAAACAGCGAGGGCTCGCGCACCACGCCCTCGGTGATCGCCCTGTCGGGCGAGGGTGAGCCCTTGATCGGCCAGATCGCGAAGCGCCAAGCTGTCACCAACGCCGAGTCCACGGTGTCGGCGGTCAAGCGCCTGATGGGGCGCAAACGCGCCGATCCCGAGGTCGACCGCCACGCCAAGTCTTCGACCTATGAAGTCGTGGCTGCGAGCAATGGCGACGCTTGGGTGCGGGTCAAGGGCAAGGACTATCCGCCGGCGCAGCTCTCTGCTTTCGTTCTGGACAAGATGCGGAAGACCGCCGAGGAGTATTTGGGCGAGTCGGTAACCGATGCGGTCATCACCGTGCCTGCCTACTTCGGCGACAGCCAGCGCCAGGCCACCAAGGACGCCGGGCGCATCGCCGGGCTGAACGTCAAGCGCATCATCAACGAGCCCACCGCTGCGGCGCTGGCCTTCGGTCGCCTGAGCGTGGTGTCTGACGCCAAGGTCGCGGTTTACGATCTGGGCGGTGGCACTTTCGATATTTCGCTCTTGCACCTGCACGAGGGTGTGTACGAGGTCAAAGCCTCGAGCGGCGACGGCTTCCTGGGCGGCGAAGACATCGATGCGCGCATCGTGGGCTTGCTGGCCGAGATATTCCAGGCCGAGACCGGCATCGATCTGCGCGGCGAGCGCATGGCCTTGCAACGCTTGCGTGAGGCCGCCGAACGGGCCAAGCACGAGCTGTCCACCAGCCTGGAGACCGAGGTGAACCTGCCCTTCATCGCCGCGGGCGCCGATGGGCCCAAGCACCTCATCACGTCGCTCACGCGCAGCAAGTTGGAGACGCTGTGCGAGGACTTGCTGAACCGGACTATCCCACCCATCGAGCAGGTGTTGAAGGACGCGGGCTGGACGGTCAAGGACATCGACGAGGTGATCCTGGTGGGTGGTCAGACGCGCATGCCGCGCGTCCACGAACTGGTTTCAGGCTTCTTCGGCAAGAAGCCGTCGCGCGCGGTGAACCCCGACGAAGCGGTGGCGGTGGGCGCGGCGCTACAGGGTGCGGTGCTCTCGGGCGAGCAACAGGACGTGTTGCTGCTCGACGTGACCCCGCTCTCCTTGGGCGTGGAAACCGCGGGCGGGGTGTTCACGCGGATCATTCCGCGCAACACCACCATCCCCGTGCGGCGCGGGCGCGTGTTCTCCACCGCGGTGGACAACCAACCCTACGTCAACGTGCACGTCTTGCAGGGCGAGCGGGAAATGGCTGAGGACAACAAGAGCCTGGCGCACTTTCAACTGACCGGCATCCCGCCGGCGCCGCGGGGCGCGCCGCAGATCGAGGTGTCGTTCGACATCGATTCCAACGGCATGGTCAGCGTGACGGCCAAGGATCTGGGCACGGGCAAAACCCAGGCTGTCACGGTGCAGCCCACCTCGGGTCTTTCCGAGGCCGAGATCGGTGCCTTCATTGCGGAGTCCGAGACCAGTCGCAAGCTGGACCAGTCCAAGAAAGAGTGGGCCGATTTGTCCAACAGCGCCGATACGCTCATCTATGGCACCGAGCGCACCTTGCAGGAATTCGGCGACAAGCTGGATGCGGACGCCAAGCTGCGACTGGAAGCAGCCCTGGCGGAGTGCAAGCGCGCCTTCGAGCTGTTCGCGGGCGACGCGGTTCGCGCACGTGCGGCCCTCTCCAAGTTGGAAACCGAGGCCCACATGTTGTTCGTGGCGCTGCAGGATGGTGGCATGTCCGAGCCACCTCCCGAGAATTCGTCGTAGTCCCGTGGCGCACGATCACTACAAAACCCTGGGCGTGGCACGCGGTGCGCCCGAGGCTGAGATCAAGGCTGCCTATCGCAAGCTGGCCTTGCAGTTTCATCCCGACCGCAATCCGGGCGACGCTGCCGCCGAGGAGCGTTTCAAGGAGGTTTCGCAGGCATATGCGGTGTTGGGCGACGAGGAGAAGCGGGCACGCTACGATCGACTGGGAGACGTCCCCGGCGATCTGCCGTTTGCCGACAGCGCCGATCTGGCCAAGGTCACTGAGTTCTTCGATGCCATCTTCGGCGATCTGTTCGGCTTGGGGCGCAAGCGCGCCGCCGGGCAAGACCTGCGCTACACGCTAGAACTGGATTTTGACGAAGCGGCGCTGGGCTGTCAGAAGACGATTCGCTTCCAGCGCAGCGAGGACTGCCGCACTTGTGGCGGCACCGGCGCGCAAGGCGGGGCCGCGGGTTTGCAGCCCTGCGCGCGTTGCGCGGGACGGGGATGGACACCACACAAGGCGGGTTTTTTTTCCACGCGGCGTGATTGTCTGGCCTGCGCCGGCTCAGGGCAGATCCCGCGCGTGCGCTGCAAGACCTGCTCGGGCACCGGCCTTTGCGAGACCGAGCGCGAGTACTTGGTGCGCGTGCCGCCCGGGTCGCAGGCAGGTGGCACGCAACGGATCGCGGGGCAAGGCTCGCCCGGCCGGCGCGGCGGACTGGCCGGGGATCTGCACGTGATCGTGCGAGCGCGGCCGCACCCGTTCTATCGCCAGGAAGGCGATCTCTTGGTGGTCGAGGTGCCGGTGCGCATGGACGAGGCGGCCCTGGGCACCGAGATCGAGGTGCCGCTGCTCGACGGGCGCGTGCGCATGAAGATTCCGGCCGGCACGCAGCCGGGCAGCATCTTTCGCGTGCGCGGCAAGGGGCTGCCGACAGCGGGCGGCAGCCGCGGCGACGCTCATGTGCGCGTGCAGGTCGAAGTGCCCAGCACCTGCGACGACGAGGCGCGCGCGGCGCTGAGCAAACTGGCCGGCATGCTTGACGACGATGCCTATCCCCGTCGGCGAGATTTCCGGGAGATGATCGCGGCACTGCAGCGGCGCGAGGACTAGCCAAGTTTGCTGTTTCACCACAGAGGACACAGAGGTCACAGAGCCGGATCAGAAAGGAAAGGGTTGCATGGGCGCCGTCCGGATTCCCTTCTTCCATCTCTGTGCGCTCCGTGGTGAAAAAGCTTGCTAGCATCGTACTAACTCGCACTCCGCGAGATCCTGGTTGACCCGATGCCATTCCTGAACGTTGCGCTTTTCTTGGCGACCTTGCTGACCACCACCATGCAGGGTGCGCTGGAACGCCATGGATATGCCAGCATGTTTCCGCTGCAGGACGGGCTTGCGTTCTCGGTGCCGCTGATGGCGATCTTGCTTTGTCACGAAATGGGCCACTACGTGGCGGCGCGCTGGCACCACGTGCCCGCGTCGCTGCCGTTCTTCGTTCCGCTGCCGCCGGGTATCGGGCTGTTCGGGACGATGGGCGCGGTAATTTTGCAGTCGAGGACTTCCGACCGGCGCAAGCTCATTGACATCGGCGCGGCTGGGCCGCTGGCCGGGCTGGCCGTTGCCATTCCGGTTGTCATCTACGGCCTCTACATCTCGCCCGTGCAGCCGCTGGTCGGAGTCGGCGTGCAAGAGGGCAACTCCATCTTGTATGCTGTCCTCAAGCGCGTGATCCACGGCGCGTGGCTACCGGGCGGGGGAAACGACGTGATGTTGCACCCGACGGCCATGGCCGGGTGGGCCGGGCTGCTGGTCACGATGCTCAACCTTCTGCCCGTGGGCCAGCTTGACGGTGGGCATGTCGCCATCGCCTTCTTCGGCAACCGCTACGGCCGGGCTTCACGCATCTTGCAGAATCTGCTTCCGGTTTTCGCGCTTGCGGTGGCCGGCGTGGTCTACCTGGACTCTGTGGCCACTCTGGCGCGACTGGGCGGGGGTCTGCCGATTTCTGCTGTCAACATAGCGGTTGCGGCCGGGGAGCCCTGGCTGATCTGGTTCATTCTGCTCGCGCTGTTGCGGCGCCTGTCGGGCGGCATCGATCATCCGCCGGTCGACGATCGACCCTTGCCAGCCAGCCGCGCGTGGCTTTTCTGGCTCGTCTTCGTGACCTTCGCCATAATATTCATGCCGGTACCGTTGCGTCCCAGCCTGGGCGCTCCACGTGACGGGTCGAACCAGGTGATCCAGCCAAACGGGCCATGAGCGAAACCAGCACGAACAAGGACAACATCAACTGCCCCAAGTGCGGGCACAAGCGCGCCAGCGGCGTTTCGGCCTGCGCGCGCTGCGGTCTGCAGTTCTCGCGGTGGCGGCCCAGCATGGCTGACCCTCACGCGCAGCTGACCCCGGCCGGCAAGGAACTGTGGCAGCAGGCGGAAGCCAATTGGCAGGACCTGAATCGTCACGAAGAATTCGCCAAGTACTGTCTGCAATCCAACCTGCTACCCGCGGCTGGGCGCTGCTATCGCGATCGCCTGGACCGCTTTCCCGGCGACGCCATCGCAACCAAGATGCAGGCCGAGATTCTCGCCAAGGCGACACTGGGCCTCATGGTGCAGAAGCGGCAGCCGGACGAGCCCGTCACCCGGTCGAAATGGTTCTGGTTCATCATCCTGGTCGCCATGGCCATGGCCATCGCGGCCGCGTTCATCTGGGGTCCAGGGAGCCTGCGCGTTCCCAGAGCCAGGTCAACCATCAACGTGCCGCTCCCGCAGTAGGCGGGACCGGACAAGCGAGCTCTTTTCACCACAGAGGCCACAGAGGTCACAGAGCCGGATGGGAAGGGAAAGGGTTGGGTTCTGTCCGGCCCAACCCCCTTCTTCCTTTCCGACCTCTGTGTCCTCTGTGCTCTCTGTGGTGCAAAAAGCTAACCATCTCGGCCGAAGCGGACGGCGGGGTGCTACCCTTGCGCCAACCGTGGCCAAAGTTCCTGGATTCGAACTCCCTCTCGACGAGGTCAGGGCCAGCCTGGAGACTCTGCGCCGTCCCCTGCGCATCGCAATCCTGCGTTTTCGCAATCCCTTCAACGTGGGCGCCATCATCCGGGTGGCACACTCGTTTCTCGTGCAGGAAATCCTGCTGGTGGGCGACGAGCCGTACTACGAGCGTGCCGCCATGGGCATGCAGCGCTACGAAAATCTGATCAAGCTTCCCGACGAGCAGGCGCTGGTGACGTGGGCGCGCGAGCGCAAGCTGCCACTCATCGCCTTCGAGCGCGAACACGCGCGCGTGGACCTGTGGCGGGCCGAGCTTCCCGAGGCATGCGTGATGGTGTTTGGCAGCGAAACCAGCGGTGTGTCCGAGGAACTGCTGGCCGAGGTCGACAACATTGTGGCCATCCCCATGTATGGCATCAACAACTCGTTCCCGGTCACCGTGGCGGCCGGCATCGCCATGGCGGAATGGACGCGCAGGTATTATGTGCACAGCGCGGATGCTGGTAGCCCATGATCCCGTATTTCGCGCAGCCCAGCCTCTCGCTCGGCCCCATCAGCATTCACGCCTTTGGCGTGCTGGTAGCGACGGGCATTCTCATCGGCATGCGTTTGATTCGCCGTCGCGCCACAGCCTGGGGGATGGACCCGTTTGTGGCTGAACGGCTAACCATCTGGATCCTGCTGGGCGGCTTCGCCGGCGCTCACCTCATCGATCGATTGGTCTATTATCCCGCCGACGCCTTTGCGAATCCCTGGAGCCTGCTGCGCTTTTGGGAAGGCCTGAGTTCCTTTGGTGGATTCTTGGGCGCGATCGTGGGCGCGGTGCTCTTCGTACGCCACGAGCGCCTGGGGGCACAGAAATGGCTGTTCCTGGATCTTGTGGCCTACGCATTCCCCACCTCATGGTTTTTCGGCCGCGCGGGTTGCTTTCTCGCCTATGACCATCCCGGCTTGGCCACGAGCATCGTCCTCGCCCAGCGCTACAGCGATGGAGTGGTCCGCCACAATCTGGGGCTGGACGAGGCGCTCTACACCATGCCGGTCGCGCTGCTCTTTCTCTGGCTTGGCCGGCGTGGTCCCCGCACGCCCGGATTCTTCGTGGGCTGGCTGGCCGTGCTCTATGCGCCGGTGCGCTTTCTCCTGGACTTCTTGCGCATCGCCGACGTCCGTTACTTTCGCTTCACGCCGGGCCAGTACGGAGCTGTGGCCATCTTCGTGGTGGGTGTGCTGATCCTGACTATCCCTTCACGAGTAAAGCCAGAGCCTCCACATGCGGGGTGTGAGGGAGCATGTCATACGGGGTGATGCCGACGGTGCGCAGACCCAGGCGTGCCAGGGCTGCGAGATCGCGCGCCAGGGAAATTGGGTTGCAGCTCAGGTAGGCGACCAAGCGCGGCTGCAGTTGCGCCAAAGCGACCAGAACCGCGGGGGCACACCCCTTGCGCGGCGGATTGAGCACCACGAGATCGGCCGGCCCCGCCCCCGCAAGATGATCCGCCACGTCGCCGATCACGAAGCGAATGTTCGCACGGGGCGTGCGCTCGGCGAGAAATGCCTGCGCCGTCGCGCAAGCCGCCTGGTTCTCTTCGATGGCCACCACCTCGCGCGCCAGCGGCGCCAGCGACAGGGCAATGCCACCCGCGCCAGCGTATGCGTCGACCACGCGATCGATCGATCCTATACGCGCGGCAGCGGCCGCGATGTCGTGGTAGGCGCGGCCCGCCACCAAGCGATTGGCCTGGGCAAACGAACGCGGCGCCAGGCGTATGCGCGCTGGCCCGACGGTGTCCTCGATGGTGGCACAGCCAAACAGCAGGCGCTCGGGCTCGCCGAAAAGGGCATTTCCACTTGCGCTGTTGACGTTGTGGACGATGCCCAGGACAGCGGGGCAGGCGGCGGCCAGAGCGCGCGCGATTGTCTCCGCCTGGGGCCAGCTTTCATGGCAGGTGACCAGCGTGACCAGCACCTTGCCGTCGGCATTTGCGCGCAGGATTGCGTAGCGCAGGAGTCCAGTGCGACGGACTTCGTCGAACGGCGCGACCGCGTGCTGTACCAGAACAGTCAGGAGCGCCGCTGCGACCTCGGCCAGGGCGGGTTCAGCGACGGGGCAGTCAGCCATGTCCACGATCTCATGTGATCGCGGGGCATAGGCCCCGAGCACCAACCTGCCGTCGCGGTCGTGTCCGAAAACATACTTGGCGTTGCCGCGATAGCCGAATGGCTGCGGCGAGGGAACGCACGCCGCCACCGGCACGTGGGTCAGATCCTCCTGCTCTGCGATTGCGCTGGCAACCAGCCCGCGTTTCCATTCCACCTGCGCAGAGTAGGCCCAACAGGCCAGCGGGCAGCCGCCACAGCGATGGTCGGCCGGGCAGGGCGGCGCCACCCGCTCGGGCGAGGCAGTTGCCATCTCTTCAAGATCGGCCCACGCGTCTTGGCCTTGCTCGCGAGCGTGGGGCGACACATGCGCCACCTTGGCGCGCACGTGCTCGCCGGGCAAAGCGCCGGCCACATGCAGGCGGAACCGGCCAGCGTCGGTTTGCACATCAGCCACGCCAGCCCCGTTGTGGTCCAGTCGATCAATGGTCAGCACCAAACTGGCTCCCGGCTGAAGCGGCGATGTCAGCGACAAAGTCACGCCCTTCTAGCTAGCTTTTTCACCACAGAGAGCACAGAGAACACAGAGGTCGGAAGGAGGGAAGGGTCCGGACAGGACACCCCACCCTTTCTTTCCGGTCCGTCTCTGTGGCCTCTGTGCTCTCTGTGGTGAACTAGCTAACTTCGCTCGGCTGCCCATGGCGCGACTACGCGCCGGTTCCATTGCCCGAGCTTGACTTGGGCGCAGGCGGACGATCGGGCAGGGCCACATCCAGGGCTGCCACGGGCCGCTCCAGGGTTGACAGCGCCTTGGCGCAGGCCAGGGTCCGCATTCCGCTGGGAAAATGAACCTCGACCTTGCCCGGCCCGGGCATGCCGCTGACCACGCCGATGCCAAATGTCGCGTGGGTCATGCGCTCGCCAGGAATATAGCCGTCCTTGGGCGAATATGCGCGTGGCGGTTTGCTGGGGTCAAAGACCACCACTGGCGCGGGCGCACTTTGGCTCGACCTCGTGATGCGCCGTTTTCGGGGTCGTCCCCACGTGCTGCCCGAGCCGCCTTTGCCGGCTGCGGCTG
>Ga0265316_10000829_pt1 | contig 34213 bp, 31 predicted proteins | sample 4522metaG_FD_202092 | JGI IMG/M metagenome (GOLD analysis project Ga0265316, IMG submission 202092) | Rhizosphere microbial communities from Carex aquatilis grown in University of Washington, Seatle, WA, United States - 4-5-22 metaG | ecosystem: Host-associated > Plants > Roots > Rhizosphere >...
TCGCCAGATTCTTCTTCGCCAGCGCCTTCGTGATCGCGGCCGTCAGCGTGGTCTTCCCATGGTCCACGTGCCCGATCGTCCCTACGTTCAGGTGCGGTTTGTTTCGTATGAACTTTTCTTTGGCCATCGTCTGATCTCCGAGAGAACGCTTTTCTGTTTAGTCCGTGTCCTGCAGCTACCCTACAGAGCCCACGACCAGAGTTGAACTGGTGACCTCGTCCTTACCAAGGACGCGCTCTAACCAACTGAGCTACGTGGGCAGCATGGAGCCGGTTGTCTACCCTAGTTCTGTTTTCAAATCCTCTTTCTTCTTGATGATTCGCCACGACCATCAGCGGGTCGCCCTAGAGCGGGAGACGGGGTTCGAACCCGCGACGTCCAGCTTGGAAGGCTGGAGCTCTACCAACTGAGCTACTCCCGCATGCCACCCAACGCCCCATGGGCCCCTCGCCGACACAACCAAATTTCGCTTTCTGTGGAGGGGGAAGGATTCGAACCTTCGAAGCCTGTGGCGACAGATTTACAGTCTGTTCCCTTTGACCGCTCGGGAACCCCTCCGTAATGGAGATGCCACACGTGTCGATCGACAAACGCGCGTGCATCAAACGTATTCTTGTGGTGCCTCGTATCGCTGGAATGGCAGAGCTGGCGATGGGAATCGAACCCGCAACCTGCTGATTACAAATCAGCTGCTCTGCCATTGAGCTACGCCAGCGCCGGGTTTTCATCGGATATCCTGTGAATTCGCCTATTTAGGTGGTCTCTGCCACGGGGTACAACTGTCTCCTCCGCAGTCAGAGGGGCGAACGTATATTTCGGGATCGGAGGCGTGTCAAGCAGAATCCGGGCCGTTCTCGATAGCACTGCGGCAATTGTCAAATGAATTGCTCCGTCCGCCCGCGCAGCGCACAACGCGAGCAGACCACCCACCCAGGCCGAATTCACTTTTCTGACTAGAGAACCTGTCGTCCCGCCGCGTCGCCATCGGCGGGCCGGGTTGGCGTGGCGCCATCTTCGCGACGCGGGGGCGCGGACGGCGTGGGCGGCGGAACCGGCGTCGGCGCCCTTTCCGGCGCGACGGCCGGCGCAAGAGTATTCTCCGCAGCGCCAGGAAGTTTCGGCTCCAGCAATTTGAGCACCTTGGTGTAGGCCAGCTTGCTCTTCTCGGCCCAGTCAGTGTTGACCCCCAAACGCTCGATCATGAGCAGGTTCTCGCGTTGCCAGCGCATGGACTTCTCCAAAAGAACGCGGATCTTCTTGCGCAACTCTTCCTGATACACGTCTCGCGCCTCTCCGTGAAGCTCAGGCGGAATGGGAACGCGAATGAAGGCATCGTAGAGCTCTTCGTACAGAGAGCCGACCTGGAAGCCAGCCGCGGACGCCCACGCGGGGTTGCCGTACTTGATCGTCTCGACGTATGCCCGCTGAGCCTGCAGAAGCAGGCTGGCCTTCAAGTCGAGATCCTTGTCCATCTGCGATTCGGGCAGGCGCAGCTCGACCGCCTGGAACCGTTGATGTGCGATTTGCGCGAGATGGTACTGCGAAAATGCCAGGTAGAAGTCCGTGGCTAACCGTTCTTCAGTCTCGATCTTCTTGCGATAGGACAAGACGGCGCGGAATGTCTTGTCGGCCGTGTCCAGGTCCTTGAGATTGAACTGGGCAAATCCCCGTCGGGCAAGCGCCTCGATCCGATCGTCGGCCGACAAGTCCGAGCGATCGAGAATCCGCGCAAACACTTCGGCCGACGCTGGCCAGTTGGCCTGCTCCGCGTAGCACGCTCCCAACTGAAAGGACGCGTCCCTGGCATCGGCGTGGGTCGGAAATCTTTCGATGAGCGCCTTGAAGTCGTCGATGGCTTCCGCCCAATTCTTGCCGCCGCTGTGGGCCAGCCCCAGGTTGTAAAGTGACGGCCGCGCGTACCCAGAATCGGGAAAGCCCTTCAGTAGTTTTGCGTAGAGCTTGGCGGCGTCGTCGAATCGCTTGTCGGACAGCGCAACGCCGGCCTGTTCAAAAAGCTCCGCCGCGTCGTAGGCCTCAATTTGCGTTCCCGCGGGTCCGTTGCTGGCTTCGATCCGAATCGGATCCATATCGTACTTGACCACCGATCCAGAATCGGGACCGGCGGCCGGCGGATGCGAGCCCGAGGTCGCACACGCGCCCAGATTTGCCGCACAAATCGCGACGCAAACGAGGTTCCACCAGCGACGCCAGAGTGTTGTTTCTTTCATGGTCTTCCTAGCCGATCGACAACTCATACGGCGATCCGGTTCCCAAAGTCTGCCCATCGGCATAATGATACCCGTCGTGTAGAGGCTTTTTCGCCGCCGGTCGGTCGCCCGGTCTACTTCTTCTCGGTGCCGAGCGATTCGAGCTGCTTCTGCAGGCGCTGGCAGCGCTGCAGGAGCTCAAGATACTGGGTTTGGAAGATCTTGACGTAGCGTCGCTCGCGGGCCTGCCTTTGCAGGGCATCCCGCACGTCGGAGAGTTGAGCCACCAGATCGGCGGCGCTCCTGAAGCGCGGGATGAGGGTGTGCAGTCGACTCTGGTCGACCATCTTGACCTCACCGTCCTTCGCCCCCGTCGGCGGCACGAACAGCATGGCCACCAGGCCGGGAACGCTCGCCTTGATGGTCTTGACAACCATACTGCCCGTAAGATCGGGCAACGATTCTCTGGCCACGAGAATCTGCGGCGGGATCTGCGTCGCGATGTCGAGAGCCTCGCCTCCGCTTTGCGCATGCTGCAGACGCCAGCCCTTGTCACCGGGCAATGCCTTCGCCAACGCGGCGACCAGATCGGGTTGGTCATCGACCACCAGAAGGTGGAGCGCGCCCAGTCGACTCACCGCCGACGACTGCTCTCCGTCGGTGGACAGAAGCTTGTCCTCCAACTCGGTGGCTCGCGCCGACAGCGCCATCAACTTGCGCACGAGATCGTCGTTTGTCTCGGCGAATTCGCCCAGTAGCTGATCACGCCCCAACGCCGACTGTACGTCCCGGGCAGCCCTCAAAACGCGGTCGCGCAGAGCGAGAACCGAATCTCGATTCTCCGGCATGACATCGGCGGCGCCCGCGCGAAAGGCCGGTGCCACCACATCAAAACTAGTCCGCCGACTCATAGCGATGACCACGGTCAGAGGCGACTTGTCGCGGACAAATCGAATGAAATCGATCGCCCCGTCGAGCGACGGTGTGTCGAGATCGCAAAGCACGACCGAAAAGAAGCGATTCAGGATTTGGTCGCGTGCGCGCTCGGGCAAGACCAAGGCGGTCACGGTGAGGCCCGCCTCAAGCAACACGCTCTCGACGCCTTTCAGCACATTGACCTCGGCGTCCAGGACGAGAACCTCCTGGGCCGAGGAAAGCTTGGCCTCCTGAACTGTCACCCCTATGACCCTAGGTGAGACACGGGCAAAGGTCAAAAACTGGCATGAACAGCCGAAACACGGGATGGCGTGGTACCCTGCACGGACGGCAGGCTGCCGTCTGGATCTGTTTCACAAAACGTCGACCGATAGGCAACAACATGGCGAGCGTACTCGACAGGGTTCTGCAAGCGGCCCGACAACTGGGCGCGTCCGATGTCCATCTGAAAGTGGGCTTGCCGCCCATTTTTCGCGTCAAGGGCGACCTGCGGACGGTGGCCAACGTGCCTCCCCTGACCAAGGAGGCGCTGGATGAATTCGGACAAAGCATGATGAGTCCGCGACAGCGCGACATTTTCGAGAAGAACTGGGACGTCGACCTTGCCTATGCCTCGACCGATGGCTTCCGCTACCGGGTCAACATTCTGCAGCAGCGCGGATTCATGGGCATTGTCATGCGGCTCATCCCGCCCAACGTGCCCCCCTTTGAACGCCTGAATCTGCCGGCCAAAGTACTGCAGCTGGCCGACGAAGAACGTGGTCTCATCTTGGTTACCGGGATCACCGGATCGGGCAAGTCCACCACCCTGGCCGCGATGGTCGACTACATCAACGCCAGCCGCGCGGTCCACATCGTCACCATCGAAGATCCCATCGAATACGCGTTCAAGGATCGGCGAAGCGTGATCAACCAGCGTGAGGTGGGATTTGACACGACCTCGTTTGCGCGGGCTCTGCGCGCGTCGTTGCGGCAAGACCCGGACGTCATTCTGGTCGGCGAAATGCGCGATCTGGAGACTACGGAGATCGCCCTGACCGCCGCCGAAACCGGCCACCTGGTGCTGTCGACGCTCCACACTGTCGACGCGGTCGAGACCATCAACCGCATCGTCTCCATCTATCCACCCCACCAGCAGGCGCAGGCCCGTTTGCAGCTTTGCTCGGTCATCAAGGGCGTGGTGTCCCAGCGGCTGGTCACCCGCGCCGACGGCATGGGCATGGTGCCGGCGGTCGAGATTCTGATCAGCACAGCCCGGGTGCGCGAGTTGATCACCGATGCCAACCGCACGCGAGAAATCCACGAAGCCATTGCCACAGGCCGCGACCCCTATGGCATGATCAGCTTCGATCAGTCGCTGACCGAGCTGGTCAAAAACCGCTTCGTCACCTACGAAGACGCTGTCGCAGCTTCGACCAACCCCGATGACTTCGCCCTCTTCTTCCGCGGGGTCAGCAAAGGTGGCCAGATCGGACAGGATTTCAATGCGATGACCGCCCAGCCCGACGGCGGTGGCGGCACGGTCCCACCGGGGCAGTACAACGCGGATCGTTTCGGCAAGGAATAGCCGGGCCGCCCAAACGCGAGACAAGAAACTCGGCAGTCGACGGGCGCGGTCACTCACGCTAGTCTCCCCGCCCCATGTCAGACAGGATCTCGCAAACAGTCCGCCGCAAGTTCATCGATACCTTCGTGGCCCATGGTCATGAGGAAGTGGCCAGCTCGTCGCTGGTGCCGGCCAACGACCCGACCCTGCTCTTCGCCAACGCTGGGATGAACCAGTTCAAGGACATCTTCACCGGCAAGACGCAGCGGGCGCGCTCGCGGGCCTGCAGCTCGCAGAAGTGCGTGCGCGCGGGCGGCAAGCACAACGACCTGGAGAACGTCGGCCGCACCGCCCGACACCACACCTTTTTCGAAATGCTGGGGAACTTCTCCTTCGGCGACTACTTCAAGACCGACGCCATCAAATTTGCCTACGACCTGCTCATCAAGGGCTACGGCATCGACCCCAAACGCCTGGTGTACACCGTCCACCACAGCGACGATGAAGCGCGCGCGCTGTGGAAAAAGGTGGCCGGCGTTGGTGATGATCGGGTTGTGGGTCTGGGCGACAAGGACAACTTCTGGACCATGGGCGAGGTCGGTCCCTGCGGCCCCTGCAGTGAAATCCACTACCACCAGGGCGATGACATTCCCTGCCCCGAGGCGGCGGCCGGCCGCGCCTGCCAGGGGCCGGCCTGCGACTGCGATCGCTGGGTGGAGATCTGGAACCTGGTTTTCATGCAGTTCGAACAGCTCCCGGATCGCACGCGGCGGCCGTTGCCCAAACCTTCTGTCGACACGGGCATGGGACTCGAACGCCTGTGCGCCGTGCTGGGCGGCTTCCGGTCCAACTACGAGACGGATCTGCTTCGCCCCCTGATTGCTGAGGTGGAAGGTCTGACCGGAAAGACATTCGCGCCTGCGGACTACAGCGCTGGCTCGGTTGCGGTTTCCATGCGCGCCATAGCGGACCACGCGCGGGCCGCCGCATTCCTGATCGCAGACGGCGTATTCCCCGAAAAGACCGGTCGCGAATACGTATTGCGCCGGATCATGAGGCGCGCCATCTATCACGAGTGGTTGCTGGGACTGCGCAACGACAACCATTTCCCAAAATTCGCGGGCATGGTCGTCGACATGATGGGGGACGTCTACCCGGAGTTGCGCGATCGCCGAAGTGTCATTGAGGCCATCACGCGCGAGGAAGAAAACGGGTTCCGCGACGTGCTGACCCGTGGAATACGCATGCTCGACGATGAGATGGGCAAACGCCCGGATCGCGTGATTCCCGGCCCGGTCGCCTTCCGCCTGTACGACACCTACGGATTTCCTTTTGACCTGACCCGCGTAATTGCGGCCGGCAGCCAGTTCACCGTCGACGAAGCCGGCTTCGAGGCGAGCATGGAGGAGCAGCGCCACCGCGCCGAATTTGTCGGCTCGGGCGATCTGGCGGTGGAAGGAGTGTTCCAGGGCATCCTCGACCGGGTCGGCCCGACCAAGTTCCTCGGCTACGACACGACGACTGCCAAGAGCGAGATCGTGGCCATCGTGGCCGATGGGCAGGAAGTCGCAAGCGTGACCGCCCCTTGCAAGGGTCCGCTCGCTGTCATCTGCCGTGAGACGCCGTTCTACGGTGAGCAGGGCGGCCAGGTCGGCGACTCCGGCGGCGCGACGGGACCGCAGGGTGTGCTCAAGATTGTCGACAGCAAGCGGCCGCTTTCGCCGCTCTATGTTCACCTATGCGAAATCGAGCGCGGCTCCATCAAGGTGGGCGACACCCTGGACCTGTCAGTCGACCTCGAGCGCCGCAACGCCATCCGGCGCAACCATTCCGCGACCCACCTTCTGCACTGGGCGCTGCGCACGGTTCTGGGCGAACACGTGGCGCAGAAGGGCTCGCTGGTGACCCCGGATCGCCTGCGTTTTGATTTCTCGCACCTAGCGCCGCTTTCGCCCGAGGAGAGACGAAAGGTCGAGGATCTGGCGAACGCCCGCGTGCTGCGCAACCTTGTGGTGACGACGGACGTGCTGCCCATCGCTCAGGCCAAGCAGGCCGGCGCCATCGCGTTCTTCGGCGAAAAATACGGCGACACGGTTCGCATCATGACCATGGGCGAATCCAAGGAATTCTGCGGCGGCACGCACGTGCATCAGACCGGCGACATCGGCCTCGTCAAAATCGTGGAGGAAAGCGGGGTTGCGCAGGGCGTGCGTCGCTTGGAGGCCGTGACCGGCCTGGGTGCGCTGGCTCTCGTGCGACGAATGGAGAACGAGCTCGGCGATGCGGCCGCGATCCTGCGCACAGGTCCCTTTGACGTCGCCGCGCGTTTGGAGAAGCAGCAAAGCGAAGTCCGCGATCGCGATAAGGAGATCAGCAAGCTCAAGGCGCAGATTGCCTCGGGCGGATCGCGCGATCCCCTGAGCAATCGCCACCAGGTCGGCAAATACTGGCTCTTGGTACACGACGTGGGCGTGGGCGACCCAAAGATCCTGCGCGAGACGGCGGACAAGCTGAAACCGCGCATGGATCCCGGCGTGCTGGTGCTGACCGGCGTGGCCGAGGGCAAGGTCGCCATGGTGTGCGCTGTCACGCCAGCGGCGCAGGACAAGCTCAATGCAGGGAAAATCGTGAGTTCGTTGATGCAGGATCTGGGCGGCAAGGGCGGTGGCCGACCGGACATGGCCCAAGGCGGGGCTGCCCTGCCGGCCGGCGCAGCACTGGACGAGATCGTGCAGCGCTGGACTGAAAAGCTGCGGACTTTCATCGAGTCGTGAGGGGAGAGGTCGGCTGTCGATGATGATGGACCCGGCGATCAAAGACGCCATCAAGGCGATCGTCGAGGTCATGCGGCAGCCGATGGCTGACCCGGCAGGCCTGCCTGACTTCGGCTTCGACCGTGGCTTTCTGGAACGGACAGCCCCTGCCCTCGCCTTCCTCTGGTCGCGCTATTTCCGTGTGAGCCTGCGTGGCCTGGAAAACATACCGGCCAGCGGGGCCGCGCTGCTGGTCGCTAATCACTCGGGTGGCCTCCCCTACGACGGGGCCATGCTCATTCACGCTTGCCATTCTCTCCATCCGGCGCACAGGCCGCTGCGGCCGCTGGTCGCAACCTTCGCCGTGCGCTCGCCGTGGATGCGGCCGGTGGTCGCCCGCATAGGCGGCGTCCGCGCGTCGATGCGCAACGCCCTCGATCTCTGCGAACGCGGCCACCTGGTAGGCGTCTTCCCCGAGGGTCTGCGCGGAATCGGCAAGCTGTACCGCGAGCGCTATCGCCTCACCAAGTTCGGACGCGGCGGCTTCGTTCGCCTGGCACGCGCGGCACAAGTCCCGATTATCCCTATCGCCATCGTGGGCGCCGAGGAGACCCATCCCGTGGTGGCCAAGTTGGTTCGCCTCGCCAAACCCTTCGGGCTGCCCTACATCCCCATCACGCCCACTTTTCCAATCTTGGGTCCGCTCGGACTGCTCCCGGTGCCAGCCAAGTGGAGCATCCAAATCGGCAAGCCCATTCCGCCCACGGTGCAGTCGGGTAGCGACATTTTAGAAGTTGCAGAGAACGTCCGAAGCATCGTGGACCGCATGATCGCGGATTTGCTCCTTGAGCGGCGATCTGTCCTTTTTGGCTGAGGTGGTGAGCCTTGTACAAACGGGCAACAGGCCGCCGCCGACACCCAGGCAATGCGTCGGGTCATCGGCCCCTTCAATACCTTGACGGGAATCTGGAAATCAAAGACAGTAAAGGATACTCTCTTACAGGGATTCTAGTGTGGCTTCGCTTGCAGCATCACCCATGATCGCGGTCGGTCAGACTATCGGGAATTACACGATCACCGCCAAACTCGGCGAGGGAGGGATGGGAGTCGTCTATCTGGCCGAGCACCCGGTCATCGGGCGCAAGGTCGCGATGAAGGCGATCCACCCCGAACTGTCGCGCAATCCAGAGGTGGTGTCGCGGTTCGTGACCGAGGCCAAGGCGGTCAACCAGATCGGCAACGAGCACATCGTTGACATCCACGATTTCGGGAACACCCCTGACGGGGAGTTCTACTTCATCATGGAGTTCTTGCAGGGCGAGTCCATGTCGGATCGCCTACGCCGAGAGTCGCCTCTCGATCCTCCGCGCGCCCTGATGATCGCCGAGCAGGTTGCCGACGCTCTGGCCGCGTCACACACACACGGGATCATTCACCGCGACCTCAAGCCCGAGAACATCTTTCTCATTCACAGGGGCAACTCAAACGACTTCGTCAAGGTGCTCGACTTCGGGCTGGCGAAGCTAACGTTGGGCGATGAAAAGGTCTCTCACAAGACGCGCACGGGTTCGGTGATGGGCACGCCCTATTACATGTCGCCCGAACAGTGCGAAGGCCGCGCCAACATCGATCATCGTGCCGATGTCTACTCGTTGGGCGTCATCTTGTTCGAAATGATGACCGGCAAGGTGCCGTTCGGTGGCGAAGGCTATGGCGAGATCATCGTCAAGCACATCACGGCTCCCGTCCCCTCGCCACGCGCTATCAACCCACGCCTGTCACCGGCACACGAGCTAATCCTCCTGCGCGCCTTGGCCAAGAACCGCGACGAGCGATTCGCCAGCATGGAGGAATTCCGGGCGGCGATGGCCGATCCCGAAGGCTACGCGCTGGCGCCTTCGATGCTCCCCACGCCCGGCCCGATGGCTGGGTACGGCGGCGTGGAGAGGGGCGCGGCACCATCGCGCATGGCTGACAGCCATATCAGCGGCGTGGCCGCGCTGGTTGGCGGCGCCGATCTAGGTGCGCGCGTGACGGCGGCGCCGGTACCGTCCGCCTTCCTGGTTGGTGGCGCCGATCTGGGCGCTCGCGTGACGGCGGCGCCGGTACCGACCACCTTCCGCGAGGCGGCGATTGCCGTTGAGGCTGACGAACCGATAGCGAAGTCGCGCGGCGGATTGCTGGCCGGCATCCTGGTCGCGGCGTTGGCCGTCGGTGGAGTGGCGGCTTTTTTGGTGGTGCGCGCCGGATCCGGCACGCGCGCCCCGGTTGAACAACCGCGAGTCACCACCACACCCGCGCCTATTCCCGCGCCCCAACCTGAACCAGTCGTCACACCACCTCCACCGGTCAAGGTGACCCTCAAGTTCCGCTCTGACCCGGCCGGCGCCACAGTTGTCCGCGAGGATACCGGCCAGCAACTGGGCGCGACGCCCTTCGAGATCGAAGTGCCCAAGGCCAGGTCTCCCCTGACGGTTGTTTTCAAGAAGGCATCCTTCAAGGACGTCGTGCGCTCGATCGTTCCCGAGGAGCCTGGCTCGCTGGATGCGACGCTGGAAGCCGTGACGCCCACTGTCCAGACGGTCCCGCCACGCCCAGGCAAGAAGGGCGCGAAGATCGTGAAGGACAATGCCGGTGGCGGGAGCCACAAGGGCGGCAGGACCCCAGACGAAGACGGCGTACTGCCGCCGTCATTCTAGAACGAAACAATCAGGCGCCCCCTTGACGGGAGCCAGGTTTCGTCCTACACAAAACCCTGCACGGGCGTTTAACTCAGTGGAAGAGTATCACCTTCACACGGTGGGAGCCGCAGGTTCAAATCCTGCAACGCCCACGAACTAGGGCCGCGAGATCGCCGGATTTCGCGGCCTTTCTTCTTTTCTCGGCTGGCGGAGAGGGTTGAGGAGGGGAGTGGGTGAGCAGCCAACAGCACGGCGGAGAAGTTCATGATCATTTACGACCGAGCGAGCGAGTCGATTGTCGAGGCGGGACGGTGGCTAGACGAGGCTGACCTCGACCGATTTCTGCTTCAGCACCCCGAAGTGATGTCCCGTCTCCTCACCGGGGATGACGAACGTGCTGTTTTCCCGCTCGCGGGAAATGGAATTGCAGCGCAATACCTCCAAATCGATGCGCTCTTCCTCTTCGTTGACCCGGATGGCAAACCAAGCCTGGTTGTCGTGGAGGACAAGCTTCAGTGCAACCAGGACCTCAAAAGGCGGCGCTCGGCCCTTGGCCAGGTACTCGAGTACTGCGCTAGCTTGCTGACGGAGCCCGATGCGACTTTCGAGGAAGAGTTGCGCAAGCGACTTGCCTCAGAGGAGTTGCGCAGGACCTACGCAGAATGTCAGCGACGCATCGAGGACTGGCCGCGCACAGAAGAAGAAATCATCAGCCTGGCGCTTGCAGCCAAGCGGGCGGGGCGGGTCAGGCTGCTTCTCTGTGCGGAAAGCATTCCTGCAGAACTTCGTACGGCTGTGGCTTGGCTGAACGGCATGAAGATCGCCATTGATGTCTGCGAGATCGCACCCACTGACCGCGCGCAGCGGAGACTCGTGACTGCGGCCACGTTGATCGCCGGTGCCCTCGAAGCCGACGCGCGGTCGTTGGCGACAGATCCTGAGATGCGGGAGCAGGTTCGGAGCCTGGTCGGGGCCCTCAAGGACGCTGAATGGCTCGTTTCAATTCTTGAGGTCACCCCACGATGCGGCGGCACCATGGTGAGCGCCCGTGCCACAGAGGTCGAAGCAAGCACGGCAGCAGGGAGCAACCCCGACCGCATCGATCTGCCCAAATGGGGGAAGAATGCTGATGAGAACCTTCGTCGCCTGCACGAGATACTGAATCAGCGCCTCGCACTTGAGGGGACTTGGCGCACGGGAGCCGGGGATCTCTGCCTGGATCTCAAGACCGACCCGGTTGTGAAGGCGCTCCGACTAAGGCGTACCACCTTCACATTTGTAGCCCGCAAGGATCTCGCGAAGATCGGCGATTCCAATCTCCTGGACTGGTACGACAGCAAGATTCGTGAGTTCCCTGTCCGCGACGCTAGCAAGCCTCAGCCTAGTGTAGGCGGCGATGACCTCGCCCGTATCGTGGCAACCGGCGCCCCGAAACTCATCTCGTTCATCCAGGAACTCTTCAAACGGTTGACCGAGTTGCGGCACGAGTAGTTCCGGCGGCGCACAAGCCCGGTCTCCTGACTGCCACCATCACCCCCATCACACCTCTTCCGCCCAATTCTCGAATCTCGTGTACTGGCTCGGGAAAGTGAGCGGCACGTCGGCGGTGGGGCTCGGCCTATTCTTCAGCCGATGCGGGCACCGGCTTGCGTGCACGGGAGAGCCGGGCCACCATCCAGTCAGAGGATCGCGATGACCAAGACCGTTCACGCCGTGCGCCATGGCCGGAACCTCGAACTGCTCGAGCCGCTCGATCTTCCCGAGGGACTCAGGGTCGCCATCACGGTCGAGATTCCGCCAGCGCCACGTCCCCAAGCCCATTCGGTGTTCCCGGTCCGTAGTCTTGGACCGATGAAAGGGAGACTGGACCGCGAGGAGATCTATGGCGATCTCGTCTGAAGCGGCGCTCCTCGATACCAACATCCTTGTCTATGCGATGAACAAGGATGCGGAACACCATAGGGTCTGTCGTGCTCTCCTCGACCGCGCTTTGGTCGACGATGTTGCGGTCTGTCTGACCCCACAGATCCTCTTCGAGTACTACGCGGTGGTGACGAGCGCCAAACAGATGACGACACCGCTCACCGCCCCGGAGGCGATCGATGACATAGAGCGGCTACGCGGCGCAATCCCTGTCGTCCACCCGACGACAGAAATGATCGGCCGGACGCTGGCCTTGTTGGGCACGCTCGGCTACACCGGCCGGCATGTCTTCGATGTCGCCCTGGCAGCGACGATGTTGGAGAACGGCATCCAGACCATCTACACCTACGACGAGCGGTTCTCCAAAATGTCAGGCATCATCGCACGCACGCCGTAGACCGATCGGAAACGCGGCCGACGCGGCCAGCACACTATTGCACGGGAGCCGCGGTCGGCGGCAAGACGCTGTGTTCGCATTGCGCGCGCAAAACCGTGTCAGTCCGGCGTGCCACCTTGGATGGCGAAAGGAGACACGCCGTGCGCGACCACCCTCTTCGCTCCCGACGCCGCAGAGGCTTTCCAATTCTCGACGCTGCCCGCGACCCGTTCGCCGACACCGTGCTCGACTACACCTACAACCTGGCGGCCAGCGGCGCGCTGCTGATTCCCGAACACATCGAGTACTACGACGACAAGCGCAACCTGGTGCGGTCCTCGGTCGCTGCCACGACAGCGCGAATCCCAGGAGGAGCTGCGTTGCTTGCCAGGCGAGCGCAGCTTGCGTAGAAGGGCCGGGCCTTGTCGCCCGCCCTTGCCGAAACTCGCATCGCCCCCTGCCTGACGCCGCACGGGCGTCTCGTGCTCGTCGCCCAAGAAGATGCGGCCAGCCTGGACGCGCAGCTGGCTGAACGGCTGACGGTGGCGTTCAGCCGCGGGCCAGGGCACGGGCTCTTGCGCCTGGGCGCGGGAGAAATGGGACAAGCCATGCCTCCCGCATTCGGCTACTGGCGCGAATTTGCGGCGCGCTTCGTGACGGGGCTGTGCACCCAGACAGAACCTGATGAGCACGCGGCACCTGTGCCCGCGCTAGCCGCGGGCGAGCTGGCCGAACTGGCGCTGTGCGGGCCGGCGATGGCTGGCGCAGAGTATCTCACCCCGGCTGTGCTGGCGGCGCTGTGGGACGAGCTTGCACATGCGTTCGCCCTCGAACTGAAGGAATCGGGCGCGGCGGTCCAGGATTTCTTGAAGCGGCTCAACCCAGCCTGGAACCTCGTCGGCCGGGTTCACTTCAATCTGGCCGAGAACCGGAAGGACGCGGCGTCGCCATTCGCGTTTCTGGCCACCTACACCAGCCGGCTGTCGAGCCACGGCAAGGCCCAGCACCTGCCCCTTGGTCAGGCACTCCGCGAATTTGCCGGCGCGACCAACAAGCAGCGCCTGCTGTCGTTGCTGCTGCCGGTGCAGCGGGCAGCGGAGACCTGCGCGTGGCTGCGCCAGATGGTCGACGCGGGCGAAATCTTTCATCCCGTGCGCTTCACGCCCGAAGAGGCGTTTCGCTTGTTGAACGACGCCGCCGCTTTGGAAAGCGCCGGCATAGTGCTGCGCATGCCAGTCGGGTGGAAGGCAAACCGCCCGCCCCGGCCCCAGGTCACCGCCATGGTGGGCGGCAAGCCAGCAGTTGGGGTTGGACAGGAGGCTCTGCTCGATTTTCAGGTGCAGGTCACCCTCGACGGCGAGCCCCTGACCGAGGCTGAGCTGCGCCGGCTACTCGACGCCAGCAGCGGATTGGCCATGATGCGCGGCCGCTGGGTCGAGATCGATCGCGAGCGGTTGCAAGCGATGTTGGAGCAGTACCGCAAGGCGGAGCAGCTTGCCGCCCGTGGCAGGATGACCTTTGCCGAGGCCATGCGCCTGCTGTCAGGCGCAGACGCAGCGAACAGCGACGTGGTGACAGACGCCGACCACGAATGGTCGCGTGTCGTGGCCGGACCGTGGCTGGCCGATCTGCTGAAGGGACTTCGACAGCCCGAAGGCCTGGCCTGCATCGAGCCCGGCCGTGCCCTGCATGGAACCCTGCGGCCGTATCAGGAAGTCGGCGTGCGCTGGCTGCGCTTGCTGTCGAAACTAGGCCTGGGCGCCTGCCTGGCCGACGACATGGGGCTAGGCAAGACCATCCAGGTGCTGGCTCTGTTGCTCGTGCACAAGACGGAGAAGGACGAGCCGCAGCGGCCCAGCTTGCTGGTGGCACCCGCGTCGTTGCTAGCCAACTGGGCATCCGAGATCGAACGTTTCGCGCCCTCTGTGAAGGCTCTGGTCGCCCATCCGTCGGCCATGCCCGCCGCCGAATTGAAAGCACTGCCCGCCGAACGTCTGGCCAGCCTTGATCTCGTGATCACCAGCTACGGCTCGCTCTTGCGGCTGCCTTGGATCGCCAGCACGCGCTGGCGGCTGGTGGTGATCGACGAGGCCCAGGCCATCAAGAATCCAGGCGCAAAGCAAACCCGCGCGGTCAAGTCGCTGAACGGCGACGCCCGCATCGCATTGACCGGCACCCCGGTCGAAAACCGCCTATCCGATCTCTGGTCGATCTTCGACTTCATCAACCCCGGGTTGCTGGGCTCGGCGAAGACCTTCGCTTCCTACACCAAAAGCCTGGAAGACAAGCCCCACAATCCCTACGGCCCTCTGCGCGATCTGGTCCGCCCGTACATTCTGCGCCGCCTGAAGACTGACAAGTCCGTCATCGCCGACCTGCCCGACAAGACCGAGATCAAGGCGTACTGCCCTCTGTCGCGCAAGCAGGCTGCCCTGTACGAACAAACCGTACGCGAATTGGCCCGACACCTCGCCCAGAGCGAGGGGATCAAGCGCAAAGGTCTGGTGCTCTCCAGCCTCATGCGGCTCAAGCAGATCTGCAATCACCCCTCGCAGTGGCTGGGCGACGGCGAATGGGCCGAGGACGACAGCGGCAAGTGGGCACGCCTGCGCGACATCGCCGAGGTCATCGCGGCCAAGCAGGAAAAGATGCTCGTCTTTTCGCAGTTTCGCGAGGTGACGGAGCCCTTGTCGGCGTTCCTGGGTGGCCTATTCGGCCGCCCGGGTTTGGTCCTACACGGCGAGACCGCGGTGGCCAAGCGCAAGGATCTGGTGCGGCGATTCCAGGAGGACGAGCGGGTCCCCTTCTTTGTGCTGTCGCTCAAGGCCGGCGGATCGGGCCTGAACCTCACCGCGGCGGCGCATGTGATCCACTTTGACCGATGGTGGAACCCAGCCGTCGAGAACCAAGCCACCGACCGAGCCTTTCGCATCGGGCAGACCAAGAACGTGCTCGTGCACAAGTTCGTGTGTCGCGGAACCGTCGAGGAAAAGATCGACGCCCTCATCGAATCCAAGCGGCAGCTGGCCAACGATCTGCTGGAAGGCGGCGGTGAGATCAATCTGACTGAGCTGGACGACAGCCAGTTGCTGAAACTCGTGGCACTCGATATCAATGCCGCCCTGAAGGAGTGAAGATGTTCTATCAATGGCGCCCCTATGTTTCCGTGGCCCAGCGCCGCCGCCAGGCCGCGCGCGAGATGGACAAGCTGAGCAAGAAGGGCCATCCGGTTTCGCCCGTCATCATTGAAGGCCGCACCATCGCCCGCACGTTCTGGGGCAAAGCCTGGTGCGACAACCTCGAACAGTACAGCGACTACGAAAACCGCATGCCGCGCGGTCGCACCTACGCGCGCAACGGCTCGGTCGTGGATCTGCAAGTCGCGCCTGGCCTGGTCACGGCCAGAGTCAGCGGCTCGTCACTGTACAAGGTCGAGGTTCAGGTGGCGGCGGTCGCACGGCGACACTGGGAATCCGTCTGCGCCGACTGTGCCGGTGGCATCGATTCACTCGTCGAACTGCTACAGGGCCGCTTCGCCAAAGGCGTAATGGAGCGCATCTGCCTACAAGGCACCGGGCTGTTCCCCTCGCCCAAAGAGCTGGAGTTTTCGTGTAGCTGCCCGGACTGGGCCACGATGTGCAAGCACGTTGCCGCCGCGCTATACGGCGTCGGCGCCCGTTTCGACGCCAGCCCCGAGTTGCTGTTTCGCTTGCGCCAGGTGGACGAAAGCGAGCTGGTCGCACGCGCCGGTGCCGATCTGCCCCTGTCAAGGAAGGCAACCACCAGCAAGAGGGTTTTGGCTGATGGCGATCTGTCCGAGCTGTTCGGACTGGATATCGACGCCGCCGCCCCGCCTGCAAGAAAACGCGCGGCCGTCAAGAAACGCAAGGCCAAGGCCAGGGAAAAGCCCAAGGCCAAGACGACCGTCCGGCGAAGCAAGAGCAAGAAACGCTGAGCGTTCGCGCCGGCCACGTCGGCGACGGCGGCGAGGGCCGGTTCACCCCTTCACGCCAATTACCTGAACTCCCGTCCTTGCAGTTGCGGAATCGGCTTCGTAGTCTTCCGGCATGAAAAAGATGGACGCGACGGAGTTGGGCACGCGAAGTGAGCGGGGACGCATGTATGGGATGGCCGCGTGCGGAGCGGTTGCCCTTGGGCTGGCAATTTCCTGTGCTGGCACGCAGACGCCGAAGGACCGCATCACGGATCCAGGGGAGCTGCTCTTCAACGGCCAGACCGTATCCGGGGTGGACTGCTACAAATGCCACAATGGAAACGCGACTGGGACGTGGCGCGGGCCTGATCTGATCAAGCGGCTGCCCAATCTGCAGGACCCGGCCATCGCGGACGCTATCTACAAGGGGCCGGGGATGATGCCGGCCTACAAGGGGAAGCTCGACGAGCGTCAGGTGGCGGAGATCACAGCGTGGCTGCGCAGCCGTTCCCCCGCGCCGGCGGCGAAGTAGCGATCACGGCTTTGCTGTGGGGCCGGACCTGAATCGGGCCAAGGCGGACAGGCTGCCGGCGCCGCTACCCAGCCGCAGTAGATCGCCACGAACCTCCAGTATCTGCTCGCCGACATTGAAGCGATAGTCCTGCTGGCCAGCCAACTCGCGCACCAGTTGACCCTGGTACCGGTCGGTCAGGGTCGCGCCCAATGCCTCGGCAACGACCCCGCGGGCGCTGCCGCGCAGATTGCAGGCAATCCTCGCCACGCCCCCCAGCCCCGCGCAATCGTCGCCCTGCCCTTGCGCGCGCACCGAAGCCACGCGCAGATCATCTCCGTCGACGAAAATGTTCACGTGCGCAGTTTCGCGCACCGATCGTGGGGATGCGTCTCCCTGAATCGTCAGTCCCCCCGCCTCTTGAGTGATGGACAGCTTGTCCAGGTCGACGACATCGCGGTCGACTGAAATCGCCAACGGCTGAGTCGCCGTCAAACGCCGCAAGACCTGATTCGCAAATGCAACAGGCACATCCGCAGAAAGGTTCGCCTCGCCCACCAGGGCGGCAGGAACGCTCTTGCGGCTGGCAGCCAAAGGGCCGCGCTCGCCCAAGAGCACGGCAATGTCGATTTCGGCGGCGGCAAATGACGGCGCCGCGTGAAGGATGATCGGTTCGCCGGCATGGTTGGCGATGCGAAGATCCGACGTTGTGATGGTCCACAGACCACGCTTGTCTTCAAACTCCGGCATCCGCCCAGACTTGGGGGAGCCAAGCGCGACCGAACGCACCAGCGCCACCTTCAATTCCCACGGCTTCCAGGTGGCCTCGAGATCGGCGATGACCAACCCCTCGACCGGCCCCGGCACGGCAGATGCCCGCTTGGCCAGATCGGCCAGGCTGGGACGGCAGGCGTCGCGCTCGGGAAGGATAGGAGGCGAGCCAGCGCCGGACCCGCCGTGCCGAATCACGGCGCGAAAGCGCCCTGCTCCTTTGTCGCCCGCCCCGCAGTACCTCGTCTCGGTCAGGACGACCACCGGACGTGCCGAGTCCGCAGCGCCCGCTCCGGTGACGGACTCGGGAAGAACGACGGGCAGCAGGCTCTGAACCACGTCGTCGACCAGCGCTCCCGCGACACGAAGGCGCGCCGGCTCGTTTCCCGCCGCCAGCGCGGGTCCGCCCAGCAAGGCCAGGCCAGCCGCGATGGACATCCTGCACCGTAGGGATGCGTTGGCTCTCGTCGCAACCTCTTTCAGAAGAAGGCTTCCGCCTGTGTTCATAGTTCCGCCCCCTTGCTCAGTTCCAGCTCGTCGTGAACGTAGCGGCGACTGATGGGACTGTCGACCCGGCAAACCGAAACAAGCAACTGTGAGGCGCGGGAAACATGGACGCTCGCGCGCCGCCCCTGCAGGTTGACCCCAGCCAGGTCAACCCTGCTGTCTTCGCTGTCGATGGCCACGTTGCCGCCGAAGTCGCTCGCCGTGATTTCCACCTGCGAGCCCGCCACTTGCAGGGCCGTCTCGACAGCGCTGACATGGACGTTCTCCATGACGACCTCCGATGAATTGCGCACGCGGATGGCAGAGGCCCGAACGTCCCTCATCTGAACATCCTGGCAGCCGACAATATCGATCTGGGAATAGTCTCCCGAAAAGCGAACACCGCGCTGGTTCTCGCAACGACCGCCAGGAGCCGACGCCGCGAGCGGCGGCTGGACAACTGCCGGCGCAAAACGGTCAGTCGGCGTTCCCAACCATTCCAGCAGGAACTGCGACGTGGCGGCGGGCTCTGCCAGCATCGGCGTGTGACCAGAGGCATCAAGGACGTGAAGCTGGGCGTGCGGCAGCCTCGCCTGCAGCACGGTCGCCGCGCGCAGCGACGCTATCGGATCCTGCCGTCCCCAGAGAATCCAGGTGGGCGCACGAACCGCTGCGATGACCGGGCCGAAGTTCTCTAGAATCAGGGCCAGCGCCGCAATCCTCTCTGCGTTGTCGAGAATCGTGGTGCGAAGCAAACCGTTGTCGAGCAACAGTCTCATGTCCGGGGAATCGGGCAGAAGCGGCTGCAGCGGCTCCATCGCGTCCGACGCCGCTCCCCTGGCAAGCTTGGCAGCGTCTTTGCGAGCCGAGCCCAAAAAGTCCAAAGCATTCTCCAACCCGGCAGAGATGACAAAGCTAGTGAATGCCTTTCGGTGAAGAATTCCCGCGGCGTCGATCAAGATCAGCCGCATGACATCCATCGGAAAAGTGGCCGCGTACAGCACGGATAGGGCCCCACCCATGGAATGGCCGACCATGTTGAAAGGTCCTCTGCAACGCTGCCCCACCACGCCGTGGATGAACTCCACATAGCGTTTGGGCGAATAGAGTTCGTGGCCCAGGGTCGATCGGCCGAACCCAGGCAGGTCGAAGGTCACCACGTGGTATTGCGCCGCGAGCGCGGGCAGGACGGGGTAGAAATCGCGCGCCCCGCTTCGACCCAGACCATGGACAAGCACCACCGTGGGAGCATAAGGCGACCCCGCTTCCATGACATACGCCTCTCCCCCAAATTCCGGCTCGCTGACTATGCCGGCACGGTAGCCAGGCAGCGCCCGAACAGCTTCAGGATCGAACTCGGTTTGCAGAGGTTCCACGCCGACCCCGGCAGCAGCGCCACGACCGCAGCCGAACACAGCGAAACTGAGCGCGAAAATGACACGGGCAGAGCTGAGTCGCAAGCACATCGCTTGCAGTCTACCCTCTAGTCTGGCGCCGACGCCACACTACCAGCCGATGCCCGCCTGCAAAGCAAACTCCGTTGGATAGTAGCTGTGGCGGCCCGACGTTCCGAAATCGTTGTTGAAGCCGATCACGTTCTGGGCCACGCGCAGCTCGGCGAAAACCCGCGACCGGGAATCGCGCGTGAAAGTCACTCCGAACTGGCCATAGACCGCGCACCTTGCGCCAGTGTTGCTGTCAGTGTCGTACGTTTCCAGGTTGCGGGTGCTGGAACTTAGGATGCGTGGTGAAATCCAAGTCCCGGTGGTGAAAGCCTGACGCTTCCCAATAGCGCTACTTGGGCAGGTAGCGCTCGGCAAGTCGCCGCACAAACAACAATCCGAACGCGCGGCCCGAACGCAAGGCCTTACTGCCGACCAGCGCCAGCCCGGCGGCAAAGACGACCCACGACAGCCCGTAGAGCACGGGCGCACCGAGCATCAGCTTGGGTTGCCGAAGCCATGCGGCGATAGCACCGAGTGCTGTGATGGCGGGCCAGCAGATGACGTAGCTGGCGCCTATGAGGACCAAGCCAGCCACCATCCGGGGTGACGGCCGCCCAAGCAGTTGCGGATCGATGGGCTCGTCGAGTGCCGTCTGCACGAGGCGAGTACGCCGCAAGCGCTGGCGAAGAGACCCGCCGGCACCTGGTTGGCAAGACAAGTCCCCCACCCCTTCCTACCGATCCGCGGTCTCGCGCGCGGCCGCGTCCAGGATCTCCAGGATGGTCGCGCGATCCCGTTTTCCAGTGGGCGTGGTCGGAATCGCGTCGACACAACGCAGACGGCGTGGCCAGGACGGCGGCGCCAGCTTTCCCCGCAGCTCTCGCAGGATTTGATCAGCCGGGCGCGTGGAGGCCACCAGCGCGACGATCTCTTGACCGCGTCCCGACGGCGAGGGCACCGCCAGAACCACCGCGCCGCCGACCCCTTCAATCGCAACGAGCGCCTTTTCGATTTCGGGCAGCATCACCCGCTGGCCGCCCACCTTGACCACCCCGTCGTCGCGCCCAAGCAGGTCAAAGCAACCGTCAGGATGAATCCGGGCGAGATCGGCGGTTCGGAAGAAGCCCTCTTCGTCCCGCGGAGTATCGCCCGACACATGGGCCGAACGAACCGCCAGCACTTCACCGTCCATGCGGCAGGTCACCCCGGGCAGCGGCGCCCAAGCGCAATCAGGCACATCCTGCCGTCGCACAGCCACGCCCCCGGTTTCGGTAGAGCCATAGACTTCGAGGGGCCAGTGTCCCGTTTGGGCGAAGAATCGCGCGGCATCGCCCGCCGGCAAGGGCGCGCCCGACGACAGGACCAATCGCAAGCGGTGCCGAGGCAGCGGCGCGGCGGCCAGAGCCCGAAAATGCGCTGGCGTGCTGACCAAAATGGTGGCCGACGTCTTCTCGATGCGTTCCGCGATCTCGCGCGGAAAGAAGGGTGAAACGCGTTCAACCGTGGCGCCGGAATACAGGGGCAGCAGGACCGAGAAGAGCAGGCCGTAGATGTGGTGCGGGGGCACGGTGGCCAGGATGTGATCTCCCGGCCCGACCTGCAAGGCCCGCATGTGCGCCACGACCTCGCCCAGCAGGTTGCGCGCGGTCTTGCCCCAAAGCCGAGGCTGCCCAGTGGTGCCGCCCGTCTGCAGAAAGATCCGGGCGACATCGATGTCAGCCAAGGCAGTGGCCATCTCGCTTCCCGGGCCAGCGGTGTCCCCGACGCGAATACAGGAAAGCCCAGCCATCTGCGGCTGCCAGCGTTCCGGGCCCATCCAGTGCGAGCAGGGGTGCGCCGCATGTGTGGCAATCAGCGCTTCCGCTGTCAGGGCAGGAGGAAACAGCACCTCGATCTTGCCGGCCAGGGCGGCCAGCACGGCCGCGGCCACGTCGACCCGGTCCTCGGAAGCCACGCACAGCCGGCTGGATGGACCCAGCCCGCCGAGGTGCGAGGCGCGCGCAGCCACCGCAGCGAAGGTCGTGCCGTCTGAGCAGAAGGCGGCATTGGGGCTGCCTATGGCCAAGGGCACCGCATCGGCAAGCGAAGCACCCAGCTGGACGCGCTCGACAACCGCACACTCTCCGGTGCAGGCGGGCAGCCCGCCAGCCTCGACCGAAAACCGAAATTGCTTTTCATCCAACCGGCGCGCGCGGATGCGCAGGTTTGCCCCAGGCTCGACGCGCTGACGGAACCTCACCCGTCGGAAGGCGCGAATCTCCACCTGCGGCTGGCCCGCGTCCGACCAGAACAGGGCCAGCGCCTCCTCGACCAAGGCCAGCATGGCCACCCCAGGCAGCAGGGGCGCGCCCGGAAAATGACCTTGGAACCACACCGCCTCTGGCGACGCCACCGCGTGCGCTACCAGAACGTCGCCCCGACGAAACTCAAGCGTCGGTGAAGGGTTGCCCATCAGGCTGGGGGCGGACTCTCCGGCAGATTCGCAAGCACGTACTCGACAGCGTCCTTGACGGTGCGAATGCGCCGGGCCTGCTCCTCGTTAACCTTGATCCGGTATTGGCTGTCGAGAAGCGCCAACATATCGAGCGCGTCGATGCTATCGAGCCCCAAATCGTCAAACAACTTCGAATCGGGAGTGATCTTCTCCAGGGCGACCCCGAAGCGTTGCGAGAGATACTGGACGATGACGTCGTATGCTGTTTTGTAGTCCATTGTCGTTGGTGCCCGAAACGCCCACCGACTACCACGCAAGACCTTGGCCAGTCAATCGCGCGCGATGGGTTGACGGGTGATGCCCTGGGGTTGTAGGGTTCCGCCCTGTAGTCATGGCTTCGATCCCCACAACACCAACGACTGGCGAGGCCAGCGCCACCCAACAGGTCACCACTCTCCTTGGCCGAGGCAGCGAATTCGAGGGAAAGCTATCCTTCGAAGGAACCGTCCGTGTGGACGGCAAGCTGTCCGGTGAGGTTTTCACCGAGGACGTGCTCATCGTCGGCGAAGGCGCCGAGGTGAACGCCGAGATATCGGTCGGCTCTATCGTCATTCAGGGCACGGTGCGCGGCAACATCGTGGCCAAGCGGGGCGTCGAGATTCACACCCCGGGCCGCGTGCGCGGCAACATCAACACCCCGTCACTCTTCGTTGAAAAGGGAGTGATGTTCGATGGTCAGTGCCAGATGGAGCCCGGCGGCCCCGTTGCAGAGCCGCCGCATCGACCTGGCAAGGCCAGCAAGGGTGGCGGCAGCGCCCCACCCGCCCCTCCAACCGGCTAGAGGCCGCGGCCCTAAAAATCGTGACGACACTTCGCTGTCTTCTCGAAGTTACCCCTGACCTGGGTGGCGTGCCGCAGGCCGCGGAGCAGCAGCTCCTCGACATCGACAGCACCGTCTTCGTCATGCTGGGGCTGTTCCTGGTGTTGGCTTTCATCCTGACGAAGTGGCTGTGGAAGCCCTACCTGCGCGTGCGCGAGGAGCGCGTGCGCCGGATCGAGGGTGCGCGCACCGAAGCCGAGCGCCTGGAGACAAACAGCGCAGGTCGCCTGGCGCGCATCGAGGCGCAGTTGGCCGAGGCGCGCAAGGCCGGCAACGTCGACCGCGCGCAAGTGCGTGCGCAAGCGCTGGCGCGCGAGCAAGAGATCATCACTGAGGCGCAAGTTTCTGCTCACAAGATGCTGTCCGAAGCGCGGAGCAAGCTGGACGCAACGCTGACCGCCGAGCGGGTCCGATTGCAGTCGAGTGCCGCCACCCTGGGACGCGAAATCGCCGAGAAGGCTCTCGGCCGGAGGCTGGCATCGTGAACCGCGCCTGGCTCGCTCTGTCCCTGGCCGTCCTGCTGGCTTTGGCGGGCGGCGTGGCCTACGCTGGCGACCACCCCACCCTGACCGAACCGGTGTCTGGATCGTTTGACCATGCGCCCTCGCAGTCAGGCAGCGCGGCCTCGGCGGCCGAGCCTGCCGTCGAGCATGGCGCGGGCCACGGCGAGCACGGGGGCGTGGATGCCAAGACGCTGGGGCTTCAGCTTCTCAATTTCGGTGTGCTGCTCTTCATCCTTATTTGGTTCGGTGGCCGCGCCCTGAGCAAGGCTTTCCGCGGTCGGCACAACCAGCTCAAGACAGAGATTGAATCGGCCACGGCCCAGCGCACGCAGGCCGAACTGCGCTTCCGCGAGCAGGACGCGCGCCTGGCCAACCTGGAGCAAGAGCTGGCCGCCCTGCGAGCGGCGGCCAAGGAAGAAGGAGAGCGCGAGCGCGCCCGCCTGCTGGCCGGGGCCGAGGAGAAGGTCAAGCGCATACAGGAGGAAACCCGGTTCCAACTTGACCAGCAGGTCAAGGAGGCCGAGTTGCGTCTGCGCGCCGAGGTTGCCAGCACCGCCGTCAAAGTGGCGGACGAGTTGCTCAAACGCTCGGTGGGCGCGGACGACGAGCGCCGCTTGGCGCAGGACTTTGCCGCAGGCGCGGGCGCGCCGGCCGAGGTGGGGCGCTGATGGCAGCCCTAGCAGGATCAATTTCCCGCCGCTACGCGCGCGCCCTGTTCGCCATCGGCGTCGACAAACTCAACTTCGAGGCTCTGGGCGGCGAGTTGGACGCCTTGGCTGCCCTGTGGAACGACGCGACTGATATTCGCCAGTCGCTGTCCAATCCCATTTTCAAGCCTTCGCAGAAGCGCGCCATCCTGCAGGAACTGCTTCCCCGGGTGGCGCCGACGCGCGAGGTGCAAAGTCTGGCGCTCCTGCTTCTCGAACGCGGCCGCATCGCCGCTCTGCCTGAGATCGCCCGTGCCTATCAAGAAATGTGCGACGACAAGTTGGGCCGCGCCCGCGCCACGGTGAAGTCGGCGCGCCCGCTCGATGCCGCCACGCAAGCCGAAGTTCGACGGGCTCTCGAAAAACGCACGGGCCGCAGCGTGATCATGACCACCGAGGTGGACCCCAGCCTGCTTGGCGGTATCGTTGCGCAGGTCGCCGGCCTGGTTCTGGACGGCAGCCTGAGCGCGCGCCTTTCAGCCCTAGGAACCAAAATTCTCAACTGACATCACCCCCGCCAGCCGCAAGGAAAGACCATGCAGATTCGCGCCGAAGAAATCAGCCAGGTCATCCGCAAGGAGATCGAAGGCTTCGACCAGAAGGTTGCCATCAGCGAAACCGGCACCGTGCTCGAGGCAGGTGACGGCATCGCCCGCGTCTATGGCCTGGAAAACGCGATGGCGGGCGAGCTTCTCGATTTTGGCAAGAACGTCGTCGGCCTGGTTCTGAACCTGGAGGAGGACAACGTCGGCGTTGTCTTGCTGGGCGACTTCGAGACCGTGCGCGAAGGCGACACGGTCAAGCGCACGGGCAAGATCGCGCAGGTGCCGGTGGGCAATGCCCTGGTCGGCCGCGTGGTCAATGCCTTGGGCATTCCCATCGACGGCAAGGGTCCGATCGACTCGAAGGAATTCCGCAAGATCGAGATCAAGGCGCCGGGAATCATCGCGCGCAAGGGCGTGCATGAACCGGTGCAGACCGGCATCAAGGCCATCGATTCGATGATTCCTATCGGCCGCGGTCAGCGCGAATTGATAATCGGCGACCGTCAGACCGGCAAGACTGCGCTCGCCGTCGACACCATCATCAATCAGAAGGGCCAGAACATGTTCTGCTTCTATGTGGCCATCGGCCAGAAGCAGTCCACCGTGGCCACCGTGGTCGACAAACTGCGCGAACACGGCGCCATGGAGTTCACCACCGTGGTCTCGGCGACCGCGTCCGAATCAGCGCCGCTGCAATTTCTGGCGCCCTACACCGGCGTCACCATGGGCGAGCACTTCCGCGACAGCGGCCGCCACGCCCTCATGATCTACGACGATCTATCCAAGCAGGCCGTGGCCTACCGCCAACTTTCGTTGCTGCTGCGCCGGCCGCCAGGCCGCGAGGCTTTCCCCGGCGACATCTTCTATCTGCACTCGCGCCTGCTTGAACGCGCGGCCAAGATGTCCGACGCGAAAGGCGGCGGATCGCTGACCGCGCTGCCCATCATCGAAACCCAGGCCGGCGACCTCTCGGCCTACATCCCCACCAACGTTATTTCGATCACCGACGGCCAAATCTTCCTCGAAGGCGATCTGTTCTACTCCGGTCAGCGGCCGGCCGTGAACGTGGGTCTGTCGGTCAGCCGCGTGGGTGGCGCCGCCCAGATCGCCGCCATGAAGAAGGTAGCCGGCCAGCTCCGCCTTGAGCTAGCCCAGTACCGCGCCCTGGCTGCCTTTGCCCAGTTCGGATCCGACCTGGACAAGGCAACGCAACAGCAGTTGGCGCGCGGCTCGCGCATGACCGAGCTGCTCAAGCAGGGTCAGTACGTTCCCCTGCCCGTGGAAAAGCAGGTCTTGATCCTTTTCGCTGGCGCCAACGGGTTCATCGACGCCCTGCCCTTGCCAGCCCTGGGCCGCTACGAGCGCGACCTATATGCCTTCGTGGACGCGAAACACCCGGAATTGTGGAGTGATCTGCGCAGCAAAGGCACCAACGGCAAAGAGTACGACGGACTAGCCACCCAGATGCGCGCTGTGCTGACCGAGTTCGGCAAGGAATTCGCCGCCACCCTGACCACCTAGTCTTTCCATGGCATCTCTGAAAGCCGTCCGCACCCGGATCGCGTCGGTAAAATCGACGCAGAAGATCACCAGCGCCATGAAGCTGGTGGCGGCGGCCAAGCTGCGCCGGGCGCAGGATGCGATGGTGGCCGCGCGACCCTATGCCCGCACCCTGGCCGAGATCACGGCCGAGGTGGCGGCGCGCGCCGGAGGCGAGTCGCATCCTCTGCTGCAACAGCGGAATCCGCGCCGGGTGGCGGTGGTGGCCATCACATCTGACCGCGGCCTGTGTGGCGGGTTCAACAGCAACATCTGCCGTACGGCCCAGCGCTGGGGCAATGAAAAGATCCAGAACAAAGAGGCGGACGAGGTGACCTACCTGGTGGTCGGGCGCAAGGGTCGCGACTACTTTCGCCGGCGCCACCTTCCCATGAAGCGCGACCTGGCTGGACCCACCGCCGCCAACGCCGTCCAGGGCGCCAAGGATCTGGCCGCAACCCTGACAGACGATTTTTTGAGCGGCCGGGTGGACAGCGTGCTTTTGGTCTACAACCAGTTTCGCTCCGTGGTTTCCCAGAAGGTCACGATTGATCCCCTGTTGCCCGTGGTCCCCAGCGCTGCCGGCCGCGGTGGCCAGGATTTTCTCTACGAGCCGAGCAAGAATGAGATCCTCGACTGGATCCTGCCGCTCTACATCGAGATGCAAATCCACGCTGCTCTGCTTGAATCAATCGCCTCGGAATTTGGTGCGCGCATGACCGCAATGGGCAATGCCACCAAGAACGCCACCGAGATGATCGACCGCCTCACCCTGCAATACAACCGGGCCCGCCAGGCCGCCATCACCAAAGAGTTGATGGAAATCGTGGGCGGCGCCGAGGCGCTCAAAGGCTGAAGTCCCGAACCTGAGGTCGAAAGTTATGATCGCGACAAACACCAGCAATCAGCAAGGCAAGGTCGTCCAGGTCATCGGACCAGTGGTGGACGTCAAATTTGAAGGTCAGGGTCTGCCGGAGATCTACACGGCGCTGACAGTGACCAACCCGGCCATCGACGCCACGCCCGACAACCTGGTCATCGAGGTGGCACAACACCTGGGCGAGCAGACCGTGCGCTGCGTGGCCATGGACACCACCGACGGCCTCGTGCGCGGCATGCCCGTGACTAACACCGGCAAGCCGATCATGATGCCAGTGGGTCGCGAAGTCCTTGGGCGCATCATCAACGTGGTGGGCCGGCCCGTGGACGAGCGCGGCCCAGTCCCGGCGACAAAGTTTCTGCCCATACACCGGGCGGCGCCGAAGTTCGTTGATCAGTCGGTCAAGGTCGAGATGTTCGAGACCGGCATCAAGGTCGTGGACCTGCTGGCGCCCTACCGCCGCGGCGGAAAGATCGGCCTTTTCGGCGGCGCCGGCGTGGGCAAGACCGTGGTCATCCTCGAACTCATCAACAACGTGGCAAAGAAGCACGGCGGCTTCTCGGTGTTCGCTGGCGTGGGCGAGCGCACGCGCGAGGGACGCGATCTCTACGACGAAATGACCCATTCCAAGCTGTCGACCGGCGAGCCGGTCATTTCCAAGGCCGCGCTGATTTACGGCCAGATGAACGAGCCGCCGGGGGCGCGCGCCCGTGTCGGTTTGTCGGCGCTGACGGTCGCCGAGTACTTCCGCGACGAAGAGGGCCAGGACGTGATGTTGTTCATCGACAACATCTTCCGATTCACCCAAGCCGGCTCGGAAGTGTCCGCATTGCTCGGCCGCATCCCGTCGGCCGTGGGCTACCAGCCGACCCTATCCACTGAAATGGGCGTGCTGCAGGAACGCATCACCTCGACCAACAAGGGGTCCATCACTTCCGTGCAGGCCATCTACGTGCCTGCCGACGATTTGACCGACCCGGCGCCCGCCACGGCGTTCGCCCACCTGGATGCCACGACGGTGCTTTCGCGCGAAATCGCAGCCCTGGGCCTGTATCCCGCGGTGTCGCCGCTGGAGTCGACGTCGACGATTCTGTCGCCTGACGTGGTCGGCGCCGAGCACTATCAAGTCGCGCGCGACGTACAGCGGATTCTCCAGCGCTACAAGGAGCTGGTAGACATCATCGCCATCTTGGGCATGGACGAGCTTTCCGAAGACGACAAGCTCGCGGTGTCGCGCGCGCGCAAGGTCCAGCGCTTCCTGTCGCAACCCTTCCACGTGGCCGAGGCCTTCACCGGCCAGCCCGGCAAGTACGTCGAGATCAAGGACACTGTACGCGGCTTCAAGGAGATCATCGAAGGTCGCTGCGACGACATCCCAGAGCAGGCCTTCGTCATGATGGGCGGCATCGAGGAAGTACGAGCCCGCGCCGAAAAGATGGCAAAAGAGAGTTAGAAGCGATGCATCTGACCGTCACCACCCCGCGCGGCTCGCTAGTCCAGATGGAAGTGGACGAAATCGCCGCGCCCGGCGCCGTCGGAGAATTCGGCGTTTTGCCCGGCCATATCCCCTTGATGGCTGCGCTCAAACCCGGCGTGCTCTTCTACCGAACCAAGGAAGGCCCGCGCTTCCTGGCTGTGGGCGACGGCGTGCTGCAAGTCGCGCGCAGTGGAGAGACTGACAAGATCTCAGTGCTGGTCGACCGAGGCGAAGCCGCGCGCGACATCGATGGCGAGGCCGCCGCACATGAAGTGGCGGCGCTCGACGCGGAATTGGCCAAGAGCAAGGCCGAGACAGCGGCCGAGGTGAAGGCGTTGTTGGGACGGCGGGCATGGGCGGCGGCTAGAGTCGATGCGGCGAATCGGGTGAAATAGCGACGTCGGAAGCCCGATCCGTGGACGCAGTGCGCTGGCCCAAATGTGGGTTCGCGCGTGGCAGCGAGGTGCATCCGCGGGCATCAACTTGTGCGACCAGTCCGCCGATGCCCAAGAACACCACCAGGAGGCCTTCATGCCCGAGGCGCGCGATCAAATTCTGGAGATTGCAGTCACCGTCTGCGAATGGCTTTTTGCCGAGTACGGGGTGCCGGTAACCCATGTGGCCGAGCGACAGAAATCCGCGGGCACCATGCTCTACTGCGGAGTCTTGGGGTTTTCGGGTGACCAGATGCGAGGGGCGGCCGTGCTGGCCGCTTCCAGGTCAACCCTGGATGATTCAAACCCAGTGAAGGGCGGAGCGGCGCGCGACTGGATTGCGGAATTGGTGAACCAGTTGGTGGGCAGGCTCAAGCTGCGCTTGCTGACGCGTAAGGTGGAAATTTACCTGGCCACGCCGGTCGTCCTGCGCGGCGAACAGTTGTCACTAGAGGCGCGCGGTCCCGTCGCTCCCATGTGGTTCCAGCGCCCAGGCGGTGACACATTGGCGCTCTGGCTGGATCTGGACCTGTCCAAGGGCTTCGCCCTGGCCGAAGCCACCCTCGAGGAATCCGAGCCCGAGCAGGGTTCCATGATGCTCCTGTAGTGAAGCCAGGAACGCTGGGGCCGCTCGGGCAGGACGGCCTGATTAGTTGTTGGGGGCGCCCTGGTCCACCCAGGCCTGAAAAAGCTGAATATCCTGATCGGGCAACGCGCCACTCGGAGGCATGCCGCCGCTCACCAGCAGATCGGTGATGTTCGCGAGATTGGCAGAAACCTTTGCGTAGGTGTCCACGCGAACCCCGTTGCCACTTTGCTCGGTGGGTCCGTGGCAGCTCACGCAGTTTGCCTTCAATAGGGGCGCGATGTCCTTCTTGTAGCTAACGATCCCGGGAGCGTCGCTCTTTCCCCCGGACGTGTCCCTTGCCGCATCGACCGCAACCGCGCCGCCCGTTTCGATCGGCCGCGCATCGGGCGACCCAGTTGCGGAGCTGCCACCCTCCGACGAGCTGCCTCCGCCAGCGATCTCCCCGCCCGTGGCCAAGACTCCACCTTCGGCGCGGCTGCCGCCACTGGCTTTCTCCCCGCCTGTGCCGAGGGTTCCTCCGGTTGTGGTCGTTCCGCCGGTTGGCCTGCCACCGGTACTCTCGCTGCGCCCACCCGTGACCGGTACGCCTCCGGTGGCCACGGCTCCGCCCTTTGCGCTGCTGCCGCCCGCGGGGTTTCCGCCGCTTCCCACGCTCCCCCCTGCTGAAGTGGTGCCACCCGTGCTCGGATTGCCGCCTGCAGCCGATCCCCCCGAACCACCAGTCTCGGTGCTGGTGCCGGAGCACGCCAGTCCAAACGCAAACAAGACAACGCACATAGGTCCGCTCTTCAGGAACGCGCTTCTGATCATGAATCTCTCCTTGGCAGGAAGTGCGGGGCGTCCTTCAGCCAACACGATCTGGTTCGCGTGGCCGAAGAAGACAGGGATTTTCGTCCCTCGTGTGTTTGATGCCGAGGCTCGGCCGGGGGTGCACGCCGACTGAGAAAAAGTGAAATGGGACCCCGCCCACCGACGGATGGGAATAGCCGCCGCTGTGTCGTCCGCCTTCAGCCCACGATGCGGGGCCGAATCGCTGCCTACTCCGGCGCCCTGCCCGCGTCCTCGGTGTTCGTGACGTCGCCTGACAGCACATGCTTGGCGCTCGCGGAATTGGGGAACTTCTTCACCAACCGCTCCAGCACGACCTTGGCTCTCGCTTCCATTCCATTCGCCTCAAGAAGGATGCCGAGCCCCATGAGCACGACATCGCTCTTCTCAAAGGCCGTGATACGCGAAGCCGCAACGTAGTGCTCGCCGGCTTTCAAGAAACTGGCATTGATGTCGGGACCGAGCGAGCGAGCGCCTGCGCCCACGGGCTGACCTTCGCCGCCCGCCTGCGACTGGCCGTCCTTCTCCAATTCCTTGAGGCGCAGATAGAAGTGCTTTCCGGCGTAGAGGTCAGCCAGATAGAGTTCGTACTTGGCCAGCCGCGGGTCGTCGGCCGGAGCCGAGCGCAGGAGAGTCTCGATCTTCACCGCCTTGGCGTCGTCTGGCTGCTTGGCACGAGCCCGCCAGACGGTTTCATGCTGGGCGTGCAGCGTGGTCAGGAAAGCGGCCACGGGATCTTCTGGGCCGCGTTTCGCCTCTTTCGCGGCCGGCGACTTGGGTTCGTCCACCGCCTTGGTGGGCTCGCTTGCCACCATCGGTTTCGCGCCCACCGCAGCGGGCGGCTCCACCGCCGTCGCAGCCCCAGACGCCGCCACCGCACCCAGCTTCTCCCCCAATGCCTGCTGCTGTTTTTTTAGCTCTTCCATCTCCTTGATGTAGTCGTCAATCTCGCGCCGAAGCGCCGGCGTGACGTTCTTCTCTTTGCGCAGATACTCGCGAAAACTGGTCAGGGCCTTTTCTGGAGCGCCCATATTCTGGTAGCAGCGCCCGATGTTGTAGATGTACATCGGGTGGATGTACTGGGCGAAGAGCTGCGAGTAGACGTCTATCGCCTCCTGGTACTTGCCCGCGGCGAAAAACGCACGCGCGGTTTGCTCACGTGGGTCGTTCTTGGGTGCCTTGGCAGCAGCCCCGAGCAGAAGCAGAATGGCGATACCGGTTGCAATGCGCCTCATCGGCGGTCCTCCGTGTGCCCGATGGCCGCAATGAGGGCGTTCGGGTCCCTTGAGAGTACCTGAGACAAGCCCCGGCCGTCTATCCTGCGCCCCTGCTGCGGCCCTTGAATCCCGTGACAGATTGCCGCATCCTCTTTCACCGTGAATTCGTTGGTTTCGTTCCGCTGGAGCGGCTGGTCCCGGCCGATGACAGATCGCGGTCGTTCATGACCGAAGTCCCCAGCACGCCCGGCGACCAGGACCTTCCGAACGGCACGCAAGTTGGCGAATACGTCATCGAGCGCAAGCTCGGTGAAGGCGGCATGGGCGCGGTGTATGCCGGCGTGCAACCGCTGATCGGCAAGCAGGTGGCCATCAAGGTGGTGGCGGCTTTCTTGGCCCGCAACGAACAGGTGACCAAGCGCTTTCTCGAAGAGGCTCGCGCCGTCAATCTGATCCGGCATCCCCACATCATCGACATTTTCTCGTTCGGCATCTTGCCCGACGGACGCCCGTATTTCGTGATGGAGTTCTTGCAGGGCGAGAGCCTGGAAGAGGCCCTTGTCACGGGCCACGCTACCGGTCGCGAGATCCTGCTGCTCATGCGCCAGCTCTGCGACGCCTTGGGGGCTGCGCACGCTGCCGGGTTCGTTCATCGCGATCTCAAGCCCGAGAATCTCTGGATCGCCCGTCTGCCCAACCAGGATGTCTCGCTCAAGATCCTCGATTTCGGCATCGCAAAGAACCTGACCACGCCCGAAGCAAAGATGACCACAGACGGGCAGATTCTGGGCACGGCCCATTACATGGCCCCTGAACAGGCGATGGCCTCAATCATCGATGCCCGCACTGACATCTACGCCCTCGGCGTGATCCTCTATCGCATTGTCACCGGTGTGCTGCCCTTCGATGGGCCAAGCGTGTACGCCGTGGTGGCCAAGCACGTGACGGAAACGCCCGTACCGCCGTCGCAGGTGCGACCGATCCAGCCGGCACTCGAAGCGCTGGTGCTCGCCTGCCTGTCCAAGGATCCGGCGCAGCGCCCGCAGACCATGAGTGATCTCTGGATGGCCCTTGAGCCCGAGTTGGAAGACTGGGCTGGTCCGCCCGTTGCCCTGCCCGGCAGGAGCGCAAGCACCGGGGCCGGACGCTCAATCCCGGGCGGGACCTCTTCGCGGACGGCGCCGTTTTCGCCGGCCCACTCGCGCGCCAGCGTTCCAGCGGTGCCAGGCGTAACGGGAGCGCCAGCCCCAAGCAAGACATCGGGCGGTCGGATGGTGGTACTGGCAGTGGCCGTTGTGATTGTAGTGGCGGTGGCTGGCGTGGCTGTTCTTTTCGGCCGCGGCTCGTTTCCGACGACGCCATCTTTGGTCAGTGGCACCGGTCGCGATTCTCGTCCGAAGCCCGGTGCGCCCGTCGCAGTTCCTGACGCCCGGCCGGCCACGGATCATCTGATCGCGCGCGACGCCGGCGCCACACCGGCTGCAAATTCCGCCCCGGCGCCTGCGTCCGAACCCACCAAGAAACACCGCCACGAGCGACGAATCCCTGCGGCTGAGGGACCTCAGCCTCTCTAGCAGAAACGACGACTGCCAGCGCAGAATGGAAGGAAATGCGAGATGAGTTCCAGCGAAGCTGATCGAAATCCGACACTCACCCCGACACGGATCCATTCGTCCGTTTGGGGAGATTTGCAGAAGATCCGTACTGAAGCACCGCTCGTACACAACATCACCAACTACGTGGTCATGAACACCACGGCCAATGCCCTGCTGGCAGTCGGCGCCTCGCCGGTGATGGCCCACGCGCTGGAAGAAGTGGAGGAAATGGTCCGCTACGCACGGGCGCTGGTACTCAACATCGGAACCCTGAGCCCGGCTTGGGTGGAAGCGATGGTCAAGGCCGGCCAGGAGGCCAACCGCCGCGGTATTCCGGTCATCCTCGATCCCGTGGGCAGCGGCGCCACGCAGTTTCGCACGAGCACGGCGCACCGATTGCTCGCAGAGACTCGGCCGACGATCATCCGCGGCAATGCCTCGGAAATTCGCTCTCTGGTTCGCACGGGTGCCGGACCCAAAGGCGTGGACAGCCAGCATTTGCCCGAGGAGATCCTGGCGGAAGCCCAGACCCTCTCCCGTGACTGCCGGTGCGTGGTCTCAGTCAGCGGCCCCGTCGATATTATCGTCGCGGGCGACGCCGTCGTCCGGGTTGCGAACGGCCACGCGATGATGACGCGAGTCACCGGCATGGGCTGCACCGCCAGTGCGATCACCGGGGCCTTTGCCGCAGTGAACCCCTCCCCACTTCACGCCGCCGCGCACGCCATGGCGGTCATGGGCACGGCCGGCGAAATCGCGGTCGAACGCGCCCAAGGCCCGGGAACCTACTTTCCGCAGTTTCTGGATGCTCTCTCGCTGCTCGACGAAGCCCAAGGCGCCCGACGTCTGCGGATGGAAGGCCCCGCCTAGAGCACCGAACGGTTTGCCTCCCGTCGTGAAATCGCGGATTTGCGTCGCATCCCTTCGTTGCTCGTCGGTCAAATACGTCGAGTATTCTCCCTCCTCGCGCCTCGGGCTGCTCGCAACTTCGCGATTTCCCTCGGTCCGTCAAACCG
>Ga0265316_10000830_pt1 | contig 34205 bp, 26 predicted proteins | sample 4522metaG_FD_202092 | JGI IMG/M metagenome (GOLD analysis project Ga0265316, IMG submission 202092) | Rhizosphere microbial communities from Carex aquatilis grown in University of Washington, Seatle, WA, United States - 4-5-22 metaG | ecosystem: Host-associated > Plants > Roots > Rhizosphere >...
CGGTGGCATCGCCATTGAAGCACTGCCCGCCAAGTACGCCGCGGCAGTGTGCGCGGCCTATCAGAATTGCCTGGGCCCGGCGGTTTCCTCCATGTTCTTCGGCGGCGCCGACTGTGTGGCCCTGACCACCCAGCGCCTCGAGAACGGAACCTTCGCACTGATGCTTCAGGAGATCACAGCGGGCACCATCAAATACGATGGCACCAAGGCTCAGGCATGCTTCGATGCCATCAGCAGTCTTGGTTGCGATGGGCTGCTCCAGCGCGACCAACCGGCGTGCTTGGCAGCGCTGGACGGCGTCGTGGCTCTGGGGGGCGACTGTCAGCTCAACGAGGATTGCGCGGGGAGTGCCATTTGCCGGTCGAGCACCGGCACCTGTCCTGGAAAATGCGTGGCTCTCTTGAGTGCGGGGCAAGCTTGTACGGCTGACGGCGATTGCGCCAGCGGCCTGCAATGCTCCAGCGAGACTAGCCTGTGCGTGAAGCCGGCGGCTGTCGGCGAGCACTGCGAGTATGGATCGCCAACCTGTGCCCCGGGCCTGCTTTGCTTGGGCAAGGACGACACCAACCAGACCCCTGGCGTGTGTCGCAGTGTCGCCGACGCCTTCAGTGCTGCCGCGGGCGCACCTTGCGATGTAGTCGCGGGAGATCTCTGTAGCCTGGGGGCGTCCTGCGTCGCGGACCACATCGATCTGATCGCTCTCAAGGTGGTTTGGACATGCGTCACGAAAGGCGCGTACATTGCCGGCGGAGCGTGCAAGCCCGGGTTCCCTGAAGCCTGCGCATCCGGCTACTACTGCCTGACGGGCGCCGGGGCTGCGGCGCTCGACGGCACCTGCACTGCGATTCCAGACGCCAAGCAGCCTTGCGGCACCGGGTTCGGTTCCCAGTGCAAGCCCGGCGCCGTCTGCGTCGATGGTCTTTGTCAAAACTACGCCGCCAACGGCGTGAGCTGCACTGGGAACGGCATGTGCTACAGCGGATACTGCGGCACCAGCGGTGGGTGCCAGCTCCCCCTGCCGTGTCAACCGGCCAACTGACGACCGGCTTCATAACACAAAAGGAATGATCGCCTTTCGCTCCGGTGGGTAGTTGGCGAATGTCTTGCGATACCAGGCGTGGTGCTTGAGCGCGCGCGGCACCAGGTTGGCCGCGGTCCACAGCGCAAAGACCAGACCCGGCAGCGAAAACGTGGCGACGGCCCAGCCCGTCCATTCGATCATTTCGCCGAGGTAGTTCGGGCAGGACACCAGGCGAAAGAGCGGACCACGCGGAATCACGTATGCGCCGCCCGACTGTCGGCGCAGCTGGCGCAGCTCGCGATCCGCCAGCACATGGATCACGAATCCAGCCACGAACAGGCACACACCGACGAGAAAAGGAACACTCGTCAACCAGGCCGCGGGCCGCACGGGCGAAAGGAAAAACAACCAGCGCCCATTCAGGTAGGCGTTGACAACGTTGAAGAACGCGCCCGAGCCGAGCACCACCAGAGGCATGGGACGGCTGCTGGACGGAAGCAAGAAAGGGAACACGAGGCTGCGGTAGACGTAGTGGCCGAGCCACAACGCCAGAGCCGCCAATGCCGCCAGGTTCGCGCGCCGATCGCCGAGACAAAACATGATGGTCATGAGCAGTGGCGATGGCGTCTCCATCAGCACCCAGGCCAGGCGCGCGTTGACCACCGGTCCCCACCCGGGCCGGCCGTGGCGGCCGTAGGGAGCAGGTCGCAGCAACAGGTAGGGCACCACCGCGAGCGCCACCACGATCCACGCGTGAAGAAGCCAACCGTACAGCCGCAGCTCGCTCATGCCAGCTTGCCGACCTGCTTGAACCATTGATAGGTGTCGCGCAAGGTTTCTTCGAACGGTCGCGGGTTGTGCCCCAGTTCGGCGCTGGCGCAGTCATGACTGATGTGGCGGTGATTGCGCAGCACGTGAAGCGAATCTGAAGTGAAGAGAGGCCGCTTGCCACGCAACCGCGACCAGCCCGCGACGAAAGGCGCCCCTGCGCGCGCCAGCCACATGGGCGCGACCAGCCGCGGGATCTTGGCGCCCGAAACCTTGCCCCAAAGTTGGGCGAGTTCGACGAAGGACAGCCAATGGCCGGTGAGCAAATAGTGCTGGCCCTTGCGTCCTTGCGTCTCGGCATGCAGGGCCGAGGCAACAACGTCGCGCACGTCAACCCAGTCGAACCCGGCTCCGCCCACCAGTGCAGGAAAACGACCGTGAAAGATGTCGATCAGCGCCTCGCCCATGGCCGACGGTGCAAAGTCGTTGGGACCAATCACCGACGAGGGATTGACGATGACCGCGTCCAGGCCGCGCGCCACCGCGGCCATCACCTGACGTTCGCCCTCGGCTTTGGTGCGGTCGTAGATCAGCGTGTGCGGCTGGTTGTGTACCAGCGGGCGCGACTCGTCGATCACGCCGTCGACCGGATCGGCGGAAAAGGCGTGGATCGAGCTGAAATGCACCAGGCGCTCCACCCCGCAAGCCAGGCACGCCTCGACCACGTTGCGTGTGCCGCCCAGGTTCACCGCCTCGACCGGCCCGGGCGGATCCCAGCCCACCGAGATGCGCGCCGCCAGGTGATACACGACCGGAGCGCCAGCCAGGGCGCGACGGCATGACTCGGCGTCGGTCACGTCGCAACGAACCACCTCCACGGGCAAGCCGTCGATTCCGGCCGTGTGCTCGCGCACCAGCGCCCGCACCCTTCGCCCCTGCGCGAGCAGGCTGCGCACCAAATTGCCCCCGATATGGCCCGCGGCGCCCGTGACAGCGACGAGTTTTTCGGAGATGCTTTGTTCGCTCACGCCGGCAGGGTACACCAGGATTGGCGAGCTGTCTCACCACAGAGAGCATAGAGGCCACAGAGCCGGATGGGAACGGTGTCTCGGCCTCGCAAGCCGGCAGCCTTGTAGGATCGCGCTTGTTTCCTCTCAGGTATTGGGCTACCGGGACTGTGGTCACGTACGTCTACTATTCTCTTACACCGGGCGAAATCGCGTCTGCCGCAGCGGTTTGTACCAGCGCTCTCGGCGGGACCTGGAGCGGCGGCTAGCGCTACAGAATCGGATCACCTCACCCGGCAATTCGCCGAGCGAGGTCCAGGTTTCCGACGTGGGCGGGGATTTCGCAGAGCCGATTGTGACCGGCGCGATCCCCATCTGTCTCAGCCCGCACGATGGGGTTATGATGGATGTTCGGGCATGAATACCAATGCGATTTTCAGCGGGGCTACGCGCCGGCAGGTGTGGGGCGCCGCCGCGGTCGTAGCCGCAAGCTGGGCCGCCTGCCGTTCACCCATGCGCGTTCGATCTTCGGTGGGCCAAGATGCGGGGCTGGGCGAAATCCACGACGCGACCAGGGCCGCCGATCGAAGCGACGCGAGCCTGGCGCCGGACAGCGGCCCCGACAGCCCGATGGTTCCAGACGCCGCCAGCAGCAGCACTGTGGATGCAGCCGACGCGTCGGGTGTCTGTCAGTCCGATTGGACCTGCAAACGGGAAGAAACTCTGTACTGCGGGGTCATTGGCGACGGGTGCTGCGGAACACTCGACTGTGGCAGCTGTCCCGCCGGCTGGGAGTGCGACAGCTCGGGAATCTGCATCCCCCCGCCTGATTGCCCGCAGGTAGCTTGCGAGAGCGAAGGCGGCCAGTACTGTGGAACCATCGGCGACGGCTGCGGCCGCACCATCGACTGCGGCTCTTGCTCACAGTCCGGCTGGGAGTGCATCGACCATGTCTGCGTGGGACCGGCGTCGGTTTGCAAACCCTACACCTGCGATAGCTATCCAATCATCTGTGGAAAGGTCGGCGACGGCTGCGGCCGCGCCCTCGAATGCAACCTGCCCTGCACAGTCCCTCGCGGCTGTCTGGAGGGCCTGTGCATAGATCCCAACGCCGATTGCATGCCTACGACTTGTGCCGTGTTCACCGGAGACCACTACTGCGGCTTGATCGGGGACGGCTGCTGGGGAAGCATGGACTGCGGCGGAAACTGTCCCCTGGGCTGGTCATGCGTGGACCACATTTGCGTGGGCAGCCCCCCGGCTTGCGTTCCAAGCACCTGCGACAGCTACGGGGGCCGTTACTGCGGGACTATCAGTGACGGGTGCGGCGGGGTCCTCTTCTGCGGCGATTGTCCCGACAACCAGACGTGCGGGCCCGACCAAGCCTGCTCCGGTCAGCCACGGCCTTCGGTTCCTCCTCCGATGCCACCACCGCCGCCCCCGCCAGCGCCTCCGCCCCCGTTCCTGCCCCCGCCTCCGACCGCGCCGCTTCTTCCGCTAGCGCCGGGATCTTGTCGGGGCCCTGTGCCGTGATCCTGCTGCGCCCGAGCGGACTTCACTTGTGACAATAATCGCGCCGATACGCTCCTCTGGCACAGCCCCCTACGTCGTCCTGGAAGACGCCACCTTTCGCGGGCCGGGCGGGCTTGTGTTTGCGAACAGCAACTTGTCTCTTTTTCCAGGCGAGCGATGGGCGATAGTCGGGCCCAGCGACAGCGGCCAGGAACTGTTGTTGGCCGCGCTAGCAGGTAAGGTAATCCTGGCCGACGGCCGGCTACGCCATCCCTTCCTCGAAAACGACGCGCGCTTTGTGGATTCGGTCTTTGGCGTGCTGCCCCCGGGGAGCATCGCCATGGCATCCATGAAACAGCATCGCCAGTTGCTTTTGGCGCGCGAGTTTCATCAGCTACGCTGGCACGGCTCGTTCACCGCGGACAGCACCCGGGTGGCCGAGTATCTGGAACGCGGTCAGGTCGAGCAGCGCAATCCGTTTGCGGTCACGGACAATGAAGGTGCGCAACGCTTCGAACGCGCGCGCCAGCGCGAGATTGACCGTTTCGAGCTGGCAGCCCTGCTCGATCGCCCGCTGGTGGCGCTGTCCAACGGCGAGCTGCACCGCCTGCTGCTGGCGCGGGCGTTGATGCTGGATCCTGGGCTGCTCCTGGTCGACGAGCCCTTCGCAGGGCTGGACGCGCACAGCCGCGGGACGCTGTTGCAAATTCTGGACGAGCTGCACGCGCAGGGCACCGGCGTGGTGCTGGCCTTTGCCCAGCCCGAGGATCTGTCCGAAGGAATCAGCCACATCATTGAAGTGCAGGAGCACGGGATCCTGTACGCGGGCCCGCGCCGCAAGTTACACAGGCCGAGCGCGCGCAGGGCCGTCGCGGTTTCGACCCACGACAGTCCCGCCGATGCTCCGCCGCTCGTCGAGTTCCGCGACGTCACGGTCAGGCAAGGAGCTGTCATCCTTCTCGATCACGTCACTTTCACCATCAACCGCGGCGAGCACTGTGCCCTGATGGGCCCCAACGGCAGCGGCAAGTCCACTCTGTTGAGTCTGATCCTGGCCGACAACCCGCAGGCCTTCGCCAATCACATTCGCGTGGCCGGCCGGCAGCTGGGCCCTGGTTGCGGCGTCTGGGAAATCAAGGCGCTCTTGGGCTGGGTGTCGCCCGAATTGGACGCGCACTACCCGCCCGATGCCGGCGCCTTGGATGCCGTGCTGTCGGGCTTCGCGAGTTCGTTGGGCGTGTACGCCGAGCCCAACCACGACCAGAGAGCAGCCGCTCTGCAGTGGCTAGATCGTCTGGGCCTGGCAGGTATCCGAAATCACCCTTTCGCCAGTCTGGCCACCTGCGATCGCCGCCTGGTCCTGCTGGCCAGGGCCGCCGTGCACGGTCCCTCGCTGCTGATTCTCGACGAACCCTGCCTAGGCCTGGACCAGCCCAGCGGCGAGCGCCTGCTTGCCGCGATCGAGGCCACTGCCCTCGCCCTGCCCGCTGGCATGATCTTCGTCACGCACGACCCGACGGAGATCCCCGGCACCGTGACCAAGCTGCTGGTCTTGGAGTCCGGCCGTCTCCGCCACGCCGGCCCCCGCGCAGACTGGCAGGGATAGATTCTCGATCAAAGCAGGGTCATGCCGATCGTAGCGGTATAGTTCAGTCTTGCATGCACGACGACTCGCACAGCCCAGCCGACGATATCCCCGCTGAGGAGGAGCGCCTCTTTGCGCGGGTGATGCAAATCCTGGCTGCGGCAGCGGCGCAGAAGCCACTCGGCATCAACAAGGCGTCGAAGCGCGCGCGTGCCTACGATGACGAGTTGATGGCTCTGCGCGATGAGATCGGCGAGGCGCGCTTGGAAGACGTGCCCGCGCTCATTGCCCAGATGGAGCGCCTGCAGGAAGTCTCGCTCACCCGCGCCGGCTTGCAACACATGCTGGTGGATTCCCGCTCGCCCTACTTCGCGCACCTGCGCCTGCGCGAGCGCGTGGCCGGCCGGGGCGAGGTGGAGCGCGACGTGTTCATCGGCCGCGCCACGTTCACCGATCCGCGCACGCACATTGCCATCGTGGACTGGCGTAACGCCCCGGTCAGTCAGCTCTACTACCGCTATTCAGAAGGCAGCGACTACGAAGAAACCTTCGGCGATCGCGAGGTGGAGGGTGACGTTCTGGTCAGGCGCACAGTGACCATCCAAGATGGGACGCTTTTGCGCATCGCCTGCCCGCAAGGGATCTGGGTCAAGCGCCGACTGCCGGACCAGCACGAGCCAGTCTGGCAGCGCATGGACGCGCCCCTGCGCGAGCTGGCGGGCGGCGAACGCACCGCCACCCGCCCGATTCCTCGTCGAGGCACTCTGGGATCTGCGCGCGAAGACGAGCAGCGACTGGACCGGCATCTGCCCGAGATCGCGGCGCTCATCGACCCGCGCCAGTTCGAGATCATGACTGCCCCGCACTCGGGCGTGGTCGTGATCCAAGGCGGTGCGGGCAGCGGCAAAACCACCATCGGCCTGCACCGCCTGGCCTATCTAGGGTACGCCTTTCCCGATCGCTTCCCGGCCAAGCGCATGGTGGTGGTCACGCAGGGCACGGGCCTGGCCGCGTACATCGGCCAAGTGTTGCCGGCTCTCGGCCTGCCCGGCGTGCGCGTGGTGACGTTCGACGAATGGGCCGAGCGCGAGCTGCACAAAGCGATCCCATGGATTCACGCCACTCTCACGCAGGACGTGCTGCCAGCGGTTACGCGCGTGAAGAGCCATCCCGCCTTGCTGCACGAGCTGGAGCGCAAGGCCGTGGCCCGCCAGGGCAAGCGCGGCTCGCGCGCGGCGGTCGAACTGTGGGCCGACTTGCTCACCGACCAAGGCCTGCTGCTCTCGCTACTGCGCAACGATCCCGAGATGCCGGTGTCCGAGGCTGACATCCTCGAGGCGCATCGGATCATGGTCACTCGCGTGCAAGCCATCATCAGCCTGGATCCGCGCGATCGTCCCGCCGAGAAGAAGCGTGAGCCTCGCCACCCACGGCCCCGCGACGAGAGCGAAGACCTGGCCGCGGCTGGTGTCTGGGCACCCACAGGCGATAGTCCTCGCGGCAAGACCGTGGATTCGGATCTGCCCGAGGGCGTGCGGCGCCACGAGAGCGAGCGCGACGAGGTGGACTCCGACGAGAACGTGCGCGGCGAGATTGGCATCGACGGGCAGCGCACCGAAGACGATCAACCCCTGCTCGACGCCGACGATCTGGCTATCCTGTTGCGGGCCAATCAGTTGGTGCGACCGGTGGAATCCCCCCTGGCCCACCTGTTTGTCGACGAGGCCCAGGATCTTTCGCCCATGAAACTGGCGGCGCTCATCGGGCAGGTCCGCTCCGATTCGAAGCGCCGGCTTCCCTCGCTGACCCTGGCGGGCGACACCGCACAGAAACTGTTTCTCGACAACGGCTTTGGCGACTGGCGCGCGGTTCTGTCGCACCTGGGCCTGGACCATGTGGCCATCGAGCCCCTGCGCATCGCCTACCGGTCGACCCGCGAGATCCTGGAACTCGCGCGTTTTGCCATGGGGCCCTTGCCCATCGACGTGCCGGCCGAAGCCAAGCGCCGGGGCGCCCCGGTTGAAGCCTTCCGTTTCTCGGCCGTGGGCGCGGCCGTGGCCTTTCTCGCCGAGGCCCTGCGCGATCTTGCAGGCCGCGAGCCGCGCGCCACCGTGGCTCTACTGGCTCGCTACCCCGAACAAGCGGATCGCTGCTACGAGGGTCTGCGCCGCGCCGAGGTGCCAGCCCTGCGTCGCGTGCGCGCCCAGGAGTTCACCTTCCGGCCCGGGATCGACGTCACCGACGTGCGCCAGGTGAAAGGCCTGGAATTCGACTATGTGGTGATGCTGGATACCAACGCCAGCAGCTACGGCACCGACGACGAATCCCGCCATCTGTTCCACATCGGCGTGACCCGGGCCGCGCACCAGTTGTGGCTGCTGGTGACCGGAACGCCCAGCCCGCTGGTGCCGCCGGAACGGTTGCAAGAATAGAAGTGGGCAGCGCGCTGAATGGGTCTGCAGCACCCACCCGGCCATCTTTCTCTGTCAGCACAGTTGGTGGAATTCCGACACTCGTTGGTGGAATCTCGACCGGATCCGGACCGCGCAGCGGCCACTTTCTGGCGCGCCAGCACGATGGAATATGTGGCACGGAGAATGCTGATGCTTCGAGCATGAGTACGTCACGCCTACCGATCGTCGGTATTTGGGGGCTGACAGTGGCCCTGTCGGCCTGCTACCCCTGCGATGGTACCGTAGTGGAAAACACAACTTTCGCCGCAACTTTGACCACCGCCGATGACGGAGACGTTTTGTCGTCGGAGATCACAGTCTACGATGGACAATCCGGCGCGTTTGGCCCAGGCGGGACGTGGTGGGAAGCAGCGATCGGGGACGCCTCCACCGTCTCTCCTGCGGTCGGCTTCCTGGTTCTCACCTCTTCCCGTAGGACCGTGTTTCTGTCTCTGCCGTTTCCCCTGTCGGTCGGCGCGACGCTTCCGGTGGTAGCGACCGTCAGCCTGCAAAGCCCCCAGTCGTTCATGTTCGACCCGGGAAACCCCGGCACCCCACCTTCCGCGAACGCTGTCGGGGCATGGATGCAGATCCCTTGGGAATGCGACCGCGCAACACAGGATTCTTGCCGGATCGCGCAGGATGGCGCGCGCACACAGAGTTGGGCTGGAACCGTGGAAGTGAGCAGTGTTCGACCACAGCAACTTCGGATCGATGCCACGGTTTCGTACCCCGCTGCATCGGGATTGGCTCCTGCGGTCGTGGCGGGCGACATCCGATTCGCGGTGAGCAAGAGCGAGTACTGCCAAGGCAATCCGTAGACGCCCGACGTGTCGCAAGCTGCTCGGGATCCCACGGCGAACGCGAAGGATTTTCCCCCGCGGCGCAGAACGGGTAGATTCTGGGCTCGTCCCCGTGTCCCCCATCACCAACAACGAGCCGCAGGACCCATCTCGCTTTCCGCGACGATTCGGGCCGCGCTATGTTTTGCTCAAGGAACTGGGCCGCGGGGGCATGGGCCGCGTGTTCATGGCCTTGACCGGCCAGGCTGGCGTGGAGCGCGTGTGCGCGCTCAAAATCCTGCGCAGCTTCCAGGCCGGCCGCCACGCCGAGGAAATGACCCAGCGTTTTCTCGACGAGGCCAAGGTGGTCACCAAGCTGTCGCACGAAAACCTGGTCTATGTCTTCGACTTCGGCGTGCACGACCGCCAGGGCTACCTGGCCATGGAGTACGTGCAGGGCAAGACCTTCACCGAGGCGTGGAACCGCTGCGCCGTCAAACACACCGGTTTTCCCACCGGCGTGGCCATCCACCTCATTGCCGAACTGGTCGCGGCGCTGGGCTACGCGCACCGACTGGAAGGCATGAACCTCGTTCACCGCGACATCTCGCCGTCCAACCTCATGCTGACCTACACCGGCGGCGTGAAGCTCATCGACTTCGGTTTGGCCCAGTGGAACGACAAGGTGGCGCAGACCGCGGCCGGCACCAACTGGGGCAAGGTCAGCTACATGTCGCCCGAGCAGTACCTGGGCAAGCCCGTCGACCACCGCAGCGATCTCTTTTCTGCTGGCATCATCCTGTGGGAACTGCTCACCGGGCGGCAACTTTTCCCGGCCACCCAGTCACGCCAGGCCAACCAGAAGATCCCGCCGCCCTCCACTTTGAATGAAGCCCTGTCCGCCAAACTAGATGAAGTGGTGGGCAAAGCACTGGCCGCCAATCCCGCCGATCGCTTTGCCACCGGCGAGGAGATGAGCGCGGCGCTGGTTTCAGAGATGCCGCGCGACGGAGGCGGCAAGCTGGCGGCCGCGGCCTTTCTGACCCAGCTCTTCGACGCCGAGATGCGGGCCGAGACGGCCGAGCAGCGCGACTTGCTCCAGCGCGCTTCTGCACTGGGCGACCATGTCCCGGTGCTGGAGGTGAGCGACAGCGCGGTCTCGGAAAACGATCCCCTGATCGGCAAGGTCCTGGGCGACCGCTACCACGTGCGCCGACGCATCGGAGAGGGTGCCATGGGGCGCGTGTACGAAGGCCATCACACCGGCATCGGCAAGCGCGTGGCCATCAAGGTCCCTCGTCACGTGGAACGGCGCAAGAGCGAACTGGCCCGCCGCTTTCAGCGCGAAGCTCTCGCGCCATCGCAGATTGGCCACCCCAACATCGTGGATGTCACCGACTGCGGGACGACCGAAGACGGCGACTACTTCTTCGTCATGGAGTTTGTCGACGGCGTCGACCTGGAGGCGTTGGTGAGGCGCGACGGGGCCATGGCGACGGAACGCACGCTCCTCGTCGGAGTTCAAATGTGCCGGGCGCTCGAGGCGGCCCACCGAGCTGGCATCATTCACCGCGATCTCAAACCATCCAACGTCATGCTGGTGCGTCCCTCCGACGAGCAGGGCGATCTGGTCAAGGTCTTGGATTTCGGCGTGGCGAAGTTCCTGCGCGACGAAGGCGGCCCCAACCTGACGGTGCCCGACGCCGCGGTGGGCACGCCCCGCTTCATGGCGCCCGAACAGATCGGCGGGGGCGGGGTGGTCGATTTCCGCGCCGACATCTACGCGGTGGGTGGACTGCTCTATTTCATGCTGAGCGGCGGGCACTCGCCCATCGAGGGCAACAACGTGCAGAACGTTTGGCAGCGCAAGCTGACTGAAGACCCCACCCCACTGCACCACTATCGTTCCGATCTGCCCGACGACCTGGAAGCCCTCATCATGGAATGCCTGGCGCGGGATGCGGCCCGGCGCCCCGCCTCGGCCGACGACCTCAAGAGACTTTTGCTCGCGGCCCTGGAAGAAGCGCGCACGATTTCGAGCAGCCTGGCGGGCCTGAGAGTTCCCTCCACCACCGCCGTCGTACCGGGCCCCAGCGACGGCAGTCTATGGTGGAAGACTATCGCGGTCGTCACTGCCACGGCCGTGGTGGGCTGGATCGCCGCGCGCCCGTTCTTCGTGCACCGGCCTGCGCGCCCACACGCGGCGCTGGCCCAGACGCGCGCGCCCGCGCCTCAGCCTGCTGCCGCAGGCAGCGACGGGGGGGCAACGCGGTGATCTAGCGATTCCGCAACGCGGGGAAAACGGTTTCATCGTCGGTTCCACCGGCGACCAGTACCTTCCCGCTCGTCAACAGCGTAGCCGTGTGCCAGACCCGTGCCGCAGTCATTAGGCCGGTTGTTGCAAAGATCCCGGCCACCGGGTCGTATAACTCCGCGCCAGTCAGGGTCTTGCTACCCTCGCCGGCAATGAGCACCTGGCCGTTGCCCAGCAACGTCGCCGTGTGGGCGGCCCTGGCCTCGACCATACTTCCTGTCGCCACAAAGGCCCGGCCTGCCGGGTCGTATAGTTCCGCACTTGCTGAAGCCGCACCGCTGCCACTTCCTCCTGTGATGAGGACCCTTCCACCGTTCATGAGCGTCGCCGCGTGTCAATCATACCTCACCAAGGTTGACCTTCTTTTCAATCATACCTCACCAAGGTTGACCTTCTTTTCGAATCATACCTCACCAAGGTTGACCTTCTTTTCGTGAGGTTCGCAACAAAAGCAGTGCGAATCCAGGCGGAATGTGGCGGCTTGCGGATTCCGGAGGGCGATCCGCATCGCGCTTGTGCTCGGCGCGAGCAACTTGCGCACTGCTGTTGCCGACAATCTTGGCATGTCACTTCCCCGCGCCATCGTCCCGGGTCGCCGCTACATGATCACGCGTCGCTGCTCCGAGCGCCGTTTCTTCATACGCCCCGACCGCGAAACCAACAATGCCTTCATCTACTGTCTCGCTCTCGCTGCCCGCAAGGCCAGCATCAGCATTGTCTGCGCTGGCACAATGTCCAACCACTACCACGCAGTCGTCGTCGATAGCCTCGGCCAGCTGCCCCAGTTCCTCGAACATTTCCACAAGCTCTACGCCAAACACCAGAACGCGCTTCGCGGAAGGTGGGAGGCGTTCTGGGCCAGCGAGCAGACCAGCGTGGTCGAGTTGGTCCAGCCGAATGACGTGCTTGAGAAGATGGTCTACGCCATCACCAATCCAGTCACTGGCCACCTGGTCGAACGGGTTCATCACTGGCCAGGTGTAGAATCGCTGACCGCCATCGACCGCAACCTGCCTTTGACCGCCAGCAAGCCCATCCGTTTCTTTGACTCCAAGAATGGCGACTTGCCCAACGCTATAGACCTGCACTTCCAGCGCGCGCCGGGCTTAGAGAATCTGAGCCATGTTGAATACTCCAAACTTCTGCGCGACAAGGTCGCCGAGGCCGAGAAGAAAGCCGCTGCCGAGCGCCGCGAGAAGGGCATCAAGCTTCTCGGCCGCAGGGCCGTCTTGCGGCAGCACTGGAACGCGGGTCCGGGCACGCGCGAGCCTCGCCGGGGGCTCTCGCCACGCGTGGCCTGCAAGAACACATGGGCGCGGGTCGAGGCCCTTCAGCGCAATCAGGCCTTCATCGACCGCTACCGCGAAGCCCGCGCTGACCACCTGGCCGGCCGCCAGGCCGTCTTCCCAGCTGGTACCTGGTGGTTGCATCGCTTCGCCGGCGTAAAGTGCGCCGAACTGGACGCAACCGCTCCGCCGAGCTGACCAACGCCAGCTGTCCGCCTCTTCCGCGACGTCTCGCCAGGGCCGACGTCTGCCCTCCACGCGCAGACGTAGCTGCGCTCACGCCTGGCGTCCGTCGAGAAGCGCACATGCCGACATGATGGGTGGTCTGCCACCGGGCAGATTCGGGTCATCAGCGCCGAGCTATCGAGAGCAACATCGGTGCGGCGCTATCGACCGCTTCCGTTTGACGCCGGAAACTGCGACGCGGTCATCCAGGTGTACGCGTTCGTCAACGGCGCCTGCACAGCCAGAAGCTGGGGAGGATGCGGCGGCAACGCCAATCGCTTCTGGAGCTTGGAACAATGCATGGCGACCTGCGAAGGCCGCCCGACTCCCTTTGGCTGCCCGCCAGACAGAATGGCCCAGGAGATTTGCCTGGACTGCGGGGCCGCAGGTGGGTGCGCACAATCCATGATGGTCTGTGCCGCGCCTTGCGACCCGGCCTCGGCCAACTCCTGCATGGGCCTCCGGACTCTGGTGGAATGCGTCCAAGGTGTTTGCCAGGCCGCCTATTGCGAGTGAGCCAAGCTGGGTGCGGCGAGTCCCGATGAACTGCCGAACCTTGGGCGCCTCGGTTTTCTGACGCTGGTATCAGTTTCCTGAGGCGGGATCGCACGCTCGGAAGCCGTTGCAGTTCTGGGGAGTTGGTTGCGGATTGTCGCTGCTCCGGTGGGCCGCCTGTTTACTCGTCGCCAGACGACTGGCATGCTCAAACCCTTGGAGGATTCCATGCACAGACCTTTTCTTGTCTCGCTTGGTCTTGCTTTGGTCGCGCTGGGCCTTGCAGCATGCGGCAGTGGCGGCGGACTCCCGGGCGCCTCGGGAGGCGCTGACAGTGGCACAAATTCCACGGCTGGACCGGAGGCAGGCGCCAGTACGCTCCCGAGCTCCTCTGGACTTCCGCCTTCGGAAAAACTCGTCAACCTCACAGACGCGCAGAGGGGACAGCTCTGCGACTGGGCGGTGACCAAGTTCAGCGACTACGGCACGCGCGCGGACTGCACTTCCGATTTGTTCGCATATCCCGATCAGGCATCCTGCGTAGCGGATTCGCCCAACTCCACCAGCGCGCCAGACTGCGGCGCCACCGTGGCGCAGATGGAAACCTGTATCAATTCGCTCCCGCAATGCGCGACTTCGGGCGACGTTGTGCTGTCTCTCCAATGTGTGGATGTCACCACCTGCTAGCGTCAGGCGGGTGTACCGAGCCAGGATCAGTAGTTGAACTGAACCCGGTGGGGACGGTTGAGCAGGATCTCGCGGTCGGAGCTCCAAATACGGTTCTGCGGAGTCACGAAGACGCCGCCTCGGCAGCCAACATGGCAGCCGAGATCTGGCGAGCCACCTCGATCGCGGACCTTGGCCGCAAGCCCGCGTCTGACGACAACAGCTTGGCCATCACGGCGTGGAGCCAGGACGGCATGTGCGGCACTGCGGGCACGCCTGCCGCAATCTTGTCCCTGAGCCCGTCACCCGATTGCGCCGCGAAAGGCGGCGTGCCGGTGAAAAGGAAGAAGAGCAACGCACCGATGGAATACAGGTCGGACGCGGGCATAGCGGCTGATCCCGAAAGCTGCTCTGGCGCCGCAAAAAGCCACCGGCTGATGTCGGCATCGCTGCGAGGCCGCACCGCCTCTGCCAGGCCGCAATCCAGGAGAAACACCTCACCATCGGGAGACACCAGGACATTGCCCGGATTGAGCCCGCCATGTACGCGTGGGGCCTGCGTGCGCGCATGCAGCGGCGCCAAGCGTTCGGCAATCTTCCGCCCAAGCAGGCCCACCAGACGCGGATCCATGAATCCGCGGGGCGCCGCCTGGCTGCGCAGCTGCGCCAGATTCACGCCGGCCTTGAACTCGCAGGCTGCATAGATCTGCGCGGGACCTTCGCACAGCTCGACCACGCGCACGAACCCTGACTGGTCGAGGCCCGCCAACCGGCGCGCCGCCTCGACAAAGCGGGCCGCAAGCTGACTGTCAGCGCGCCCGCGCTCGTCCCGCAGTAGGGTCACGACGAAGCGGCGCTCATCAACGCCTGGTTTCACGTCGGCCAGCCGAGCGCGGTAAGTTTCCGTGTTCGCGCCCTCGCCCAGCAATGCCTCTGTTTGGAAACGTCCGAGGCGCAACACTCTCGTGGTCATGGACCCCAGGTTTCGATGATAGCCCCCCAGCGGGGCAGGCCCAATCTTACTATTGATGCCCCTCCTACGCTCGCCTCTGCCACTGCCGAGCCACCTCGTAGACCACCACTCCCGCGGCGGTGGAAATGTTGAGTGAGCGCAGACCCGGATCCACCATGGGAATGCGGGCGGTTCGGTCGGCGTAGCGGGCCAGAATGTCGGATGACAGGCCCACGCTCTCGCGGCCGAAAACCACGACCACGTCTTCTGGAAAGTCGATGTCCCACAGCGTGCGCCTAGCAGATGCCGTGAAAAAAAAGGGCACACCCAACCGCGGCAGCTCGGCCTCGATGGCGGGCCAGCCGGGCCACAAACGCAGCCGCACCCTGGGCCAGTAGTCCAAGCCCGCGCGCCGAAGATGGCGATCTTCGAGGGTGAACCCCAGCGGCTCGACCAGGTGCAAAGTCGCTCCCACGGCCAACGATGTGCGACCGATGTTGCCGGTGTTCCAGTGGATTTCCGGCTCGACGAGCACGATGTGAAGAGAAGGCACGCAGGCCTCAGTGTAGTGCCAGGTGCCGACGTTGCCCAGCAGGACGATGACCGAGGCCGGTGCCGGTGCCGTAGGTGCTAACCACAGTTCCCCGCAGGTCGGCCCCGGAGTTCACCACAGAGAGCACAGCGATCACAGAGACGGATCGGAAGGAAGGAAGGTTCGGATCCGGCTCCGCAACCCTTTCCTTCCGGCCTCTGTGGCCTCTGTGGCCTCTGTGGTGAGACTCCGGATCGCGCCGGCGGCCGTCAAATTCCGAGAGAATCGGGGTTCGCGCCTCTGGGTGCCGGTTCGGCCTATGTCGCAGTTGCGGCGCTGGTGTATTTCGCGACCATGCGGCTCACGCGCGGGATGGCCGCCTCGGTATGCTTCTTGGCCATGGGCCGCATCTTGTCGTAGGCGCTCCTGACGATCTGATTCTTCGCCCGCTGCGCGCGCTGGTCGGTTATGCCCAACAGCGCCTCGGCCGCCTCGCCGGCGCGCGCGTTCATGTACGCAGGCACCGGCTCATTCTTGGTCAGCGCGGCCTGGTACAACGGGTCCAGACGATCGGCGAAATCGTCGAGCAAGGCGTCTATGACTTCCGGGATGAACCCCGGCTTGATGGCCTTGACGACTGCGTAGGCAGCCTTGATGGGTATGCCCATCAGTCCCTTGGAGGCGACTTCCTCCTCGATGATGCATTCGCAGTCAACCACCACCTGCTTGCGAGTTGCGGGTGAACCCAGAATTTCCTTGAGTGTGCTCATGTGCAGCACTTTACCGCGATACGGTCTTTCGTGGTACCCATGCAATCTGTGACCACGGGATCCCGCATCAGCCTCCCGCAGCGTCCGGCCAGCACCCTGGCCGTGCTGACCGGCGTGAACGCATTCAACTACCTTGACCGCTTCATCACGGCCCCGGTGCTGCCCCTTATCATCGCCAGTCTCCACCTCTCGGACGCGCAGGCCGGCTCGCTGCAGACCGTGTTCATCCTGGTGTACGCGCTGGCCTGTCCTGCGTCGGGCCTGCTCGGTGATCGCTACAAACGTCTGCATGTCGCCGCTGCGGGTGTGGCGGTGTGGAGCCTGGCCACCTTCGCATCGGGCCTGGTAGCCAGCTTTGCCTGGCTGGCCCTGGCGCGCGCCGTGGTTGGCATCGGCGAAGCCAGCTACACAGTGGTGACGCCGTCGCTGCTGGCCGACCACTACCCGCCCGACCGCCGCGGCCGCGCGCTGTCGATCTTCTACGCAGCAATGCCGGTGGGAATCGCGCTCGGCTATGTGCTGGGCGGGCAGATCGGGGCGCGCTTCGGCTGGCGTCCGGCCTTTTTCGTGGCTGGCGGGCCAGGCCTGGCGCTCGCCCTGGCTCTGCTTTTTCTGCGCGAACCGCCGCGCGGACACTTCGACCAGCCATCGCGACCGGCGAGCTCGCTGCGCGAAATCATCGCGGCGCTGCGCCGGCGGCCCAGTTTCTTCTTCAATATGGCGGGACAAACCATCTTCACCTTCGCCATGGGCGGCCTGGGCGCGTGGATGCCCACATATTTCGTGCGCGAGCGCGGCCTGGGCGTGGGCGCGGCGGGCACGATCTTCGGCGCCTTGCTACTGGTGGCAGGGTTCTCGGGCAGCATCGTCGGTGGTCAGCTGGGCGACCGGCTGGCGCGCCGTTTTCCCGGCGCTCACTTCAGTTTTTCGGGCTGGGCGCTGATCGCGTCGCTGCCGTTCACAATGATGGCGGTTCTGGCGCGCGCGCCTGCGGTTTTCTGGCCGGGCATGTTCCTCACGATGCTGCTGCTGTTCATCAACATGGGTCCGCTCAACGCCGCCATGGTGAACGTGCTCCCGCCTGACCTGCGTGCGCGCGGAGTCGGCCTGCACACCACGACCATTCACCTTCTCGGCGACGCCCTGTCGCCTTTTCTCATCGGCGTCGTCTCTGATTCTCTTGGGTTGCGCATTCCCGTGCTGCTCACCGGCCTGCTGCTTCCCTTGGCCGGCCTGGTGCTGCTCATGGGTCGACGACATCTGGTGGCGGACCTCGCGGCCCTCGAAACACGCGGGCCCGCGCAGATCTGATATCGTCTGGGGCCTGTCTATCGGGAGAATGCTTCATGCGAATTCGTCGTCTCGCGTACACGTCGCTTGTATCCCCGCTGACATGGCTCGGCCTCGCGTCGACGCTCTCCCTGGCCTGCGAGCGCACCCCCCTTCTGGCTCCGGGCAACGAGGAAACCGGCGGCGCAAGTGGCTCCAGCGGAAGTGGGTTAACGGTGCAACCCGGTGGCTACGTGATAGCGGGAAGCTGGCAAGGATATGCTTGGACGACTGCCTCGACCGACAACGGGTCGACGATCACGCCCAAGGATTTCTCTGCGCTGGCCGCCGGTAGTCCCCTGTGCGCCTCAGGCTCCGTCGCTGCTCAAGGAGACTGGGGCGGCTACGCAATGATTGGCGTGAACCTCAACCAGGCCCAAGCCAAGAACGCGCCCATAAATTCGGTCGTGCCAACCAGCGCCGGCGTAGCCGTGGACGTCACCGACACCGGGGGCTCCCAGCTCCGTGTCCAGATCTCGGGCCCGAATGGCGGATTCGATCCCAGTGATCGCTGGTGCGTGGCGCTCACAGGCACCGGCGGGTTCATTCCGTGGAGCAGCTTCAACACGGCTTGCTGGGGCGGATACGGGAACACCTACAACGGAGAGCCCATCACGCAAATCGCGATTCTCGTCCCTGGCAGCAACAGCGTCGCAGTGCCATTCAGCTTCTGCATCAACAGCATCGCACAGAGCAACGGCAACCCCACCGGTGGGACGGGCGGCGGCGCCGCGGGAGGGGCGCCTGCGGGAAGTCCCGTTGATCTGCATGGTGCGCTCAAGGTCTCGGGCAACCGACTCGTCGATCAATGGAATCAGCCGACGCAGCTCAAGGGCCCCAGCAGCATGTGGCTGAACTGGGAGAGCCAGAGATTTGCGGAAGACAAGCAGGGACTGCAATGGATGCGTGACAACTGGAATGCCTCTGTCATCCGTGCCGCCATGGGCGTCTCTGCCGGATCCCCGACCGACTACCTGGATGCCCCTGACGTCGCGAAGGCACAGGTGAACCAGATCGTTCAAAACGCCATCGATTTGGGCGTGTACGTGATCATCGACTGGCATGAAGAGAACGCCGATTCCCACCAGCAAGAAGCAGTCGCGTTCTTCACCGAGATGGCGCAGACATGGGGAAGCTATCCCAACGTCATCTACGAACCATTCAACGAACCCGTCATGCAGGACTGGTCCACCGTATTGAAGCCGTACCATCAGGCGGTGGTCGACGCCATCCGGGCCGTGGACCCAGACAACCTCATTGTTCTCGGGACGCCCACCTGGTCGCAGGATGTCGATGTGGCCGCCGCTGACCCGGTTTCCGGCACCAATCTGCTGTACACGCTGCATTTCTACTCGTGCACTCACGCGCAGCCGCTGCGCGACAAGGGCAACACGGCCATGTCACTCGGGGCCGCGCTCTTCGTGACCGAATGGGGTGCCACCGATTCCGAAGGCGGGACGCCGGCGAATCCCACCCTCTGTCTCGACGAGGCCCAGCGCTGGCACGATTGGATGAACAGCAACGTGATCAGCTGGGCCGCTTGGAAACTCGATCGCTGCGTCGACACGACCTGCTACTTCAATCCCAACGTCATGGTTCCCACCTCGGGCGGTTGGACGGATGCCATGCTCTACGGGCATGGGAAATTCGTTCGGGACCGAATGAAGGAGTAGTCAATCGCCGCGGCCCATCCCGGTCGCCGCCCGATCATGGGCCTATCCCAACTCCTACTTTCTCGGCGGAAGGCGATGGGGTACTCTGCGTTTCGCTCCCGCCATGGATCTTGATTGCGAACGACACCACGAAGTTCCACATCGACGCCGCTCTTGCATCTTGCTGGCCTTGGTTGCGGCCACGGCTGGGTGTGCGGGAACGGCCCCGGTGCCCGCGACCGGCGCGACCACGGCCGCACCCTCCACCCCGGTAGGGACGCCGCGCTCACTGCGCGGCAAGAAACTTGGGGTGGCGACCTTCCTGGTCGAGGACGCCACGCACCACGGCTCGATTAGCGGACTGGGAATCGCGGAGGACGTGGCGACCGCACTCGCGGCCCAGGCGGGTGTCTCGCTGGTCGAGTCTGGGCAGGTAGACAGGTTGGTGGCAGAGATCAAGTTTCAACGCAAGACGGGTCTGGTTTCCGACGAGACAATGGCCGAGATTGGCAGGATGGCGGGCGCCGACGCGCTAGTCACCGGCTCGGCCGTCGTGCGTGGCGAAATGGTTCGACTGAATGCCCGCGTGGTCTGGGTGGAGGACAAGGTGGTCCAGGCGGGAGCCCAGACAACAGGGCCGGTTAGCGATCTCTTCCGCCTCGAAGACGAGCTGGCTCGCGCGCTAGCGCGACTGATCGGCGACGGGGTGGGCGGCCGCTGATGCCGCGCAGGCGTGTGCTTGCGTTCGCGGTTGCGCTGTGCGCGCTGCCGCAGGCGTGCGTGTCCATGCAGACCACGCAGCACCGTGAGATTCTGGCCACCTCCAAACACAACGTCGAGCGTCCGGTGGGCAAGAGCGACAGCGCAAACGGCAAGGCGTTCTTTGCCCAGGTCGAGGGAAGCAAGATGTTGTTGTCCTTCGGCTTGGCAGAGAAGAGTTGCGTGGTCGAGGAAATGCTGCGCGAGCGGCTGGCCATCATCGAGGAAAACCGGCCGGAAGCACCCTCATGGCGCATCGGCGGGGCTCGGTTCACGACAGCCATCGTGCTCGGGTCGGTGGCCGTGCCTCTGGGCGGTGTCGCGCTGTACAGTGGGCTACACGGCCTGATCGGGGCGCGTTCGAATGCCATGGCTGCGTCGGGTGGAGTATTGATCGCCGGCGGCCTTGCCGCCCTAGGCCAGGTCGCGCTGATCGCGATTCGCACGGATGTCACCCAGAAGTCGATTGTCGAGGAAGATCGCCCGTTGGACACCTTCGAAAAGACCTGCGCGGCGCTCCAGTTGCCATCGACCGCATTCCGGCTGCGGGACGAGAACGACCGTGGTTTCGTGGTGGCCACCGACCAAGCCGGCCAGGTGAGGATCGAGCTGCGCCACGCCGAGGTCGTGGGCTTGCACGCTGGGCGCTTCGCCGTCGAGAGCCCTGACACGGGCAGACCCATAGGCGCTCTCATAATTCCCCGTTTCGATGTGCCCTCGCCCCGATGTGGAGGCCATCCCGCCTTGCGTGTGCGAGTGGGTGAGATCCGCATGGCCCCGGAAATCCACCTGGATTCCAGCGCTATCGCGACGTCGACCACCGCGCTGCTGGCTGGTCTGGCGGCAAAGGCGTGCTACGCCCTGGTCAACACCGAGGTGGACGCATTGGTCGTCGGCGCGGTCAGCGCGACCGACGGACTTTTCACCGTGGACGTCAGCCTGATGAACCCACGCACGCGAACCACGCTGCCGGGCGCGGCCCTTTCCGTGGTATCGGCTCCGGACCCGCAAAGCCTGGTCCAGACCATGGTGCGCATCGTCGACGAGCTGGCCGAGAAAGCCGGGAGGTGATTGTGAAACACCCTGACATGACAGGTTCGATCGTTCTCGCCGCCGCTGTGATTTCTTCGGCCTGCGCATCGACGCCGCGCCCGGTGTCTGCCCCTGCCTGCGGATTCTTGCAGGGCAACCCCCGGACTGGGGCCATGGCGGCTCGGGCCATCGTGGGCGTCGGGGGCGCGCCCGACGGACCAGATGCGCCGTCGGCTGCACGCCGCCAGGCGCTCTTGGAGATCGTCGAGCAGATCCGAGTGCGCATTGCGGGGGACACCACGCTGCGAGCCCGCGTCGACGGGACAGGCGAATCATGGAACGTGGATGAGCACATCCGAACGCGTGCCAGCGCAGAGATCGAAGGCGCTGATGTCGTGGACACCTGCCACGAGAAGGGGACAACCTATGTGCTTGCGGCCCTCGACCGCGAGAGGTTTGCCGTGCGCGCCGGCGAGCGAATCGAAAGGATGAAGGCCGAGCTTGCCTCGCTCGAGTCGAAAGCAAGGGCCAGCGATGCCACAGGATTTCCTCTGGATGCGGCTGCGTTGTGGTTCGAGGCCGCGGCGGTTTCTTCTCGTATCGAGGACCTCGCGGCACTTGTCGAGGTGATCGGACAGCGCCAAGTCCCCAGCCGGTGGACCGATGCGCGGACGCTCCGGCGCCAGGGCCTGGCCACCGCTGGCAAGGCCGTCGTGCGCGTCGAGGTGGATGCGCCGGCGGAGGCCGAGCCGCTGCGCAACGCTGCAGTGGTTTGTCTCGGGCGCGCTGGAATGCCGGTTGCCGGGAAAGCCGACAATGCGGATGCCGTGTTTTCCCTGAAGGTCACGCTCGAAAACGCGGGCCGCGTGGATGGCGATTTGATCGTCGTGCGCGGGACACTCAACGCAACCATGCTGCGAAAGCACTCTGCCACCGTGTCGGCTGCCGCCGATGGCAGCGCCAAGGGAGCAGGCGACAGCGAGGCTGCCGCCCGGCGGGACACCATGCACGTACTGTCGAGCCGCAAGGTGCCCGAGGTTATCGATCGCCTCCTCCGCTCAGGAGGTTGGGTGCTTCCCTCGTGTTCGGACAAGGAAACGGCGGCGCCCAGCCCAGGAAGCACGAGCCCATGACACCGTGGCTACCGAAACCAGACCCCGAACGCAGCACACACATCCGACCGGAAACAACTCTTGCCGCGGACACGAACCGCGCCGCGGAGTCCTGCCCGCGCCCCTGGTCTCTCGAAATGCGCGCCGGGCCCTGCCTGGTTGGTCTTGCGACCCTGGCCATCCTGGCGTTTCCAGCGCCGCAGGCAATGGCGGAGCAGCGGCGGATCGCCGTGATTCCTCCTGTCAACGCCTCGCGGGACGTGGGGCTCGAGTCGATCGCGTTTCTTCTCGGAGAAGCGGCTCACGTCGCGGTCGTCAATTCTGGCGGTGTGATTGCCGTGGACCGGCTGCACCTCATGGACGCCCTGATGGAGGAAAAAGCACTCGATCAGCCGGGCGACGCGGCCGAGGATCGACTGGTTCGAGTGGGCAAAGCGGTCGGGGCCTCGCATCTGATCCTGGGGGCCTACACCATCTCGAACGGGGTCACGCGCGTCTCGCTACGCCTCGTCGACGTCGCGACCAGGGCAGCGCAGGCATTGGGACAGGCGCATGCGCCGGCGAGCGATCTGCTCGGGCTGCGTGACGAAGTGTTCTGCGTGGTCCGCCAGAAACTGAATCCTGGTTCTGGAGACGCCCGCTGCCAGCTAGACCAGGCGCACTTCACCAACTCGTTGACCGCGATGGGAGCGTACAGCGATTCGCTGCTGGCCCTGTACCGCGGCCGACAGCAGGAGGCGCATCGCAGGCTCAACGAGGCCCTGGCTGCCGCCCCGGACTACGGCGCCGTGCGCGAGTTGCGGGACGCCCTGTACTGGACCGTGGCCCCGGGAAACGAATGGGTGTACGCGGTTCGTGAGTTCCAGGCTGGTGCGAGTGACAGCTCCGGCGCCGACGATGACAATGAATCGCCGGTCGCGCCGGTGGCATCGCTAGAGATGGTCCGCCGGGTGAGCGGAACGCGCCGCATGCAAAATGGCGACTTGGTGGTAGACACCAGCGTGCGCTTGCCCAGGTTCATTTCGAATGTGTGGGGCGAATGTGAAGGCGAGGTGCGCGAGTCCTACGTGCTGACCGGTGGGTGGGCACGATTGGGGGGATACTGGCGCTCCGACAAATGTGACAAGTTGAGCCGGCCCCTTGAAATAACGGTTTCGTATTCGCCGGCCATCCCCTGGCTCCCTCTCAATCCGGACGCAGCCGGTTCAGCGCCCGATCCTATCGAGGTGACAGCGGCGACGCGGGTCGTTGGCGTGGCCACGGCGTACAGAAAACTCGATTGCGCATTCACCGCCCAGCCCAGGCCGCAGGTGGCCACGCCTTTCGGATCGCTCGACGGTGCGCGCATCAGCACCAAGTGCGTGGAGGCAGAAGCGCCCACGTGGGCAGTTGAAAACCAGGAAAAGGCCTCCGCATACCAGGCAAAAATGGACGAGCACAAGAAAGAGGTGAAGAAACCGGACGAAAAGCCGCAAGCCTTCGATGATCTGATGCTGCTGCTCGGAACTGCTCTCTGGGATGAGACACCGGAACCGGAAGACATCCCGGCATCCAGCTTCCTCGTCCTGAGCTACTCGAGTTTCGAGTCGACCCGCACCTTCGTACCAGGCGTTGGCCTGATCCGGGAGAGCGGTCGCATGGACCTCAAGGCGGATCGAGTGAAGGCGACGCCGCAGGACCCGCGCATGCTCGAACTTCGCAGCCGCTTGGGCACGGACAGTCAATCTGCGAGCGGGCGGGACATGGCCACCATGCAAGACGTGCGGTTGTCAGGCATGCAAATTCGGCGGCTGTCGCCCATGTCGAGCAGACCCGCCGGTGTCGAGGCCGATCCACCACCAATCCTCCTCGGCGAAACGCACAGGGATTCACGCAGCGTTCTCGGCGGGCATTCAAGCATGCTCGAAGGCGGACTGTTCGGCTTCTTTCGGCCTCGCTACGTGAGTGTCAAGCTCAGATACCCTGACGAAAATCGAGACTTCAGCTCGTTAGGTCACATCTTTTCGCTTGGCTTCAGCACATGGCTGGGCGGCATGTACCGCGTGGGAGGCCGCCTCGACTTCCTCGCCTTGCCCGGACCGAAGGGCATGTCGGATGACGACGTGAAAAAAATGTATGGGAAGGACTACATGGCGGCCGAAATTGGCACGCTGGCGCTAGACTTCCGCGGGCGGCTCGCCCCGCGAGGGTGGCTGTCGGTACCCGCGATCGAGGCTGGACTCGAGGGACAGCTCTTCGCGATGAGCAACAAACCCGACGCGGATGACAACGGCAACGTCCCCAAGGACTACGACAAAGGAACCTACGGCAAGGAGATCGACAAGACTTACTATCTTGGCCGCGCCTATCTCGGCCTGCTGGGGCAGTTCTCATTTCATGATCGCGTGGTGCTGGAACTGGGTTATCGCCTGTCACGCTGGGGCGGGAGCTTCTCATTCGACGACCGCGCTCGTTCCATCTCCGTACTGACCGAGGGAGCGAACGGCTCGCTGTGTGTCGGCCAGTCGGCCAAGCGCGACGAAGGCAGCATCGGGCTGTGCTTCCAGCTATGGGCGGACTGGCCGCTGGGCTCCAATCCCAATGGCGCTGCGGGTCCTGGCGCATTCATCACGGGAGGCCAGTTCACTTTGACCTACCGCTTTGGCGAGATGGACACCGATTAGAATTGACCGGCCGTGAGGACATCCAATCTCGTGAGCGTGAGAGGCGTGTACTCGGCCTCCTTGGCCACGATATCAGTCACGCTGGAAACCAAGTCGACTACTCAGCCGCCATCGCGCCCGATTTCAGGCGTTTTCTGAGGTCCTGCAGAAACTTCACATTGTCGAAGTCCGGCGTGCCCTTCCGTATGGGATCTCGCGACACATTGGGGTCAACCGTCGGGTGATTTTGCACCGGTGTTCCATCGCAGAAGAAGAACCAGTCCTGCACCGCCGAGTTCATGCGACGGCCGTGGCGGGCGAGCAGCGCGTTCATCAGGAAGGGAACCTCGTCGATGACGAGCGACTTGGTGTCGTCCTCGGTGAGAAGCTCTCCGGCTAGTGCCTTGGCCACCGCTGCCATCATCTCGGGGCGCGGGCTCTTCCGTAGGTTGAACTCAGCCAGCCAGGACTTGACCTCGCGGTTGTCAGGGGTCACGGCCCTCGCCTGGTTGAAAAGGCTCTCGGCCTCGTCCCAGGCCAGGCGTGCAGTTGCGATCCGGCCCAGGTTTCGCAGCGCCGAGGACTTCACCGTCGGCGTGGGGTTAAGCTCCAGAGCTTTGCGCCCGGCCTCCTCGGCGCTCGCATAGTCCCCGCGGCCACAGATGTCGTAGGCCAGACGGTAGCGCGCGAAAGCCAGAACCGACCAGGCCTCCGCACATTGAGGATCGATCCGGGTCGCATTCTCCGCCTGCGCAACCGCCTCCCTGAAGTGATCGACATCGGTCGGTTTTGCGGCCTTCTTCTCGACGAGCTTCAGAGCTGTGGCTAGCGGATCGCCAAGGTCCGACGAATGAGCAAGCGCACAGGGCTCGGCGGAAATGCCGTTCTGCGGAGCTGACGGCGGGGGTGCCAACTCCGCCTGTGCGCCCACAGATGCGTTCCCCGAAGGGCCCTGCCCTTGGCTGTTTCGGTAGTTGCGGATGAGGTTTCGCAGAATGCCGAGTACCCGGTAGTCCCTGCTGTTCGTGACTTTGTTGTACACGCCGTAGAGCAAGTCTTCCCCGCCGCCGTAAGCAAGAAGTATTCCCCCTCCCTTGACGAAATATGCAGCCATAACCTGTTGTCGGCTGTCCCGAGCCAGAACCTCCACACCAGCTCTTCGGGGTGGGAGGAGCTCAATCCCAGCATGGCGAAAACCCAGGAAGCCCGGAACCCCTCGCACAAGCGGCCCTGCCCCCACGGTGGTCAGTTCGTAGCTCTCAAAGAGATCGTCTCGGTTCATGCGCATGCCGTACTTCGTGAGCACCGTGTTCGCCAGATCCGACGAGTACGTGTCTCGATCCGGCATACAGCTGTTGTTCCCTGCCAGGATGATGTACTTGCGTTGTCTGAGAAGATCGGCCACACGGGGGAACAGCATTTGATTCTTCTTCCGGTCACAAGTGTTCCAGAAGAGGATGTCGTATCCCCCCAGATCGGCGCGTCCGTCATATTCCACAAATTCCGCGTCTTCCTTCTTGATCAGATCCAGAAGGGGCTTCCATTCGGCCATCTTCCGCCCGTTGTAGTCGAAAAGCCCAGGCATCGCGACCACCCTGACCCTCGTCTGTTGGCTCGCCTCTCCGGGAGAGCTGCCGAGTGTTCCCGTCGGCGCCTCTGCCGTTCTTCCTGGCGCCCGGTCAGGAATAGCCCGCTGACTCGCCATTACTGACCTCATTATGGCGTCGCGCTTCGATTCATCCCTCCATCGAACGAGAAAATACACACCCGCGCTCGCCGCGACCACGCCCAGAAGTGACAGCCCGACTCCGATGCGCACGCGCTTCTGTCGACGTTGCTGCTTCTCTTTGATCTGCCTTTCCACGGAGGCAATCTGCTCCTCCAGACCAGGCAAGCGTTCATTCTCCGGTAGGGATCGCAGGAACTCACGTGCGCCTTCCAGCCCCATCGCAGCAACCCGGTCATCGCCGGATTGAAGCGCGTCCTCTGCCGACTGCACGTCGAGGTACGAACCAACCACGCAAGCCGTCGTGCCAGAGTAGGCGTGAAGCCGCTGTGCAATCTCCCGCACCGTCTGGGCCGTGGCGACGTCCTTCCGAACCACCGCATCGCGGCCCAGCGTCGCCAGCGTGCTCGCCGCCTCGCTGCCAGCCTCGCCCTTGAGCTCGCGGGGGATGTGTTTGAGAACATCGAGGGCCGGGCCAAGGGCGCCGGATTTCGTCTCGGCTGACGCCAGCAGGACATAGTCGCCGACCGTCGCCGACGCGGGCGGGGATCCTGCGCGCATCAGCAGTGCGTTCAAAAACTCCTTCGCCTCGTCCCACGATCCGGCGACGGCCAGTTCACGAGCAGCTTGCAAGCCCTCAGCTTCCTGCGCAACGATGTGCTCCCCCGCGGCGGCGACCGCCGCTGCCTGGGCATCAGCCGCTGACTTGGCCGCCTGCTTGGACGCTTCCTCGGAATCCGGGGGCACGTCGGCGTGGCAGAAACGGCACCTCACGGCTGCTTTCTTGATCCATTCGGCACAGAACGGACAGCGACGCAATTCCTCGGCCGGACTCTCCGCTTGAACGACGCTTTGAACCGGGCTGGCCCAGCCAGCGCCCGCCATTCCCGCTCCCATTCCATGCGCGGCACCGGGGCTAAACTGGGCGGCAGCCAGCGAGTCGCCCATGATTGCGTGGACCACCAGGGGGACCAACAACGCCCCCTCGCCAAGCCAGAAGCCGACTCCTGCCAGATCGAAGAAATGCGCCTTCGCATAGATGAGTCCCACGACCATGAGAAGGCCCGCACTGATCGCGCAGCCCACCCCGCGATCGGGGCGCCTGCTCACAAGCACCTTGATCAGGACTCCCGCAGGGCTGAAGAACGACAAAGGAAAGAACAGTAGGCAGACCCGCAATACATCCCCTGCCTCCATGTGCTTGCCAAAGTTGTCGAGCAGCCAGAAGGCGAGCCGAACCGAGTCGACCCCCGAGGCCCCTGCCGACACTGGCATGCCGAAAGCCATCTCGCTCAAGGAGACAACGGGCACAAAGAACGCCACGACGCCCAAAATCGCTCCCAGAGCGAGCACTCCGAAGTACGTCTGGACCTCACCCTTGCTCACGTCGAGCCTCATCGAAAACTCTCGCTTCCCTGGCCATTGCCCTGGTCCGCGCCGTTGGCCGCCGCCGTGTGGACGGCGATCGAGTGCAACACCATCCGGTACTTGTTGAAGTCGGCGATCGCCCAGAGAAACTGCCCGATTCCTACAGCTATCCAGAACCCATCGGGCTTGTCTCCGATCGAAGTTACGATGTTGAGAAAGCCCACGAGCACGATTACGCAGGCGTCGACCAGGAGCATGACCGGGCGCTTGTAAGTCAGACTCAGGATCCCGCAGACCAAGAACACGATCGGCATCAGGATCCAGTACGCTGCCAAGCCATGCGTGTTGGGTGCCAGGAAGGCCAGCAGCGATAAGCCCCCCCAGACGCACATCGCAATCCCATTGAAACGCATAGCCCTACTGGCACCGACAATGTCGAGGGACAGTTCCTCGGCCATCCCCTGTCGTGCCATGCTTCTGTCGGCACCCGAAATGACAGGCTGGTTCGGTCGAGCCACGGTCGGCACAGCCGCGGGCGCGCTGGATGTGGCTGGAAGGTCAGCCGCACAGAAGCGACAACGTATGGCATCCGCCAGAATCGTTTCAGCACAGAAAGGGCAAACTCGCGTGGGTCTGTTTCCGAGACTGGCAGGATCGACGTGCGGGTCCATATCTGTCCTCCTTCACTCGCTGTCATGCGGTGGTCACTCAAGAACGTGAGTATCGGCAGAGTGGCGTCGCGATTGTAACAGGTATTGGAGCGCACGCTCAACTCGGGTCACGGCGTCTGGGGCACGGCGCCTCTGCTAGCTGCCCTGCCCTGTCCGTCGACGCTTGCCCTGCTCGCGACCACATCGTCTGACCATCGGCCTTTCTGCGATGAGACCGCCCGATGCTGCTATGTTTGGGTCGTGAGTAGCGCCGTCGATCTTTCGCACGAGCTCAATGTCGCGCGGCGGCTGGCCCAACAGGCCGCCGCCCTCGTGCGCGGCTTTGCCGAACAGCCCGTGGCGGTCCAACACAAAGCCGGCGGTGAGCCTGTCACCGAGGCCGATCTCGCGGCCAACGCGCTTATCGTCAACCGGCTGGCCCAGGAATTCCCTGGCGACGCGATCCTCTCCGAGGAACTGCCCGACGACGGCTCGCGTTTGGGAAGGCCGCGCGTGTGGATGGTCGATCCCATCGACGGGACGCGCGACTTCATCGGCGGCCAAACCGGCTACGTGGTGATGATCGGGCTTTGCCTCGACGGCCGGCCCGCGCTGGGCGTGGTGGCGCACCCGATCACCGGCATCCTGTGGAGCGGTGTCGTCGGCCAGGCCGCCTGGCGCGATCAGGCCGACGGGACGCGGACGCCAGTGCGAACATCAACGCTGGCCGAACCTGCTGGCGTGCGCATCGTGGTGTCCCAGTCACGCCGCTCGCCTCAGATCGATGCTTTTCGTCGTGCCCTGGGCGTGACCGATGAGATGACAATCGGCAGCGTGGGCATGAAAGTGGCGCTCGTTTCTCAGGGAGAGCGCGACCTCTATCTCTATCCGGGTGAGCAGACGAAACTGTGGGACACCTGCGGCCCCGAGGCGATTCTGGTCGCAGCCGGCGGCCGCATGAGCGACGTGGACGGTCAGCCCCTGATCTACGACAAGGCCGATCTCAGCAACCGCGGCGGTGTGATCGCGTCCAACGGCCCGCTGCACGACCACGTCATCCGGGCCTTGGCAGCGGCACGGGGAAAGACTGCCTAGTTCACCACAGAGTACACAGAGACCACAGAGACGGACCGGAAAGAAGGAAAGGGGCGGCTGCCGTTCGGTCCGAGCCCTTTCCTTCCTTCCGGCCTCCGTGTCCTCTGTGCTCTCTGCGGTGAACCAGCTAACTACTTCCCCGCCACCGTGATGCGCGACACACGTAGTGTCGGGCTTTGCACCGAGCCGCGCGTGTCGAGGTCGTTGCCCACACCGTCTATGCTCTTCCACAAATCGTCTAAGTTGATCGAGATGGTGATTTCGCTGACTGGATGGGCGCGGCTGCCATTGTCGATCCAGAAACCGTTCGCGCCTTGCGACCAGTCACCTGTCACGGGGTTGAAGCCGAAGCCCATGAGATCGGTGACATAGAGCCCCAGAGATAGGCGTTCCAGCTCGGCCGGCGGGGTCTTGCCCGCCAGCAAGACGAAGTTCGACGTGCTCACATGCGGCCCTCCGCCCAGTCCCCGTCCTGCCGATCCGGTTGAGCGACGGCCCAGCTTGCGTGCCGAGTACACGTCGCACGGAAAGGTGCGCAGCATGCCCTGGGACACCACCACGTTGGGCCGCGCAGCCAGACCCTCGCCATCAAAAGGACGCGATCCGGGAGCGCGTGGTCGAAGCGGATCGTCCACCACCGTCACCAAGGGCGAGGCTATGGCTGTGCCCTCGCGCGCGGCCAGATAGCTGCTCTTGCGCCACACGGCTCCGCCCGAAACCACACCGGCAAGCTGTCCCAAGAGAGAGCGCGCCGCTTCTGGTGAAAACACCGCTGGTACCTGACAGGTGGCAATTTTGCGCGAGCCCAGCTTGGCCAGCGTGCGCCGGGCCGCCTCCAATCCGACCGCCTCGGGATCCTGCAGCCCAGAGACGAAACGCGAAGCCGTCCAGAAGTGACCGTTGCGTTTCTTGCCGTCGGCATCGTCGCACACCGGTGCGACCACTAGCGACAGGCTGGTGCCACGATAGCTGCCCGAAAAGCCGGCTGAACTGGCAAATGCGGTTGCGCCCATCACTCGACCGCAGATTCCACCCTCAGAATTGGTCACACGACGATCGGATTGCAGCGCCGACTGCTCGCCCTTCCTGGCCAGACGCAAGGCCTGGGCAGCATCAAGCGACGTCGCTGTCTCGTCCCACAGGTCAAGCTCGGGCACCTCGCGCGCCATCTCGTGCGGCTCGGGAAGGTCAGCCAGAGGATCGGGCTCGGCCAGCTCGCACAGCTCGACCGATTCGCGCGCAAACTGCCGCATGGCTGCGGGCGCGAAATCCGAGGTGTACGTGACAGCCACGCGATGATCGCGCAGGACACGCAGGCCTAGCGCCCGGCTGCCCGCGTCCTTGACCAGCTCAGGCTCACCCAGACGAACCTTGACCTCCAGCTCGGAGCCGTCCCGCACCAGAACTTCGGCGCCGTCCGCACCGGCCGCCAGCGCGTAGGACAACATTTCCTCGGCCCATTCCTGGCAGCGCCGCGCATCGGGAAGCCTGCTCATGGCGTGCGCGTGCCTCCCACGGTTATGCGCGCGATCTTCACCGTCGGGGTTCCGACGCCCACCGGCACCGATTGCCCGTCCTTGCCACAGGTCCAGGTTCCCTCTGACAGACGAAAATCGTGTCCCACCATGGTCACCTGGCGCAGAACTTCGGGGCCGTTGCCGATGAGATTCACCCCGCGCAGCGGCGCCGTGAGCTTGCCGTCCTCGATCAAGTAGCTCTCGGTGAGTGAGAACACGAAGTCACCGTTGGCGATGTTCACCTGGCCGCCCGAAAAGTGCTTGGCGTAGACCCCGCGCTTCACCGAACGAATGATGTCCTCTGGCTCGTCCTGGCCACCCAGCAACATGGTGTTGGTCATGCGTGGCAGGGGCTGGCAGCGAAAACTCTCGCGCCGGCCGTTGCCCGTGGCCGCGATGTGAAAGTGGCGCGCCGAAATGCGGTCCTGCAGGTAGCCGCGTAGAATACCGTTCTCGATAAGCAGGTTGCGCTGGCCTGGGTTGCCTTCGTCGTCCACGTTGATCGACCCTCGCGCGTGGCCCGCGGTCGCATCGTCGACCACGGTACACAGGGACGATGCCACCGGCTTGCCTATCTGATCCGTGTAGTTCGAGGTCCTCTTGCGGTTGAAGTCTGCTTCTAGGCCATGGCCGACCGCTTCGTGCAGCAGAATGCCGGACTCGCCCGGCCCGAGCACGACTTCCATGGGGCCGGCGGGCGCTTCTTGGGCGTGCAACATGGCGACCGCAATGCGGGCAGCCTCGCGGCCGTGCTCCTCGGGTGCGTGCCCGGGAAGCGTGAATAGTTCCAGACCGCGGCGCAGCGCCGTGCCCGAGCGACCACCCTGACGTCTCCCATCTTCCTCTGCCACGGCGTTAACCCCGAAACGGAGCATGGGCTGTTCGTCATGCGCCAGTCTTCCATCCGAGGTGAAGACCAAGATCTCGCGCCACTCCTCGGACAGTGAGACTTCCACCCGCACGATGCGCGCATCGAAGGCGCGCGCCGCTGCGTCGGCCCGACGAAGCAGCGCCACTTTGTCCGGGCCGGGTCGGTCCAACGATGACTCCGGCACAGGATAGATGTCGTTGCCGTGAATCTGGGTCAGTGCCAGCGGCGCCACTTTGCCGCCGGCCGCCGCAATCTGGCCGGCGGTGCGCGCGGCCTCAATCATGCGGGCCGAAGAAAGCTCCTCGGTGTAGGCATAGCCGGTAGCATCCCCGCGCAACACGCGTACGCCCAGACCGACCACGAGGACGCGGCCGACACGGCGTACCTGCGTCTCTTCCAGAACAAAATCCGCTCCGCAACGGAACTCGAAGTACAGATCGGCGTAGTCGCCGCCCGAGGCCAAGGCCTCGCCCAGAAGCTGTTCAGCCACAACCGCGTCGATCCTGGCGAGCGGGTCCGACCCCAGGCTGTCGGCTGATCGAAGTGCCCGACTCACTCAGGGATTGCTCAGCCCGAGTGCTTCGCTGTTCTTGGTGCGGATCTTGACCAAACCGCGCACCTCCACCTGACGAATCCGCTCGCGCGTGAGATTGAGAATGGCGCCCACGTCTTCCAATGTGATGCCGCCTCGATCCGCGACGTCGAGCGAGCAGGTTTCGGCCATTTCCCACACCTCCAGGTGCGGAAAGTTGAGCTTGATGGCACCGCTGTCGGGATTCACGTCCAGATACAGATGATGTTCGCAGCTCACGAACGGGCACGGGCGTGGCATGTTGAGGCACTCCTCGCGCGTGTGCGGACGCGCGACATCCTCGGGATAGACCAGTTCCTGCGCCAGTCGCTTTTCGTCGCGGGTCAGGCGCTTGGGCGCGATGGTCTTCGATCGGAAGCGACCATCGCGCGATGGCACGACCTTGCGGCGAATCTTCGCAACCTCGGGCTGCGGCTGATCCTCGAACATCTCGTCCTCTTGCTCCTCGAATTCAACTCTCTCGTCGGCCATGGTGTTCCTCCCTCGCGCGTGGTGATCGGGGATCGCACTAGTACAGATCGCTGCCGCCCCCTGCAGCAGTCCCCGCTGCCGCCGCCGCGGCCTGCGAGGAAAAACTCGCTTCCAAACCCGAAATCCGCCGGACCAGTTCGCCGGCGGAGTTTTTCGCGGCCTCGATCTCTCGTTCGATCTCCTGACGCCGCTGCGGACTCAGGGTCGGCCCCTTGGCCTCCCGCTCGAAGCTGGCGATGAGATCACGAAGACCCTTGCTGACGCCTTCGATCTCTTCCTTGAATTGAACGAAGGAACGCTGGATGTCCTCGATGGTGAGATTGCGCGCCATCATGGACTTGACCTGGTTCACCCGCCGGACCACGCCGGCCGGATACAGGCCGCGTGACCCGCAGTGCTTGCCCTTGCGGCCCACCCGCACGGACCGCGGCAGCAGGCCAAGCTGCACGTACTTGCGCAGGGTGGCTTCCGAAAAGCGCACGCCTCGCGACGCAAACAAGTCGACGATCTCGCGCGAGCTGATGCCCTTGGGATAGCGGCCCTCGATATCCACCAGCTCGTCCTCGTCGAGCAACCCCGGGGCGTGCATCGCCGCCACCTGAGTCTCGGCGCCGACCATGTCGCTACTACGTTTCATTATCCGATTGTCACTGTATTCTATTCAATAGATTCTTCTCAATAGGGAAAACCACTAGGCTTTTGTTCAGGTACCTCCCGCCTCGCCCCGCCCGTCAGCCCTCGCCTGGGCGGCGAGCCGTCCGACGCTCACACCGCTTGTGCACTCCTGCTGGCACTGCTGGTACGGCCTTTGGAGGATTCGTCACAGTTAGCCGGCGGACTGGCGGGGGAACCGGTGGCTGTGCCGGAACCGGCCCCGGCACCAGCAACCGGATACACTGAGGGCCGGGCGGGAAAGCGGGCTGGGCACAGATCGGGATGTCCCTTAGCAACCGGCCGACAAGGCCCTTCGGGCACTCGGACCTGCCCACCCTGCCACCTGCCCCCGCGGCTTCGCCGCGCC
>Ga0265316_10000832_pt1 | contig 34185 bp, 32 predicted proteins | sample 4522metaG_FD_202092 | JGI IMG/M metagenome (GOLD analysis project Ga0265316, IMG submission 202092) | Rhizosphere microbial communities from Carex aquatilis grown in University of Washington, Seatle, WA, United States - 4-5-22 metaG | ecosystem: Host-associated > Plants > Roots > Rhizosphere >...
CTCGCCCAGCGGCCGCGTCTTCCACCGGCGGTGGATCCAGAGCCACTGGTCCGGAACCTCTCGTATGATCGTCTCCAGCCGTTTCTGCAGGCGCGCCGTGTCTTCCTCCGCCGAGCCCGTCATCTCCACCGCCGGATAGTACCGCACCACGTGCCGCTGCTCGTCTTCGGACCACAGAGCAAACGCCGGGATCACGGCCGCTCCGCTGCGGGCTGCGATCCTGGCGAATCCCGTCCCCGTGCAAGCAGCCATCCCGAAGAAGTCCACGAAAGCGCCCTGGTCCAGGCTGGAGTTCTGGTCCATCAGGATTCCAACCGTCTGGTTCGCAGCGAGCGCCTTGAAAATCGCCCGGGCCGCCTCGCGCTTCTCGATTACCCGGTTGCCGCACGCCGCGCGCCGGCGTGCCACCAGGCGATCGATCCAAGGGTTGTCGAGCGGCCGCACCACCACATCCATGGGCTCGCCGTGCAGCGCGTGCGCCAGCGCGCCCAACTCCCAATTGCCCAGGTGAGCCGTAGCCAGCAGCACGCCGCGGCCCCGCTGCCGCGCCTCTTCGAAGTGCTCGTAGCCGTCGAACCGCGCCCAGCGGGACACGTTGTCGCGGCGAATTTGCGGGAACTTCGCGAAACAAACCAGCAGGCGGCCTATCGAATCGAACACGCCATCCGCGATCTGCCGGCGCTCGCTTTCGGTCTTCTCCGGCATCGCCAGGGTCAGGTTGTGCAGAGCCACGCGCCGCAGGCGCGGCAGCGCGCGGTCGAGCAGGCGGGCGTACCCGCGCGCCAAGCCCCGCGCCACGGGGAGAGGCGCGAAGCGGAGCGAGGCAACCACGCTCCCCGCGGCCAGGTATTCGAGCGCGTTGCGAAGGAAAGAGCGCTGTGCCAACGGGGGCCCTTCTTAGGTGAACATGGCCGTCTTCTTGAACGGGAGCCGCCAGCGCGACGTGCCGGATTCGGCGATCGCGGCGAAGTCCATTGCCACCAGATCGACCATGTCGTGCGCGAGCACCACCTGGGATGCGGGCGGGAACTCCCCATATACCCGGCCGTGCGCACCGCTGCCCGCATAGGGTCCGGCGAAAACGACATGGTAACCCGCGGCGGCGAACCAGGCGGGCGGAGGCACGTCGCACCCCGAAGCCGGGATCGACAGCTTGGCCGGGTAGTGCGGCGCGCGCGACCAGGTGCCGTAGTCTTCGTGGTCCTCGATCTCGACGTAGTGGAACACGCCCCCCGGCATCATCGCGATTCTGGGAACGCCATGGAAGAGCGGAGTCTGTCTGGGCTCGCCCGAACCTGGAAATTCGGCGCCCTGCGGCGCCGCGCCGGCTGCGGTTCGGGTGTCGGGCCGGACCGCCGGCGCCGCAATCTTCGTCACCGTCGCGCCGCGTAGACGGGTTCCCAGGTCCGCCGATCGAGGCACGCCCGCCTCCGGCACCGGCAACGCGTACAGCCCGTGCGGGTCTGTCTTCGCCCGGCTGCCTGCCTTGGCCGGCCATTCAGGCAGATGCAGGAACAGCAGCGCTCTCGCCGCCGGCCACTCGACGCCGTGGGCCCGCGACTCGACCGACCCAAAGACGACCACCACCGATTCCCGCGCAAAGCGTTCCCAGCTCTCGGCCAGCCAGGTCGAAGCCCGAGCCCGTGCGCGACTCCGCTCCGCGGCCGGAGGTGCGCTGCCCAGCGGATGCTCGAAACCCAGCGGCCGCGCCTCGGGCAATTCCGCGGCGTGCGTATCGAGGACTTCTACCCGCGCGATCCGAGTGCTGGCGGCAAGCGTGAGCAGTCGCCCCTCGCGCCGAAACGCGGTCGCGTGGACCAGCCGCTCGCGCGCCGCCAGATCGTTCGAGGCCGGATCGGACGGCTGCGGGTCCGTGAAGAAAGCCGCCTCCAGCGACACCGGAGGCCAGGGCCGGACCAGTGGACGGCTCTTACGTGCGGGACCCAGGTCCGCGGCTCCGAGCGTAAACGGCTGCACCGGCCGCACACTCCCGGCAGCTCTCCCGAGGAGCCCCGAGAACTCGATCGGGACGGCCTGCGGGAGCACTCGCGAGCCCCCAGCGATCTCCCGCCGGTTCGGTTCGAGGGAGCGCTCGAGCCCGGATCCTTCCAGGCGCCGGGCGGCCAGCGCGGCCATGAGCGGGGTCTCGGCCGCACGGATGTCCGGCGGCCATTCCGCATGCGGCTGGAACGGGTCCTCGATCCGCTGCACGGACGGCGTGCCCCCCGGCCGCGAGCGCGGCACCAACAGGGCGGGCGAAAACGGCTCCAGGAACTCGTTCGCAACGACTTCGCACTCAGGCGGGAGCAGGGCCTCCTGGATCGTGAAAGGTGCCTCGACCTCCCGCCGGCGCGGGTTGGCCGCCTTCCATACCGGCTCCAGGTACTTCCCGTGGGTGAGCGGCGACGAGCCGAGCAGGCCTTCTCTTAACAGGCCGACGCCAGCCGAAACCAGCGGGTCGGCAATGGCCGTCGGCATCCAGCCCGCCCGCGCGTTCAACCGCGGCCCCGCCAGAGGAGCGATACGGCCGGCCGTCGCGTTGTGGCTCCCAAGCCGTGCGATGCGCTCCGCCCGCCCCCAGTCCTCCGGGCGGTCCAGCCTCACGAACCGAACCGGGTCCACGACGTAGCCGACCGTGCGGCCCCCGAGCAGGCCCTGGCCGTTCATCAGGGCTTCCCGCCGGATGACGCACACCGAGCCATCGCGGTGAAAGGCCGGTGGCATCTCCGCGGAGCCGCCGACCGGCGCCAGCGATCCGTCCTTTGCTTGAAGGTAGACCTTCTGCGGGTGATACTCCTGCGGGACCGGGACCACGCTGACCACCGCATCGGCTCCTGACCGCTCTAGCAGCGCCACGCACCGGTCGATATCCTCGGGCCGCCGGAACGGCGTGGCCGGATCCAGAATGCATACCGCGTCGCAGGTCTCACCTTTCGCTTCGAGCTGCCGGACCGCGTCCTGAACAATCGCCTCGTCCCCTGCCGGCGCTCCGGCGGGGCGCAGGAACAGCTCCAGTCCGCAGCGCCGCCCGACTTCCGCAACGTCTTCGTCGTCCGTGCTCAGAACGACGCTCGACAGCCGCGACGCGGCCAGCGCCGTCTCGGCCGTGTACGCCAGCAGCGGTTTCCCTGCCAACATACGGAAGTTCTGGAGCGGGGCGTTCCTCGGCCCGCCTCGAGCGGGTATGACACACAAGACCTTCATAGCGCCGGTTGATTCGGATCTGAAACCGCTGATGCTCTCGAGCCTGGTTTCCATTTTATACGAAGCCACCATCAAGCATGTCAGAGACCCGCGCCGGGGGCAATCACCCGTCCGGTCTTCTCTTGCGGTGGGGGGGTCTTGAGAAGCACAGTACTCCGGGTCGGGTACGCACTAGTCCGGAAGGTCCCTGGACCCGCAAACTACACAGGTACGCCAGATCCGGCTTCCTCCCTGCATTAGCGTGCCGCCAGCGCCGCGATCCGCGGGATGTGGTCGGCCATGCTGAACACCGGGCGGACTAGCCCCTCCTGTACGAAAGCCAGAACCAGCCGCCGCGCTACCCAGGTGGAAAGCTGCCTCCGGGGTCAGCTTCCGTTCGGTGACGCGCTGTGCGATCGATGCCACTAGGAAGCCGGTGTCCGTAGCGGCTTCATTTTGGGGAGAAGCCCTTGCGAATCGAGAGGTCGGCCGGCCCTTCGACGGTCCCTGCCAAGCCAAGGAACGGTTGCTTGCCAGACGCCCGCGATCGCTCAAGTTCCATGCGGACGATGCGGCCGCGCGAGACGCCCGACTTGCGAGCAGTCCGGGCCAGCCACTCCGCGAGGTCCTCGGGGAGCCGCACGGTGACTGTGTTGCTCATTTGTTTCAAGTGTAACCGCTGAACGCCAGCGAACAGCAGAACCGTGCACGGTCGTGCTCAGGCTTGTGATATGCTGCGTGGCTGGTGAAGGAGACATCACGATGAGAAAACCCCTGATATTCGCTTTTCTGCTGTTGGCGTCGGTATCCGGCTATGCACTGGGCCAGATGCCTTGCGAAGACCTGAAGGCCGAGATCGCGAAAAAGCTGGACGCCAAGGGAGTGAAATCGTACACCCTCGAAATCGTGGCGAAGGACAAGGAAGGGGACGGCAAGGTCGTCGGCGCCTGCGAGGCCGGGACGAAAAAGATCGTGTACAGCCGCGAGTCGGCTTCGGCCGAAAAACCGGCGCCGGAAGCGGCCAAGAAGTAGTCGGCGCCGTGTTGCAGCAAAGTAGAAATGTCCTATTTTCGTGCATGCAAGGAGCTGCCGCGCTCGCCCCTCGAAGGTCTGCCATTCCCTCCTGCCTGATTCTCTGGCATCGCGGCCAGCCGTCAAGGCTTCCCTTCGGCGCACAAGCAGGCGGCCTTGACGGCACCAGGCCGCGATGCGGGAAGAGTTCCTCAGAGGAGGGAATGACAGGACCTGCACTGGCGGGCATGCCGTCGGAGTAGGACATTTCTACTTTGCCGGAGAATAGGACATTTCTACTTTGCTCCGACAGAAGTAGTCGGCGCCGTTCCGGAGGCGCCATATATATGTTATGATGCTTCCGTGCGGCGGACCACGATTTTCCTCCCCGACGAGGTGCACGATCGGCTTCGGCAGGATGCCTTCCGGGCCAAGATCAGCATGGCGGAGCTCATTCGCGCCACGCTGCAACGCTCCGCCGACCCTCCGAAGAGGCGCGGCCGCTCGCCCGACCCCATTTTGAAGGTGGCCGGTGTCTGCCGCGGTCCCGTCCTGTCGAACGACATTGACGACGCTCTCTATGGCGGTTGAGCGGCTGTTTGTGGATACCTGGGCCTGGCTGGTCCTGGCGAATGACCGCGATCCGGCCTTTGACAGCGTCTCGCGGCTCCGTGGCGCCGCAACCAACCAGGCCAGTGCTTGGGTGACCACGGACTATGTTCTCGACGAAACCATGACCCGCCTGTTCGCTGGGGCGACCTTCCCCTTGGCGCGCCGATTCATGGAGGGTGTTTTCGAAGCGTCCAGCCAGGGCCTGTTGGACATTGAACACGTAACCCCAGAGCGATTCGCCCAAGCCTGGCGCCTCAGGCTCCGCTATCGCGACAAGCCGCGCATTTCATTCGCCGATCTCACCAGCTTTGTCGTCATGCGCGAACTTGGGCTTCGCGAAATCCTGACTGCGGACGCACATTTCGAGCACGTGGGCATGGGTTTCGTCCGTAAGCCTTAAGGGCTGGCTCTGGTGGTGTGAGCCGCTGCGGAACCGCACTGTCAGCGTATTGCGCATCTGACACTAGTCCATCCACCCGCCGCCCAGCACCAGCTCCCCCTGGTAGAACACGGCCGCCTGCCCCGGCGTCACCGCGCGCTGCGGCTCATCGAAGCGCACCTCGACCTGGCTCGCCTCCGTGCCCGGCACGATTGTCGCCGGTGCCGCCGCGTGCTTGTTGCGGATCTTCACCTCGGCACGCAGGGGAGCCGTCAAGCCCTCGAACGCGATCCAGTTCACCTCACGAACGGTCGCGCGCGCCCTCAGCAGCTCATCATTCCGGCCCACTGTTACGCGGCCCGAAACCGGGTCCGTAGCAATCACGTACAACGGCTCGCCTACCGCTACGTTGAGCCCGCGCCGCTGCCCCACCGTGAAATGGTGGACGCCGTCGTGTTCGGCCAGTGTGCGGCCGTCGGTCGTGACGATCTCGCCCCGCGTGCGCTCGCGCGCCGCACCCTGCTCGCGGAAATAGGCGTCGATGAACGCGGCGTAGTCGCCGTTGGGCACGAAGCAAATCTCCTGGCTGTCGCCCTTAGCCGCCACCGCGAGGCCCATCTCGCCGGCCATCTCGCGCACCCGCGACTTCCGGTACTCGCCCAGCGGGAACAGCGTCCGCGCCAACTGCTCCTGCGTCAGACCCCACAGAAAATAGGTCTGATCGCGCGTTTCGTCCACCGCGCGATAGAGCAGATGCCGGCCGGCACCCTGGTCGAACCGCAGGCGCGCGTAATGGCCCGTCGCGATCCGCTCCGCGCCGAGCGAGGCGGCCATCTCCAGGAACTGATCGAACTTGACGAAGTTGTTGCACAGCGTGCAAGGAATCGGCGTGCGCCCCGCCAGATACTCGTCAATGAAGGGCCGCACCACCTCGCGCTCGAACCGCTCTTCGAAATTCACCACGTAATACGGAATGCCGAGTTGCTCCGCCACCCGCCGCGCGTCGTAGACGTCGTCGAGCGAGCAGCAGCGGCCCGTGGCGCGATCGGAAGCCAACTCCGGCAGCCGCCGCTGGTTCCAGAGCTGCATGGTCAGCCCAATGACCGGCACTCCCTGCCGGTGCAGGATTCCCGCAACCGCGGAGCTGTCCACGCCGCCGCTCATCGCGACCGCGATCAGGCTCTCAGGCATGCGCCCGCTCCGCCGGCGCGACGCGCCGCAGTTGCGCCACCGCTTCGGCGACGGCTTCCACCAACGCCTCCACCTGCTCCGCGGTATTGAGCCGCCCGAGCGAAAAGCGGAGAGTGGCGCGTGCGCGGTCTGCGCTGAGCCCGATGGCCGTGAGCACGTGCGAGGGCTCCACGGCGCCGCTCGAGCAGGCCGCGCCGCTTGAGACGGCGAACCCCCGCAAATCGAGCGCAATCACCAGCGCCTCGCCTCGGATGCCGTCGAAGTACATGCTGGAGGTGTTGGGCGTTCGCGGCGCCCCGCCCCCATTTACGCCGGTGCCCGGCACGCGCTCGAGGATCGAGGCCTCCAGACGGTCCCGCAAGCCCCTCAGCCGTTCCGCCTCGGCCTCGCCGTTCTCGGCCAGCCACGCCGCGGCGCGCCCCAACGCCACCGCCCCCGGCACGTTCTCCGTCCCCGGCCGCCGGTCCCGCTCGTGGTGCCCGCCGAACTGAATTGAGCCGATCGCCGTTCCCTTACGCACAAACAGCGCGCCCTCGCCCTTGGGAGCATAAACCTTGTGCCCGGTCACCGAGTAGAGGTCCACGCCCAAGGCTTCGACATCCACCTGAATCTTGCCCAGCGCCTGCACGCCATCCGAGTGGAACGCCACGCCGGCCGCTCGCGCTATGCGCGCGATCTCCGCGATGGGCTGCACCGTGCCGAGCTCGTTGTTGGCGTGCATCACCGAAATCAAGACCGTCGACGGCTGCAGCGCGCGGCGCACTGTGTCCGGGTCCACCAATCCTTCCGGGCTGACCGGCAGGCGCGTGATCTCGGCCCCCTCGCGCTCGAGTTGCGCGCAGGCGCCCAGCACGGCCGGGTGTTCGGTCGCCGTCGTGATCACGTGCCGTTCGGGCCGCGGCGAGTTGCGCACCACGCCGAACAGGGCCAGGTTGTCGGCCTCCGTGCCCCCGCTCAGGAACACGATCTCCTGCGGCTGCGCGTGAATCAGTCCCGCCACCTGCCGCCGCGCCGTCTCCAGGTGCTGTTTCGCCCTCTGGCCGTAATGATGGATACTGGAGGCGTTCCCGAAATCCTCGCGCAACAACGGCGCCATCGCCTCGAATACTTCGGGCGAGACCGGCGTGGTTGCGTTGTGATCGAAATAGTAGCGCGTCATTGCCCAGCCTCTTTCTATTATGCCGCGACCCATCGTTACGCTGACAACCGACTTCGGCCTCTCGGATCACTTCACCGGGACCATGAAAGGCGTCATCCTGGGCATTTGCCCCGCCGCCCAAATCGTCGACATCACGCACCAGGTCAGCGCCTTCGAAATCACCGAGGCCGCCTTCGTCATCAGCGAGGCGTACCGCTACTTCCCGAAGAAGACGGTGCACCTGGTGGTGATCGATCCCGGCGTGGGCACCGCGCGCCGGCCCATCATCGCCGAGGCCGCCGGGCAGTTCTTTGTCGCGCCCGATAACGGCGTCCTTTCGATGATCTATGCCCGCGAGAAGCACAAGGTGCGCGCCGTCACCTCGGACAAGCATTTCCTCAAGCCCGTCAGCCGCACCTTCCACGGCCGCGACATCTTCGCGCCCAGCGCTGCGCACCTGGCCAGGGGCGCGCGGCCGGCCACGTTCGGGCGCCTCATCCAGGATTACTGCCGCCTGCGATTCGCCGAGCCGCTGCGCATCGGCAAGCGCGTCTGGCAAGGGACGGTCCTCAAGACCGACCATTTCGGCAACCTGATCACCAACCTCCACATCGCCGAATTCCCCGGCCTCGCAGACCGGCCTTTCCAGCTCCTCTGCGGCCAGACCACCCTCACCCACCTGAACGCCACCTTCGCCGAAGGCGCCCCCGGCGAGCCGCTGCTGATCGCCGGCAGCTCCGGCTACCTCGAAATCGTCGCCAACCAGGCCTCCGCCTCCAAAATCCTCGGCTGCACGACGGGCTCGCCGGTCGATCTCACCATCTGGTAGGCCCCACCGGCCGGATGCGGAGCGCCGTCCAGCAAGCTGCGGGAGAAGCTTCCACAAAGGCTGCTTCAGGTCGTCCATGGACACCGCGGTGCCGTAGTACTCGGAGCGCGTGTCCCTCAAGCCACGCGTAGCGCCGGAGCATCGCTCCGGCTGCGGTGTGGCTTTACGACAATCTCGACATCCTGATTGAGCGCCACGAGGAAGCGCAGCAGACGTTCGACGGAAACTTGACGGAACTCGCCGTGCAGCATCTTCGAAACGTCGGGCTGGCGAACTCCAAATAGATTGGCGGCTTCCACCTGTTTCATTCCCCGCCGCTTCATGATCGTGTCAATTTTGAACACCAGTTGCGCCTTGACGAAGTGCTCCTCTGCGTTCGGCAAGCCAATGTCTTTGAATACATTCCCGCTCCCGGTCTCGTATCCCTTTTTGCTCATAGCTTCCGATCCTCTGCAATCTGTTCGGCCTCGCGCAGGCGCTGTCTTATCAACTCCATGTCACGGCGCGGCGTTTCCCATCCAGTCTTCGATTTCTTCTGGAAGGCGTGAAGCACATAGACGGCATCGGCGTGCCGCAATGTATAGACCGCGCGGAACGCGTCGCCGCGATAGTCCTTGATGATCTCCACGACTCCTGCCCCGCCGAAACCGGTAAGCGCCTTCGTATCCCGGTGCCGGCCGCCTCGTTGCGCGACAAACAGTGCATAGCCTATGTGACCCTGTACGGGATCGGGGAACTCGCGCAGAGCCTTTCGGCTCGCTCCGACCCAAATCACCGGCTTGAGGGGCGGTTCATCCGTCACGGCGACGATATAGTGATTTCACTATATCACGCCAGGCGCCGCTCCGGCTGCACGACGGGCGGGCCGCTGAAGCTCTGGCGGCAATGGGGCTGTCCATTTCGGATGCCATTCGCCTTCTGATGTTGCGGGTCGTGGATGAGCGGCGCTTACCTTTCGAGGTCAGGATGCCGAACGCGACCACCCGCAAGGCTATCGCCAAGCTTGAGGCGGGGAAGGGCAAGCGCTTCAAGAGTACGGAAGCACTGATGGCCGATTTGAATGCGGCGATTGAACGGTCATCGGCATTCAAACGGGACTACAAACGAGCGAAGGCAACACCGCGCCACGGCAAAGACGTGGAATCGCTCGTGTCGACCGTCGTGACGCTGCTGCTATCTGATCGGGCCCTGCCAGACACGAACCGTGATCACGCCTTGCGGGTGAATTGGGCGGGCTATCGCGAGTGCCACCTAGAGCCCGACCTGCTGCTGATCTACAGCAAGCCCGACGCCGCCACCTTGCGTCTAGCACGGCTTGGTTCGCACCGCGACTTATTCGCCTGAGATATCCTAAACACACGGGCCCCATGCCCTCCCAGAAATGACCCAGACCACCACTTCCGCTACCCCCGCCCCCTCCCGAGCCGCCGAGTTCCGCGACCAGCTCTCGAAGCGCGTCCTGGTTGCCGACGGCGCCATGGGCACCATGCTCTACACCAAGGGCGTCTTCATCAACCGCTGCTATGACGAGTTGAACCTCTCCGCGCCCGCGATGGTCCGGGAACTGCACGAAGAGTACGTCAAAGCCGGTGCGGAAATCCTCGAGACCAACACCTTCGGCGCCAACCGCATTCGCCTCGCCGGCTACGGCTTCGCCGAGAAGCTGGTGGCGATCAACAGGGCGGGAGTATGCCTCGCTCGCGAAGCCGGCGCCGGGCAGGCCTTCGTGGCCGGGTCCATCGGCCCGCTCGGCATCCGCATCGAGCCTCTTGGCCGCACCTCCTTCGCCGAAGCCCGCGCCGCCTTCCGCGAGCACGCCGCGGCCCTGGTCGAGGCAGGCGTCGACCTGCTCATCCTTGAGACCTTCGGCGCCATCGACGAGCTGCGCGAGGCCATCGCCGCTGCCCGCGAAGCCGCCGGCCCGGACATGGCCATCGTCGTCCAGGTCACCATCGATGACTTCGGCAACATGCCCGACGGCACCGAAACCGCGGTCTTCACTCAGAAACTCGACCAATGGCCGGTCGATGCGATCGGGCTGAACTGCTCGGTCGGCCCCAAGGTGGCGCTCGAGACCATCGAGAAGATGGCGCCGCACACGCATAAGCCCCTCACCGCCATGCCGAATGCCGGGCACCCGGCCACGGTCGAGGGCCGCAAGATCTATCTCTGCTCGCCCGAATACATGGCCCAATACGCGCGCCGCTTCATTCAGGCCGGGGTCAAGATCATCGGCGGATGCTGCGGCACCACGCCCGAGCACATCCGCCTGATCCGCTCAGAGGCCCGCTCGCTCCAACCGGTGCAGCGCGGCCTGGCGGTGACTGTTGAAGAGCCCGCGGCCCGCGCCCAAGCCATGCTGGCCGTACCGCTGGCCGCCAAGTCGCAGCTCGGCGCCAAGCTCGCCTCCGGGCGCTTCGTCTCCTTCGTCGAGATTTTGCCGCCCCGCGGCGTCGACGCCTCCAAGGAAATCGAGGGAGCCCGGGTCTGCGCCGCCGCAGGCATAGACTGCATCAACGTCCCCGACGGCCCCCGCGCCTCGGCCCGCATGAGCGCCCAGATCACCTGCATGCTCATCCAGCAGCAAGCCGGAATCGAAGCCGTCCTCCACTTCTGCTGCCGCGACCGCAACATTCTGGGCATACAGTCCGAGCTGCTCGGCGCCCACGCCGCCGGTATCCGCAACCTGATCTGCATCACCGGGGATCCGCCGCGTATGGGCGCCTACCCGGCCGCCACCGCGGTCTTCGACGTGGATGCCATCGGCCTCTCCAACATCGTCAATAACCTCAACCACGGCCTCGATCTGGGCGGTAACCCCATCGGCTCCCAGACTTCGCTGGTCCTGGGCGTGGGCGCCAACCCCGGCGCGGTCAACCTGGACGAGGAAATCCAGCGCTTCGAGTGGAAGGTGCAGGCCGGCGCCGAATACGTGGTCACGCAGCCGGTTTTCGACCTGAACCTGCTGGAGCGGTTCTCGCGCCGCATCGAGCACGTCAAGATCCCGCTGGTCGCCGGCATCTGGCCGCTCACCAGCTTTCGCAACGCCGAGTTCATGGTCAACGAGCTGCGCGTGCCCGTCCCGGAGGAGTTCATGGAGCGTATGCGCCGCGCCGATACCGCCGAAAAGGCCCGCCAGGAGGGCATTACCATGGCACAGGAAATGGTCCGGCGCATCCGCCCCCTGGTGGCCGGCGTCCAACTCAGCGCGCCCTTTGGCCGCTACCAGATGGCTATCGAAGTCGCTCAGGCCATCGGACCTAAATAACTCTAGCGGGCCGGCGCTTTCTTCGCTTACACTGAATAACTGTCACTCCCCCATGGCCACCGACCTGATAGAGATTGAATCCGAGAAGCCGGCTGCGGAAGCGCTGGACCGGGCCGCCGCCGCCATCCGCTGCGGCGCCGTGGTCGCCATCCCCACCGACGCCCTTTACTCGCTGGTTGCCGACCCTTTCAGCCTCAACGCCGTCGGCAAGGTCTTTCGGGCCAAGGGGCGCGAGCCGCACCGCTCCCTGCCGCTCCTGGTCAGCGATCTCATGATGGCCGAAGATCTGGCCAAGGAGATGCCCCCCCGCTTCCACGTCCTGGCACGCCACTTCTGGCCCGGCCCGCTGACCATCATCGTTCCCGCCTCGGCCAACGTGCCGCTCAGGGTGACGGGGAATACCGGCCGGCTGGCTCTCAGGCAATCCCGCTCCGTGGTCGCCGCCGGCCTGCTCGAGCGGCTGGGACATCCGCTGATCGCCACCAGCGCCAACATCTCCGGCAAGCCCACCTGCCGCAGCGGCATCGAGGTTTTCGGCCAGATGGACGGCCGCCTCGACCTGGTCCTCGACGGCGGCCTCTGCGTCGGCCCCGGCCCGACGACCATTGACGTCACCGAGCCCGTCTGGAAGGTCATTCGCGAGGGCGCGATCCACGAGAAGGATATCGCGGACTGCCTGGGCTGACGCGCCCGTCGCGCGTCGATCCGGTTAGTCTGTCAGAAACCCGCCGCGCGGTAGACTACCTCTTCAGATGCCGCCAGAGCAGGCAGCTTCGATGATCCGGTTGCTGGACGAGTATGGTCCAGCCATCCGGAGGCTGTGCGCCGCATACACGGCGTCAGCGGGTGACCGGGAGGACTTGGCCCAGGAAATCGCCCTGAACCTGTGGACCGCTTTGCCCCGCTTCCGGGGCGCGGCGAGCGAGCGGACCTGGCTGTATCGCATCGCACATAACGTGGCGCTCACGTACGTGCACAAAGCCAGGCGCTACGCCGGGCCGCTCGATTGCAGCGAGGGAGTGCTCGACGCGCTGGCCGCCGCCGACGACGTCGAAGGGCAGGCGGCGCGGGCGGAACAGCAGCAGCGGCTGCTCACGGCCGTGAGCAGGCTGCCGCTCGACGACCGCCGCCTGGTGCTCCTTTACCTGGAGGGACTGACGGGAGCGGAAATGGCGGCCGTGCTGGGGATCAGCGAGGCCAACGCCGCCACGCGGCTCTCGCGCCTCAGGAAGGAACTGGTGCAGCCATGAACGACGATCTGGTTTGCCGCCTGTGGCAAAGCACGCCGGCAGGCGCGGAAAAGGACACGACGCAAATGCTCGAAACAATTCAGAAGAGGGCGCGTGCGTTCCAGCGGACGATTTTCTGGCGCGACGCGAGAGAGATTGGCGTGGCGGCCGTGATGGTCCCGATTTGCATCTACGTGGCCATCCAGGCACGGCCGGCTCCGCTTATGTCCGCCGGGTTCCTCCTCACAGCGGTCAGTTGTCTGTTCATCGCCGGATGGCTCTGGCGGAGCCGCCGCGGCGCTCCGCTGCCGGCGCCCGAGGACAGCGTGACCGCCTACGGCCGGGCGCTGCTGGCCGGCTACGACCGCCAGATCGCGCTGTTGCGCACGGCGAAGTACTGGTATGTGCTGCCGATCTACGCCAGCATGCTCACAATCTATACCGGTATCGTCGCCAACACCGCCGCGCCGCTGGGCCGCCTGAGGGAGCAGGCGCCGGCGCGCTGGCTCCTCGGCGTCGGGTTCCTGACCGCCGTGTTCCTGCTCATGACCGCGCTGTGTGGCCTGGTATGGTGGCTCAACGAGGGCTACGCGGTGCGGAAACTCGCCGCCGAGCGCGAGAGCCTCGCTGCGCTGCTGCCTGGGTGAGGATAACGGCTCGTGGCTTGTGGCGGAGCCTCATGAACCCCCCCATGGAATCAATGGGCCAAGAGCCACCAACCACGGGCGGCGCGCGTCAGCGCGCCTTTTCTGCTATCATCCGGTTGGAGCGTATTCGAAGGGTTTCCCGGCTCCCTATAATTTGATCCAACACTATCAAATTAGGGGTCCGACTCGATTATGCGCTGGTGAGCATGCTCCGGGCGGCAACGTCTGGAGAAGCCTGAAGGCGCCCGGGGGACACCCGCCCCGTTCACAAGACAGGGGTCAATGAAGGGTTCCGGATCTGGCTCGACGGGGCGCTCCTTTATTCCCCGATTCGTGACTTCATGAACTTGCTCTTTATAGGGGATGTTTTCGCATCCCCCGGCCGCCGCATCATCGCGGACAACCTGGCCCACATCATCTCCTCGGAGCGGATTGACCTGGCCATCGCCAACGCTGAGAACGCCGCCGGTGGCTTTGGCATCACCCCGCTGATCGCCGAAGAGTTGTTCGCGCTAGGCCTGGACGTACTCACCACCGGCAACCACATCTGGGACAAGCGTGAAACGGCCGAGTACCTCGATCGCCAGCCGCGCCTCCTCCGCCCGGCCAACTACCCGGGCGACTCGCCGGGCCGCGGCGTCCACATCGGGCGCGGCCGCAATGGCGTCGAGGTCGCCGTGATCAACCTCCAGGGACGCACCCATATGCTGCCCATTGACGACCCCTTCCGCAAGGCCGATGAGATTCTCGCCGCGATCGATCCCGCGGTCAAAGTCCGCCTGGTGGATTTCCACGCCGAAATCACCAGCGAGAAGCAGGCCCTCGGCTGGTACCTGGACGGCCGGGTGTCCGCTGTTGTCGGCACTCACACTCACGTCCCTACCGCCGACGCCCGCATCCTGCCGCAGGGTACCGCCTATCAGACCGATGTCGGCATGACCGGCCCCTACGACTCCATCATCGGCGTAGAAAAGAATGTCATTCTCCGGCGCTTCCTGACCGGCATCCCGGTGCGCATGGAGGCCGCTCGCGGTAAGGTAGAGTTACACTCTGTAATTGTGGAGGTTGACGAGGCCACCGGAACGGCGACCTCGATTCGGCGGTATACGATCGCTCCTGACGGATAAGGTGCGCCATGTCAACGGTCTCGGTTCCGATCCTCGTTGAGGTGTTCACCACCCTCCTCTTCGGTGGGGTCCTGCTCTACCTGCGCAAGTCCATGACGCGCAAGACCGTGGCGTTGTGGGTTTTGCTGTGGGTGGCCCGCGGCGCGGTTTCCCTGGCGGCGATGCGTTTCGTGCCAGGCGCCGACCGCCTCGTCTTCCTGCTTTACGCGCCGTTGCAGATCGCCTTCGCTCTGGCCTTGGTGATTATCGCCGTCCGGCTCGAGAGCCAGAAGCAGCAACTTCGCGCCCTCAACGAGGAGATCAGCCGTCTCCGCAAGGACGCCGAGGGGCAGCTTGACCTCGACCCGCTCACCGGTCTTAAGAACCGCTCGGCGCTGGCTCACTGGATGGACGAGCAGGCCCGCTTCGACGGCCTCGTAGTCGTGAGCGACATGGACGACTTCAAGTCGATCAACGACAAGTACGGCCACCTCGTGGGCGACGAGATTCTGCACGGCGTGGGCAAGCTCATCCGCGCCTCCATTCGCGACACGGACCTGGCCTTCCGCTGGGGTGGCGACGAGTTCGTGATCTTCTTCCAAACGCACGAGGCCAAGCTGGTCGATGGCCGCATGCGCAAGATCGAGGAGCACCTGGCGAGCTTCCGCATACGCCAGCACGGCTCTCTCCCCGTTCACTTTAGTTGGGGTGTCACCAGCACTGCCGGTCGGCCCCTGCGCGAGAGCGTCGAGGAAGCCGACCGCCTGATGTACGAATCCAAACGCTCCCACCGCGGGAGCGCCACGGCGGGCACGCAGTAGCCGTCAGCTATCGGCCTTCAGCCCTCGGAAAGCCGTCCCGGGCATAGGGTACCCTCCGTTCGCCGATAATGGCTGTGAGGAGGGGGCTTGTGACTTCTTTCAAGTATGTTGTCCTGGGCGGAGGCATGGTCGCCGGCTATGCCGCCAGGGAGTTCGTCGAGCGCGGCGTCTCGCGGGGTGAGTTGGCGATCGTCTCGACGGATGACGCCCTGCCCTACGAGCGGCCGCCGCTATCCAAGGGCTTCCTCAAGGGCTCCGAGACCGAGGAAAGCGTCTTCATCAACGATGCCGCCTTCTACTCCGCGAACGGCATCGAGGTCCGCCTCAAAACGCCCGTCGAGCGGGCCGATCTCATCAACCGCAAACTGTACTTGCGAGGCGGCGGCGAATGGCGATTCGACAAGCTGCTCATCGCCACTGGCTCGCGCGCACGGACGCTGCAGGTCCCTGGCGCAGAGCTCGACGGTGTCCTCTACCTGCGTACGCTCGACGACTCCCGGCGCATCCGCGACCGCGCCGCCGCCGGGAGCCGCGCCGTTGTCATCGGAGCCGGCTTCATCGGCATGGAAGCGGCCTCCTCGCTGGCCCAGCGCGGCCTTGAGGTCACGCTCGTCCTGGCTGAGGAGCGCATGTGGCAGCGGCTGTTCACCCCGGAAATCTCGGCGTTCTTCCGAGGCTACTACGAGGCGCGCGGCGTCAAGGTCCTGGTGAATACACAGGTCTCCGGCCTCAACGGGCGCGACCGGGTCGAAAGCGTCTCCACGGCCAAGGGCGAGCGCCTGCCCGCCGGCCTCGTCGTAGCCGGTATTGGCGTCACGCCCGAGACCGCCCTCTTCGAGAACACCGGCGCCGCCATCGACAATGGGGTCCTGGTCAACCAATTCCTCGAAACCAGCGTGCCCGGGGTGTACGCCGCGGGCGACGTGGCCAACTACCGCGACACGCTCTTCAACCGCCAGCGACGCGTCGAGCACTGGGACAACGCCGTCGCGCAGGGCCAGCACGCCGCCCGCGTCATGACCGGCCTGAGAGAGCCCTTCGAGCACGTGCCCTACTTCTTCTCCGACGTCTTCGACCTCTCCTACGAGTTCTGGGGCGATTCTTCGGCGGCGGACCGCATCGTGACCCGCGGCAGTCCGACCGGCGCCAGCTTCAGCGTCTGGTGGTTGCTCGACGGCCACCTGGCCGCAGCGTTCGTCATGGCCCGCCCGGAAGAGGAACGCGAACTGGCCCAGGAGTGTATCCGCACGCGCGAGCCGGTCTCTGCCGACGCTCTGGCCGACGCTTCGCGGCCCCTCGAACGCGCGCATGGTGGATCGGTATAGCTGGTAGATCAAGACAGCAACAAACCGCGTTACCCTGAAAGCCTGATGCAAGAAACAGGGCTCACCACCCCCGTGCGTGGCGCCGTGCTGAAGCGCCGCCTGGCGCACACCTTCCACTATTGGATGGAAACCGAGGTCCACGTCTACGGCTTCTCTATCGCCGCCAACGTGCTGCTCTCGTTCTTCCCTTTCCTGATCGTCATGATCTCCGTGTGCCACAAGCTACTGGGCTGGAAGACCGCCGGCGACGCCATCAATGTCGCCATTCACGACTACTTTCCGGACCAGCTCGGGGTGTTCATCAGCAGCGGCCTGCCGCACAAGACCCTCCAGTACGCTTCGGTCTTCCTGCTGCTGTTTACGGCCAATGGCGTATTCGAGCCGCTCGAAGTGGCGCTGAACCGCGCCTGGGGCATACGGAAGAACCGTACCTTCGTGCGCAATCAGATGGTGAGCCTCGGCCTGATCTTCGTCTGCGGCACACTGGGCCTGGTCTCCTCGCTGCTGACCGGGATCGGCATGCGCCAGCTCGGCGGCGATCCGGTCTCGGGGTTCATGACGCTGGTCTTCTTCAAGACAGCCGCCGTCCCCATGTCGATCCTGATGCTGTTCCTCATCTATTGGTTGTTGCCGAACGCGAAGATCTCGCCGCGTTTCGTCCTGCCGCCGGCGATCTTCGTGGGCCTGGCGCTCGAGCTGCTGAAGTACATCAACCTGCTCACCTGGCCCCTGTGGCGCAAGAAGCTGCACGCCGAGTACGGCCCCTTCTACTACTCCGTCAGCATCGTGCTGTGGAGTTTCCTGGCCGCCATGGTGATCCTGGCAGGCGCCGAGTGGGCTGCGCAAGCCGCCGCCGAGCAGCGCAAGGATGCGCTGGCTCAATCCGCCGGAGGATAGGCTGGACCGCGCGAGTTTCCGCCCCGCCGCCTGGAACCGCTAAGCTGTACCTATGCGGAAATCTGGATTCCTGGTCCCTCTGTTTTGTCTGTGCGTATGTCAGGCGGAAGTACACACCCTGAGCCTGCGGGAGGCGGTCGAGCGGGCGCTCAAGGAAAGCCCCGACGTGGTCCTGGCGCGGCTGGAGGCGGACAGGGCCGCCCAGGCCGCCCGGCTGGCGCACTCGGTCTTCGTTCCCAGACTCGTGGTGGGCAGCGGGCTGGCCTATAGCAGCGGCCTTCCGATGAGCATCGAAGGGGCGACGCCCTCGATCTTCCAGGCCAATGCCATTGGCAGCGTCTTCAACCGGGCACAGAGCCTGCGCGTGGCGGCCGCCAGGGAGAGCCGCCGCGGAGCCGAGATCGACGCCAACGCCAAGCAGGATGAGGTGGTCTATCGGACCGCCGAGATGTTCCTCGAGGCCGAGAATGCCGCCCGCATCGCCGAGGCGAGCCGCCAGGAAGCCGACGCGCTCGGGCGTGTGCTCGAGACGGTTCGCGCCCGCGCCGCCGAGGGTCGGGAGCTCCCCATCGAGGTCAAGAAGGCGGACCTGAACCTGGCTCGGGCTCGATATCGCTCCCAAGTGCTCGAGTCCAACGCCGAGGCTGCCCGGATCTCGCTGGCCACCCTTTTGGCGTTCGAGCCCAGCGACCAGGTGCGGCCCGCGCCGGGCGAGCGAACGGCGCCTGCGGTCCCGGAGTCGGCGGATGCCGCTGCCGAGGCGGCCCTGGCCTCGAGCAAGGAGATCCGGTCGCTCGAGTCGAAGCTGCTGGCCAAGCAACTCGACGTGCGCTCCCAGCAGGCCGAGCGCCTGCCGCGGCTCGACCTGGTGGCCCAATATGCCTTGCTCTCCAAGTTCAACAATTACCAGAAGTACTTCAACTCGTTCCAGCGGAACAACGGGCAGCTCGGGGTTTCCTTCCAGATCCCAGTGTTCAGCGGGCCGGCCGTGAGCGCGGCCGTGGCCCAGGCGGGGACCGAGGCTGCCACGGTCCGGGTCCAGCTCCGCGCTGCGCAGAGCCGGATCGCCGGCGATGCGCGAAAGGCCTTCGAGGATATGCGCCAGGCCGAGACCGGCAAGGAGATTGCCAAGATGGACCTGGACCTGGCCCGCGACCAGGTGTCCGTTCTCCTGGCCCAGATGGGGGAGGGGCGCGCCTCGCTCCGCCAGGTCGATGAGGCCCGCACCACCGAGACGGATAAGTGGATCGCCTTCTTCGACGCGGCCGCTAGCGCCGAGAAGGCGCGCTGGGCCGTATTGCGCCAGACGGGCGAGCTGGTCGCCGCCCTGAGGTAAGCCAGCGTCTCCCAGGGTGACCCGCGCGCGAAACACCGGCCTGCAGGGACTTTTGGGATTGCGGCTGACCCCGCTTTGTGCTTAAGTAACCAAGAGGAGTTCTATAGTGCGCCGCTTTCTTTGTATCGCCCTGATCGTCTTTGCGGGTGTCTCGTGCAGCCGGGATCCCGAAGTCGTTAAAAAGAAGTATTTGCAGAATGGTAACCGGTACTTCGAAAAGGGCAAGTACAAAGAAGCCTACATCATGTATCGGAACGCCCTCAAAAAGGATGCCCGGTACAGCGAGGCCTACTATCGCGTGGGGCTGACGGAGTTGCATCTGGGCGAGCCCCTGGCCGCTCTGCGCGACATGCGCCGGGCGTCAGACACGGACCCCAACTTCACCAATCCCGATGCGCGCGTGCAGTTGGGCAATCTCGTGACGACAGCGTACGTACTGAACGAGAACCACCCTCCCGTCCTCAAGGAAGAGCTTCGCGGCCTCTCCAGCGAGCTCCTGAAACACAACCCGAAATCGGTAGCGGGACTGCGGTTGCGCGGGTACCTGAAGTTCTTCGGCGACAAGGACGTCAACGGCGCTGTGGACGACTTCCGCCTGGCCAATCAGATCAGCCCTTCCGATCCGGAGATCGTTCTCCCCCTCGTGCAGGCCCTTCAGTCGGTCGGCCAGGGCGCCGAGGCGGAGAAGCTGGGGAAGGACCTGATCGAGAAGCACAAAGACTTCCTCGCCATCTACGACGTGCTCTACATGAGCTATCTGCGTGAGAAACGGACCGAGGACGCCGAAGCCATTCTGAAGTTGAAGGCCGCCAACAATCCCAAGGAGCCGGCCTATCTCTTGCAGCTTGCCCAGCACTACTATCGCGTCGACCGGCGTGCCGACATGCAGCAGGCGCTCGACCGCGTGCTCTCGAATCGGAAGGCTTATCCCATGGGCCCGCTGCTGGTCGCGAGGTTCTACGCGGCCATCCACGATTTTGACGCTGCGCAGAAGCTCCTCGAAGAAGGCGCCCGCTCGGATTCCGCCCACAAGGCGGACTATCAGAGGGAGACCGCGGAAGTCATGGTCTCCCAAAACAGGAAGGACGATGCGGTCCGGCTGCTCGAGCAGATCCTGAAGGACAACCCCAAGGACGAGCGGGCCCAGGCCATGCGCTCTTCGCTGATGATCGAAACCGGCGACCCCCGGCAGCTCCAGCAGGCGGTCTCGGAGTTGCAGGCGGCGGTTGCCCGCGACAGCAACAACCCGGTTTTGCGCTTCAATTTGGGGCGGGCGCTGCTCGCCAAGAACCTCCTCGAACAGGCACGCGTCCAGTTCCAGGAAGCCCTCAAGATCCGCCGCGAGTACGTACCGGCACGGCTGGCGCTGGCGCAGTTGTTCATCCTCAGTCACGAATACGGGAGCGCGGTCCAGACTGCCAAGGAGGTTCTCGAGTACGATCCGCGCAACCTGCCTGCCAGATTGGTCCGGACCAGCGGCTTGGCGGCCATGGGTAATCCAGCCCTGGCCCGCTCCGAGTTGGAAGAAACCATCGCCCAGTATCCCTCCTCGGCGGACGCTCAAATGCAAATGGGCGCGCTGGACCTCGGGCAGAAGCGCTACAAGGAAGCCGAACAACGGTTCAGCCAGGTCTACAAGGATCACCCTGCCGATCTGCGTGCGCTGATGGGGATCGTCGAGACCTACGCTTTCCAGAACCAGCTCGACAAGGCCATCCAGCTACTCCAGGGCGAACTGGCCAAGTACCCGGCCCGGCTCGAACTTCGGAGCGCCCTCGGCAACGTTGCCATCCTGGCTAAGAAATGGGACCTAGCGGTGGAGCAGTTCCAGGCTGTCCTCACGGCCAGGCCCGATGCCGGCGAGGTTTATGTCCAGCTCGGCCAGGCGCTCGCGGCCAAGGGCGATGACGCCGGCGCGGCCCGCACCTTTGAGAAGGCCAGGCAGATGCGCCCCGCAGATCCCGCTCCTTACTTCCAGTTGGCACAACTCATGGAGAAGACCGGCAAGCGGGCGCAGGCGCGGCCGCTCTACGAACAGGTCCTGAAGCTGCAACCGGACAACCCGATCGCGCTGAACAACCTCGCCTATTTGCTGGCGGAAACCGGTTCGCAGGCCGACCTCGACCAGGCCCTGCAACTTGCTCAAACGGCCCGGCAGAAGCTCCCCGATAACCCGGACGTAGCGGATACGCTGGGCTGGATCTATATCAAGAAGAACCTCAACACCAACGCCGTGGACCTGTTCCGCAATCTGATCGCCAAGGAGTCTGCCCAGGCGGCCCCCAATAATTCTGCGACCTTCCACTACCACTACGGGATGGCCCTGGCCCAAAGCGGAGACAAGCCGCAGGCGAGGAAGGAGCTGAAGGCCGCGCTCGAACGGAAACCGTCGCCGGATCAAGCCGCGAAGATCAAGGAGTTACTGGGGAAGATCGGCTAGTGCGGGCGTCTCCGACATGCCGCCAATGCGGCGCACGCTCTTCGGGCTACGGACGAGGCCAAAACAGGGCCACCAATGAACACGAATAAACACACATTGAAAACAAATGGCTTATCCGTGTGCGCGTGTGTTCATCCGGTGCGTCGATTGTCTTTTTGGACTTGTCTGGCCCCCTCCTCATCATGCCGCCGCGAACCTCTCGCCGTTTCGCGGCCCCGAACGGCGACGCGTCGTGCCCCCGGCCAGCTTGTTTCACAGCCTCTCAGGGACCAGTGCCGGTTCTCTCTTCCTCGGCGCCCCCTGAAGCGCGCGCCACGGACAGGACACTAGTGGCCTGGGCCGCGTCCGAACTCGATACCAGTCGGCCTCCGGGAGACGGCTCCGGCTGGAAGCCTTACGTCCTCCCGTTCGCGGTGTTGATCATCCTGTTGGGGCTGGGGCCTTACGTCGGCATCGGCCCGGTGCTGGCGCAGCCCTTGCGCAGCATCGCGGTTCTGGTGACCCTCCTCGTGTTCTCACGCGGAGTCATCCGCCTTCGGCCGGCGCGGCCAATCGCGAGCGTTCTCATGGGACTCGCGGTGTTCGTCATCTGGATCGCTCCCGATCTGCTGTTTCCGGGATACCGGCACCTGTGGCTGTTCGACAACCCGCTCACCCGCGCCTCCGCGAGTAGCCTGCCGGCGCCCGCCCTGCGGACAAGCGCCTGGTTCGTGTGCTTCCGCGTGGCAGGGTCGGCCCTGCTGGTGCCCGTGGTCGAGGAACTCTTCTGGCGCGCCTGGCTCATGCGCTGGCTCATTTCACCAGCCATCGAGAAGGTTCCGCTCGGCACTTACGGCGCGCAGGCATTCTGGATCACCGCCGTGCTGTTCGCCAGCGAGCATGGAGTCTACTGGGACGTCGGCCTCGCGGCCGGCGTTCTTTACAACTGGTGGATGATTCGCACCCGGAGCCTGGCAGACTGCATCCTGGCCCACGCCGTCACCAACGCCGTGCTCGCCGCCTACGTTCTGCTCGCCGGCCAGTGGCAGTACTGGAACTGAAACCTCGTTCACACAACTCTTAACGCAAAAAACCTCGCAACCTGAGCGAATTGCGGCTGCGAGCGCATTGCATCTCTTGCATGTGTCTGCTAGGATGTTGAAGGACGGACGCCCACGAGTTGCTCCCCCAAATTTCCAACCAACGGAGTGTATAACACTAAGGAATGAGTTTCACAGTCTTTCTCGGCAATCTGCCGGCTTGGGTGACTGCCGACGATATCCAATCCTGGCTCAACGCGGAGAGTCTGGTCGCCGACGCGATCAAGGTCATCCGTAACCCCGAAACGCAAGAGTCGAAGGGCTTCGCCTTCATAGACGCACCCAATCAAGAAGAGATGCAGGCCATCATCCGCCGGTTTGATCATGCGCCTCTCGAAGGCAAGCTGCTCCGCGCCAATCCCGCACAACCGCCGAAGCCCAGAATCTTCGGCAACGGCAAACCTGACGACCGCGCTCAAAAGCGTCATACCAAGAGACCGAACAAGCCCGGTAACGAGGCGCCAAAAAGCGCCTTTGCCGCCGAGTTGGCAAAGGCTCTCTAGGCCGGAAATAGTGCCCTCCGTGGCCGGCGGGACGACCACCGGCGCCTGAGGTGCTATTCTCCTCCACCCTCCTCGCAACCCAGCGTCCCTCTTGAGTTCCTGGCTCTCCTGACTCCTGACTCTGTCTCCCTCCGCACAGGACCGTCGGCCGCCAGTCGCCTCCCGGCTCCTGACCTCTCGCTCCTGCACTGACCCACCGCCCCACCATTGGAAAGCGCGGGGCCGGAACGGCGATTCGTGTTATGCTGCAACCAGTAGCGTTCCGTGCGTAGCGCGGTCGTTGGCCCTTCTGAAAGGGCAAGGGTTGGTTTATGATCAACATGCTGATACTACGCGGCTTATTCGTCGTCCTACTGGGTTGTGCCGGTTACTTCCTTTCTCCGTTCAAAGATCCCCAAGGCTACCCCTCTCCAGCCCTGGGGGGCGTTGCGGGTCTGGTTCTCGGGCTGGGCGTAATCCTGTTCGAAGTAAGGTTGAAAGCGGTTAGCCTGAAGCGGCTGATCGGAGCGGCCATCGGGTCCACCATGGGAATCATGGGAGCGTTTCTGATGGCCATGGTGCTCGGGTGGGCCCTCAGCGGCCACTCGACGCTTCTGTCGTTCCTTCAGATCGTCCTCCTGCTTTGGATGACCTACATCGGCCTGGTGATCGGCGGCAACAAGGGCGACATGCTCAACCTGGCGGCCTTTGGCGGCGTTTTCGGCGGTGAAGTGCCCGGTAAACAGGCATTCAAGATCCTGGACACTAGCGTCATCATCGACGGCCGCATCGCCGACATCGCCGAGACGGGCTTCCTGGACGGCACGCTGGTGATTCCGCAGTTCGTGCTGCGCGAACTGCAACTGGTTGCCGACTCCGCAGACTCCATGAAGCGCAACCGCGGCCGGCGCGGCCTGGACATTCTGCAGCGCATTCAGAAGATGACCCATCTCAACGTGCAGATCATCGAGGACGATTTCCCCAATATCCGCGACGTTGACATGAAGCTGATCGAGCTGGGCAAGGTCTACGAGTGCAAGGTCGTCACCAACGATTTCAACCTGAACAAGATGGCGCAACTGCACGGCGTCGAGGTGCTGAACATCAACGAGCTGGCCAACGCGCTCAAGCCGATCGTGCTGCCGGGCGAAGTGATGCGCGTGTTCATTCTCAAGGAAGGGAAGGAATACAACCAGGGCGTGGCATATCTCGACGACGGCACCATGGTGGTGGTCGACAACGCCAAGCGGCTGATCTCGAAAACCATCGATATCAGTGTGACGAGCGTGCTCCAAACCACGGCGGGGAAGATGATCTTCGGCCGCTTCGACGAGCGCGTGCACGCGGTGTACGATAAGCCGCAGGCCGCTGCCCAGCATGCGGAAAAGCACGACCGTCCGCACCGCGAGCAGCCCGCAGCGGCCTCGTTGCCCCCGACCAGCTAGACCCCGCAGCGCGGAGCCGGAATCGGGGATACAATCAAAGCTCAACTATGAGAGTCGCCGTCATCTTGCCCGCCGCCGGCCTCGGGACCCGGATGGGCCGCCATGCCGCCGAGAAGACCGGGACCAGCCGCAAGCAGTTTATGCTGCTGGAAGGCTCGCCCATCCTGCTGCATACCATACGGAAGTTCGTCGCCAGCGCACTGGTGGACGAGATCGTCGTAGCGTTGCGCGCCGACGACTTGGGATGGGTGGGAGACCTGCTCGCGCAGGAAGCTCTGGGTAAGCCGGTGCGCCTGGTGCAGGGTGGCGAGTCCCGCCAGGAATCCGTCGAGAACGCGCTGGCCGTGATCGGGCCGGATGTCGACCTGGTGGCCGTTCACGACGCCGTGCGGCCTTTCATCGACCTGGCCACGATCGACAAGGTCATCCACGAGGCGGCCGAGGCGGGCGCCGCGATTGTCGGCATCGTTCCCGTCGACACCGTCAAGACCCTGCATAAGAACAAGGTCCGGGGCACTGTTCCGCGGGAGGGACTGGCTCTGGCACAGACGCCGCAGGTATTCCGCTACGCCCTTCTGAAGCAGGCCTTCGAGAAAGCGCGAGAGGATGGCTTCATCGCTACGGATGAGTCCAGCCTGGTGGAGCGGCTGGAGCAGATCGAGGTGAGCGTGGTCCTGGGCAGCGACCGCAACCTCAAGATCACCAAGCCCTCCGACATGGACCTCGCCCGGCTCTTCCTGGCCGAGGAGATGGCCGAGCGCCCGGCGTCGTGAGCGAGTTCCGGACCGGTATCGGCTGGGACGTTCACCCGCTGGTCGCGGGCAGGCCGCTCATTCTGGGTGGAGTCCGCATCCCCTGTGACTTCGGTTGCGAGGGCCACTCCGACGCCGACGTCCTTTCGCACGCCATTACCGACGCCATCCTCGGCGCCGCTGCGGCCGGCGACATCGGGATGCATTTTCCGGACACCGACCCGCGCTGGGCCGGCGTCGGCAGCCTGGCCTTCGTCCGTCACGCTGTCGCGCTCGCTGCCGAGCGCGGCTTCCGGCTGGTGAACCTGGATTCGACCGTGATTCTCGAACGACCCAAGCTGAAGGATTACCGGGATGCGATCCGCGCCGCGCTCGCCGAAGCTCTGAGCCTGGCCCCGGACCGCGTCTCGGTGAAGTTCAAGACCGCTGAGAAGCTGGGGCCCGTGGGCGAAGGTCGCTCGGCCGAGGCTCAGGCCGTGGCGACGCTGGAGCGCTGAAAGGCGAAAGGCCTCAGCGCGTGAGTGGCAGCGGCCACCTGGAACTATAATGGCTGTGGTCGAAGCCTGAATGTTCTGGTTTGTGCTGTGTTCGCTGTTGGCCACGGAGCCGAACGCAGGAGCGCCGCCGGTGCTGCCAAGAGTCCGCGAGAGTGTTCTGGACAATCTCCGCAGACTCCCGAACTACACTTGTAGCCAGACCATCGAACGCTCTTATCGCAACGCCGCAAGCCGCCCTTTCGGAAACATCGACCGGATCCGCCTCGAAATCGGATACATAGACGGCAAGGAGATGTTCGGCTGGCCCGGTGGCGAGAGACTCGCCGAGGACGATGTGACGCGGCTCGTCGGCGGCACAATCACCAACGGCGAATTTGCGCTGGCAATTCGCGCCCTGTTCTCCGGCCGGGAGGTCGCGTTCGGAGACATGCGGGCAGAGAACCACGCGGGGCGCGCCGCGCTGCGCTTCGCCTTCGCCGTTCCGCGTCAGAGCACCGATTGGATCCTGTCAATAGGAGGAAGGCGCGCGCCAACCGGGTACCACGGCTCGTTCTGGGTGGACCGCGACTCTCTCCAATTGCTCGAACTCCGCATCACGGCGGACGACGTTCCTGCCCAGTTTGGCTACGCGACGGTTACGAGAGACTTGCAGTTCGAGTCCGTGCGGATCGGGGCCGGAGAGTTCCTGCTTCCATCCCGCGCCGAGTTCTCGGCCACCGAGACCAGCGGCGCGGAGGACAAGAACGAAGCCCGCTTCCACGACTGCCGCCAGTACACCGCCGAGAGTGTCATCAGCTTCGGTTTGTCCGAAACCGGTGCCCCAACCCAAACCGGTCCCCGGAGCGCCACTCCCGCTCCTAGCCCGGCCGCCGCTCTGCCCGACGAATTCGAAGCCAGCCTGACGCTCGATTCGCCCGTCGACTCGGACATCTCCGCCGTGGGCGACCCGGTCACTGCCCATCTCGACCGGAGCATCAAGCGGAAGAACCAGATCGCGGTTCCGAAGGGCGCCATCTTGCACGGGAGAATCGCGCGCCTCGACGTGCAGGAGGGCCGCCGCCATACCGACTTCGCGTTCACCTACTTCGAAGTCAATGGCAAGCGAGTGGAAATCGGTGGCCGCAGAAATGAACTGCTGACGTTGGACCAGCGCTCCACGATCGGGCGGCCGCTTGAGGCTGTTCCCGGCCCCATCCTGGCTAATGGCAGCCATCTTGTCGTGCCCCGCGGTTTCCCGTTCCTCCTGAACAGCACCGCCGCTGCTGAGCACTAAGTGCGGAGACCCCTACCGCGATGCGATCCGCGTTTCCCTCGCCGAAGCTCACGCCGTGGCGGCCCTGGAGCGGTAACCGCCGCCGGCACTACACTGGTCTTTGTGCCTGCCGCCAAGCGCCCGCTCAAGACTCTCGAGCGCGTGCTCTCGAAGGCCGGCCTCGGCTCGCGCACCGAGGCCCGCCAGTGGATCGGCGCCGGCCGCGTCCGCGTGAACGGCAAGCTGATTCAAACTCCCGATCACTGGGTGGATCTCGAGCGCGACCGCGTCACCTTCGACGGCAAGTCGGTCCGCGACGCCGGTAAGGTCTATCTCCTTCTCTATAAGCCCAAGGGCTACCTCACCACTTACAAGGACCCCGAGGGCCGTAAGACGATCTACGATCTCCTCGACGGCGTCGAGCAGTGGGTCTTCCCCGTCGGGCGGCTCGACCTGGATACCAGCGGCTTGCTCCTCATCACCAACGACACCGGCTTCGCCGAGCGCGTCACCAACCCCGAATTCAAGGTCCCCAAGACCTACCTGGTGAAGACGGCCAGCCGGCTGGCCGGCGAGGATCTCGAGCGTTTGCGGCAGGGCTTGGACTTGAAGGATGGCCCCACCCAGCCCGCGCTAGTCACCCGCCAGCGGGATGCCGGCAGCCACACCTTCCTCGAAATCACCATTGCTGAGGGCCGCAACCGCCAGGTCCGCAGAATGATCGAGGCCGTGGGCAGCCGCGTCCTGAAGCTGGTGCGCGTCGCCATCGGCCCCATCCGCATCGGCACGCTCCCAATTGGCAAACACCGTCCGCTCACCCCCGCGGAGACCGAAACGCTAAGGAGAGCCGCAAAGCCGACGGCGCGGAGCAGGCGCTGACGTAGAATGAAGACTGGATCGATGCCCACCTCACCCGACCTTGCCAGGACCGACGTCCAGGATTTCGCCAAACGTTTGCGCGCGGAAATGATTCCGCTCAGCGCCCGGCTCTCGTACTTCTCCACGGTTCCGCTTGGCGACGACGACGCCCGCGAGTACCTTCACGAGCCGGTCGCCGCGCTGCCACCCGGGCTCCGGGCCGAGCTGCCCGCCATCTCGATCCTCTTCGTGCCGTACCTGGAGAAGGGCGCCGCCGGCCGCGAGAAGGTCGTCTTCGACGCCCCCACGGACAAAGCGCGGATCTGGTCCACCCGTTTCACCCTGAGCGGCGACGCCGTTCTGGTCTTCGCGATCAAGGACCAGCAGGTGGCCGAATACCACTATCTCTTCTACCGCGCCCTGGCCGCGGTGGCGGCGGACCGCCTGGCTCCCGAAAGGATCGCCGGCTTTAACGAACTGCTGCGCGAGGAGCTGCGCGGCCGCGTTCACGGCGAGCTCGACGAGGAGGGCTGGAAGCTGAAACAGTCGCTGTTCGAGCGGCAGTCGGACGTGCGGCGGGATACGAAGCTGTTCCGGCGCTACGCCCGCCAGTCCCTCATCGACTCCCTCACCCTGTACCTCCACGGGATCTGCTGCGACATCGACGTCGAGACCGGCCCACGCCAGCTCCCCAGCCGCCATCTGCGCCGCCGCCTCGAGCTGTTCCACGAGATCTTCCCGCCGCCCGACGGTTACGTCGTGTTCCCGGAAGAGGTGAAGACCTAGGCTCGTCTTCAAACCTTCACATCGAATACGTGGCAGCCCCACGCCTCCAGGTCCAGGTACAATCCGCGCCCGAGCACCTCGTCGCCGTCGCGATCGTAGACTGCCGAACCCATGCGGTCCTCCAAGCGCACCCGCCGCCCCCTAATCTCCGAAAACGGCGGGCGCACGTAACACTGGCTCTGGTTCGCCGCGTAGTTGACCGCAATCAGCACGCGCCGCCCGCCGGCGCCGCTCCAGGCGAAACTGAGGAAGCAGTCCCAGGTCCCATTCCCGCTCCATGCCGGGATCGGATCCAGCAGCTCCCAACCGCCATCGTGCAGGATGGGATCCCGCAGACAGGCCAGCAGCCGATCGTAGAACGCGGCGAGTTCCTGGTCCACCGGCTCGGCCGGCGCGCGGCAGAGCTGCACCGGGATCCGAACTCTACGCCCCTCGATCTGCCCCTGGTGGAAGAACCGCAGTCCCGGACAGAGAAACGCCAGCACCGCGGCCGCGCGATGCATTTCGCCCGGGAATGTGGCGGCGGCGCGCGGCTCATCGTGGTTCTCCAGGAAACGCGCCGACCTCCCCTGGAACGCGGCATCCGCCCGGAAGTGGTCGCGCACCGGACGCGCCTGCCCCTCGCGCAGCCGGTCGTACAGCCGCTTGTCGTAGGTGTAGTCGAACCCCTGTTGCTGCAGTTCCCACTCCAGGTCCCAGTACACTTCGGCCAGGAACACGAACTCCGGATTCCGCGCGCGGACGCGTTCGATCGCCTCGGGCCAGAATGGCCACGGCCGCATTCCCCAGGTCCTCTCGAACACCTGCGGCAGGACCAGCATCGCCATGTCGCAGCGGACGCCGTCTGCCTGCCCTGCAATCCTCAGCAGCTCGGAGGTCATCGCCTGCTGCAGCGCCGGCTCGGCGTAGTTCAACTGCAGAGTGTCACGCCAGCCGGGGAAGTACGGGTCGCGTCCGTGCGCCAGCACCGCCGAGCCGGCGCGACAGTAGTTCTCGGGCTCGCGGGCGAGGTCGGCTTCCGTGCCGTGGACATAGAACTCGGGATGCTCAAGGACCCACGGGTGGTCAAGCGCCGTGTGGTTGGGGACCAGGTCCACTAGCAGTCGCAGACCGCGCTGGTGAAGCCGTTCCCGAAGGCGTGCCAGCGCCGCGTCGCCGCCGAGCGAGCGGCTGACCGTGTAGCCCGCCACCGCAAAGCAGGAGCCGCACACGTCGCGCTCGCTGAAGTCCGGCAGTGCGCGGCGGTACTCGGCGATCAGTGCCGGTTCCGCCAGCGCGGCCTCCCGCTCTTTCTCCCCCGTCTCCCAGACGCCCAGAAGCCACACCCAATCGAAGCCCTGCGCGGCGATGCGGTCCAGTTCCGCGTCCGCCACGTCGTCGAGCGTGGCTCCATGCAGCCACACACGCGTATTGATCTGATAGAGGGAAGGAAACCTGGGGTTGCCCATGCCAGTCAACCCCAGTATGTAGGACAAGCTTCAGCTTGTCATCTCCGAGTCCGCGGAGGACGCGGTCAGCGCCGGTGGCCCCATCCGCCGTGGCCCCATCCGCCGTAGAAGCCGCCTCGGTAGGAGAAAATCAAACCTGGGCCATACCAGTACGGTCCCCAATAGGGGCTATACCCGTACGGCGAATACCCATAGGGCGAATACCCATACGGCGAGTAGTAATAGTTGTGATACAGGGAAGGCCCTGCCGCAGGTCCCGCCGTCCGATACTGCATGCTCTGCCCGTAATCCGACTGGCTGACTGGCTGGAAGGCATCGGGCGCCGAAACCGTCGAGATCAGGACCGGCGCTTCGAGCCGGAACGTCAGCGGCATTTCCGGATACACCACCGTCGGCCTCCCGCGCGTGAGCAGGACGCCGATTGTCGAAGCCCCAGCCCCGGCAATCGCCCCCATCCCGGCGCCGAACCCGCCGTCGGCCGCCGCGCCTATCGCTGCGCCGACTGCGGTTGTCGTTCCGATCGCGGCCGCATCCCGGCCCACCGCCGTATCGCCTCGCCGCTCCACCAACTGCGTTTTCACCGGGACCTGCCGGCCGTCAACCACGCTGACCTCGGTCAGTTCCAGCCGCAGCCGGGAGACGCCCTTTGCGCGCCCCGCCTTCATCGCCTCGCTGACCACGCCGCCCACCATCTGGCCGCGGCGCGCTACCACGATCCCATCCGCCACCAGCGGTTGCGCCAGAGTTGCGGAGAAGAAATCACCCGGCTGGTTGCGGTCGCTCGATAGCGGCTGATCCACCCGGATCGTGACCCATGTGCCGGCAGGCAATGTCACCTTCGACGGCAGCACTGCCATCGGTGCCTGCGGCGCTCCCCCAAACCTGCGCCATCCCGTCGAGCCCGGCGCGGTCCGCGGACCGGCCTGCGGCGCCTGCGGTGGGGGGGCCTCCTGCTGCGCGCCCGCTTCCGGCTGCCCCGGCTGATCCGGGGCGTCGGCCGCCTGCGCAAATACCGGCGCGGCCGCTGCCAGCGACGACGCCACGAACAACACCAACATTCTTCTTCGTATCAACATAGCGGATTGCCTCACGGCAACTGTAATAGCAGGTTCGTGGCCATTGGCTAAGTGCTTCCAACTCAGCGATCTGTGCGGACGCCAACTGGCCGCGCGCCACCACCTTGGTTGTTTTCGGCCACCGCCCTACCACGTATAATGCACCGTGTAATCGGATCACGGCCTCGCCCCCCGCCTCGATCACCGGCCGGAACTCCACTGGAACCATCGGTACATGTGCCCCACCACGCGAACCTGGATCCGCTCGCAACCCTGAAGTTCGTCTGGCGGCGCTCTCCGGCGATGTCGAACGAATTGCCGGTATAGAGCCGCACCTGCGGCGTATGGTCCACTGCGTCCTCGCCGACGAAGTAGCGCCTACCGCTCCAGCTTGTAGATCGTCAGCCCCGAGAGCAGCTTGGGGTAGAAGTCCGTCGATTTCTGCGGCATCACGCCGCCCGCAAAGGCGATCCGCGCCATCTCGTCGATCGGCGTCGGCTCGAGCAGGAACGCCGCCTGCGCTGCTCCGCGCCGCACCTCGGCGATGGCCGGCCCGGCGCCGCGCATATAGCGCGTATTCCTCTCCTCGCGCACGGCTTCCTCGTCGATGCCCAACGCGCCGCCGAGCAGCCGCTGGTGCAGCACCGGCACATCGAGCTCGCCCGCGGCCCGCTCCGCTTCGTAGACATAAAGCGGCTCGAGGCCCGCCAGCGCCACGCCGATCCTGACCTTCCCCGCGTGCGGCTCGACCCACAGCGCGCGCAGCGCGGCCAGATCGCCCACCGCTCGGAGCCCCGCCGCTCCGATCAGCGCCTGGGCGTCGAAGTTCGCAAGCCCCTTCACGAGCCGGTGTGTCGCCAGGATCTTCAGCCCGGGCGAGCACATGTTGACGAAGGTCATCATCACGCGCCGGGCGTCTTCAAGACCTGGGTTCTCGTTGCGGAACGCCAGCGCCGTCTCATAGCGGTGGTGCCCGTCGGCGATGAGGAGCTTCTTCGCCGCCATCGCCTTCTCGATCGCCGCGATGCGCTCCGGTTCCGCGATCTTCCACAAGCGATGCACGGCCTGGTATTCGTCCGTGACCGTCGCAGCCGGCACGCCGGCGGAGGCTTCGTCCAGGATGCGGTCGATCTCGCCCTCCGGCTCCGCGTACAACATGAAGAGCTGGCCGGCATGCGCGCGCGTATGCCGCAGCAACTCCAGACGGTCCTTCTTCGGCCCCGAGAGCGTCTGTTCGTGCCTGTAGACCACCCCCTCCGAGTAATCTTCAACCGCGCCCAGGCCGATGAAACCCTTGCGCACCAGCCGCTCGCCGGTGTCGGGCACCGAGAACTCCTGGAAATAGGCGAACAGTGCGGGCTCCTCCTCTTTCACAAGAATGCCGCGCGCGATCCAGTCTTCCAGGTACGCCGCCGCCCGCGTGTACACGTTCTCCGCTGCAGAATCGGAGGCGAGCCGTTCGCCCAGAATCACCCGCACCAAATTGTCAGGGCTGAGCGCAAGATACCGAACTCGCATCTCGGGCGTGATCTTGTCATAAGGCTGCGTTACCAGCGCCTCGAGCGGCCCGGCGCTTCCGGAGTAGCGGTACGGTTGGAACGGGAAGATTTTCGCCATAGAGAACTATCAGGATAACCCGGCTGCTACAGGCTCAGGATTTCCCGCAGCCGCACCGACTGGCGGCGCGACAGTTCCACCGTCCGGCCGCCGCGGAGAACGACCACCAGACCACCGCCAACACCGATCTCGACCTTCTCAATCCACTTCAGATTGAGGATCTCCTTCCGCCCGGCGCGGAAGAACATGGCCGGATCGAGCTGCTCTTCCAGAGCGTTCAGAGAACGGCGAATCAAGGGCCGCTCCTTGCCGAAATGGAGCCGTGTGTAGTTGCCCTCCGACTCCAGCAGGAAGATCTCCGGCAGGCGCACAATCCAGCAGCGGTCGCCATCGCGCACGAACACCTGCTCCAGGCGCGTCCGTTCCTGGCGAGGCCGAACCTTGGCGAGAGCCGCCGCCAGGCGCGCGGGCGCGATGGGCTTCAGCAGGTAGTCGAGCGCGTTCACCTCGAACGCTTTGATCGCATACTCGTCGTAGGCCGTCGTAAAGATGACTTGCGGGACGTCTTCGAGCTGCTCAAGCAGCTCGAAACCCGTCATCCCCGGCATCTGTATATCGAGAAGCACGAGGTCGGGCGCCAGCTTGGGAATCAGCGCGGCGGCCTCTTCCCCGTTCCGCGCCTCGCCCACCACCTCGATCTCCGGGTGGGCCGCCAGCAGCCTCCGCAGTTCCAACCGCGCCAGGCGTTCGTCGTCCACGATCAGCGCCGTCATGCCGTCCTCGGGATCGTGACCGTGGCGGTCACCCGATCCTCGCCATTCTTCAACACCAGGCTCGCACGATCGCCGAAAAGGATCCGCAGCCGGTCGCGAGCGTTCCTCAGGCCTACCTGGGTAGCCTCCGTCCCCAAATCCGTGAGTTGGCCGGTGTTCTCGACTTCGATCACCAGCCGCTCCTCTTCGATGCGGGCGCGAATCGCCAGGTCACCCCCTGCGGGCAGCCGCGCGATGCCGTGCTTCAGCGCGTTCTCCACCAGCGTCTGTAACAGCATGGGAGGCACCAGAACCTGCGCCGCCGCCGGCTCGACGGCGCTCTGCACGCGCAACCGGTCCTCGAAGCGGACCGATTCCAGCGCGAGGTAGTCCGAGACCATTTCCAGTTCCACCGCTAGCGGTACCCTGTGATTCATGTCGTGGTGGAGGTTGTAGCGCAGGAGGTTCGCCAGGCGTGTGATCATGTCCTGCGCCTGGGGCGGATTCTCGATCACCAGAGCGCGGACCGAATTCAGCGCGTTGAAGAGGAAATGCGGGTTCAACTGAGCTTCGAGCGCGCGCAGTTCGGCCTCGCGCAACGAGAGTTGAAGATGGATTTCCTTCTCCTGAAAACGGCGTTTGGAAGTCAGCCCCACGTAGAACAAACCCCATATGCAGTCCGCCCCGCTGACGCTCACCCACGTGGCGGCCACGTACTGCCAATGCAGAAAGCCCGAGGCGCGGCCTTGAAAAGCCAGGCTGACCGCGAAAACCAGGAACGTCTGGACCGTCGCCAGCGCCATCGCGGAG
>Ga0265316_10000833_pt1 | contig 34174 bp, 32 predicted proteins | sample 4522metaG_FD_202092 | JGI IMG/M metagenome (GOLD analysis project Ga0265316, IMG submission 202092) | Rhizosphere microbial communities from Carex aquatilis grown in University of Washington, Seatle, WA, United States - 4-5-22 metaG | ecosystem: Host-associated > Plants > Roots > Rhizosphere >...
AAGAGTTCGACGAACATACGGCCTGCGGGCTTTGCTACACGTCGGGCACCACGGGCAATCCCAAAGGCGTGCTCTACAGCCACCGCAGTACCATCATTCATTGTTACGCCTCGAGCATGCCGGATGCGCTGAACATCTCCGCGCGCGATGTCATCCTGCCGGTGGTGCCGATGTTCCACGTCAACGCCTGGGGCCTGCCGTACGCGGCTGCCATGGTGGGTTGCAAGCTGGTGTTCCCGGGTCACCACCTGGATGGCGCCTCGCTCTTCAACCTGTTCGAAGAAGAGAAGGTCACGATGTCGGCCGGCGTGCCCACCATCTGGCTGGGCCTGCTCAACCACGTCAAGACGAACAACCTGAAGTTCAGCACCTTCAAGTCCACGGTCATTGGTGGTGCGGCCTGCCCGCCCGCCATGATCCGCGCCTTCGAGAACGAGCATGGCGTCGAGGTGATCCACGCTTGGGGCATGACGGAGTTGTCGCCGTTGGGCACGCTGGGCCGCTTGAAGTCCAAGCACGCGGACCTGCCGACCGAAGCCAAGCAGAAGATCCTGGAGAAGCAGGGCAAGTCGGTGTTCGGCATCGACATGCGCATCGTCGACCACGAAGGCAAGGTGCTGCCGTGGGACGGCAAGGCTGCGGGCGATCTGGAGGTCAAGGGCCACTGGGTGGTCAATGGCTACTTCAACATCGACAAGTCGCCGTTGCACGACGGCTGGTTCCCCACGGGCGACGTGGCCACCATCGATGCCGACGGCTACATGCAGATCACCGACCGCTCCAAGGACGTGATCAAGTCGGGCGGCGAGTGGATCAGCTCCATCGACCTGGAAAACGTGCTGATGGGTCATCCGGCTGTGCACGAGGCGGCGGCCATCGCAGCCCATCACCCGAAGTGGGACGAGCGCCCGCTGATGGTCGTGGTCAAGAAGCCCGGTGCCGAGGTCACCAAGGAGGAGCTGCTGGCCTTCTACAAGGACAAGATCCCCTCTTGGCAGACGCCGGATGACGTCGTGTTCGTCGATGAGATCCCGCACACCGCCACGGGCAAGATCTACAAGCTCAAGCTGCGCGAGACCTTCAAGGACCACAAGCTGCCATCGGCTTGATGCCCACGCAGGGCTGACGCGAAGCAGGGGTGCCATGTGCACCCCTTTTTTCATGGCGACCTCATGGTGACTTCATGTCGATTTTGCCTGGCGTGTGACCGCACGCCCGTGTGTGCATAGCGTATGTCATGACCTGACGCAATGGGTCGTTTGGTGAGGCCTGCTGCCGTGTGCATTTCCCCGGGACATCCCTGACGCGCCCCCGCAAGCGCGGGGGGTAAATTGTGTGCAGTCGTACTTGATCGACCTATCTACAGGAGAAAGCAATGAAGTTTCCCGTTCGCGCCCTCAGCGTGTTGGTGATGAGTTCTCTGGCCGCTGGCGCAGCGTTGGCCCAAAAGGGCGAAACCGTCAAGGTGGCATGGATCGATCCTTTGTCCGGCCTGATGGCCAGCGTCGGCCAGAACCAGCTCAAGAGCTACCAGTTCGTGGCAGAGAAACTCAATGCCAACAACCCCGCTGGTGTGAAGTTCGAGATCATCTCCATCGACAACAAACTCAGCCCCGCCGAGTCCCTCAACGCGCTGAAGTCGGCCGCTGACCAAGGCGTGCGCTACATCGTGCAAGGCCTGGGTTCGGGCGCTGCCGGTGCCCTGGTGGACGCCGTCAACAAGCACAATGAGCGCAACCCCGGCAAGGAAATCGTTTTCCTGAACTACGCTGCGGTGGACCCCGACCTGACCAACAGCAAGTGCAGCTTCTGGCACTTCCGCCTGGACGCCGACACCTCCATGAAGATGGAGGCCATGACCACGTTCATGAAGGATCAGAAGGACATCCAGAAGGTCTACCTGATCAACCAGAACTACGCCCACGGCCAACAGGTCTCGAAGTTCGCCAAGGAAAACCTCAAGCGCAAGCGCCCCGACGTTCAGATCGTTGGCGACGACCTGCACCCCCTGGCCCAGGTGCGTGACTTCGCGCCCTACGTGGCCAAGATCAAGGCCTCGGGCGCCGACACCGTCATCACCGGCAACTGGGGTTCTGACCTGGCCCTGCTGGTCAAGGCCGCCAACGACGCTGGCCTGACCGCCAAGTTCTACACCTACTACGCCAACTTCGGTGGCACCCCCACCGCGCTGGGCAAGGCCGCAGATGGCCGCATCTACCAGGTGGGCTACGGCCACTACAACCTGGGTGGCATCAACGCGCAGCTGGTGGGGGAGTTCAAGAAGCGTTTCAACGACGACTTCTATTCCGCCGCCACCTACTCCGCGCTGGTGATGCTGTCCAACGGCATGGCCCAGGCCAAGTCCACCGACCCGGTCAAGGTGGCCAAGGTCATGGAAGGCATGAAGTTCAAGAGCTTCAACGGCGAAGTGGAAATGCGCAAGACCGACCACCAGCTGCAGCAGCCGCTGTTCATCGCGCAGTGGACCAAGGTCGATGCCAAGAACAGCTACGACGTCGAAAACACGGGCATGACTTTCGTGCCGGTCAAGGCTTTCGATGCCTACGTGGCCAGCACGCCCACCTCGTGCCAGATGAAGCGTCCGTCGTGATGACGGCAGGTCGGGTGGCCCAGGCCTGACCCGACCCTTTGCGCTTTTTTGTCGGATGCCCGCTCTGTCCACACGGCAGGCGGGCGATGGGCCTGATTGCCGTCGTGCGAGGCAGGTCCAGCGGCGCGGGTGATCCCCGCTGCTGCCTCACGTCTTGCGGACATGGAAACCTTTTTCGTCTTCTTTCTGAACGGCATCAGCTACGGCTTGCTGCTGTTCATGCTGAGCTCGGGCTTGACCCTGATCTTCAGCATGATGGGTGTGCTCAATTTCGCGCACACCAGCTTCTACATGATGGGCGCCTACTTCGCCCACGCGCTGGCAGGCGCCTTGGGCTTCTTCCCGGCGCTCTTCCTGGCCCCGCTGCTGGTTGGCGTGCTGGGTGCGGCGTTCGAGCGCTACAGCCTGCGCAAGGTTCACGTGTATGGCCACGTGCCAGAGCTGCTGGTCACCTTTGGCTTGTCTTACGTGGTGCTGGAAGTGGTGCGCCTGGTCTGGGGCCCGGCCAACGTGGATTACCGCGTGCCCGAGTCGCTCAGCGGCCCGCTGTTCACCCTGGCCAACATCAAGGGCCAAGGCCTGAGCTGGCTGGCGGGTGCGGGCAATGCCGCCATTTGCGGTCCGGCCGCCGGCAACAGTTGCACGCAGTTCCCCATCTACCGCGGCTTCATGGCCCTGGTGGCGCTGTTCATGCTCGGCTCGCTGTGGCTGCTGCTGACGCGCACGCGCATCGGCCTGATCATCCAGGCGGCGCTCACGCACCCGGACACCACGCAGGCCCTGGGCCACAACGTGCCCCGCGTGATGATGGGTGTGTTCGGGGGTGGTTGCGCCCTGGCCGGTCTGGCCGGCGTGATCGGGGGCAACGCCTTCGTGACCGAGCCCAACATGGCAGCGTCGGTCGGCGCCATCATCTTCGTGGTGGTGGTGGTGGGTGGCATGGGCTCGCTGGCCGGGGCTTTCCTGGCCTCGCTGCTGATCGGCCTGATCCAGACCTTCGCTGTGGTGATCGACATTTCCGCCGCCTCGGTGATGCAAAGCCTGGGTTCGCCCGTGAGCTTTGACCACTGGGCCTACCCCTTGTTGAAGATCACGGTGTCGCAGATGGCACCGATCCTGCCGTACCTCCTGCTGGTGCTGATCCTGATCTTCAGGCCCAAAGGCCTGCTCGGCACGCGTGAGGAGTGAGCACCATGAGCGCCAATACCTATTCTTTCCGTCCCTACAACGTCGGCCGCCTCGTCCTGTGGTCGCTGTTTGCCATCGTCCTGCTGGTGGCGCCCAAGCTGTTCACCAGCAGCCTGTCCATGACCATGCTCACGCAGATGGGCATCGCCGTCATCGTCTGCCTGTCCTACAACATGCTGCTGGGGCAGGGGGGCATGCTCTCCTTCGGCCATGCGGTGTATTCGGGGTTGGGAGCGTTCGCCGCGATCCACACACTCAACAAGGTGGGCGCGGGCGAGTGGGGCGTTCCTGTGGCCTTGATCCCCATCGTCGGTGGCCTGGCCGGCCTGCTCGTGGCCGTGCTGCTGGGCGCGGTCAGCACCAAGAAGTCGGGCAACACCTTCGCCATGATCACGCTGGGCGTGGGCGAGTTGGTGTGGTCGATGTCGCTGATGCTGCCGGAGTTCTTCGGCGGTGAGGGCGGCGTGTCGAGCAACCGCGTGGTGGGCACGCCCGCCTTGGGCATCACCTTCGGCCCGCAGATCCAGGTGTACTACCTGATCGCGGTGTACTGCTTCGTCTGCACGGTGCTGATGTTCGCCTTCACGCAGACGCCGCTGGGCCGCATGCTCAACGCAGTGCGCGACAACCCCGAGCGCGTCGAGTTCATCGGCTACGACACGCAGCGCGTGCGTTACTTCGCCTTCATGATCGCCGGCTTCTTCGCTGGCATCGCGGGTGGCCTGTACGCGGTGAACTTTGAAATCGTCACGGCCGAGGTGGTCGGCGCACAGCGCTCCGGTGCCTACCTGCTGTTCACCTTCCTGGGCGGTTCGCTGTTCTTCTTCGGCCCCATCATCGGCGCGGTGCTGTTGGTGCTGGCCTCGGTGCTGTTGTCCGAGCTGACCAAGGCCTGGCTGCTGTACCTGGGCCTGGTCTTCCTGCTGATGGTGATGTATGCGCCCGGTGGCATTGCCAGCCTGCTGATGATGAACGTGCGTGTGGCGGCTTACGGCATGCTGCGCCGGCTGTGGACGTCTTACCTGGCGCTGGCCGGCACGGCCCTGACCGTGCTGGTTGCGGTGGCTGTGATCGTCGAGATGATTTACCACATCAAGCTCAACGAGGCCCTGGGGCCGCAGATGAGCTTCGCCGGCGTGATGCTGGACACCCGCGGCACCGATGCCTGGGTGGGGGCCATGCTGCTGCTGGCCACCGGTGTGGGCCTGTTCGAGGTGAGCCGACGCCAGTTCGTGCGCCATTGGGGCCAGGTCCAAGGGGACATCGAGGCCGAGATCCAGCGCCGTGAAGGCCTGTGACACCCAGACCCGCGCAAGGAACACACCCATGAGCAAGACACCTTCCAACGGCCTGGCCCTGGAGTTGCGCGATGTGCGCAAGTCCTTCGGCAAGACCGAAATCATCCGTGGCTCGAACCTGGCCGTGAAGGCCGGTGAGCGCGTTGCCCTCATCGGCCCCAACGGTGCCGGCAAGTCCACGCTGTTCAACCTCATCAGCGGCCGCATGGCCCCCAGCAGCGGCGAGATCGTGTTGCACGGCGAGGCCATCCATGGCATGAAGCCCTATGAGATCAACCGCCGCGGCCTGGCCCGCAGCTTCCAGGTCTCCAACCTGTTCCCACGCCTGTCGGTGTTCGAGAACATCCGCTGCGCCGTGCTGTGGTCGATGGGCGAACGCTATGCCTTCTGGCGTTTCCTCTCCAACCTCAACGAGGTGAACCGCCGCGCTGAAGAGGTGCTGGACATGATCCGCATGCGGCGCAAGCGCGACACCAACGTCACCAACCTCACCTACGCAGAGCAGCGTGCGGTGGAAGTGGGCGTGACCATCGCGGGTGGCAGCAACGTCATCCTGCTGGACGAACCCACCGCCGGCATGAGCAAGTCGGAGACCGCCAATTTCGTGAAGATGATCCGCGACGTCACCGAGGGCAAGACCTTGCTGACCGTGGAGCACGACATGGGCGTGGTGTTCGGCCTGGCCGACCGCATCGCGGTGCTGGTGTATGGCGAAGTCATCGCCTTCGACACGCCCGAGAACGTGCGCAACAACGACCGCGTCAAGGAAGCCTACCTGGGCTCGGTGCTGGCCGAAAACCAACGTGCCGAGGCGCAAGCTGCCGAAGCTGCCGGAGCCTGACCCCATGCTGAAGATCGACAACCTGCACGCCTTCTACGGCAAGAGCCACATCCTGCACGGTGTGGACATGGAAGTGAACCCTGGCGAAATCGTCAGCCTGCTGGGCCGCAACGGCTCGGGCCGCTCCACCACGATCAAGACCATCATGGGCCTGGTCGATGGCCATGGCTCGGTCAAGTGGAAGGACAAGGAGATGCTGGGCCACAAGCCCTACGACATCGCCCGCCAAGGCATTGGCTATGTGCCTGAAAGCCGCGACGTGTTCCCCAAGCTGACCGTGGAGCAGAACCTGCTGCTCGGCCAGAAGGGCGGCGCCAAGAACAGCCGCTGGTCGCTGGACGACATGTACCAGATGTTCCCGCGGCTCAAGGAGCGTCAGCACACCGAGGCCGGCGTGATGTCGGGCGGTGAGCAGCAGATGCTGACCCTGTGTCGCACCCTGATGGGCGACCCCGACCTGATCATGATCGACGAGCCGACCGAAGGCCTGGCACCGAAGATCGTGGAACTGGTGGGCGAGTACCTCAAGGAGCTCAAGCGGCGCGGCCTGGGGGTGCTGCTGGTGGAGCAGAAGCTCACCATCGCGCTCGACATCTCGCAGCGCTGCTACGTGATGGGACACGGCGAAGTGGTCTTCCAGGGCACGCCCGACGAACTCCGCGCCGACAAGTACGTGCGCAAGGAGTGGCTGGAGGTCTGAGGCCTCCGGCCTCGGGTCACGCTGCTCAGGCCGCGGCCAGCCAGCCTTCGTCGAGCAAGGCGGCCAGGCAGGCCTCGGGGTGGCTGGTCACCAGCGCGTGGCTGGCGCCCTCGATGTCGGTGCGGCGGCTGAACGGGAGTTCGGCGTGCAGGTGGTCCACGATGGCGCGGGCCACGTCGTTTGAGCGTGTGCCACACACCAGGTGCGTGGGGATGCGCAGGGCGGCGAGCTCGGCGCGGCTGTGTCGTGGCTCGGTGCAGATGTCCCAGTGGCGCAGGTTGTTGGCCACCATCGTGCCCATGGCGTCCTGGATGTGTGCAGGCAGCGCCGCGAAGTGATCGCCACCGCCCCAGAAATCGATGACCTGACCGCACACCTGGGGCTGCCCTGCGGCAGCGTCGCGCCGGTAGCGGCTCAGGAAGGTCTGCACCTCGGCTTGCATGGCCTCGTCGCCGACGGCATCGAGCACCCAGGTGGCCACCGGTTCGAACAGCGTCAGGCGTGACACGGGCAGTGAGCCTTTGAGCGCCTGCGCCAGGGCGACCACACCGCCATACGAATGCCCCACGAGGTGGATGGGCCGGTCGGTGAACTGGCGCACGGCGGCCTCGATCACGGCGAGTTCGGTTTCCACGCTGGGCGAGGCGAAATCAGCCGGGTCCGGCATGCCGCCATGGCCTGGCAGTTTGATGGCGATGCAGTGGTGCGACTGCGAGAGGCGCTCCACCATTTTCTTCCAGGTGGAGGTGGTGGCGTAAGAGCCGTGCACCAAAACGATGGGCTCGCCCGAGCCCTGCTGCACCACATGTTGACCGATGTCCATGGACCGACTGCTCCGAATGTTCCAACAACGAGGGCGAAGGTTAACCGCTCAGGCGATGTGCAGGCGCACGCCGGGCAGGCCGTCGAAACCGACATCGACCACATCGCCACGGCGCACCTGGACCACCAGCCAGGCGCCGGTGGTGACGAGGTCGCCGGCCCGCAGACCGCCGCCTTGCGTGGCGCCCTCTTGCGCAGCGGCATGCCGCGCGAGCCAGGGCAGGGTGCCCAGTGGGTGCAGGCCCGCCAGGATGGCGGGGTGGTTGCCACGGCCTTCGTGCAGCGTTGTCGTCCCGTCGGCACGTTGAACGCGGATGTGGCAGGACTGCGCTTGCCAGTCTGCAGATGTGAAGGCCGTGAACCGTGCGGCTGGCTGCGTTTCGCCGGTCAGCAGGCCCGCGTGCACGCCCTGGTCGGCCAGCTTCCAGTTCGGCGGGGCCGACAGGCCCTCGGTCAGGCGCGTGCCGATGAGCTCCACCGACACGCACACCGTGCCCAGGCTGGCGAGGGCCGCGGGCAGGGCGTGGTCTGCGGCTGGCGGCGCCGAGGCCAGCCGGAAGGCCAGCTCGGCCTCGATCAGCACCTCGTCCTGCCCCGCGGGCAGCACCCAGGTGACAGGCGGTGTGGCGGGTGATGAAGCCGGTGACGCCAGCACCTCGGGCAAGGGCGCGGCGCTGATGTCCGTGGTGCCGCCCACCTTCCAGGCCCGCGGGCCCTCGGCGAACCAGCCCAGTTGGGTGGCCACGGCGGACTGGACGGCGTAGGCGTCGGCGGCGGTGATCTCGGGCCACGCCCCATCGGGTCGCCAAGTCGCGCCGCTTCGGTGGGCGTTGGCCAGGGCCTGGGCGATGGCGTCGATGGCCGGGGCGGGCAGGCTGGGGCCCGCGGGCGCAGGGGGGATGGCTGGCAATGGCTGGACAGGCATGGACTGCATTGTGCGCTGCGCGGCACGGCATGGCCCCTGGTTTGTCCCATGCGCCAAGGGCAACGCATGGGTCAGTGCGGCCAAAGCCATGGCGGCGCCATCTCCATAGCATCCCGCTCAGTTGACAACCCGAACCGGGAACAGGAGCCCACATGCCCCACATCGATCGCCGCGCCTTCATGGCGTCTTCCATCGGCGCGGCCGCCGCCGCGGCAGCGCCTGGTGCCGCAGGGGCCGCCACCCTCGGCAGCCTGTTGAGCGCAGCCACGGTCAGGACCGTGCGCGAGGAGCAGCGCGTCGTCATCATCGGATCGGGCTTTGGCGGTGGCGTGGCCGCCTTGCGGCTGGCGCAGGTGGGCATCCCGAGCATGGTGCTGGAGCGCGGCCGCCGCTGGGTGACGGGTCCGAACATGGACACCTTCCCCACGCTGAAGAGCCTCGACGAGCGCGTGCTGTGGTACGGCTCGGCGAAGGAGGTCTATGGCCGGCGGGTGTCCTTGATCAAGCCGTATGCGGGCCTGATCGACGCGATTGCCGGCACGAACATGACCGTGATGACGGCGGCCGGCCTGGGCGGAGGCTCCTTGCTCTACCAGGGCATGACGCTGCAGCCCTCCGAGGCCATCTTCAATGCGTGCCTGCCGCAATCGCTCGACTACAAGAAGATGGACGCCGTCTACTACCCGCGGGTGGCGAAGATGCTGCAGGTGGCCACGGCGCCTGACGAGCTGATCAACAGCCCGAACTACGCAGCGGCGCGCCTGTTTGCCAAGCACGTCCGCGCGGCGGGTTACGCGGTCGAGAAGATCCCGATGCCCATCGACTGGGACTTTGCGCTGGCCGAGTTGCGTGGCGAGATGAAGCCGTCCTACACCAATGGCGACTGCGCTTTGGGCGTCAACAACGGCGGCAAGCATTCGGTCGATGTGACTTACATCGCCGAGGCGGAGCGCACCGGCATGGTCAGCGTGCGCGTTTTGCACCATGTGCGCAAGGTGGCTCGCGCAGTCAACGGACAGTGGCAGGTGCATGTGGATCACACCGACGTGAATGGCACGGTGTTGGAAAAGAAAATCATCACCTGCAAGGCGCTCATCATGGCGGCGGGCAGCGTGGGCACGACCAAGCTGCTGCTGCGTGCCAAGGCGCAGAACACCATCTCCAACTTGCCCGACGCTTTGGGCGCTGGCTGGGGCACCAACGGTGACCGCATCATGGTGTGGACCAACCTCAACGAAGACTTCGGTGCCATCCAGGGCGGCCCGGTCATCTATGGCTCCAAGGAGTGGGCCGACCCCGCACGCGCCAACACCGTCATCCAGGCTTCCATCCCGCCGGTGGGGCTGGACCTGCGCAGCACCATGCTGGTGGGCTTCGGCGTGAGCGACAAGCGCGGCCAGTGGCGCTACAACCCGCTCACCGACGAATCGACCCTGGACTGGCAGCGCGAAGGCGATTGGGCTTTGCACCAGCGCATCCTGGCGCGCGCCAAGCAGATCTCCGGGTCGGGCTCCTTGCTGCTGGACACGCATGCCATCGCCCCCAGCACTTGGCACCCCTTGGGTGGGGCCAACATGGGCACGGTGTGCGATTTGTCGGGACGGGTGCGCGAGCAGAAGGGCCTGTACGTGCTGGATGGCGCGCTCATCCCGGGCACCACTTGCGCCTGCAACCCGTCCATGACGATCGCGGCGGTGGCCGAGCGCGCCATCGACGACATCATCGCCAACGACGTCGGCACGCTGGTGTGATCTGGCTCAGCGGGGCAGGCCCAAGGCCAGCGCCCGTGTGACCTCGGCGGCGGGCACGGCGCGGCAGGCGCTCGCGTTCTGACCACTCCACAGCGGGCTGAAGTCGCCCAGGCCTGCGCGTTCGGCGGCGGCCCGCAAGGGCGCGATGGCGGCGGTGGCCAGCGGGAAAGCCGGTGCCTGGTTGTCGAGCGCACCGAGCTCGCGCATGGCCCGGTTGACGATGCCACGGGCCGCGCCGCCGGTGAACAGCGTGGTCAGGGCGGTGTGGCGTGCGGCCTCGCTTTGCAGCGCGGCGCGGTGGATGGGGCTCGTGGTGGCCTCAGGGCACAGCAGGTAAGCCGTGCCGGCCTGCACCCCGGCCGCGCCGAGCGCAAAGGCCGCTGCCACGCCAGCGGCATCGACGATGCCACCTGCGGCGATCACCGGCACGGAGACGGCCTGCACGACCTGGGGCAGCAAGGCGAAGGTGCCCATTTGCGTGGACACGTCGCGCGTGAGGAAGAAGCCGCGGTGGCCGCCGGCCTCCAGACCCTGCGCGATGATGGCGTCCACGCCTTGCGCCTGCAGCCACAGCGCCTCTTCGACGGTGGTGGCGCTGGACAGCACCTTGGCGCCCCAGCCGCGCACACGCGCCAGCAGATCGGGTGAGGGCAGGCCGAAGTGGAAGCTCACCACGGGCGGCCGGAAGGGCGCGACCAGGTCGGCCATGGCCTCGTCAAACGGGCTGCGGCCCGCGCCTGCCGGGATGCTGGCCGCGTCGATGCCATGTTCCGCGTGGAAGGGCGCCAGCGAGGCACGCCATGCCGCTTCGCGGGCCGCGTCGGGTACCGGTGGCACATGGGCGAAGAAGTTGACGTTCCAGGGGCGGCCCTGGCTTTGCTGCGCCATGGCGCCCAGTTCGGCGCGCAAGGCCTCGGGGCTCAGCGCGGCGGCAGGCAGCGAGCCCAGCCCGCCGGCCTCGCACACGGCGATTGCCAAAGCACTGCCTTGCACACCCGCCATGGGGGCCTGGACGAGGGGCAGGGCGGTGCCCAGCAGGGATGGGATGAGGCTCATGTCGGTGTCACTGGGCTGTGATCCATTGGGCGATCTGGGTGACCACGGTTTGCTCCACGCCATTGAAGCCGTGGTAAGCGGCCGCCTCGCAGGGATCGCCACGCGATTGCCCCTGCTTGAACGACACCATCGCCTTGCGCGGCGCGTGGGTGAATTGGGCCATCATGGCGGGCACCTCGCTGAAGGCGCAATGGACGCAGCCGTCGAGTTCGTGGTGGACCACCAGCACGGGGACGGCCACCTTGTCCAGCGGCAGGGCGGGCACAGGCAGCATCTTGCTGTCCGCCAGCATGGTGGAGGTCAGCACGATCCCGTCCGGCCCTTGGGGCCGCGTGGTGTGGGTGGCGATGTACGCCACCGATTGGGTGCCGCGGCTGGTGCCCACCAGCCAGAGGGGCACCTTGGCGCGCTCACGCACCCAGGCCATGACCGCAGCGATGTCCGCCACGTGTTGCGGCGTTTGCCGAAAGCCAGTCAGGAAGGGGAGGCTTTGCCGATCGGAGGGGGCGTCCACCACCAGGGTCAGCAGCCCTTGGTCTGCGAAGAGCTGGCGGCTTCGCACCAGGAAATTGCCCTTGCCCCAGTTGACGCTGCCATCGCTGGTGATTTGCAAGCCGCCATGGCCTCCCGCGAACAAGATGACGGCGGCCTTCGGTGCGGGCGGTGCGATCACCATGACGCGTTGGCTCACATCGGGCCGTGTGGGGATGTCCACGACGCCAGAGGCGATCTGCGCGCAGACCAGGTGCGCCCACAGCAGCCACGGCAAGCCCAGGGCGAGTTTCACGAGGTGATGCATGGGGGCCTCCGAAGGTCAGTTGCCGCACTTGGCTGCGACATGCCGCCCGAAATTGTCCAGGATGGCCTGCCAGCCCGCGCGTTGCTGTTCTTCCGAATGGGTGGGCTCGGTCTCGAAGGTTTCGCGCACCGTCACGCCTTGCGGACCGTTCAGGAACTCGACCCGCAGGCTGCGGCCACCAAAATCGGCCACGAGCAACTGGTGCGGCACGACCTCGGTGTAAGTGCCCGCGAAATCGAAGCCCATGCTGCCGTCCTTGGCCTCCATGCGCGACGAGAACACGCCGCCCACGCGCAGGTCCACCGCGGCCCGCGTGGTGTGCCAGTCGGGCGAGGCGGCATTCCACTGGACGATGTCGGCGGGTGTGGTCCAGGCTTGCCAGACGGCCTCGATGGGCGCGGCGATGGTGGTTTCGATGGTGATGTGCATGGTGGGCCTCAGGGCTGCTGCGATGGGTCAGAGGGTGCCACAAACACGCTGGTCAGCGCCGCTTGCATGTCCTGGTCCAGCGTCTTGACACCCTTGACGTAGAACGGCCCGCCCTTTTGCCAGTGCGTCTGCACCATGGCCTCGGGCACATGGCGCCTGGCATCGACGACACGCACCTCCACCACCACCTCGGTGCCACCCTCCACCAGCGTGGGCAGGCCGATGCGCAGCCTGGGCCCCAGCTCCTTGACCACGATCAGGATGACCTTGTCCGCCTGCGGAGCGAGCGGCTTCGCCATGCCCAGCAAGTCGGCATCGGACCACTGAGCGCGTTGCGTCGGGATGTCGATGCGCTGGATGGCCAGGTCCGCCACGCAGCGCTGGGTGGCAAAAAACTGCTGGATGCCCCTGAGTGCCGCAGCCTCCCTGAGCGGCGGCTCTTTCTGGTCAGGTCGCCACCACGGCCCCCACAGCACGGCCACCGAGACCGAGGTGTCCGCAGCGACAAGGGAAGGGCTGCTGCACAGCGGCCTCTGCATGGGCTGGCCTGTGGATGCGATGGTCGTCGAGGCGCAGCCTGACAGGGCGCCCGTGGCAAGGGCCAGGCGCATGCACAGGCGAGCCACCCGATGGTGGTTCAAGTTTGGCGTCGGTGTCATGGTGAGGGGTGTGGGTGGACTGCCTGCTGACAGAATCAGGGCGTTGCTTTGACTTTCAGTTTGAGCCCTGCGCGTGGAAGAGAAATGCATTGGATGATCCGGTTGCAGCCGTGGCGAAGTTTGTGGCTGGCGGTGTTCGCCCTGTCGGCCTGCACCAGCATCCCACAACAGGCCGAACGTGTGTCCACGGCCGATGCGCTGGCCGCACAGCATGACTGGCAGCGGGTCAGTCTGTCCACCGGGCTGGGCCCCATGGTGGCTTACTTGCCGCGGCTGGGCACATCGGCTGGGTTGGCGACAGGCGCTCCGCTGGCTCACGCTGTGACGGTTTACATCGAGGGCGATGGCCTGGCCTGGCTGGATGCCGAGACACCGTCGGACGACCCCACGCCCCTCAACCCGCTGGCCTTGCGGCTGGCACTGGCCCAGCCTGGAGGGCAGGCCGCATATTTGGCGCGGCCTTGCCAGTTTGTGATGCAGGCGTCGCAGCAGATGCCGTTTTGTACGCACCCGCAGGCGTGGACCAGCCATCGGTTTGCGGCCGAAGTGATCGCGGCAAACCACCAAGCACTGGACCAGATCAAGGCGCGTTTGGGTGCTGACCGCATCACATTGGTGGGTTATTCAGGGGGCGGGGCTGTGGCCGCCTTGCTGGCCGCTGAGCGCCACGATGTGCTGCGCCTGATCACCGTTGCCGGCAACCTGGACCACGCTGCCTGGACCGACCTGCACCGCATCAGCCCGCTGAGTGGCTCCCTCAACCCTGCGGACCGCACCGAACAACTGGAAGGCTTGCCGCAAGTGCATTGGGTGGGGGCGCAGGATGACAACGTGCCCGAGTCGGTGGCGCAGGGGTTCGCGCAGCGTTTCCGTGCCAGCCCAAGGCCGGAAGTTCGGGTTGTGCCACAGGCCACGCACGCCACGGGGTGGGTGACGCAATGGGGCAGTTTGTATGCGCGCTCATGGCCTTGAGGTTTGTCTGGATGGGGCAACCACGCTCACGACAAAATGAATCCGGCGCCACCATGACCCCAAAGGCATAATGCCGCCGGGTTTGAATGCAGAAACTGAAAGAATTTCACTGTGGCGCAAAAAGCATTGATCTCTGGTTTTTCAACCGAACAACGTTCCCCATTCACCAAAATATCGTCGCCTATCCATATGGCTGTGGCGGTGCTGTGTGCAGCGGGTTTTCATCAGGGGGCTTTGGCCCAAAATGCAGCTTGCGCCACGACCGGCACCAATCAAACCTGCACCAATAGCGTGGTTTTGACGAAGGCGGCCGATAGCGCTTACCTGATCTCCGACGGGGGTGCACTGAATCTGGTCAACACGGCCACGGGGCGGCTGGAAGTGATCGGCGCATACAACGCTTCGCTGGGTGGTGCGGTCAGTGCCGCAGCAGGCCTGACGCTCAACAACCAGGGCACCATCACGACCAGCGCGAGCAGCAGCACCGTCCAGTCCAGGTCGGGCGTTGCCAATGTGCTCAATCAGGGCGTGATTTCTTCGACAGGGGCTGGCGGCGTTGGGGTCGATGCCGTGACCCTCTCCGGCAGCGACCTGAGCTTGAACAACAGCGGCACCATTTCAAACTCCGGCATCCTTGGTTCTCCGAGCGGTGTTTCCTTCCGTGGCACGGGCCAGATGCAGTTTGCCAACACCGGAACCGTCACGTCGAATACCACGTTCGCCTCCAGCAATGCCGCATTTTACGTGGGCGGTGCCGGTGCCTTGCAGGGCAGCAATGCGGGAACGATCCAAAATGACACGGGCACGGCCTTGTTCCTCAACAACGCAGGGGGCGCGACTTTCACGAATTCCGGATTGATCAAATCCTCGTCGCCTGTCATTTCCAATGGCGGCAATGCCGTGCGCCTGGCGGGCGGTGCTGCCACGCTGGTCAACACGGGACGCATCGAATCTGCCATTGTGAGTTCCACTGGACGTGGCGGTCTGACGCCGGGGGCGGCCATTCTGGTGTCGGTTTCAGGGGTTGTCGATTTGAACAACAGCGGCGTCATCAGTGGTGGCGATGTCGGCGTGGGCATCCTCAGTGCCGGCAACCACAGGCTGGTGAACTCGGGCTCGATGACAACCACCAGCGCCTTGAATTCGGTCATGAACGCCGGTGTGTTCATGGGTGCGGGCACGCTGGTCCTGGACAACAGCGGCAGCATTGCCGGGCGTGGGAATGGCGCCGTGTACCTGCAAGGCAATGCGGTGATCGGCAGCCTGACAAACAGCGGCAGAATGTCCTCGGACACCGGCAACGGTGTGAACGTGACGGCCACCTCCCGCGTGGCCGAACTGGTCAACACGGGCATCATCCGTGGCGGCGCCGGCATGTTCGGCATCAACTACGCGGGCAGCACGGCCATGACCTTGCTGGCCAATGCCCAGGGCGGCAGCACCCCACTGACTTACACCGGCAGGTTGCCCGGCACCTACAACGTCATCATCAACGGTGCTGCTTACGGCAAGCTGGCCGCGACGAACGTGACACCGGGCACCACCACCCACTTCGGCATCTACAGCGGCTCGACCGTGGGTGCGCGCGAGTACGGCGATGTCCTGACCGGCGTGGCCGCAGCCAGCCTGGGCACCACCGCTGGCACCTACGCGGGTTACAGCTGGCAGTTGCAGGAAGCCACGCCTGGCGCCAACACCTGGAAACTGGTGTTCCCGGATTACAAGACCCTGTACGAATCTGCCAGTGCGCAGGGCAAGGTGCGTGCGTTCGCCGCAGCCAATGTGATCGACGCCAACCCGCAACTCGCGGGCGTGTTCACGGGCCAGGTCACCTCCGAGCAGCGCAGCCAGGCCCTGCTGCAAACCTTGCCCCTGCTGAGCGGCGGGCAAACCCATGCCGTGCAAGGCGTGCTTGGCCAGGTGGGCGGCATTGTGCAAACCCGCCTGGATGCGGTCAGCGGCCGGGCCTCGGGCGATGCGCTGCTGCAAGACAAGCATGTGTGGTTCAAACCGTTTTACGCCCGCGCCGACCAAGGCGACCGGGACGGCGTGGTCGGCTACAGCGCGGTCACCAGCGGCTTGGCACTGGGTGTCGATGCCGACGTTATGCAGGGCCTGCGCCTGGGCGGTGCCATCAGCCAGGCCGACCTGCGCATCGACGGCGGGACGGCAGCGGCCGCGCACAACCTGAGCAGCACCCTGCTGCAATTGATTGGCTACGGCAGCTATGCCGTGGACGAGCGCACCGAGGTCAACGCGCAGGTGTCCCTGGGGCGCCACACGAACCGCGGTGACCGCGCGATTGCCTTTGACAGCAGCACCGCACACGCCCGTTACGACAGCGATGTGGCCCACCTGGGCGCGGCCGTCGGCCGTCGCTACAACCTCGACTTTTCTGCCACGGTGCTCACGCCCTCCGTGCGCCTGGACTACACCAGCGTGCGCGATGCTGCGTACCGCGAAACCGGCGCGGGCGACCTCAACCTGAGCGTGGGCAAGCGCACCACCGAGGCCTTGGTGCTGGGTGTCGACACCCAGTTCAACCACCCCGTGACCGACCGGCTGAGCCTGGTGGGCGTGCTCGGCGCCGGGTACGACCTGATCAACGGCAAAAACCAGATCACGGCCGCCTATGCCGGTGCGCCAGGCGCTTCGTTCGTGACCACCGGCGCCCAAGCCAGCCCTTGGCTGGTTCGCGCGGGTGCCGGGTTCGCCAGCCGCCTGAAGTCCCGTCTGAACCTGACCTTGAGGTACGACGTGGCATACCGCAGCCACTTCCTGAACCAAACGGCATCGGCTCATTTGCGCTGGGCGTTCTGATCGAGGTCGGGGCTGTCGTTGGCGATGCTCATGGCCGCTGTGCCCGGATGATGGCTTGAGGGTGACATGCGCGCCATCCCGCCGCACCCCTCAGCCAGTCAGTACCGCGTCGAAATGGTGGTTGCCGCCTTGGTCAGTGAAGGTAGCGTGAACGCGGAAGCCGTGCGCGTGCAGGCAGCCCTCGTAACGCGTCTGCCCCAGTGACAGGCAGGCCTGGTCTGTGTTCAGATCGGTCCACTCGCCCACCTAGGTGGGGGCGGTGAACAGGAAGCGCCCACCCGGGCGCAGCGCTTGGGCACGGCTGGGAAGCGCCGCGCAAACGCCGTCAGCAGCGTTGGCGAGGCGTCCACGGCCCACAGCGCCAAACCTGCTGCGTGCAGCGCCTGCGTGATGGGCTGGCCGCCGCCGCAGGCCAACTCCAGCACCTCCGCGCCTGGCGGCAGCGTTCGGGCCCACTGCGCGACCACCCGCGAGCCCACCGGGGAGGCATCGCGGGTGCGCAGGAAGGAGGCCGCGTGCGCCTCGTAGGCGGCGGCCGCGTCGGGTTGGGGAGCCTCAGGCGCTTGCATGGGCCAGGGCCTGCAGCTTCAGGACGGTGGCCCAGTTCCGGCTGGTGACCACCACGGCACCTGGTTTGTGGGGTTTGCCTGCTTTGCCCAGCAAGGCCTTGGCGGCCGGGCTTGCCAGGATGCCGTTGGCGCAGTGCAGGTAAGCCGCGTGCTTGCCCACCACGCATTGCTCGGGGGCGGCCACCTGGGCCGACAGCGCGTTCAGGCCAGCCAGCGCATCGGCCTCTTGCACGAAGGCGACCAAGAGTTGCGAAGGGTCGAGCGAGGCCACGTCAAAGGGGTTGTCATTCACGATGGCCGTCAGTTCTGCCGCCGTCTTCACGACCACGGGCACCTGCAAACCGAACCGGTCGGCAATGGCCGCCGAAATGGCCGCTGCGTGCTGATGGGGCGTGCCCTGTGCGGCGCTGAACACCGCGTTGCCGCTGTTGAGCAAGGTGGCGACGCCACTGTGGCCCAGCCCCGTCAGCAAGGCACGCAGCTCGGCCATGGGCAGCCGGTTGGCGGTGCCGACGTTGATGCCGCGGAGCAGGGCGATGAAGGTGGTCATTGGGGGGCTGGCGGTCACGGGGCTGGGTTCATTGCCGCATGGCAATGGCCAGCCGGTTCAAGGCGTTCATGTTGGAGGCGGCAAAGGTCAGGTCCGAGATTTCCTTGTCGCTGAACTGCTGACGCAGCGCCTGGAACACCTCGTCGGGCGCGTGCGACTGGCTGATGTGCGTGATGCACTCGGCCCAGGCCAGCGCGGCGGACTCTCGGGCCGAAAACGTCGTGCTGGCGTGGTGCCAGCCCGCCAGGGTGTCTATCTTCTCGGGCGCGGTGCCGAGCTCGCGCAAGGCCTTGGTGTGCTTTTTCAGGCAGAACGCGCAGCCGTTGATCTGCGAGATGCGCAGGTACACCAGCTCGATCAGCTCGCGGCCCAGCGGGCTGTTGTCGAGCGCAGCGTTCACGGCGCGCAGGCCGGACAAGGCCTCGGGGGATAGGTCGAAGTAGGGGAGTCGCAGTGGCATGGTGTTCAGTCCTTGGTTTTGCGGCCTGGGTTCGGCTTTGATGGCTTGTACCGCTCTATCAGTGCGCTGATCTTCTGTCCCGCAGCATCCTTTCTCTTTGCTGCCCTGCTTCTGGCCGTGTTGGCCATCCAGCCTGGGATGTCTGGGTCCGCACCCTTGCGTAGCAGCAGTTCAACGATCTCGGGATGGTCGGATTTGACGGCATGGCAGAGGGGCGTCTCTCCAATGTGAGCCTGATCGTGTGAGTTCACGTTTGCTCCCGCCGCGAGCAGCCACTCCACAGCCTGGCGGTGCTGTCCTTCCACGGCGCAGTGGAGCGGGGCGCGACCAAGGTAGTCGAAAAGCTCAATCGAATAACCGTTGTCGACCAAGCGCTGCATCTCGACAAGGTCCCCCTCTGCAGAGGCACAGTGCAATCGCTCAACTTCGAAAAAGTCCTCTGGGTCGTCAGTCGTCATGAATGGCTTAACTCCCTAATTAAACGGTGCCGGAGCGTGAAATGCGCAGAGCGCCGACAGGGGCCAGGACAATGGCGAAGCCATGGTCAGTGTTGGCGGGCGTTGACCGACCAGTTAGGCTGATGATCGCAGTCTTGATCTCGCTATTCTGACTGCCCTGCCGGTATGGATGGCATTAATGAATCGCTTATGACGCAACGCTAGATGTGATGCTAATTTTTGCTATGAAATAACCGCCTGGGTCTGGAGATTCGTTGTGTAAATGAGTGCGTGACCAACCTATGCAGATATTCAAGTACTCTTTTCGCTTGCGAGCGAGTTCTTGAATTTCGTTTGGGTTGAAAAAGCATTCAAGTCCTGAGAGCGCTTGTTCTGACGTTCGGAACGGCGACAGGATTCCAAAGGATGACCAGGAAACGATGATTGACCAAATGCGCACAAGTATTTTGATGTCCGCGTCAATCTCTTTCCATTCAACTCGGATATTTTTTTCGTTGTGGGCAATTACAGTGTTTCTGAGTAGCATTCCTTTGGATTGACTGTTGGTGAATTTCCCAGCAGTCTTGTGGAATAGGTCTTCAATGTGCTTGAGCTCTTCTTTTTTGCAGGCCCCATCGCGAGCGATGTATTTATTGACCTTCCACCAAAGATTGCGGAGTGAGTTTTCGCGGGGATCGTTGCCGACAAGCTTGCCAAGAAGCGAGTGCTTGGCATAGATGGCGCCAATTAACCATTGTTTAAAAAAGACATGCTCGCTGAACGGGTTGGCCTTGGTTTGTGCATGTTGAATTGTGTAGGTGATCGCGCGCCATTCAATGAGTTCAAGAATTAGGTCATCAATGCCCTGTGGGTATTCTCCGCGCTTGTATTTATCGCTGGCGAGCCATGCCTCTAGCTCGGTTGCTCTTTCTGCCCAAAATTCCTTACTTTTGCCTTCAGCTTTCTTTTGGTTGTTTCTGAAATATTGCAGAGATTGCATCGCTTGGTCGTGACTTTGCCTATGGCTGGTAAGTTCGACGGCGAAGGACTTTGCCTCATCGGAATTCTTGAACAACACAAAACCTCACTAACGCAAAATGGCCTAACTTCCATTTGCAGCAACACCGCCTTCAGCGATCCGTTGGCCTAAAACGGTGTGTCCCCGGGGGCAGATCCTCTTTGGTCGGCCTGAAAATCACCGCCGTCATCCGCCGCCACTGACCGCCAAGTCACCCCGAAACGCCCGGTTCCAGCATGCCTTCCCCCGTGTCACATTTTTTGCGTTGACGCAGCCTACCCGAGCCCCAATCCCGAGGTCAATCGGCTGAACCGCCAGCCTCTGGGCCTTGCTGAGGTCTGGCATCGGGCCATGCGCAGGCCACGTCAGCTTGCCCATGCCCCTCATCGGCCCGCGCGCGGCCCACATCCACTCGGCGCCCGCCCGCGCCAAGCCGCACTGCCCCATCGCCAGCGGCCTGCCACTTACGCCAGGGCAGCGCCCGCTCGAATGGCTCGGCCCGCCGTCTTCCCTGAGTCGCGCTCCGCCCAAAGTCGGTCGTCTGCCGCCCGTTTTCCCCCGCGTGCCGCATTTTTTCAGTGGCGTGCCGAGTTCCCCCCACTGGCGCGCCACCCAAACTGCTTGGCGCTTGGCCCGAATTGACTGGCGGCCGAGCCGTTGTGCGACAAGGCCCGAGTGCTCCTCACTTGCGCGCCGAGCATGCCCACACGGCGCACGCACCTCCCCGGGGCATGGCCCGAGCCCAACGCTTGGCGCGCCACCCACATCGGCTGGCACGCCACTCACAACGCGCGGCGGCCCGCACTTGGCCGCTTGCGCACCTCTCCCCAAACCCCTGCGCCGCACTCCGAATCGCGTCGTTGGCAGCCATCCGTGCCACCATGCCCCCTCGGCACGGTGCGTCCGCAGCCTGGGCACCGGCGCCCGCCCTCACAGCCCTCGCTAGGTGTTTTCACCAGGGGTGCAACGGGGCCCGGTGCATGGCTGCTGCGCCTGTGTCAGAATCTATTCCAATTCTTACAAGGCTTCTTGTCAGAATTGATCTGATTGCTGAGCGGACGCCGCCGGCCGCTTCGTCATGGCACCCATGGCGAGGGGATGTCGGGGTCCGTGTGTTTCCACCGCGCACTTTCCGACATCGCCATGAGCACCACCTACCAAGTCACCGACGGCGTGGCCGTCATCTCCCTCGCCAACCCCCCCGTCAATGGCCTGGGCCAGAGCACGCGCGCCGGCATCGTCGATGGCCTGGCGCAAGCCAACGCCGACGCGGCCGTCAAGGCGGTGGTCATCATCGGTTCGGGCAAGGTGTTCTGCGGTGGCGCCGACATCCGCGAATTCGGCAGCCCCAAGGCTTTCGCCGCACCCGATCTGCACGTCACCATCGCCGCCGTCGAGCAGTCGGCCAAGCCGGTCGTCGCCGCCATCCACGGCGTGGCCATGGGCGGCGGCCTGGAGCTGGCCCTGGGTTGCCACTACCGCGTCGTCACCAAGGGCACGCAGATCGCGCTGCCCGAAGTGAACATCGGCATCGTGCCGGGCGCCGGCGGCACGCAGCGCCTGCCGCGCGTGCTGGGTGTGGAAACTGCCCTGCAGATGATCACGACCGGTGCCTCGGTGCCGTCTGAGAAGCTCGCTGCCGCCCCGGGCCAGAAGCTGTTCAACCAGTTGGTGGAGGGAGACTTGCTGCCCGCCGCCATCGCCTTCGCCCAAGGCATTGCCGATGCCCGCCCGCTGCCTTCGGTGCGTGACCTGAGCGTGGACGCCCCGGCCGATGCAGACGCCTTCGCCAAGGCCCGCGCCGAGCTGGCCAAGACCCGCAAGAACCTGGAAGCGCCGCAGCGCTGTGTCGATTGCGTCGAGGCCGCGACCAAGCTCGACCTGGACGCCGGCATCGCCTTCGAGCGCGATGTGTTCGGCAAGCTGGTCACCAGCGACCAGGCCCGCGCCCTGCGCCACGCCTTCTTCGGCGAGCGCGCCGCCAGCAAGATCCCCGATGTGCCCGACACCACGCCGCTGCGCGAGGTCAAGAACGTGGCCGTGATCGGCGCCGGCACCATGGGCGGCGGCATCGCCATGTGCTTCCTCAATGCCGGCATCCCCGTCAAGCTGCTGGAGATGAAGCAAGAGGCCATCGACCGTGGCGTGGGCATCATCCGCAAGAACTACGAAGCGCAAGTGGCCAAGGGCAAGCTCTCGCAAGAGAAGTACGAGCAGCGCATGGCCCTGCTCACCACCACCCTGAGCTACGACGACATCGCCCAGGCCGACATGGTCATCGAAGCCGTGTTCGAAGACTTCGGCGTGAAGTCGCAGGTCTTCACCAAGCTGGATGCCGTGATGAAGCAAGGCGCCATCCTGGCGTCCAACACCTCGACGCTGGACGTGGACAAGATCGCTGAAGTGACGAAGCGCCCGGGCGACGTGGTCGGCCTGCACTTCTTCAGCCCCGCCAACGTGATGCGCCTGCTGGAAGTGGTGCGTTCCAAGCACACCGCCAAGGACGTGATGGCCACCGTGATGGCCGTGGCCAAGAAGATCAAGAAGGTGGCCGTGGTCTCGGGCGTGTGCGACGGCTTCATCGGCAACCGCATGTTCGAGCAGTACGTGCGCCAAGGCTTCTTCCTCGTGGAAGAGGGCGCCACCGTGCAGCAGGTGGACAAGGCCGCCGAGGCCTTCGGCTGGGCCATGGGCCCCTTCCGCGTGGGCGACCTGGCCGGCAACGACATCGGCTTTGCCATCCGCAAGCGCCGCAAGGTCGAGCGCCCCGACGTGATCTACAGCCCCGTGGGCGATGCCATCTGCGAACTCGGCCGCTTCGGCCAGAAGACCGGCAAGGGTTGGTACGACTACGAAGTTGGCAAGCGCGAGCCCGTGCCCTCGGCCGAGGTGCAGGCCGCCATCGACAAGGTGCGCGCCGACAAGGGCGTGACGCCGCGCGCCATCTCTGATGACGAGATCGTGCAGCGCCTGCTGCTGGCCATGGTCAACGAGGGCGCGGCCATCCTGGCCGAAGGCATCGCCTCCAAGGCGTCCGACATCGACATGGTCTACCTGACCGGCTACGGCTTCCCCGTCTACCGCGGCGGCCCCATGCTCTACGCCGACATGCTGGGCCTGCCCAAGGTGGTCGAGCTGATGAAGGGCTTCGCGGCCAACCCGAATGGCGACCCCGCCTTCTGGACCCCGCACCCGCTGCTGGCCAAGCTGGCCTCCGAAGGCAAGGGCTTTACGGGCTGACCCCGGGCTGATCTGAGAACCACACCATGACCCACCGCGCCACCGTTGATTTCCTGCTCTACGACTGGCTGCAGGCCGAGCGCCTGTGCCAGCGCGAGCGCCACGCCGAGCACAGCCGCGAGACCTTCACCGCCGTGCTCGACCTCAGCGAGAAGATCGCCCGCGAGCAGTTCGCGCCGCTCAACCGCCTGACCGACACGCACGAGCCCGAGTTCGACGGCGTCACCGTGACCTTGCCCAAGGAAACGGCGGTGGCCATGGCCGCCTTCAACGAGTCCGGCCTGATGGCCGCCAGCAAGGACGAGGACGTGGGCGGCATGCGCCTGCCCACGGTGGTGGAAATCGCCTCGATGAGCTTCTTCTACAAGGCCAGCGTCTCGCTGGCGGCGTACCCGATGCTCACGCGTGGCAACGCCAACACCATCCTGGCGCACGGCACGCCGAAGCAGGTCGAGGTGTTCGCCAAGGGCGGCTTCGAGGGCCGCACCTTCGGCACCATGTGTCTGAGCGAGCCGCAGGCTGGCTCCAGCCTGTCGGACATCGCCACGCGCGCCGTGCCCGATGTGGCCGGTGATGGCAGCGGTGTCGATTGGCGCGAAGACCCGCTGGGCCAGCGCTACCGTTTGCGCGGCAACAAGATGTGGATCTCGGGTGGTGAGCACGAGATGGGCGAGAACATCGTCCACCTGGTGCTGGCCAAGATCCCCGGGCCCGATGGCAAGCCGGTGGCCGGCGTCAAGGGCATCTCGCTGTTCATCGTGCCGCGCAAGCTGGTCAAGGCCGATGGCTCGATCACGGCGCAGCGCAACGACGTGGCCCTGGCCGGCCTGAACCACAAGTGCGGCTACCGCGGCACCGTCAACACCTTGCTGAACTTCGGTGAAGGCCAATTCCCTGTCAACGGCGAAGCCGGCGCGGTGGGCTACCTGATCGGCAAGGAGGGCGAGGGCCTGAAGTGCATGTTCACGCTGATGAACGAGGCCCGCACCAGCGTGGGCCTGGGCGCGACCATGCTGGGCTATGCGGGCTACGAGGCCTCGCTGGAGTACGCCAAGCAGCGCCCGCAGGGGCGTCATATGGGCAGCGGTGGCAAGGACCACAGCGCGCCGCAGGTGCCCATCATTGCGCACACCGACGTCAAGCGCATGCTGATGCTGCAGAAGGCCATCGCCGAAGGCGGCCTGGCGCTGGGCCTGATGTGCGCCCAGCTGCTGGACGACGAACAGACCGGCTCGGGCGAGCAGGCCGAGAAGGCCGGCCTGCTGCTGGAGTTGCTCACCCCGATCGCCAAGAGCTGGCCTTCGGAGTGGGCACAAGAAGCCAACTCCCTGGCCATCCAGGTGCTGGGCGGCTATGGCTACACCCGCGACTTCCCCGTGGAGCAGTACTGGCGCGACAACCGCTTGAACATGATCCACGAGGGCACCCACGGCATCCAGGGCCTGGACCTGCTGGGCCGCAAGGTGGTGATGAACGGTGGCAAGGCCCTGGCCGTGCTGGCCGAGCGCATCAGCGAAACCATCCAGAAGGCAGGCCACGTCGATGGCCTGGCCGAGCACGCCAACGCCCTGGCGCAAGCCCTGCAGAAGGTGGGCGCCACCACCAAGGCGGCCTGGTCCACCGGCGTGCCCGAAGAGGCCCTGGCCAATGCCACGCCCTTCCTGCAGGCCTTTGGCCACACCGTGCTGGCCTGGGTCTGGCTGGAGCTGGCCCTGGCCACCAAGGCCGCACAAGCCGCAGGCGAGTGGGACAAGTCCCCCCTGGGCCCCGGCTTCCTGCAAGGCAAGCTGGCCTGCGCCGATTACTTCTTCGCCTTCGAGCTGCCCAAGATCGACGCCTGGCTGGGCGTGGTCGCCCGCCGTGACCTGACCTGCGCCAAGGCCCAGGCCGACTGGTTCTGAACCGAAAGAGAAAAATGATCCGACACATCGTGATGTTCCAGCTCAAGCGTCCGGAAGACGCGCCCAAGGTCAAGGCCTTGCTCGACTCCTGCAAGGGCCTGGTGCCCGGCATGCACGAGTTCGACGTGGGCATCAAGACCGACGGCCTGGAGGCCACGGCCGACGTGGTGCTGGTCTCCACCTTCGCCGACGCCGCCGCGCTCGCCGCCTACCAGCCGCACCCGCACCACCAGGGCGTGGTCGCGCAGATCCGCGAGATGGCCGCTGGCCGTCAGGTGCTGGACTACTTCGTTTGACGCGGCCGAAGGGAACACCGACATGAGCGCCCCCCGCATCGTCCAACAGCTCTTTGACCTCACGGGCAAGACCGCCCTCATCACCGGTGGCTCGCGCGGCCTGGGCCTGCAGATGGCCCACGCGCTGGGCGAGGCCGGCGCCAAGGTCGTCATCAGCTCGCGCAAAGCCGCTGACCTGGAGCAGGCCGTCATGGCCCTGCAGGACGCGGGCATCGACGCCCGCTGGATCGCCGCCGACGCGGGCAACCCGCAGGACATCCAGCGCCTGGCCGATGAAACGCTCGAGCGCGTGGGCGATGTGGACATCCTCGTCAACAACGCCGGCGCCACCTGGGGCGCCCCCGCGCAGGACCACCCGCTGGAGGCCTGGGACAAGGTCATGAACCTGAACGTGCGCGGCTACTTCCTGCTGTCGCAAGCCATCGCCAAGGCCAGCATGATCCCGCGCAAGCAAGGCCGCATCATCAACCTGGCCTCCATCGCCGGGCTGGGTGGCAACCACCCCTTCATGCAGACGATTGCCTACAACACCAGCAAGGGTGCGGTGGTGAACTTCACGCGGGCGCTGGCCTGCGAATGGGGGCATCTGGGCATCCGTGTCAACGCCATCGCGCCGGGCTTCTTCCCTAGCAAGATGACGGCCGGCACCCTGGCCGCGGTGGGCGAAGAGCGCCTGGCCGCTGGCGCGCCCTTGCAGCGCCTGGGCGACGACGAGGACCTCAAGGGCGTGACCCTGCTGTTCGCCTCCGAGGCGGGCAAGCACATCACCGGGCAGGTCCTGGCGGTGGACGGTGGCGTCAGCGCCGTGATCGGCGGCTGAGGCGGCGCTGAACGGACACCCCATGGCCATCCCCTTTCCCGTCCACATCCCCTTCATCGTTGGGCTGGGCTGCGAGTTGCAACGCTTTGCCGATGGCGAGGCCGAGATCACGCTCGACGTCGAAGAGCGCCACACCAACTCCTTCAGCGTGGCCCACGGTGGCCTGCAGATGACGCTGATGGACGTGGCCATGGCCCATGCCGCGCGCAGCCGCAACCTGGACCAGCCGGATGGCGGCCCGGGCCTGGTCACCATCGAGATGAAAACCAGCTTCATGCGCCCGACACAGGGGCGCATCCGCGTGATTGGCACGGTGCTGCACACCACAGCGTCCATGGCCTTCACCGAGGCCCGGGTGCTCGACGCCCACGACCGCCTGTGCGCCCATGCCACGGGCACCTTCAAGTTCCTGCGCGCCCTGCCGGTTGGAGACCGCGAGGTCAAGCCGCTGGCGCGCCATGCCGGCTCGGACTGAACCACGTTCGAGCCACGCCCTTCCATCCCTTCCACGGATTCCCCAGGAGCGACCCATGAGCCTCGTCAACCACCAGATCCTGCTGGCCTCGCGCCCCGCCGCCGAGCCCACGGCCGACAACTTCAAGCTGGTCGAAGCGCCCGTGCCCACGGCCCATGAACTGAGCGAGGGCCAGGTGCTGGTGCGCCACCACTACCTCTCGCTCGACCCCTACATGCGCGGCCGCATGAGCGACAGCAAGAGCTACGCCGACCCCCAACCCCTGGACGCCGTGATGATCGGCGGCACGGTCGGTGAGGTGGTGGCCAGCAAGCACCCGCGCTTCGATGTGGGCGATGCCGTCGTCTGCATGGGCGGCTGGCAGGAGTACAGCCTCATCGACGCCAGCCAGCGCGGTGCCATCACCAAGGTGGACACCCGCCAGATTCCGCTGTCGGCCTACCTGGGGGCGGTCGGCATGCCCGGCGTGACGGGCTGGTACGGGCTGGTCAAGATCATCGCGCCCAAGGCCGGTGAAACCATCGTGGTGAGCGCGGCCAGTGGCGCCGTGGGCAGCGTGGTCGGCCAGCTGGCCAAGGCCCGCGGCTGCCGCGTGGTGGGCATTGCCGGTGGCCCGGAGAAGTGCCGCTACGTGACCGAAGAGCTGGGCTTCGACGCCTGCCTCGACCACAAGGCCCTGACCGACTTGCGCAGTTTCTCGGCCGCCTTGCGCGACGCCGCGCCCCAGGGCATCGACGGCTGCTTCGAGAACGTCGGTGGCATCGGCCTGGACGCCGTGATGCTGCGCATGAACGCTTTCGGCCGCATCGCCTTCTGCGGGATGATTGCCGGCTACAGCGGCCAGCCCATCCCCATGGCCAACCCCTCGCTCATCCTCGTCAGCCGGCTCAAGCTGCAAGGCTTCATCGTCAGCGAGCACCCCGAGGTCTGGCCCGAGGCCATGCAGGAGCTGGGCGGCATGGTGGCCTCGGGCCGCATGAAGTTCCGCGAGTCGGTGGCCGAAGGCCTCGCCAGCGCGCCCGAGGCTTTCCTGGGCCTGCTCAAGGGCAAGAACTTCGGCAAGCAGCTGGTCAAGCTGGTCTGAGCCACGCGCGCAAGCACCCAACCCCACAGCAGAAGACCCTCACCATGTCGAACCTCACCTTGAAACGCGGCCAGACCGCCGTCATCACCGGCGCCGGCAGCGGCTTTGGCCTGGAGCTGGCCCGCCTGGCCGCCCAGAAGGGTCTGAACCTCGTGCTGACCGATGTCCAGCAGGATGCGCTGGACGAGGCCGTGGCCGAACTCAGCGCCACCGGCGAGCAGACCGGCACGCAGGTGGTCGCCGTCCGCGGAGACGTCTCGCGCGCCGAAGACGTGCAAGCCCTGGCCGACCTGTGCATGGAGCGCTTCGGCGCACCGCACATCGTCATCAACAACGCGGGCGTGGCCCACGGCGGCCTGATCTGGGAGCACACCCAGCGCGATTGGGAATGGGTGCTGGGCGTGAACCTGTTCGGCGTGGTCCATGGCCTGCGCATCTTCACGCCGCTGATGCTGGCCGCGGCCCAGAAAGACCCGGCCTACCGTGGCCACATGGTCAACGTGGCCTCGATGGCCGGCCTGCTGAACTCGCCCAACATGGGCGCCTACAACGTCAGCAAGCACGCGGTGGTGTCCTTGAGCGAAACGCTCTACCAGGACCTGGCCCTGGTGACCGAGCAGGTGCACGCTTCGGTGCTGTGCCCCTACTTCGTGCCCACCGGCATCCACATGTCGCACCGCAACCGCCCGAAGGAAATGCGCAGCGAGGGCAAGCCCACGGCCAGCCAGATGATCGCCCAGGCCATGAGCACCAAGGCCGTCACCTCGGGCAAGGTCACGGCCTCGGACACCGCCGCGCTGGTGTTCGATGCCATCGAGGGTGGCCAGTTCTACATCTACACCCACCCGCAGGCACTCGGCATGGTGCAGACCCGCCTGGAAGACGTGGTGCAGGGCCGCAACCCGACCGACCCGTTCGCAGGCAAGCCGGAGATCGGTCAGCAGCTCAAGACCGCACTGCGCGAGGCGATGAAGGGCTGAGGGGACGCCTCACTTGGCGTCCAGCTCCCGGTGGCGTGACAACACCACGCCGCGCGGCGAGAAGCGCTGCGTCAGTTGCTCCACGCAATAGACCGAGCGGTGCTGGCCGCCGGTGCAGCCGATCGCCACGGTGACGTAGCTGCGCTGGTCGCCTTCGAGCGCCGGCAGCCAGCGCAGCAGGAAGGCCTCGATCTGCGCGATGAGCTCGGCCGATTCGGGCTGCTGCGCCAGGTAGTCGATGACCGGCTGGTCGCGGCCCGTCTGCGGCTTCAACTCCTTGATGTAGAAGGGGTTGGGCAGCATGCGCACGTCGAAGACGAAGTCGGCGTCCATGGGCACGCCTTGCTTGAAGGCGAAGGACTCGAACACCAGCGTCAGGCGCGAAGGCGCAGCCTGCACGATGTTGCGGATCCAGGTGCGCAGCTGGGCCGGGCGCAGCAGCGAGGTGTCGATGACGGTGGAGACCTCGCGCAGCGGGCTCAGCAGGTCGCGCTCGGTGCGGATGGCCTCGATCAGGGCCTGGTCGGCGGGCGGTGCGATGGTGGTGTCGTGGTCGCGGGCACGGCGGCGAGGCAGGTCCACGGCGGCGGGCGGCGTGGGTTGCGGCACCTGCGACAGGGGGTGCGGCCGGCGCGTCTCGGAGAAGCGCCGCACCAGGGCGTCCGTGCTGGCGTCCAGGAACACCGAGCGCACCTTGTGGCCGTCCTGCTGCAGCTCTTGCAGCACCGGCATCAGGTGGGGCAGGGAGCCTGCACTGCGCACATCGACGGCCACGGCCACGCGGCGGCGCAGGGTCGGCTCGCGGGCTTCTTCGAGCGTCATCATGCCGCTGAGCAACTCGGGGGGTAGGTTGTCCACGCAGAAGTAGCCGGCGTCTTCCAGGGCGTTGAGCGCCACCGACTTGCCGGACCCGGAGATCCCTGTCAGCAGCACGATGTCGAGCTTGCTCATGCGGTTTCCTTGTTGCGGCGCTTGGGGCTGTGGCCGGCGTTGGCCGGCGTGTCAGCCTGGGTGTGGGCCGCGTCCAGCATGGCGCGTGCGTGGGCCAGGCTGGTGTCGCTGACGGCGCCACCCAGCATGCGGGCGACTTCCTGCACGCGGGCCTCGTCGCTGACCGAGCGGATGTCGCTGGTGGTCTGGCCGCCTTGCAGCGATTTGCTGACCAGCAGGTGGTGGTGGGCACAGGCCGCGACCTGCGCGAGGTGGGTGACGGCCAGCACCTGGCGGCCAGGGTGGCCAACTTGGTCGTCATCGATCGCACCCAGGCTTTGCATCAAGCGGCCCACGGTGTCGGCCACCGCGCCGCCCACGCCCGAATCGATCTCGTCGAAGATGAGCGTGGCGACCTGGGCGCCGCGTTGTGCGGCGGCCTGCTGCGAGGCCGTCACGGCGATGGCCAGTGCCAGGCGCGAGAGCTCACCGCCCGAGGCCACCTTGCCCAAAGGCCGCGGCGTGCTGCCCGCGTGACCGGCGACGAGGAAGTCGATGGCTTCCAGGCCCCAGGGCTGGGGTTCCGCCTGCGGCGCGAGGGCCACCTCGAAACGGCCACCGGCCATGCCCAGCGTCTGCATGGCCGCGGTGACGGCCTCGGAGAGCTTGGGCGCGGCCTGCTTGCGCAGCTTGGAGGCGGCCTGCGCGGCTTTCAGCCAGGCGGCGTGGGCCTGGTCGGCGGTGCGCTCCAGCGCGGCCAGGTCGGTGGCGGCCTCGAGCTCGGTCAGCTCGGCCTGCCAGGTTTGCAGCAGCTCGGGCAGCTCGTGGGCTTGGCGGCGGTAACGGCGCGCCAGGCTCATCCAGGCCGACAGGCGGGCATCGAGCTCGCCCAGGCGGTCCGGGTCCAGCTCGGTGTGGCCCAGCACGCCGTTGAGGCTGTGTGCGGCGTCCTGCAGCTGGGCCTGGGCCTCGCGCAGCACCTCCAGGGCGTTGACCAGGCGGGGCTCGACGCCCGCGACCTCGTCGAGCGCATCGATGGCGCGCGAGGTCAGGCCTTCGGCGTTGAGCTCGGCCTCGGAGACCATGTCGAGCGCCACGCGGGCCGCGTCGAGGATGGACTGGCCGTGGCTCAGGCGCGTGTGCTCGGCGTTGAGCGCCTCCCACTCGTCGGGCTGGGGCGCGAGCTTGGCGAGCTCACCGATCTGCCATTGCAGGCGCTCGCGTTCACGCGCCAGGTCGGCCTGTTTGGCGCGGGCCTCGTCCAGGCGGCGACGGGCCTCGCGGCGGGCGGCCCAGGTGGTTTGCAGCGCGGTGGTGTCCACCGCGGCCTGCGCATCGACCAGGGCGCGCACGCTGTCGGCGCGGGTCAGGCTTTGCCAGGCGTGCTGGCCGTGGATGTCCACCAGCTGTTCGCCCAGCTCGCGCAGCTGCGCCAGCGTGGCGGTGCTGCCATTGACCCAGGCGCGGCTCTTGCCTTGGGCATCGACCACGCGGCGCAACAGCAGCGGGCCGCCCGTGGTGTTGCCGCTGGCGTCGGTCAGCTCGGCCGTGTCGAAACCCGCCTCCTCCAGCCAGGGTCGCAACTGCGCGGCCAGGGCAGGGGAGACGTCGAACTCCGCCGTCAGGTCAGCCCGCGCTGCGCCTTCGCGCACCACGCCGGCGTCGCCACGGCTGCCCAGCGTCAGCTGCAGGGCATCGATCAGGATGGATTTGCCCGCACCGGTCTCGCCGGTCAGCGCGGTGAAACCGGCGCCCAGTTCGATGTCCAGTTCGGCGACGATGACGAAGTCACGCAGGCTCAGGCGGCGCAGCATGGTGTCAGCTCACTCCCTCGTTCCAGCGCAGCTTGCGGCGCAGGGTGGCGTAGTAATTCCAGCCTTGCGGGTGCAGGAAGCGCACCGTGTAGGCCGAGCGGCGCACCGTGACGCGGTCACCGTGCAACAGGCTGGCCAGGCTTTGCATGTCGAAGTTCATGCTGGCGTCGCGGCCGGCCACGATCTCGATGGTCACCGTGCCCGTGTCGGGGATGACGATGGGTCGGTTCGACAGCGTGTGCGAGGCGATCGGCACCACCACCCAACCGCCCAAAGCGGGGTGCAGGATGGGGCCGCCCGCCGACATGGCATAGGCCGAGGAGCCGGTGGGCGAGGCCACGATCAGGCCGTCGGCGCGGTAGTTGGCGATGAACTGGCCGTCCACCTCGGCGCGCACCTCGACCATGCCGGCGGTGGCGCCGCGGCTGACCACCACCTCGTTGATGGCGAAGTCTTCGTAGATGGTTTCCAGCTCGCCGCCGCTGTGCGGGCGCAGCACGGCGCCTTCCAGCATGGCGCGGTGTTCTTCCTCGTACTGCCCGCTGAGGATCAGGGGCAGGGCGGTGGCCACGTCCTTGAGCTGGATGTCGGTGATGAAGCCCAGGCGCCCCTGGTTGATGCCGATGAGCGGGATGTTGAAGCGCGCCAGCTCACGGGCAATGCCCAGCATGGTGCCGTCGCCACCCAGCACGATGGCGACGTCGCACTGCTGGCCGATCTCCTTGATGGACAGGGCCGGGTAGTCGGTCATGCCGGTGTTGAGCGCGGTGTCGGTCTCCAGCGAGACGTCGAGGCCGGCGCGCACCAGCAAATGGGCCACATCTTCCAGCACCGCGCGGATGCCGCGGGCCTGGTATTTGCCGACGAGGGCGGCGTGGCGGAAGCGGCAGGGAGGCAGGCGAGACATGCCAAGAATTACACCACAGCGTCTGTGTCAGATCAGGGCATCCGCGGGGTGGGCCTACCCTGTGCCGCGGGTGCCATCTAGAATGAAGACCATGCTGGACGACCGGGCCAAATACCTCTTGAAAGCGCTCGTGGAGCGCTACATCGCCGACGGGCAGCCGGTGGGCTCGCGCACGCTCTCGCGGGCCTCGGGCCTGGAGCTGTCGGCGGCCACCATCCGCAACGTCATGGCCGACCTCGAAGAGCTCGGCCTCATCGTCAGCCCGCACACCTCGGCCGGGCGGGTGCCCACGGCGCGCGGCTACCGCCTCTTCGTGGACACCATGATGACGGCGCGGCCGCTCAGCCTCGACGAGCTGGCCCACCAGACCCGCGACCAGCTCCAGCCCGACCAACCTCAGCGCGTGATCTCGAACGCCGCGCAGATGCTGTCCAGCCTGTCGCAGTTCGTGGGCGTGGTGACGGCGCCGCGCAAGGCTTCGGTGTTCCGCCACATCGAGTTCCTGCGCCTGGGCGAGCGCCGCATCCTCGTCATCCTGGTGACACCCGACGGCGATGTGCAGAACCGCGTCATCTTCACCGCCCAGGACCCGACGCAATCGCAACTGATCGAGGCCAGCAACCTGCTGAACGCGCACTACACGGGCCTGTCCATCGAGGAGATGCGCGAGCGTCTGAAGCACGAAGTCGAGCAACTGCGCGCCGACATGGCCTCGCTGATGCAGGCGGCGGTGCAGGCCGGTGGCGAGGTGATGGCCGAGAGCACCGACAACGTGGTGGTGTCCGGCGAGCGCAACCTGCTGACCGTGCAGGACTTCTCCAGCGACCTGGGCTCGCTGCGCCGCATGTTCGACCTCTTTGAGCAGAAGACCCAGTTGATGCGCCTGCTCGATGGCTCCAGCCGCGCCGAGGGCGTGAACATCTACATCGGTGGTGAGAGCCAGATCGTGCCTTTCGAGGAGCTGTCTGTCGTGTCGGCGCCTTACCAAATCGACGGCCAGGTGGTCGGCACGCTGGGCGTCATCGGCCCCACGCGCATGGCCTACGACCGCATGATCGAGATCGTCGACATCACCTCGCGGCTGGTGTCCAACGCCCTCAGCCAGAAGTAGGCCGGCGCGGCGCACGGCACACCCGGCACGGCCCCTACAATCCAGGCTTCCCTGCGGGGGCCGTTAGCTCAGTTGGTCAGAGCAGAGGACTCATAATCCTGGTGTCATGAGGCTGCTAGCAGCCCTCAAGCGCCAGAAGAACACGCGAAAAATCAAAGGCTTAGGATCAACGTGTCCCGGCCAAGACGCCCCAAGCGTCACGCAAATCGCGTGTTTGCCATATTTTTGCCATAGTTCGAGACTGGCAGCGATCGTTCATCAGGAACCTTCGCATGGCAAGCATCACAAAGCGCGGCAACTACTGGCGCGCGCAAATCATCCGCAAGGGGTACGCCCCACAACACCGCACGTTCGACACCAAAGGCGAGGCATCGGCCTGGGCCAGAGACGTCGAATCGGAGATGGACCGGGGCATCTTCATGTCCCGGCATGAGGCCGAGCAAACCACGCTGGCTGAAGCGCTTGCCCGCTACCGCGATGAAGTGTCGCCGCGCAAGGGGCATCCTGAGTCTGACTACCAACGCGTCAGACATTGGCTTAAGCAACCCCTGGCGCACCGCTACCTGGCCACCTTGCGAGGGGCCGACTTTGCGCAGTACCGGGACCAACGTCGCGCTATGGGCAGAGCCGAGAACACCATCCGGCTTGAGTTGGCGCTCGTGTCTCACCTGTTCGAAACATGCAGGAAAGAGTGGGGCATGGAGTACCTCA